>Ga0066710_100002297_pt1 | contig 15296 bp, 18 predicted proteins | sample GraSoiAngelo_159_FD_79666 | JGI IMG/M metagenome (GOLD analysis project Ga0066710, IMG submission 79666) | Grasslands soil microbial communities from the Angelo Coastal Reserve, California, USA - 14_1009_16_40cm | ecosystem: Environmental > Terrestrial > Soil > Grasslands | place: USA...
CATGTCCGGCCTTCGAGCGCATAGGGACCGCCTTCGCCCTTCTTGACGAATCCGAGGTCTTGGGTGGCGACGATTTCGGCGATAGTGAAGCAGTCGTGGAGTTCGGCGAACTGAATGTCCTGTGGCGTTAAGCCTGCCATCTTGTAGGCCTTCTGCGCGGCCTCTCTCACGGCACGGAACGCGGTGATGTCGTCTTTTTCATCAAGCGCCACGTGATCCGACGTCTGGGCGATTCCCAGAATCTTCACAGGATGGTCGGTGAACTCCGAGGCGCGCTCGAGCGGCGCGATCAGGACAGCGGCCGCGCCATCGCTGATCAGCGAGCAATCGTATACCGTCAATGGCTCAGAAATGGGCTTACCATTCAGCGCCTGTTCCATGGTGATCACTTTGCGCATATGCGCCTGGGGGTTCTTGGCGCCATTGGCATGGTTTTTCACGGCGACCGCGGCCAGGTGCTGGCGGGTGGTTCCGTACTGGTGCATGTGGCGCCGGGCGATCATGGCGAACAATGCCGGGAACGTGGCTCCCGCGCGACCTTCACCGCACATATCGCCGGCGCCGGCTAGGATCTCAGTAACCTTGGGCGTCGGCTGCGAGGTCATTTTCTCGACGCCGCCCACCAGGACCAGATCGTAAAGACCTGCAGCGACGCTCGAAACGGCGTGAAAGAATGCCGAACCGCTCGAAGCGCATGCGGCCTCAAACCGCGTGCAAGGAACGCCGCTGATCCCCATCGCTCCAGCGATGTAGGGCGCCAGGTGGTTCTGGCCGACAAACGATGGCCCTGCAAAGTTCCCAAGATAGAAAGCCTCGATTTTTGAGGCATTTACATGGGCATCTGCAAGGCACTTCTGGCCCGCTTCGACAGCGAGCGAGCGCAAATCACGATCGGGGAAAGCACCGAACGCGGTTTTGCCCATTCCGACTACCGCGACCGCTCTCATATATCATTAAGAATAGCGCGGCAGATAGTTAAACTGCACGTTTTCAGACACACGCGCGTCATCACTTTGGAGGGGGTGTTCCCTGTCGAATTGGCGATGACGAGCGTCCTGTCGGCACTGGATTTGGAAATGAACGAAGCACCGGGCTTCACCCGATATGACGCCGTTCTGCTTTCGTCGGAGCAGCAGACGCAGTTTGTCTCTGAGAATCTTCGCCGGGTGTTCCTGCTGATCTACCGGATCGTGGGGAACGTAGCTGACGCGCAGGACCTCACTCAGGAGTCCTTCATCAAAGCGCTTCAGCGGCAGGACCAGTTAAAAGACCTCGACAAGGCGGCGCACTGGCTCTCGCGGATCGCCAGCAACACGGCGATCGATTTTCTGCGGCGGTCCGGGCGGGCCAGTTTTACGGATATCGAGGAACTTCCGGAGCCGTTTACGAGTTCACCCGAAGAGAGTCCGGAGCAATTAGTGCTGCGCTCAGAACACCGGGAGTACCTCCAGGCAGGTTTGGACGTTCTGACCGAACGGGAGCGCACGGCCCTTTTGTTGCGCGACGTCGAAGAACTACCGGCCGAAGAAGTCGCGGCGCGGCTGAACTGTTCGAAGGCGACGGTACGGTCTCATATCGCGAACGCGCGTGTGAAATTGCGGCGGTATATCGAAAGAAGGAAGGCATGACGGAGCATGTGGCCGAATCCGAGCTGGCGCTGTACATTTCCGGCGATCTGAGGCTCCGCCGGCGGTTGATGGTACGCCTGCATCTCAACGGCTGCGCGCGGTGCCGGGCGGTGGGCGACGCTTTCGGCGCAGATCGGGCAGAACTTCAGGAAGCGATGGCCGAGATGCCCTCAGGCGTCGATTGGGATCGCCTGGCAGCTGAGATGACGGCGAATATTCGGGTGGGTCTGGCGGCGGGCGAATGCGTCGCGCCGCGCAAACGTGAACCTGCGCGGCTCAGCTGGCGGCCGGCGATGGTGATGGCGGGCGTTGCCGTGCTCCTCGCAGGCGGATGGTGGCTGAACACGCCGCCCGCGCAAACGCGTTCGCTGGGCCGTGCGGTGCGCGCCGCCTGGCATGGTCGCGCCAGCGTAACGCCGGCCGTGCCGGCCGTGCAAATGGACGAGCGCGGACTGGTGGTCGAGGCGAACGCTTCAGGAATTGAACTCCGGGAGAACGGCAGCACGCTTGGAGTTTCGCAGGGCACGGCGCGGCCGATCGCCGTGTCGGTAAGCGTGCAGGGGTCGGCGAGCGCCCGCTACGTGGACGCCGACACGAGCCAAGTGACAATTACGAGCGTGTATGCACAATAGACTGGCAATCGTGCTCCTGGCCGGCATGCTGGAGTTGGGCGCGCAAACGCTCAACCGGAAGATCGATCTGCCCAAGGACTCGCCGGTCGCACTGGTTTCGGCGGATTGGGGTGAATCGAACGCGACGGCGCGGGGCGGCGCGTACGTGCTCGATATCCACGCTGCTTTGTCGCTGCGTAACTCCAGCCAGCACCGGATCCGCGGCGTTACTTTGGCCGTGCTTGCACAGGAAGTGACGCCGGGGGGCAAGGGGTCGGTTTCGGTGCCCAGCCTCGATGTCGCGCCGGGCGATACGTTTCCGGTGCGGATCGATCTGCCGTTGCTGCGGCCTTTGGGAGCAGGTTCGGGCGCGCCTCTGGTCGAAGTCAGACTCGACGGCGTGCTGTTCGAGGACTTGAATTTTTACGGGCCGGACAAGCTGCACTCGCGGCGGACCATGACGGTTTGGGAAATGGAGGCCCGCCGGGACCGCCAATATTTCAGGAAACTGCTGGAGCAGGCCGGAGCCGACGCACTGCAGAAGGAGATGCTGAACAGCCTGGCGCGGCAGGCGGACCGCCCGCAGACCGGCGTGCAGATGGTGCGCGGGCGCGCCACAAACACGGATCCTGAGCGCGATGTACAATTTGCCTTCCTGCATCTGCCCGATGCGCCGGTCGAGCCCCTGGATGGACTGGCTCGTATCTCGGGCAACGAAGCGCGTGCGCCGCGCGTCGACGTACGCAACCGTTCCAACCAGGCAGTCCGGTATCTGGAAATCGGTTGGATCGTCAGGGATCAGCAGGGCCGTGAATTCATGGCCGCCTCAATGCCGGCGGACCTGAACCTGGCGCCGGGACAGACCAGCCAGATCGTGCAGGACGCTGCTCTGCGCTTCTCCGAGCGCACGTCGATCCAGAGCATGAGCGGCTTTGTTTCGAGCGTGGAGTTCGGTGACGGATCGTTCTGGATCCCGAGCCGCGCCGCTCTCGACGATCCGAAGCTGCGCCGGGTGGTGGCTCCCTCGCCTGAGGAGCAGCGCCTGACGAACATCTACCGAACGAAGGGGCTCAAGGCGCTCGTCGAGGAATTGAAGAAATTCTAACTCCCTCTGCTAAGCGCCGCCGCCCATCACCTACTCGCAAAAGAGCATGACCCGGGCCTTGTGGTTCTTGTGACCGACGTCGACCGTGACGTCGTCGAGCTGGTCGATCAGCTCTTCGAGATTCTCGGGCTTGATCTGGCTCAAGTCGAATGGCAGGCCATCCTTGCGCAACGCTTCGTTCACGCGATCGCGGGCTTGAGCCGGAATCAGGCTCGCCAGCTTTACGCCAGCGCGAAGTAACTGCATAGGCACACGAACATTAACCTTACTACCATCGCTGCCGTCGTCTTCGTTGGACTCCACCACAACTCGGAGATATTTGGGCCTTACTTTCGGGCTCGATCCAGGACCGCCGGGGGAGCCTGGTTGTTCTTTTTCCAGCGCGGCAATGAGGCGCTCGGCTTCATCGGGAGTAATTTGCCCAGCGGACAGCATCTGCAAGATTTTACGTCGGCTTTCATTCATGGTTTTTCCTCCTGGAAAGTCAAGACAGTGCCCGCCAGCGGGCTCACCTCAATGCCTCCAGTTCCTGGATGGCATCGTCCGCACTGATCTCCCCGCGCTCGAGCCGACCCAGAATTTCAGCTCGGGACGGCTTTGGATTGGTGTCGACGAACTCAAGGCCCTGGGCTATCCGATTGAGCCTGGATTTAATGGTCGGATAGCTGACTCCGAAAATCTGTTCCATCTCTTTTATGGATCCATGACAGCGAACAAAGGCCGTGATGAAGACCTGGTCTTCCAGCGGCAACCGGGCCAACTGGGGAAGCTCGAAGTGCCCTTCGATCGCGACATCCTTCCCTGTCATTCGAACCCGTTCAACCACGATCGGCTGGCCCTGCGTCAGTTGCGTCAGTTCCTGCCAATCTGTGGAATGCTTTCGTTCCGGGTTCATAATGGCTTGGCTGCACCAGCAATCAATATAATCAATTTATACATCGTGTTTATTAAGGATGTCAAGTTGTTTTATTGATTTTATTGATTCCCGGTTTGCGGACCCAAGAAGCGGCGCAATGGCTCGATCCCGGCTCGTAGCGCGGCAGCGCTCTTCTGTGATACAACGATCAACGCATGATCAGAACGATTGTCTTGCTTTTCCTGGCGGTGGCCGTCTTCGGACAAGCGCTGCTCCCGGTGCGGCCGACGTTGGGGCGCATCCTTCGAGACAGTCCGCAACTTGACGCCCTGATCGCACCGGACGCGAAGATCGAAGTACTTGCCTCCGGGATCACGTGGGCGGAGGGACCGGTGTGGGTGAAGGACGGCGGATACCTTCTTTTCTCCGACATTCCACGCAATTCAGTAATGAAGTGGAAGGAGGATGAAGGCCTCAGCCTTTTCCTCAAACCGTCCGGCTATACCGGCCTTGGCCAGTACAGCCGGGAGCCGGGCAGCAATGGCCTGATCCTCGACGCCGAGGGCCGCCTGGTCTCCTGCGAACACGGAGATCGCCGCGTCTCCGTGCTGACCAAAGGCGGGGGCAAGCGCACCGTGGCCGACAATTATCAAGGCAAGCGCCTGAACAGCCCTAACGATGGCGTTTTCAAATCCAACGGAGACCTTTACTTCACCGATCCCCCCTACGGCCTCCCGAAACAGGCGGACGATCCATCGCGCGAGCTGGATTTCTGCGGCGTCTTTCGGGTCTCGAAGGGTGGCGCGGTTACGCTGCTCACCAAGGAGATGACGCGCCCCAACGGCATCGCGTTCTCGCCCGATGAGAAGACGTTGTACGTGGCCAACTCCGATCCGGGCCGCGCCGTCTGGATGGCATTTCCGGTGAATGCCGACGGCATGCTGGGGCAAGGCCGCGTGTTCGCGGACGTAACCGCGATGGCGAAGGATCATCCCGGCCTCCCTGACGGCATGAAAGTGGACCGCGCCGGCAATCTCTTCGCGACCGGGCCGGGCGGCATACACGTTTTCACACCTGACGGACAGCGCCTGGGCCGGATCGACACCGGCCAGCGCACGGCGAATTGCAATTGGGGAGAGGATGGATCCGTTCTCTACATCACGGCCGACAGCTACATTTGCAGACTGCGAACGAAGACCAGGGGGATGGGCTGGTGAGAGCGCTCCTGACCGCCCTGCTCGCCGCGCGAATTCTCGCGGGCGCTGATTTTTTTGTCTACATCGGGACATACGGCAAAACGATTTACCGGGCGCGATTCGATCCCGCCACCGGAGCGATAACGAAGCCCGTGCCGGCTGCTGAAACCGAAAATCCGTCGTTTCTGGCGGTTCATCCAAGCGGGAAGTTTCTTTACGCTGTCAATGAGAATCGCGACGGCCGCGTGAGCGGTTTCGCGATAGAGCGTGAAACCGGCGCGCTGACGCCGCTGAACTCGGCGAGCACGGGCGGTCCAGGCCCATGCCATCTTGCGCTCGACGAAACCGGTTCGTCGGTGCTGGTGGCGAACTACGACGGTGGCAGCGTGGCAGTCCTTCCAGTCGACGCCGATGGGCGAGTGGGCGCGGCCACGGCATTCATCCAGCATTCAGGCTCTAGTGTGAATCGCGAGCGCCAATCGAAGCCGCATGCGCACTGGGTCGGCTTGGCGCCCGATCATCGCCTGGCGCTGGTCGCCGACCTTGGGCTCGACCAGGTGCTGTTGTATCGCTTCGATGCCGGCCGGCACTCGCTCACGGCTTCCAATCCGCCGAATGTGAAGATCAAGCCAGGCTCCGGGCCGCGCCATGCGGCTTTTCACCCCTCCGGCCGCTTCGTGTACGTCATCGCCGAGCTCGCGTCAACCATAACCGTACTCTCCTTTCCCGCGCTAGCCGAGTTGCAGACCATAAAAACACTTCCCGCCGGTTTCTCCGGTGATAACACCACGGCCGAAATCGCGGTGCATCCTTCGGGAAAATTCGTTTATGGCTCCAATCGCGGGCACGACAGCATCGCGGTGTTCGCGGTGGATCCAGCGCAGGGCACCCTTACGCCGGTCGAGTACGCGCCGACGCGTGGAAAGACACCACGCAATTTCGAGATCGATCCAGAAGGACACTGGCTGCTGGCGGCGAATCAGGCTTCGAACAGCATCGCCGTGTTTCGGATCGACCCGGCGACAGGCAGGTTGAAGGCGTCGGAACTGATGGATGGCGTGCCTTCGCCGGTCTGTGTGAAATTCGTCGAGAGGAAGCCGCCGCCACGTTAAGCCGTCATCGCAAGCATGACGCTAGCGGGCGGGGTGATCTGACGCGCTGACGCTGGCGGCGGGCATGAGCGTAATCACCAGCACCCGGCCGTCGGAGGGGAATGTCCCGCCAGTGGCTGTGCGCGCTTCCTTCGAGGGATGCGAAGGAACGATGTAGGCGAGCTTCGCCACAAGTCCGGTTTCCTCCAGCGTTTTACCCACGTAATCGCGCTCATCATCGATCGCGCCGTCGATCTTGTGTGTGACTTTGCCGTTGCGCTGGTCACGGTCGAAGCCGATGTCGTGCGTCGCCGCGCCGACCCAAAGCTCCTGGCCCTCCACTTGCGTCGGCGCTTTCCACAACCGCAGATGGTGCCGCTGCGCTACCACGGCGATGGGCTCGGCGTGTGCGAGGCCGTAATCCTGTGGCCGGCCGAACAGCGTCAAAGTACTCATGGGGAGTTCCAGGTAAGCCTCTTTCGAAAGAACCGCCAGAATGCCGTGAAGAACGGCATCGGCGGGTGCGCGATCCACCTTCACCCAACCCGCGGCCTCGAATGCCTGCAGCACCTTTTGCTCATTTCCGACGATCACAAAATTTGTATTGTCGCCGGCGTTGCCCTTAATGTCTGAAACGCGCCTCGGAATGCGGTCGACTATGTCCTTGGTCAGCTCCGGGAGCTTGAGGTCCTTGGGCACGTTTGCCGTTTCCGCACCGCGTGTGGTGAACTCGACAGTGACATGAAAGCTGCCCTCGATCGATTCACCCAACTGGTTGATGCCGAGAAAGAGATGCCCCGGGCGCATCACCTGTAACTCCTTGCGCGCGCCCACCAGGAACGGTTGGGCCACGTCACTGGAGCCGATGCGTCCGATCAGCGCGCCGAGGCCCCCGCTGTTCACCGGGTAGGACCTCAACAAGTCAAGAAATCCGCGCGGCTGGCCTTCCGGCCCGCACGATTTGCCCTGCGGAAGTTCCATCCTGCCTTCAGAGCTGATAACTAAGGAATCGCCGGGCCGTAGGTCTATGCCGGTGTCGGTCCAGGCCTTGTTGCCGGGAACGTCGACTTGCTGCGAGGCCGTCTGCGCCACTGCCAATGCGCACATCAGCCAACCAAGCCAACGCATATTCCTATTGTATCGGGACAGAAACACGCCGGGCGGTCCCGAAGTGATTATTGGCGCAACAGCTTGATTCCGCCGTTCGATGTCGCCAGATCGAGCAGGGGGCCGCCACCGCCGATGCTGCCTTCCAGTCGATGCTTCGAAAGTACGCCGCCGCGCACGCTGACGTCGAAATCCGACGTAATGGATGCGTTCGAGGTATGGGCGCGGACGGTCGCTGCCGCAGATGCCGGCATCCGCACGACAATCGAGGAATTCGACGTGCCGGCGTGTACTTCCCGCGCCGCATCCATTGTCAGGTCGATGTGACCGTTCGAGCTTTCCAGGCGCACGGGGTTCGCGTCCTTTTCCATCAGCCTGACGTCAATCCCGCCATTCGACGTGGTGGCTTCGAAGCTTCCCTGCTTCACTTCTGCGTGGATTCCTCCGTTCGAGCTATGGAGTACCGTGTCTCCCACCACATCAGAGACCTCGACCGAGCCGTTGGACGTCTGAACGTCGAGCGAGCCATTCAAGCGCCTCGCCCGAACCGCGCCGTTCGAGGTCTTGAGGCGTGCGTGGCCGTCAATCGTGTCCACGCGGATGCTTCCGTTCGAGCTGACGATGCTGGCCAGCTCCGCCCGCCGCGGCACATGAATCACGTAGCGCGCGCCAGCATTTCCGCGCCGGTCCAGCGGAGGCACGGTGCGAATCGTAATCGAACCGGCTGAGGGCGCCACGTCGATCTTGATCTCGCGGAGGCGCTGCTCCGTGTTCGCGTACTTGGTACCGTCGATGTCGACCGCGTCCTTGTCCCAGCCCGTGATCTCCACCGAGCCGTTCATGTTTTCCAGTTGCACTTTACCGCCCGGATTGAGCGGGTAGCTGAAGTGAAAATCTTCTTTGTAGCGATCCGAACTTCCGATGCCCTCCCAATCCTCGCATCCGGTCAAAAGGAGGGCCAGGAACACTAGGCACGCCCCGCGCAGACTGATACGCATAAGCACTCCTTAGCGATAGTCTACGCAAGTTCCCTGCCCGGCGTTCCAGAAAAGATTCGACAAAAACCCGCGTGGGATAATGGCCTCGATGAGAAAACTTCTACTGTGCCTGTTTGTGTTCGCCGCCATGGCTTCCGCCCAGGCGCCCTCTACGGTGATTCACGTCGTTAACGTGAAGTGGAAGGTTGACGCTACGCCGGAGCAGATCAAGGCCGCCGTCGACGCTGTCCACCAACTGCCCTCGAAGTATCCGGGAATCAAGCGTGTCTGGACCAAGAACCTCAGGTATCAAGGCCAGGAAGGCTTCAAGCAAGCCATCGTTATGGAGTTCGCGAGCGAGGATGCGCTAAAGAAGTACACCGACAGCCCCGCACAAAAGTGGTGGTACGAGCTCTATCTTCCGATCCGCGAGGAGAGCCGTTCGCACGACATCACAAACTGACGGGATCAGGAGCCAGGCGTCAGCCGGAGCATACTGATGTTCACGGTGAATGTGCGATCGTCGGTGTCGACTTGCCAGACCGGCGAGGCTTGAATTTCGACGACGTATTCCGGCTCATCCGGCAGATCAGCTTCGAGAATGAAGAGCCCGGGACGATCCAGTTTCCACTTTCCTGTTCTGGCTCCATTTACAACGGCCTGCACTTCACCTGGAATGCCGGGTGGCGACGCGTGGCACCGGATTCGCAGGCGCTGCGGGCCGGGCTTCACGCGGGAGAGTTTCGCTACAGCGCGCGCGCCGATCCAGCGGTACTTGTTCCCGAATACTCCCTCGAGGTCATGCCAGCCCTCGATCAGATGCCGCTCGTGGCCTGGCCGGGAAAAGTCGATGATGTCATCGCGCTCGCCCGGATAAAGCTCGCTGCGCTCGGTCGAGGACAAGAGGTTGTAGACACCGCCCTCGTCCGGGGCTTGATATCCGCATTTCGCACAGCACAAAGCATTGGACCGGTTGCGCGCGAGTGATCCATGGCAGTCCGGGCAGCGCAAAAACGCTTCGAAGTGTTCCAAGGGAAGCAGCGAACCAGGCGTGCCTCCCTTTTTACACACCGCGGCGAGTGTTCCGCCCAGCAGGCGCGCCGCCCGCCAGTCCGATCGATGCGCGTCGAATCGCACTGCCCATCGTTTCAGAAAGCGCTCGCCCCAGCCGCGCTCCGGCACGAATACTTCGTATTCGGAAGCGACGAAATACTTCTGGACCAAATTGTGCCAATCTTTCAGGCCCATGGTGTGGTTCTGGCGAATTCCGAAGCTCTCCTCCTGATGGGCGCCAATCACATCGCGGACCACGTATCCGAGGAGCCCCCAGTCATAGAGCCGCCGCTCCCAGGGCTTCATTGTGTCGTAGTAGGGACAACGGTACAGGCGCAGCGAGAGAAGACGCTTCAACGGCTCCTCGGCGAAGAGGAAGACGCCGCCCGGCGCGAGAACTCGCGTCACTTCGCGAAAGATGCTCTCGATATCCATGAACTGGCTGAGCATCTGAAAGGCGCAGACGAGGCGCAGAGCGCCGTCGGCGAAGGGGAGATTGGCGGCATCGCCCGCCAGCCGGATCGGCGCCCGTTCCAGCCGCCAGGCGTCCTGCAGCGCGCGGCCGTGACGCAGGGAATCAGCCGAAAGATCAAGTGCGAAGCCTTCGGCGCCGAATTCGTTGGCCAGCATGTAGCTCGAATGGCCCGCATTGGCGCCAATCTCGAGGAAGGGCGACATCGCGCCGATGAATTCCAGATGATTGCGGATCACCGCGCCGCGGCGGATGTTTTCCTCGGCGTAGATGCGCAGATTGCGCTCGGGCTCGCCGAGCGACGCGAAGTTGTGAAATTCCACCTGGGCGCGCTTGACGGCCAACGGCTGCGCTTCCATTTCGTCACCCGATGAGCATTTCCATCGAAAGCGCCCTCAGATCCGGCACCAGAATGTCGGGCGAGTGTGCCGCCAGTTCCTCCGCGCTCGCCAGGCCTGTCGCTACCGCAATCGCGCGCACGCTATTAGCCCGCGCGGCGTTAATGTCGTTGGGATGATCTCCGATCAGGGCGACCGGACTGGTGCCGTTGATCCATCCCTGTCGACGTGCCTCTTTAAGCGCGATGCAAACCAGCCCCGCACGATCATCCGCCAGCTCGGCAAACGCTCCGAAACGCAGGTAGCGCCGCAGTCCCGCGCTCTCCATCTTCTTCCATCCGATCTGCGTCAGATTACCGGTCACCAGTCCGGCTGTTACACCACGGCGCGACAGCCTGTACAGCAACATGCGCGCGCCCGGACAAACCTTGCTGCGCAAATTCGGGCAGCGGCGGCGGTAGATGGACTGCGCCAGTGCGACCATTTCCGGCATCTTTCGCCGGATCAGTGCCTTCGATGCTCCTGCATTGCGCAACATCTGGACCAGGATGTCGCGATCGAGCATGCCCTGTACCGGGACGTCTTCCGTGGTGGTTTCAAGACCCGTGGCTCTGCGTGCGGCGTCCACCAACGCCTGGCGATGATGCGGCCCGGCGCGGCGCAGCAGTGTCCCGTCAATGTCAAAAAGGACTAATGCCTGCCGTGGCGTAGCGCACATTCGATATTTTTACTATAGCGGTATGGAGCGCGTGTTCCCTAACGGGCGGAAGCTTCGCATCCTTACCGGCGATATCACCAAGATCGCCGTGGACGCCATTGTGAATGCGGCAAACTCAGCGCTCGCAGGCGGGGGCGGAGTCGATGGCGCCATCCACCGCGCCGGAGGACCATCGATCATGCGCGAACTCGATCGTATCCGGGAAGCCCAAGGCGGCTGTCCCACCGGCAGCGCCGTGGTCACCAGCGCCGGCGAGCTGCCCGCCAAGTATGTTTTTCACGCAGTGGGCCCCAGGTATCGCGACGGCAAGCACGGTGAAGCCGACATGCTCGCCTCATGTTATGAGACGTGCCTGAAGCTGGCAGCCAAGCTGGATGTCGAAACAATCAGCTTCCCTGCGATCAGCACCGGAATCTACGGCTATCCGGCCGAAGAGGCGGCGCGGATCGCAGCCGGGGTTGTTTCAAAACACCTGGACAGCGGTGAAGGCAGCGTGCGGGAGGTGATCTTGGTGCTGTTCGACCAGTCGTCCTATAAGCTGTACGAGCGGCTGTTAGAATAGGGACCGGATGCAGGTTCTGAAAGCGGGCCGGCACAAGCTGCTGCTGCTCGAACTCGATACGGAGTTCATCGAGAACATCGCGCGGCAGGCCGGTTTCGAGTTTCGACTGGAGGACCATTCGCGGCGCGTCGTGCTCGATTTGAACGCAGAAGGCCGGCAATCGCCGCTGCTGTTGTTCGACGCGGCCGACCCGGCGAATCTCGGCTGGTTTTCCCGTTGCCAGTTTTATGTGGATGGCAACAGCGGCACCGTTTTGCAGACTCCCATTCAGCTCGCCAACCAGCGCGATCGCACGGGCCGCGCCCTGCCCCACGCCATCCGAGTTCAGATCAATAAGGAACTACCGGTCAGTTTCCGCCTGCCGAACAAGGCGCCTGTGACCGAGCAGATGGTCTATGCAGTGCTCTACAATTTTCTGAACGCCCTGCTCAATACGGGCGTGGGGGTATGCGGCGGATCGGTGGTGAAGCCGCTCGCCGGGCGTACCGAACCGCCGGGCAACCGGAACTAGGAGAGTACTCACATGAAGTTATGCGTGATGGCGGCAGCCGCTGCCTTGTGTGCGGCGCAGCCCGTCGTGATCAAGACCGGCACGCTGATCGATGGGAAGGGCGGAGTGCAGCAGAATGTTACGGTGACCATCGACGGCTCGCGCATCACGCGCATCGAACCGGGCAGTCACGCGAAACCCACCTACGATCTGAGCGGCATGACGCTTATGCCCGGATGGATCGATACTCACACGCATCCAAGCTGGCACTTCGACAAAGTAAACCGTTTGCATCAAGGGCCGGAGCCGCCGCAAGAGGCGGCCCTGTGCGAGGTGGGCAACCTCGAGGTCACACTCGCGGCCGGGTTCACGACGGTCCAGAGCCTTGGCGCTGCGATCGATAAGGATGTGCGCGACGCGATTAACGCGGGCATTCTGCGAGGTCCTCGTCTCCTCACCTCCATACGCCAGATCAATGAGCGAACTGGCGATCCAGAGAAGATCCGCGAAGTCATTCGCCAGCTGAAGCAGGATGGCGCGGACGTGGTGAAGATGTTCGCCACCGCCAGCATTCGAGATGGAGGCAAGCAAACGATGAGCGACGCGCAGATCGAGGCCGGCTGCGGCGAGGCCAAAGCGCAGGGATTGCGAGCCGTGGTGCATGCGCATGCCGCAGATGGCGCCCGCAAGGCGGTGCTGGCAGGCTGCACGGGGATAGAACATGGCACCATGCTCGACGACGCCACGCTCGATTTGATGCGCGAGCGCGGCGTGTTCTTCGATCCAAATTTCCTGGTGTCGCACAATTACCTCGACAACAAGCCGAAGTTCCTCGGCATCGGCAACTACAACGAGGAAGGATTCAAGTACATGGAGAAGGCCGAGCCGATGCTGGCCGATGTGTTGCGCCGCGCGCGGGCGAAGCATGTGAAGATCGTGCTCGGAACGGATGCAGTCGCGGGCGCACACGGCCGGAATTACGAGGAGTTCATCTATCGCGTCAGAGACGGCGGCGAGAAGCCCATGGATGCGATCATGAGCGGGACCTCGGTGGCGGCGGAATCGCTGGGCTTGGGCGACAGAATCGGAACGATCGCGCCGCAGTTCGAAGCGGACCTGGTCGCAGTCGCAGGCAATCCGCTGAACGACATCACCGCCGTGCGGCATGTCGCCTTCGTGATGAAGGGCGGGCGGCTCGTCAAATACGATCCTGCCAGGTAATGAAACATGGCAACTCTCGGACTTATCGAATACATCGACGCCTCGCCCGAAGTGCGCGCTGTCTATGAGGACATCATGGCCACGCGCAAAACTGACTGGATCAACAATTTCTGGAAGGCGCTGGCGCACGATCCGGCCACGCTCCGGCGCACATGGGAGTCGATCAAGACCATCATGGCGCCGGGCGCCCTGGACGCGCTCACCAAGGAGATGATTTATCTCGCTGTCAGCGCCACGAACTTATGCGCCTATTGCGTCGCCTCCCACACGGCCGCCGCGCGCAAGGCGGGCATGACGGATGCGCAGTTGGCGGAACTGATGGCCGTGGTCGGAATGGCGAATGAATCCAATCGCCTCGCGGGCGGATATCAAGTCGAGATCGACGACCAGTTCAAGACGTAGGATTGCGTCAACTAACCAACTGAACCGCGGACAGCCGCGAACGTTTCAGATTTGAACACATTCAAAATAACTGTTGACAAGCGCTTCGGGGCGCGCTTATCCTGTATTTGAACATGTTCAAAACACCCAAGAGGAGGATGACATGTACATCGAAGGAAGTTATTTGACCTACCTGGCCATCAGCCTGACCGTCACGGTGTGGGTGGCACGGACACTGCACCGCCGCGGGCGCGTATTCCTGGTGGACGCCTTTGGAGGCGATGCCGAGCTGGCCGACTCCGTGAATCACCTGCTGGTGGTGGGTTTCTACCTGGTCAACGTGGGGTTTGTGGCGCTGGCGCTGCGCACCCGCGGGGATCTGGCGTCGCTACGCGCCGCGATTGAGCTGGTATCCGACAAGGTCGGTTTCGCGCTGCTGGTGCTCGGGGTGATGCACTTCTTCAATTTGTTCGTGTTTTCGCGATTCCGGCGGCGGCTGCACTCTCCCGGTGTTCCTCCGTTGCCCGCACGGATCGATCGATGAAGCCGGCGCCCGCCACCGCCAAGGCGGAGGAAACGCGCTTGCGAATCCTCCGGGCCGCGATCGAGCTTTTCCGGAACCAGGGCTTCGATCAAACGACGATGCGGGAGATCGCCGGAGAGGCCGGGGTCGCTATCGGCGCGGCATATTACTACTTCGCTTCCAAAGAGGCGATGGTGATGGGGTTTTACGAACTCGCAAGCGGCGAGATGGCGCCCTTGATCGCCTCCGCGCTGGCCACGCCCGGACGTCTCGAAGCGAAGCTCCGCGCGCTGATCGAAGTCAAGTTTCGCTACTTCGAGCCGAACCGCGCGTTTCTCGGCGCACTGCTGCGCCACGCGGCTGATCCGCACCATCCCTTGTCGCCTTTCAGCGAGGAGACGCGAGCCATCCGCGAGGCTGATATCGCTTCCTTCGCCCGGGCGCTCGAGGAAGGGGAAGTGCGCGTTCCCAAGGATCTGGCGGCTCACTTACCGGGACTGCTATGGCTGTATCAGATGGGGCTGATCTTTTTCTGGCTCGCGGACCGCTCGCCGGGCCAGGTGCGCACGGCTCGGCTGACCGGCCGCAGCCTGCATCTACTGGTGAATCTTCTCAAGCTGGCCGGACTCCCGTTGATGCGACCGCTCCGCAGGACCGTGCTGGAATTGATCGAGATCGCGCAGCAACGGGCGTAGCTCGGCGACTGCTTGACAACTGTGGGCGGATCCGTAGGTGTTTTGTTTAATGATAGAATCCCTGCCATGCGTGGAAGGAGACTCGCCGTGACCTCTAAGGTGGCAGTTTGCTCAATCACTCTCCTGATCTTTATCGTCTTGCTCGCCCCGCCCAGCTTGCTGGGGCAAGGGACGACTTTCGGGACAATCCGCGGAACCGTTGTCGATGCCTCCGGAGCAGTGGTTCCAGGGACGAAGGTGGTCATTACCGACACGGGAACGAACCTTGCTAC
>Ga0066710_100002299_pt1 | contig 15295 bp, 14 predicted proteins | sample GraSoiAngelo_159_FD_79666 | JGI IMG/M metagenome (GOLD analysis project Ga0066710, IMG submission 79666) | Grasslands soil microbial communities from the Angelo Coastal Reserve, California, USA - 14_1009_16_40cm | ecosystem: Environmental > Terrestrial > Soil > Grasslands | place: USA...
ATGGAGCAGCAGCGGATCCCGTGGGCCGATCTCTACGCCAAGCTCCAGGTCGCGGTGCCGGCGGACGAGGGCCCGGACCTGGCGCTGATCCACACCGTCGAGATCCCGCACTTCGCCAGCGACGGCATCCTCGACGTCATGGCCGACGCACCGACCGGCGCCAAGGGGTTCCGCGCCGAGGACTACCTGCCGTCGACGTGGCAGGGCGGCGTCTACCAGGGCAAGCGCTACGCGATCCCGCTCGACGTGCCGCAACATCTGCTCTACGTGAACGTGAAGGTGCTGCGCGACGCCGGCCTGGTCGGCGCCGACGGCAAGCCCCGGGTGCCAGCGACGCGCGCCGACCTGCTGGCGATGGCCAAGCAGATCACCAAGGGCGACACGTTCGGGTTCGCGATCGGCACCGCGAATCCCGGCCGCTACACCTGGGGATTTCACAATCTCCTCTGGCAGAACGGTGCCAACGTCTACGCGGCCGACCTCAAGCGCTCGGGCCTCGCCGAGCCGGCCGCCCTCGAGGTGGCCGAGTTCTGGGCCGCGATCGTGAACCAGCACAAGATCACGCCGCCCGCCAACGCGAACTGCCGCGACGCGTTCATCGCCGGCAAGCTCGGCCTCTGGATCGCCGGCTCCTGGAACTTCACGGGGCTGCGCGACGCGAAGGTGGATTTTGCCGCGGCGCCGGTCCCGCGGCTGTTCAAGCAGCCGGTCGTGTGGACGATCCCCCACCAGTACACGCTGCCGAAGAGGAAGAGCGTGGACACGGCCAAGCGGGACGCCGCGTGGGCGCACGTGCGCTGGATGAGCGACCACGTCGCGGAGTGGACCCTGAAGGCCGGGCAGGTCTCAGCGCTCCGCAAGCCGCACGCCGACGCGCGGATCACCGGCGACCCGGTGCTCCGGACGCTGTTGAGCCAGGCCACGCAGTGGCAGTCGGGCCAGCCGACGCCGAAGTGGGTGGCCGCCGAGAACCTCACGCGGCCGGTCATCGAGTCCGTCTACATCGGCCAGAAGCCGGCCGCGGCGGCCATGGGCGACCTCGCGCGCCAGATCAACGCGCTGCCCGACTAGCCCCGACGATCCGGTGCGACCGCGCCGCGCGCGCCGCCGGTCCGCTCTCACGCCCTACCTGTTCCTGGCGCCCGGCCTCGTCCTGTTCGCGGCCTTCCGGGTCTATCCGCTCCTGGAAGGGCTTTGGCTCTCGTTCACCAACGCGCGGCTCGGCCGCGCGCAGCAGACGTTCGTCGGCGTCGCGAACTACTCGCGGCTGCTCGACGACACGCGCTTCCACGCGAGCCTGCTGAACACCGCGTACTACACGATCGCCAGTACGCTGCCGATCCTCGCCGTCCCGCTCGTGCTGGCGATCGCGCTCAACCGCGGCGTCGCGATGCGCACCTTCCTGCGCGGCGCATTCTTCTTCCCGTTCACGCTCTCGGTCGTCACCGTCGGCCTGACGTGGCTCTGGCTGCTGGACCCGGTGATCGGGCCCTCCACGTACTATCTGCGCGCGCTCGGCGTGCCGGTGCGCTCGTGGCTGGCCGACCCGGCCACCGCGATGTGGGGGATCATCCTGACGTCGGTGTGGTGGGTGACCGGCTACTACCTCGTGATCTACCTGGCCGGACTTCAAGATATCCCGCGGGAGCTCTACGAGGCGGCGGCGATCGACGGCGCCGGCGGCTGGCGCTCCTTCTGGGGGATCACGCTGCCCCTGCTGCGTCCGGTCTTCCTGTTCGTGCTGGTCACCCATATCATCGGGTCGTTTCAGATCTTCGGCCAGGTCTTCATCCTCACCAACGGCGGCCCGGGCGACGCGACCCGCACGGTGGTCCAGCACCTCTACGAGACCGCGTTCCAGAACTTCTTCCACTTCGGCTCGGCGACGGCCATGGCGTGGGTGCTGTTCCTGGTGATCCTCGCCTTCTCGCTGGTTCAGTTCCGGCTGCTGCGCGGCCACACTCAGTACTGACCGCGATGAGCCCCACGTCGTCGCGCGTCGGGTACGCGATCCTCACCGCGCTCATGGTGGCGCTCGCCGTCGCGTGGCTGCTGCCCGTGGTGTGGGTCGTCGTCACATCGCTGAAGCTCACCGAGAACATCGTGCGGGTGCCGCCCGAGTGGATCCCGTGGCCGGCGACGCTCGAGCACTACGGCGAGGTGCTCTTCAGCAGCTCACGCACGGCGCGGATCGGCCGGGCGTTCCTCAACAGCGCGGTGGTCTCGCTCGGGTCCGTGGCGATCGTCCTCCTGACGAGCGCCATGGCCGCGTATCCGCTGGCGCGCATGCGCTTTGGGGGGCGGGGTCCCGTCTTCGGGTTGCTGGTCGGCAGCCTCATGATCCCGAACGCGGTCATCCTGGTGCCGCAGTACGTCCTGGTCCAGCGGCTCGGCTGGCTCAGCACCTATCAAGGGCTCATCGTGCCCGAGGCGGCGATGACGTTCGCGTTCGGCGTCTTCCTGCTCCGCCAGTTCTTCCTCACGATCCCCGCCGAGCTGGAGGACGCCGCGCGCATCGACGGCGCCGGCCCCTGGCAGATCTTCACGCGCATCCTGCTGCCGCTCTCGCAGCCGGTCCTCAGCGCGCTCGCGATCTTCGCGTTCCGGTCGGCGTGGAACGACTTCCTGTGGCCCCTGATCGCGGTCAACAAGCCCGACATGTTTCCGCTGCCGGTCGCGCTGGCGCTGCTGCGCGGCGCCTACGCCGCGGAGTCGTACGGGCCCATCATGGCCGGGGCCGCGCTGAGCGCGCTTCCGCTGCTGATCGTGTTCCTGGTGGCAAACAGGAGAATCGTCGAGGGCGTCCGCGTAAGCGCGCTCAAGGGGTAGGGGCGCGGGGCGGCACCGTCGGCGTCCACGGGCCCGTGACGACGATCGCCTCGCCTGTGCCCGGCCACGGCGGCATCGTCGCGCCGAGCACCGTGAGCGGCTCGTCGCCGAGGGCCCGGAATTGGAAGTGAGCGCCCAGCGGCACGGTCAGGCACACGCCCGGTCGCAACGCGACGACTTCCTCCCGAGGGTTCTGGCGACGCCACAGCTCGCCCCGGCCGCGCAGCACGTACCAGATCTCCTCGACGGTCCGGTGCGTGACCGCGGTCGACACCTCGCCGGCCGCCAGCTCGAATTCGGCGAGGCCGCCGCCGGCGAGACCCAGCAGCAGCCGAACACCGGACCCATCCGGCGCCACCGCTTGTGGAGCGTGCGCGCGATCCAGCGTGGCGAAAGGCGTCGTCACGAGACGCTCACTGCGCGGGCCTGACCGTGTAGGACACGAGCTCCTCGATACGATCGCCCTGGCTCGACACGATGCGCTCTCGGACCGCGCCCTTCACCTCCGCGGCGTACCACACCTCCGAGACGACGCGATCGTCGACGTCGCGGCACACGAGGTGGAGCGTGAGGAACGTCCCGGCCGCGACGCTCAGGGGGGTTTCGTCGGCGGCCAGGCACCGCCGATAGAACTCACTAGTGCGCCCGTCGCCGTCCTGGCGCTGATAGCGCACGTCCCACGACTTGCCGACGCGGAGCGGCCAGTCATGGGCGATCGGCGGGGTGCGGCGCAGCACGACCGCGCCGTTCACCTTCTCCATGTGCCAGCCGAGCGTTGACTTCACGTAGTAGACCTGCCGCGCGCCGTTGCGGATGACGTAGTACTCGATGCCGTCCACCGTCTCTTCGCCCTCGACCGTCAGGACGGCCGTCCCGCTGGCCGTCGGGGTCTTCCAGCTGGTTCGCCACTCGTCGCCGGGGGACCACACCGGAAGCTGCCACTCGCGGTCGCTCATCGCCACTGTCTTCGGCGCCGGGGCGGTCGCGGTGGGCTGGCTCGGCCGCGAGGGCTCGAACGTGAGCCGCTGACCGGTCCGATCGATCGTGACCTTGAAGTGGCTGAGGAAGTTGCCGCCGAGCAGCCCGTCGACGCCCGGGAGGTTTCCGAGAGTCTCGATCACACCGACATCGATACCCTCGACCGTGACGTCGCCCACCGCGAGTGACCGGACCCTGACGAGCGGAACCTCATACCGTTGGCCTCCCACCACCACGCTACTCATCTTCGGCGCGTCCGCGAGGACGTCGATCGACGCGCGGCGCGCGAATGCCGGTCGGAGCACGGTGAGCGTGGCGCCGGTATCGAGCAGGAGACTCGCCGTGACGCCGTTGACGACGACTGAGACCAGGCTCAGCGTTCCGGCGAGCCTGAGCGGCACCGTCGTCGATCTGGCGGGCGCCGACAGCTGGCCGGCCGAGAACTGGACGTCGAACTGGCGTCGGATCGCTTCCTGGGCGCAGATCTGAAACCTTCCGAGGTCCGCGGCGTGGGCGGGCGTCGCCTGAGCATGTAGCTGGCCCTGATCGTCGATGCCGAGCACGCGCACCGCCGGATACTGCCGCTCGCAGGGCTCCAGGGCGCGTCGAATCGCGCTCCCTCGATCCACCTGCTTCGGCGGCGCCGGTGCCGACGCGCAGCCCTGGGCGACGAGCGTGGTCAGGGCCAGGAGAGCGCCGAGCTTAGCGCGCATCTCGTCCGTGCTTCGACGCGACGACCACGAGGCGTTCGGCCTCGAGGTCGTACGGCCGGCCGTCGAGGCCGCCGTAGAGCTCGACGCTCGCGAAGCCCGCCCGCACGAGCAGGTCGCGCGGCTCGCGCCCGGAGTACACGCGCACGCTGAAGTCGAAGGTGCGGACCCGGGAGCCGGCGACGACGGTCCACTCGTTGCTCACCCGCGTCCAGTCGTCGACGATCGCGTGCCGCTGGAACAGGACCGACCCGTCGGGCGCCTTCTGCGACGTCGTCGGCTGAAACCTTCGGGCCAGGCACTCCTTGCTCAGCACGTCCATCACGAGCGCGCCGGCCTGCCGAAGGCTCCGGTGGATGTTTTGCAGCGTCTGGAGAGCGTCAGCCGCGTCGTCGAAGTAGCCGAAAGAGGTGAAGAGAGAAAGCGTCAGGTCGAAGCTCTCCGGCCTCATGAAGGCGCGCATGTCGGCCTGAACCAGCTCGATCGCGAGGCGAGCCTTCGCCACGTTCTGCTTGGCCTTCTCGAGGTGGAACGCCGAGAGGTCGACCGCTGTGACGGCAAAGCCGCGCGAGGCCAGCGCGATCGCGTGACGGCCGGGGCCGCATCCCAGGTCGAGGGCGCTCCCCGACTGTGGCACGCCGCGCAGGCGCAGCGCGTTCGCGACCTGTGTCTCGCCGGCGGCGATGACCGCATCCGGAAATTCGAACGGGTAGATCGCCTCCCACAGCGAGTCGTCGGCGAACCATTCCGCCATGTTCGAAGTATACGGGTCGGCGACGCATCCCCTATCGGTCTACCGTTCGCTGGCGTTGGCTGGCCGGCCCCCCTCCGAGTACACTGCCGTCTCGGGAGGAACGCATGGCCGAGGCCGGAGGCAGCGAGGTCGTCTGGCGGCCCACGAAGGACTACGCGGAGCGCTCGCGCCTCGCGCGCTTCATGCGCTCTCTCGGCATCGGCTCGCTGGAAGAGCTCCAGCGGCGGAGCGTCGCGGAGCCGGAGTGGTACTGGGACGCGGTCGTCCGCGACCTCGGCGTGCGCTTCACGCACCCGTACACGAAGGTACGCGACGTCTCGCGGGGCTTGCCGTGGCCGCGGTGGTTCGAGGGCGGCCGGCTGAATTTCGCCGACAACTGCGTGGACCGCCACCTCGACGGAGGCCGCGCTCAGCAGCCGGCGATCGTCTGGGAAGGAGACGATGGGCGGAGCCGGGCGCTGACCTACCAGGAGCTCTCGCGAGAGGTGAACCAGCTCGCCAACGCGCTCAAGCGCCTGGGCGTCGGCGAGGGCGACCGCGTGGGCGTGTTCCTGCCGATGTCGCCCGAGGCCGCCATCGCGACCCTTGCAGTCGTTCGCATCGGCGCGATCTACACGCCGTGCTTCTCCGGCTACGGCGCCCAGGCCGTGGCGTCGCGTCTTCAGGACTGCGAGGCGAAAGTGCTCGTGACCGCCGACGGCTTCTACCGCCGCGGTCAGGTCGTGAGGATGAAGGAGACGGCTGACGAGGCCGCCGCCGCGTCGCCTTCCATCGAGCACGTCGTGGTCTACAAGCGGCTCGGTCGCGAGATTCCGTGGACGCAGGGGCGTGACCACTGGTGGCACGAGCTGATCGGCAAGGAATCCGGCCAGTGCCCCGCGGTGGACGTCGACTTCGACCGCCCGTGCCTCATCATCTACACGTCTGGGACGACGGGTCGCCCCAAGGGCGCCGTGCTCACGCAGGGCGGCTTTCTCGTCAAATGCGCCCACGACTTCGGATACCTGATGGACGTGGGCCCGGGCGATCGGCTCTTCTGGCTGACCGATCTCGGCTGGCTCATGGGCCCGATGCTGATCACGGCGGCCCTCTTCCACGGCGGCACGGCCATCCTGTTCGAGGGCGTGCCCGACTACCCGAAGCCGAACCGCCTCTGGTCGCTCGTCGAGCGCCACCAGATCTCGGTGATGGGACTGTCGCCGACCGCGGTGAGGGCGCTCATGCCGCATGGCGCCGAGCACGTGCACGCTCACGAGCTCTCGTCGCTCCGGGTCCTCGGGTCCACGGGAGAACCGTGGAACCCCGAGCCCTATCGCTGGCTCTTCGAGAACGCGGGCAAGGCGCGCCTGCCGATCATCAACTACACGGGCGGCACCGAGATCTCCGGCGGCATCCTCAGCTCGTTTCCGATCGCGCCGATCAAGCCGTGCTCGTTCACCGGGCCCATCCCCGGCATGGCGGCCGACTGTTTCGGTGACGACGGCCGGCCGGTGCGCGGCCAGGTCGGCGAGCTGGTCGTCACCGCGCCGTGGCCCGGCATGACGCAAGGCTTCTGGAAGGACCCGCAGCGCTACGAGGAGACGTACTGGTCGCGCTGGAAGGACGTCTGGGTGCACGGCGACTGGGCGTACGTGGACGAGGACGGGTTCTGGTTCATCCAGGGGCGCTCGGACGACACGCTGAAAATCGCCGGCAAGCGCCTCGGGCCGGCCGAGGTCGAGTCGGTGCTGGTATCGCACGACGCCGTCGCCGAGGCCGGGGTGGTCGGCGTGCCGCACGAGGTGAAGGGCGAGGCGATCGTGTGCTTCGTGGTGCTCAGACCACGGCAGCAGCCCTCGGAGGCGCTTCGGAGCGAACTGTCGGACCTGGTCGCGCGGCAGATGGGCCGGGCGCTCAAACCCGAGCGGGTCTTGTTCACGCGCGACCTACCAAAAACCCGAAGCGCCAAGATCATGCGGCGTGTGATCCGCGCGACCTATCTCGGCAAGGAGCCGGGCGATCTCTCGTCCCTGGAAAACCCTGCCGCGGTCACGGCGGTCAGGGAGGCGGTATGACGAAGCTCGCGATGTCCTGACGCCCGGGGGCGTCGGCTCACTTCTTGAGCTTGACGTCCTCGTACGGCGCCGAGTACGCGTGCAGGGCGATGAGGCCCAGCCCCGACTCGTCCACGCGCGGCCCGACCGCGTTCAGGAAGCCCAGCTCCCACAGCGGCGCGTGCATGACCCGCTCGTGGGCCAGGCGCTGGATCTGGTGGAGCAGGGCCTCGCGGCGCTTGGGATCGAGCTCCCGCGCCTGCTGGATGAACAGGTCGTCGATGTCCGGGTAGCCGCCCCACGAGTAGAGGCCGTCCTTGACGAAGTAGTTCTGCACCCTCGTGGCGGCGTTGCCGAGCCCGCCGGCGCCCGCCTGCAAGATCCCGGTGATCTTCTTGTCCTTCCAGTTGCCGAGGAACGCGGCACGCTCCATCGGCCGCAGCTTGGTGCGGATGCCCACCGCGCCCAGGTAGTTGCCGATCGCCTCGGCGACGGTCGAGTACGACGCGTCGCACGCGTACTCGCCGGCGTCGAAGCCGTTGGGATAGCCGGCCTCCGCCAGGAGCTTCTTCGCGCGCGCGGGATCGTACGGATAGGGCGGGATCCACAGCGCGTACTCGAAGGCGCTGGGGATGATGCCGCCGGTGGGCTTGGAGTGACCGAGCGTCTCCGCCTGGTTGATGGCGTCCTTGTCGAAGGCGAGCGCTGCCGCCAGGCGCACGCGCCGGTCGTGCCAGGGCGATTTCGGATCCCACTGGAGCGGGCCGAAGTTGAGCCACTGGGTCCCGGAGATCACGGTGGGCATCAGCTTGAGACCCGGGGTGCGCTTCACCTCTTCGCCGAGCGCGCCGCGCAGCGAGTACGCGACATCCACTTCGCCGCGCTTGAGCATCGCCAGCCGCGTCAGATCCTCGGTGACGGTCTTCCACACCATGCGCTTGATCGCCGGGGGCTTGCGCCAGTAGCGGTCATGCGCCTCCAGCACGATCTCGATGCCCGGATTGAACGAGGTGAGCTTGTAGGGTCCGGCGCCGATCGGCGCCTTCTTGAAGCCCTCGTCGCCGACCTTCTCGACGTACTTCTTGGGCACGATCCAGCCGGCGCCGCTGGCCGGCGTCGCGTAGAACGTCATGAAGTCCGGCCACGGCTCTTTGAGCCGGAACCGCACGCGGAACGGATCGACGATTTCGACGGCCGCGACCTTGTCCTTGAGTAGCTTGGCCGCGGCGCCGCGATACCGCTCGAACGAGAACTTCACGTCCTCGGCGGTGAACGGGTCACCGTTGTGAAAGACGACGCCCTTGCGGAGAACGAACTCGTGGCTGAGGCCGTCCTTGGACGTGCTCCAGGATTCCGCGAGCGAGGGCGCCATCGGGTTGCCGGGCATCGGCTTCACGACCGCGTCGTGCACAGCGTAGAGCACCATCATCACGGTGATGATGCCCGTGTGTTCGGCCGGGTCGAACCAGACCGGAGCGAGCGAGACGTGGACCGCCCACGTCATCTGACTTCCGGAATTGTCCGAGCGGCCCTGCGCATCCGCCGCCGCGACGCCGCCGAGCAGGATCAGAGCGAGGATCGGGAGGGCGACTGAGCGCCGACCATTCATGGGTCGTCTCCTCTCGTGTCGCGATGCGGGTCGAGATAAAAGACGTCCAGCCGGGCCCGCAGAGCTTACCACGCGCTCGACGGCGGGACACCCCGGCCGCGGGGAGGCGCCGCGGTGGTATACTCCGCGTTGGCGTCGTGGGGGGAGGTTTCCTGAGAACCGGGTGCGGCCCGGGACCCCTCGAACCTGCACTGGGTAATTCCAGCGAAGGGAACACGACGACGATCAGCGGCCGCACCCGTGAAGGGGCGCGGCCGTTTTTGCTTATGAAGATCTCGGTCAACGGCAAGGACATGGAAGTCGCCGACGGGATCAGCGTCGACGGGCTCCTGGACCACCTCGGCGTGACCCGCAAGTACACCGCGGTGGCCGTGAATCGTGATGTGACGCCGAAGAGCGAGTATGCGGCAACCGTGCTGCGCGACGGCGACCGGGTGGAGATCGTCAGACCGATGGGCGGCGGCGGATAGCAGCGGGGAGGATGGAACCATGAGCGACACGAATCTCGTTATCGGCGGCAAGGAATTCTCGTCGCGTCTCATCGTCGGGACTGGCAAGTACGCGTCGATGGACGTCATGAAGCAGGCGCACGAGGCGTCGGGCGCCCAGATCGTCACCGTGGCGCTGCGCCGGGTCGCGCTGCCCACGGGCGGGTCGATCCTGGACCACCTCGACACTACACGCTACACGTTGCTCCCGAACACCGCCGGCTGCTACACGGCCGACGAGGCGATCCGGACCTGCTACCTGGCGCGCGAGGCGGGGCTCGGCGAGATGGTCAAGCTCGAGGTCATCGGCGATCCGCGCACGCTGTTCCCCGACGTGCTCGGGCTCCTGGAGGCCACGCGCACGCTCGCCCGAGACGGGTTCACCGTGATGCCCTACACCAACGACGACCCAGTCATGGCGAAGAAGCTGGAGGACGCGGGCGCCGCCGTGGTGATGCCGCTCGGCGCGCCGATCGGCTCGGGCCTGGGTATCCGCAACCCGTACAACATCAAGATCATCCTCGAGACGGTGAGCGTGCCGGTCATCGTCGACGCGGGCGTGGGCACCGCCTCGGACGCGGCCATCGCCATGGAGCTCGGCTGTGAGGGTGTGCTGATGAACACGGCGATCTCGGGCGCCCAGGATCCGGTCGCCATGGCGCGCGCCATGCGGCTAGGGGTGGAGGGCGGCCGCCTGGCGTTCCGTGCGGGTCGCATCGGCAAGAAGCTCTACGCGACCGCGTCCTCGCCGCTCGAGGGCGTGCCCGATTGGTCGAGCTGAGGCTCTGCCTCGTCACCGACCGTACCCAGACGCGCGGCCGCGACCTCACCGCGGTCGTGGACGAGTGCCTCGCGGCGGGGCTTCCGGCCGTGCAGATCCGAGAGAAGGACCTCGGCGCCGGGGACCTGGCGCTTCTCTGCCGGCGCATCCGCGCCCTCACGCTCGACCGCCGGGCGCTCCTGATCGTCAACGATCGAGTGGACGTGGCGCTGGCCGTCGGCGCCGACGGGATCCAGCGCACCTCGACGTCGCTCCCGGTCGAAGATATCCGCGCCATCGTCGACAAGCGCCTGCGGATAGGCGTTTCTGTCCACTCTCTTGAGGAAGCGGTCGAAGCCGAGTTGAAGGGCGCGGACTGGGTCATCTTCGGTCCCGTGTACGAGACGCTGTCCAAGCTGCCGTACGGGCCACCTCAGGGTGTCAGCCGACTCGAGCGCGTCGCCGCCACCGTCCGACTGCCCGTGATCGCGATCGGCGGGATCACGCCGGAGCGAGTCGGCGAGGTGCGCCGGGCCGGCGCCCACGGCGTCGGCGTCATCTCCGCGATCCTCGCGGCCTCGGCCCCCGGCGAGGCGACCCGCCGCTTCCTCGAGGCGCTGCAGGCGAGCGCTTGAAAGTTCTCGTCGTCGGCGGCGGGATCATCGGCTGCGCCGCGGCCTACGAGCTGGCGAAGGCGGGCTGCCAGGTCTCGGTGTTCGAGCGGTCGACTCCGGGCGCCGAGGCCTCGAGCGCGGCCGCCGGCCTCCTGGCGCCGCTGGGCGCCTCGAACGACACCAACTTCGCCCGGCTTGCCCTCGCGAGCTGGCGGCTCTATCCCGACGTCGTCCGCGAGCTGCAGGAGCGGACCCGGATCGACGTGGAGTACGTCACGCGCGGAACGATCTATCCGATGTCCGCGACGGGAACGCGAGGCGACGCCGAGGAGTGGGCGATCAACAAGGATCTCGGCGTCGAGGCGCTCGAGGGGGCCGACGTCCAGGCGCTCGAGCCGGCGCTCTCGCCGAAGATCCGCCACGCGATCTTCGTCAGGGGAGATCACTGGCTCAACAACCAACGTCTCGTCCTCGCATACGCGCAGGCGGCGGCGGGCGTCGGCGTCGAGCTCAACACTGGAGCCAACGTCTCCCGTCTCGTCGTCGAAGGCGGCAAGGCGCGCGCCGTCGTGACCGAAGGCGAGCGGGTCGACGGCGACGTCGTGCTCTTGGCCGCCGGCGCCTGGAGCGCCGAGCTGATGGCGCCGCTCGGCGCGCCGCTACGAATCGAGCCGCGCCGCGGACAGATGATCGCGCTCGGTCACGTGCCGCCCGTCCTCACGTACTGCGTCCACGGCGAGGCGTACATGGCGCCGAGGCCGTCGGGCGAGCTGATCGTCGGCGCGACCGTCGAGCGGGCGGGCTTCCAGCGCGCGGTCACCGCCGAGGGCATCGGGGGTCTCCTGCGCGCCGCGATCGAGCTGGTGCCGTCGCTCCGGGAGCTGCCGATCGCGCGCACGTGGTGCGGGTTCAGGCCCTGGGCGCCCGACAGCCTGCCGGTTCTCGGTCCCTGGCCCGGCGTTGAAGGGCTGTTCGTCGCCACCGGCCACTTCAGAAACGGGATTCTGCTCGCGCCCATCACGGCGCGGCTCATGACGGAATGGATCACTGGCAAAGCGCTGAGCGTCGACGTGCCGGACTTTCTCCCGGACCGATTTATCCAACCGCGTGGGGCTGAAGCGAAAAAAGGGGCGTGAGGCGTTCAGTGCCTCGCGCCCCTCGAGGCGCTGCCGCTATGGGTGACCGTGCTGCCGTCCTTGGCCCAGGTGTCCTCGCGCGTCGCCGTACCACCGTCCGAGCCAGTCGTCGTGCCCTGATGGTCGACGGTGTTGCCGCTCCGCTTCCACGTGTCGTTGCTGGTGGCGGTCTTCCCGTTCGGCGCCGTCGTGGAGCCCTTGCGGCTCACGGTGCTTCCGTCCTTGGTAACTGTGCCTCCGCTGGTGACGGTCGACCCGTTCGGGGCCGTCGTCGACCCGCTGCGGGTGACTGAGTTGCCGTCTTTCGTCACGCTGCCCTGAGACGTCGTCGTCTGCCCATTCGGCCCCGTCGCCGTGGTGCCACGGCTGACGGCGTTGCCGTCCTTGGTGACCGCGCCCTGGGTGGTCGCCGTCTTTCCGTTCGGCCCGGTCGTGGTACCCGACTGACTGACCGTGTTGCCGTTCCTGACCCACGAGCCCTGAGTGCCGACGGCGTTGCCGCCGGGGCCCGTCGTCGAGCCCTGGCGGGTGACCGTGTTGCCGTCCTTGGTTGCGGTGCTTCCACTCGTGGACGGCGCGCCGTTCGGGCCAGTGGTCGAGCCGCTGCGCGTGACCGAGTTGCCCTGCTTGGTGATCGTGCCCTGGTTGGTCGTCGACGCCCCGCTGGGCGCCGTGTTCGTCCCGGAGTGAGTGACCGTGTTGCCGTCCCTGGTCCAGGTGTCCTGACCCGTGGTGGTCTGCGCTGCCGCCGGCGCTGCGGCCATCGCCACGACCAGCGACGTGACCCCGGCGATCTTCCAGCTCATGCGCATCCTCCTCGCGGTTCGCTCTTGTGATTCGCTTTCCGGGTAGGGGTCGACTCTGAGCATAGGCTCATGTTCGTACGATTTGACGCTGCAATCACCTGGTTTAGTTACGACGCGAGCACGTTTGCGGCGACGCTTCGAGGTGCAGAGGGCGTGCCATGGCCTCCCGGCGAGCCGGAAGGCGCGATCCGATCCCGACTTACGCCGATCGGTCGTTCCTGCCGTCGGGTTCTATTCGGATCCGCTCGACTTCCTGATGTCGAGCATCGGCGGGAGCATGCCGTGAGCCGGCACTGCCTCGATCTGAGTGATCGAGTTCATGCGGGTGATGATGTCCTTCACGCTGTTGACACCTTCTCGCGCCCGCGCCGCCCACTGAGCGTCTTCGCTGTCGGCCGGCAGGCGCTTGGCGAGAATAGCCAGACCGCCGGCGACGACCATGAGCGCGTTGTTGATCTCGTGTGCCGCAGCGCGGGCGAGCAAGTTGATCGCGCGCAGCTCGGCGGCCTCGCGCCGCGCCCCCTCCGCCACCTGGGCGTTGGCGACGTCCGTGAAGAGTCGGGTGAATCCCCCGATACCCACGACGCTGACTACCAGTAGAGGAAGCCAGTCGCGCGAGAACATTTCGATGCCCCGCGCGCCCAGCACGAGGAACGAGGCGAACGTCACCACGAACACGGCGGCGCCGAGAGCGAACGCGTGACGCGTGCGGACACGCCCTTCGCGGCGCGCCCACGCGAGCGCCAGCGCCGCGGTGCCCGCCGTGGCCAGGAGCCACAGCACGCCGGCCAGCGCGCCGCTGCCGCCCATCCACACCCGATAGCCGGCGGCGACAACCGCGGCGACCAGCCCCGCCCAGCCGCCCTCCACCAGCGTGACCAGCGCGATCGGAACGGCGCGTGCGTCGACGAAGGCGCCCGGGCCGACCTGGATGCGGGAGATCATCAACGTAATCGCCAGGAGCCCGAAAAAGACGCCGTTCACCAGCGCTCGCAGCCGACGATCGATCCGCGCCGTCGGCTCGAGCCAGCGCCGTGCGTACGAGTAGAAGACGAGCCCCAGGGCCACGATGCCGGCGGCCTCGATGACATGGTGGAAGTCCATGGTCCCCTCTCGACTCGAGTGATCTGAGCCTCCGCCAGTATGCAGGCGCGCCCGGGCTGGCGGCAGTAGAATGTCTCGCGGCCGCCACGCCGGGGCAACCCATGGAGAGAACGACATGACCAAGAGCGAGCTGAAGCAGCGGGTCTACGAGGCCATTGACCGTCGAGGCGAAGAGATCATCGGGCTCGGCGAGCAGATCCGGCGCCACCCCGAGCTCGGGTTCAAGGAGGTCAAGACGGCCCGGCTCGTCGAGGACACGTTCAAAAAGCTCGGGCTGGCCCCGCGGGCGGGCCTCGCGCTGACGGGTGTGCGGGCCGACGCCGGCGGCCGCGCCGGCGTCGGCCCGACCTTTGCCGTGCTCGGCGAGCTGGACGCGCTGGTCGTCGCCGGCCACCCGGAGGGGGACCCGGGAACGGGCGCGGCGCACGCGTGCGGCCACAACGCGCAGATCGCGGGGATGCTGGGCGCGGCGATGGGGCTGCAAGATGCGAAGGCCGTCGATCATCTTGCGGGACGGGTGGCATTCTTCGCCGTCCCGGCCGAGGAGTACGGCGATATCGAATGGCGAATCGCCCAGGCGCGCGCCGGGAAGCTCGAGTTCCTGGGCGGCAAGCCCGAGCTCCTGCGCCTCGGGCACTTCGACGACGTCGACCTCGCGATGATGATCCACACGACCTCCCGGACCGAGGACGGCAAGGCGGGTGTGCCGGCGTCGAACAACGGCTGCATCGTGAAGACGGTGCGCTATATCGGCCGCGCGGCGCACGCCGGTGGCGCCCCGCACCTGGGCGTGAACGCGCTCTACGCCGCCCAGATCGGCCTGATGGGGATCAACGCGATCCGCGAGACATTCCGCGATGAGGACACGATCCGCGTCCATCCGATCATCACCCACGGCGGCTCGCAGGTGAACGTCATCCCAGGCGAGGTGCGGATGGAGACGTACGTGCGCGGCCGCTCGATGGACGCGATCCTCGACGCCAACCGCAAGGTCGATCGCGCGCTCCGCGCGGGCGCCCTGGCGCTCGGCGCCAAGGTCGAGATCGAAACGCTCCCCGGCTACATGCCGATGACCTGCGACCCGATCATGGAGCAGTATTTCAAGGACAACGTAGCCGGCCTGCTGGGCGAGGAGCACTACCGCCAGATCGGCCACCGCACGGGCTCCACCGACATGGGCGACCTCTCTCAGGTGATGCCCGTGCTCCATCCCTACATCGGAGGCGCCCGCGGCACGGGCCACGGCGCGGACTTCGAGATCGTCGACAAGCCGCTCGCGTACCTCGGCCCCGCCAAGGCGCTGGCCGCGATGGTGGTGGATATGCTCTGGGAGGGCGCCGCTGGCGCCCGCGAGGTGATGGCCAAGGCCAGGCCGCCGATGACCCGCGAGAGCTACCTCGCGTTCCAGCGGGGCCTGGCGCGGCGCGAGACCTACGAAGGGTAGTGTGTGCCCGGAGATGACCTCATTTCCTGA
>Ga0066710_100002300_pt1 | contig 15295 bp, 7 predicted proteins | sample GraSoiAngelo_159_FD_79666 | JGI IMG/M metagenome (GOLD analysis project Ga0066710, IMG submission 79666) | Grasslands soil microbial communities from the Angelo Coastal Reserve, California, USA - 14_1009_16_40cm | ecosystem: Environmental > Terrestrial > Soil > Grasslands | place: USA...
CCCCTGCTTCTGGGGGGCGGTCAACGCCAGGTTGACGATCCTGCGCGCCTTTTCTACCAGCGATGGGTCGGTCTGTTTTCCCCACCAGTACATCCCCACGGCGTCCCGAGCGCAGTTCCACCAGGGGCTGAATTGAATGTCGTTGTACCATTGCGAGGGTGTGGCACGAATCCCGCCGGCAGGGCTGCCATCCAGGTCAAATTCCAACCATGTAACCAAAGGTCCTGAATCAGCGGGATCGTACGCGAGGCCTTCAGAATAGCGCTTTGTGTCCCGTGCGATATCGCCCTTATAGCTAAACGCTGCGGGATAACAGACCTTCGCGTACTCAACAAGGGGCATGGCTTGGGGGCGTGGCTGCCGCAGAAATTCCCTGCCATATTGCTGCCACAGAAACTGGCTGATCGACTGATACCCCCGGAAAGGAGCCGCGTCAGCACGGAGGAACAGATCAAACCCATATCGTAGTCGATTCGTTGACAGGTCACGTACCATCGCACCTTTCAGGTTCTCGTGGCGCCAGAACATGTGTTGTTCGGTGAAGAAGTCCGCGAGGCCGAAGGCAAACACAGGCGCAGCCGTCAAGCCCGACTTCAAATCAAGATCCATAATTGTCGGCATGGAAATCTTCGCGGGGTCCTGGGGAATCCGAAAGCCGCGAGTACCTTCCAAAGGTCTTGCCCCCTGAGCATAGATTACTTCTTGATTCAGGATGTCCAGGTCCGGCACCAACGCTGTCAGGCGGCCCTCCTTCTGAATAATCGTCGCGGGCGCATCAAAAATCCTGTCACCAATGACGTCATCGGCCGCCCGTTTCAGACAGGGAACATGGGTGAAATCAGGCGGGTTTCCTCCAACGAAAGCAAACAGCGAAAGCAGGTATTCCAACCGAGGGGGGGTCTGCCCAAGTAGGGCGTCGACTTCAATGTGAAAATGGTCTTGTCCTGTCGCCAGGGATATCGTCTGCTCAAGCCGATTGTTACCTGACGTTCCGGAGAGGCTCACGACGACCTCGTGTGGTGTGTTTTTCACGACCTTTACCGTTCTGAAATCGTCGGCAGCGAGGAGCCGGTATTCGCGTGCTACGTCCGAGTCACTGTACAGGGGCGAGACATCCTTGGGTCGGGGACTCGATGGATGGAAGGCTTTGGCCAGCACCGTCCAGTCGCCGTCCCCACTTTTGGCGGCATACTCCTGCTCGACACGTCCTGGTCCTTTGGAAAAGCGGGCTCGCACCAAGTCGTTGTGAATCTCAAGGGAGTCGGAAGATTCCTTAACGTTTAACGCACTGTCTATACCCAGAATTGGAAAACGAGGCGCCGCCAGGGCAAGGGCCGAGCCCACCGTACCACTGAACGCTTTGATTAGCTGTCTCCTAGAGAGATGTCTCATCTGTTCTCCTTGTACGTCACAGCCCAAGCTCGCGGCGAGAGTCACACGATCAGACCGTGGTCCGCATCATGGCTTGGGAGCAAATTTCAGCTTCGCGATCTGGATTCCCTTCAGAGTGGGGAGCAGTACGGCGATATATGTCTGTCCTTCGTAGTCGATAATCTCCGGGGCCGCGTGTGGAATCGTTCCGACCAGGTATTTGTCGTCATCTACGCCGAAATCGGTTGGGTCCTTGGAGCGGTAGATGCTCGATTGGGGTTTCTTGCCATATCGTTGCGTGCGGAAGAGGTAATAGTAGCCTGAGTGCTTATGAAAATAGACAAACGGACACTCGGCCGAGGAGGCGCCAGTTCCCGCCGCACCGCCAAACGCGACCTTTTGGGATGGGCTCCAGTGTCGAAGGTCCTTCGACGTACGCAAATAGTCGGCACCCAACCGATTCGGATAGGCCGTGTAGTACAGATAAAAAACGCCTCCAATGAGCAGGGTCATAGGATCGCGCGTGTTGCTGCCAATACCCTCGGTGGACATGCCAGACTTGCCGTCGGGCATTAATTGTCGCGCGAACGTCTTGCCGTCGACACCCCTCGCCAGGCAGATATGGTCCCAGTCCCCGTAGAACATCAAATACTCGCTGTTATGCTTCATGACGAAGGGGGCCTGAAGTCCTCCTTCGGTTTCTCCAAAGCCGGGGTCGGCTTCCATGGCGATCCCCATGGGTTGCCAGTCTTTGTCCGTGAGCTTGGCGCCTTGCCAGCGATAGAAGAGGCGTGTCTTCCCCGGCGCGGCCGTACCTCGGATGCACGACCACAATTGCCACGTCCCGTCGGCGGCTTGCCACACGGCGAAATCGACGGGCTGCTGTTCCGGTTTGGAGTATTTGCCAAGATCGGGATCGCCGGCCACCTGCCAGAACTCTCCATCGACCTGTGGCGCGAGCACGGTTTCGCTTGCCGCCAAGAGCGTGATCGCGTTCGCCAGCAGCAGCCGGCGGTCATCGCGCATTTGTGCATGGGCATCGTCATAGCCGCATAGAGACTACTCGCGCGAAGATCTGCTTGAGACCTCCAGGAAAAGCTTGTCTCCCTCTTTGAGAGTTACTTGTTGGGTAAATGCGAAGATCACCTTTCGACCGTCACGCCGGACTGCGTGGGCCAGTTGCGAATTCCCAACGCGAGCGGACGAATTTTCCACGTCCGCTCTAACTGAGATCACGCTCACAGAGCGGCACGCCAGTTCTCCATGTACAACCGAAATAGTAACGCTCGTGCCCTCCCGCTTTATGGCATGGGAGAAAGTTCCCCAGGCAGTAGCGGTCGACCAGAAAGCGGCGAATTTTTCAGGATTGATCCGAGGCTCGACGACCACGCTTCCTTCTGCCCCGTGGTAGCGGAAACCACTTAGAGCTGGTATGGATGCCCAACTCGCCATCGCCCGCGCGTAGTGATACCCGCACTCTGCTTCATCCCAGGGATTTCTTTTTTCTCCGTCGTAGCGGCGGCGAATGTTCTCAATCAACTCGATGCCTTGAGGGATCATGTCTATATAGAGCATCAGAATTGCTGCGGAATATTCAAATCCCGTCATGACTTCAGCGAAATAAGGAAAGGGAACCTGCGGCCGCTTCCCGTGGGGGTAGTCGCAAATCACCAGGGCCGCTTCGTCATTGAGCGCGAATATCCTTTGCACGGACTCGTGATCGTTGAGGCTTCGCTTGTAGTTGTACTTGTAGATGGAATTGAGAGTCGCACGGATGTGATCGGCGTTTAACAAGAGTCCGAGCCCGGCGATTTCGGCGAAATACTGGCCCACCAACTGGTCTACAAGGCAACCGTCCCCTAGCTGGAAGGTTGGATGTTCAGTATCCCCGGTACCCATGCCGACCTGAAGACCCCTGGCAATATCTTCTTTACGGATGGCTCCCACCTTTTGGACGTAGAACTCTCCATTAAAGAGATAGGCATCGATCCATTTACTTCCTTCGCTGAAAACCTTGCGGTATTGCTCTGCGGCGTCGCGGTCACCAACGGCGCGCGCCATCTCCTCTCCGGCACGTAAGGCTCCCAGGTACCAAATGCCGCAGAGCGGGTTGGGACCGACAAACTCTACGTCGTAGGTATTGTGCTGGACACCCTCCATAACTCCGTCGCGGTTTGCGTCCCACCCACCGGCGATCCAGGCAAACTCCAGGGCGCGTTTTGCCGAGGGCCAGAGTCGTCGCAGCCACGCGTTGTCCCCGGAGAGGCGCCAATCAAGGTAGAGTTTCATCACCACGCCCATTTGCCCGTCCGCGGCGGCGTAACCCCAGTGCTCAATTTCTGCAGGTAACAGAAGACGGAAGTCCATCCGCCCATCCTTATCGGTCGAAAAACCAAACTGCTGCTCGCGCAGGGATCGCGAAAGGGTCGGAAAAAGATGAGCCGTAGCGGCCTCGTAATTCCAGACATGGGTACAGCTTCCGAAACAGCACCCCTCCTTGTCATTGCACCCTTCGAAGCCATGAAAATGACCATCGGAAGTTCGAAAACACGTAGGCGACCTCAGCGTGGACAGATTCGACATGGCAGCGTCCTTGACGGCTCCGGAGAGCGTGGTCTCGCGGATCGCCGAGACGAACTGGCGCGTGCCGGCTTCGAGCTTCGTCAAATTGGACGCTACATACTCAGCTACTTCCGAGGCATCGCGAAATCGCGTCGAATAGAAATTGCCGATCACGTCTTGTTCGTGGCCCTTGGGCGCACTCCATCCGCACCTGGCCGCAGTTCGATTGGGAAAATGCCAGGTCAACAAGAAGGTGTATTCTCTTTTGTCCCCACCAGGGATTTCGTGCAAAAGGCAGAGCGACCCCACTGCCGTTCGAACCGCGCTTTCGGGTCCTAGTTCGCCATCCGCCGAGAAATCATCCCAGAAGAGCAAAGCGCTCTCCCACCATCGAGCGCTGGGCCACCCGCGTAAGTAGCTGACCTTTCCCGCACCCGTCCCGAGGATCGAGAGCGCAAACGAGCCGGCAAGGGGCTCGGTAGCTGGCAGGAACGGGTTTCGCATCAATAGCCCTTGAACCTCACTGCCCTTGCGAAATTCGTTAGTGCGACCGTAGGATCCCGTAAAGTCAACACCTTTATTCCTACTTTCCCCAATCGGATTCTCGATGGAGAACCCAATCGAGGCTTTGAGCTTCGACGAGGTGGGGTTGGAAATCTGGTAACGCAGCACGAGGGCGGGCAATCCAGAATCGTCCGCATTTAACGGAATGAATGGCGAGAAGGCTTCCAGTGAGACCTTGACTGGCAGATTAGAGTCCTCGAAATCGATCCGCGCCACTGGAAACTCTCCGGTAAAGGTGCATGAATCAACCCGAGGAAGTCCTGGCGCGTTTGCGAAGCCAAGGCCGGTAGGGCCCTCATAGGGAGGTAGAATTCGCGCCTCGAGAACGCGCGCAATCGGCCCTTGATTCGGCCTTTCGGTCCAAAGGGAGGGAAAGGCATATTGCGGTGAATTGCCCTTGTCAGGCCGATTGAAAATCTCCCAGTCGCGGAGTTGCCCGCGGCCTCCCAGACTGATACTACCCGTTCCGATACCACCCAGAGGGAACGCGATCATTCTGAGCTGGCGGCCCCGGAATATCCGGGGATACTCAATCTGTCCTGGGGATGTGCTGCTCTGCACCGTAGCTTGTTCCACCGCGGGGGCTAGGTTTCCGCCTGCCCTGCCTAGCCATGCCGTAGCTCCTGCGCCAAGCGACACGGTCTTCAGGAACCGACGTCGGCCTTTTTTGCGTCCATTGCGTTTTTCGGGTGTTTTCATGGAACTCTCCCTTCCAGGCAATTTTTCTTCTCTGCGTGGCTCGTTATCTCGGCCAGCGCGCTTCGAGGGACGGAAAACTCGGAAATGGCGTATGGGGTTCGCGTTGATACCAATAGGCCACCGACGCCACATCGTCGGCGAGGGGTTGATACCGACCGTTGGGCCACCAACCGAGAGCCTGTATCGTCACGCGAATATCGCTCTGGAAGCATATCGGATCCATAATGTGCCAGCGGTAAAGGCTCCATAATCGCGGGCCATTCCCCTCTTGGCGCTTCAGCGTGTTGCCCGTATACGCCGTGGTGTAGATCTCGGGGAAACCATACGTACCGCCAAAGTAATCCTCCGTTCCAGTCCCGCAGATCGTCGGAAACTGCTTATCCCCATCGATAAAAACCTTCACTTCGCCTTCCCCGAACCACCCTTCCGATAATTGCGCCCAAGCAAGAAACGTCCCAACATATCGGCCTTCCGCTTTTACCCCGTCAAGGATCGTGTGCTGCGGCAAGGACCGCGTGGTTGTGGCTCGGCGCCATTGGGCGTGAAAGTAACCCACGTCCTGAGGAATGTCAGTCAAGGCATAGTCAATCTGATAGGTAAGAAGGCCTAGCTCCTTGGATAACTCGTTGGAAAAGGTGATCTTGGCATGGCGCCGGAACGGCATAGGCCAATAGCAATTGAGAGCGGAGGTGGGATTCACGACAACCGCAAGAGAATTCACGGGCGCAAACCGGTCATTCCCTACGGCGAAAAAGTCGGTCATGGGGACTTCGACCGAAGGCCTCTCCTCGTTGTCCCAGTAGAATCGGAGCACGCATCCCCTTCCATTCCCTTCCCAATTGGTTTCCGTGGCCATCCAAATATGTTCAATTACACCCGGTCCGTCTACATCCATGATGGTGATGGTTGAACCAGCCTTCGGCTTAAGAAACGGACTCACCTTCCAGCCTTGGCCCAGTTCCTCCGCCGCCTTGGAAAAAGGAAGGGTTGGATCGTTGGGATTGGGTATCGCCCTTGCCCCCATACCCTTCGCGCCCGTTGGGTTTTCAGGGGAGATCTGACGGCTCTCCGCCCGGGTTAATAAAGGCAGCATCCCCAATCCTGCACTGTGCCAGCCCGCTGGCCCGGCTCCTTGATAGGCTACCGCAGGAGTAGCCAACGGCAAACCCGATGCCGCAAAAAGGGTCTTCAAAAACCCGCCTCGCGAGATCTTGCCCACATAGCCTCCCTTATCCTGAGAATTCGTTTGTCTTCTGTCCAACCCCCGACTGCGATCGATTCGATCCGAGCACATCCTTCAGGCAGGGCCGACCTCATGCACCCAAAACTACTTTGACCTCGTGAGTCTTGCCATCTGCGTACGCAGGCACGACGTTACCTTGGATCGATTTCCCATCCACCACCATGGATTTCACACCGAAGTTAAGGCCCTTAGGGTTAGTCACCTCGATGGCGTACGTGGCGCCGCGGAATGGACGCATCAATTGGAAGCCTGGCCACTCATTCGGGATTTTGGGGTCAACGAGCAGGCCGGCAAAAACTGGCCGGACTCCGAGAATGTAATAAACATATGCCCGCCACATCGTCCCCGCTTTGCCCATACACCATTGGAATTGTCCGCGGCCAAAATCTGCTCCGGTGCCTACGTAAAACTCTGGATATACGTAAGGCGGCAGCCAGAAGCGGTCGGTATTCTTGCTGGCATTGCTCACCGCGGCACGCCGATACATCTCATAGGCTTGATTAGCGCGATTGGCCAGGCAATTGGCCATCACGGTCCAGGCCGTAGTTCGGTTCCAGATGCCGCCATTCTCTCGCCACCCGGGGCCAAAATCGCCGACAATGCCGACGTCGAATGCCGGTTTGTTGTAAGGCGCGCAGAGGCAGGGGCCGAGTTCGGTCAGTAACAGATCATCGACGGACTTCAGGCATTTGGCGGAGCGCTCCTCATCGGCTATGCCACTGAGCACCGCCCAGGCTTGGGGTTCGAGGTAGATCTTCCCTTCCTCACAGTGGGAACCGCCGACCGGGTTGCCTTCGTCGGTAAAGGCGCGCACATACCACTCTCCATCCCACGCGTACTTGTTCACGGCAGTTTTAATATGTTCATACTGTTGGGTCCATTCTTCGGCATCCTGTGATTTGCCCCACGCTTTCGCCAGTTCTACACAATGCTTAAGCATGTAGCAGATTTCCATGGCGGTCATAATCGTTTCGCCTTTGCCCTCCCGGCTGATAAGACTAAGGCCGTCGTTCCAGTCGCCGAAGCCAGGATTTAGGCGGGGAAGGCCGCGCTCGCTCAGTCCGGACTGGGCCCATTCGATAGCGCCTTTCATAGCCGTGTAGACGCTCCTGGGTTCGGTCTTTGACATCCAGGGATGCGTCGTCTTGGGATGCAGTTCAGTCTCGAGAAAGGAGAAGTCTCCCGTCTCTTCGACATACCAACAGACGGGATATGGCCATAATCCACGCCCATCGTGGGGATAGGGCATGGGCGGTTCCGGCCGGGCGGGGGGTTTCCATTTCAAGTCCACATCGCTTTCCAGCAGGAGGGGACTGGGGGATTCCAGATAATCGAGGATGTTTTCCTTGATCAGTTCCAAGTCGCACGGCACATTGCCCACCTCGCGAATGTCTGAGGCCCTTCCCCCGCCATACCCATAAGCGGGAGCCCAGACGCCGAAACCTCTTCGGCCCGTGTTTAAATTCTTCAACATGGAGGCTCGATGTTGGTACTTGATCCAGATGTTGATGAGCCGGTCGGTATCTGGGTCGGGAGTGGCAACAACGAAGGATTGTCCAACGTAGTTTCCCCAGAAGTCCTTGAGCTCCCGGAACGCCTTTTCCGCCGCGGCTGCGTTCCCGTATTTATCGCGTATCCTGAGCGCGTCGGAGTTCTCCCTCACGATGCCCAGGATGAGGACGAGCGTCTGGCTCTCCCCGGCGCCCAACTTAAGAGCGGAGTGAAGGACTCCTAGGGGAAAATCAGAGAAACCGAACGCCGGTTTGCTGACACAGACACCTTTCTGCACAGCTCTGGGGTTTCTGAAACTGCCCGTGGGCCCAAGAAACAGAAACCTGTCACAGTCGAAACTCTTGATGGGGAGGCTACTGGCAAAAAACCCCGTATACGGCCACGCTTTCTGGCCCATGAACTGCCCCAAAGTGCCCCAGGCATAGTTGTTCGCGTAGAGGATGCGGTCGCTGTATTGAACTCTCTTGAAATTGTTCATGAGCCCCGGGAAATCTCCGCCGGGAAGGATAGTGGATCGATACAGATCGCCCAGACACCATTCGACTAAACCGAAGGTATCCAGGTTCCGGGTTCGCGAAGCGTTATTCTTAATCGAAACAAGCCAGAGCAAGACGTCCTCGTCTCGAGGTACAAAATAGGTCCCCGTAACGGTTAACTCCAGATCGGCAGTAGTGATTCGCGTATAACCGAGTCCCTGAACTGATTGCCAAAAAGATCCGTTGCTGGGCCAATTCAAGAGGAAGTAGTCTCCTTTGTCCGCGTCCCTGACATACAAGTAGCCGGATTGATGGTTGGTCAGTCGATTCGACTCATTGTTGATCAAGCAACTCTCAACGATGTTCCCGTTGTGACAGACCCACGCCACAAACCGGTCGTTGCCCAACAGATTCATCCAGGGTACGGGTGTGTCATGGCGGTGGATGAGGCATTCCTTGCTGTCGGAAGAGAATTCGTAATACGGAGATTTCTCAAGACGCGGCGACCGAGTTTCCGTTCCGCTTCGCTCCGCGGCAGGCTCGCCCACTTCTAAACCGGCCCATGCGCCTCCCGTCAGCGCGGCCGTTGTCAGAAAATCTCGTCTTCTCATCCTTTCCTCGTTAAGGCAAAGCTCTGGCCATCAAAGATGTCTGAAGGCGTGCGGCGACCCACCGCCCGGACTTCTGCGCGAGCAAACTCGTGAAAATCCTTTGAAGGAGTCTAAAGCGAGCGGTTCCCCGGTACGGTTCGGAGTCGGAGCCTCTGTAGCATTGTTAATTTTGCTTACTGGGAGTTTCCTCCACGATCTGCAAAGCTTTGCGGGCCTCCGCAAGGTTCGGCGATAGTTGCAGCGCTTTCTCAAACATCTCTTTCGCCCTGCTCAGATTGCCTTGGCTGGCAAGCACCAGTCCCCAGTTCAGATAGGACTGTGGGTACTGGGGAGAATCCTCAACGGCCTCCTTAAAAAGTGCCACCGCTTCGGCATTCCTTCCCAATTTGGCATAGAGCGCACCCAAGTTACTCTTGGCTTCGGCATATTGTGGATCGACGCGGATAGCTTTTTGGAAGGCGGCCTCGGCCTCCGAGATTTGTTCCGCTTGCATGTAAATGGTGCCCAGAGCGTTGTAAGCGAGCGCCAACTTGGGATCCAGCGCAATCGCTTTTTCGAGTTCACGCCTGGCATCTTGTGGATCATTTAGACGAGCAAGTGCGAGCCCCAGATTATTCCGCGCCCGGGCACTTTCCGGGTCGAACTTCAGAGCTTCGCGAAACAGCTCTGCTGCACCGTTCAGGTCGCCCTGGTCCAGAAGCAAATTGCCCCGAGCTAAGCTATAGGATGACTGGTCCCGCTGGTGTTGGCGTTGGCTCAAACGTTCGACCGAGGCGGTCTCCTCCCGAGCCTCTTCTTTTCGGCCGAGCGACCAAAGTATGCGTGCCAGCGAAGAGCGAACCTCGACCTCTTCCGGTTTCAACCGCTTGGCGGCTTCAAAATTCGAGAGAGCCGCTTCAAGCTGTCCTGTTTGCCACAACATTTTTCCTAAATGGTACCTGATGTCGTAGTCTTCCGGGCTGAGTTGAGCAGCCTGCGAGAACGCTTTGGCAGCTTCCTCCGGGCGGCCCGCGTCGCGCCAGGCACACCCCAGAACATAGAATCCTTCCGCATCGTTCGGTTTAAGGCGGACATACTCTTCGAGGTAAGGCGTAGCGTCAGAAGTCTTTGTCAATTTAAGCAGAGCCTTGGCGAGACCCATCAATCCCGCGGAGTCGTGGGGCTTGAGACGCAGCCCTTCACGATATTCTCTGACCGCGGCGTCGAACGAGTCCAAAGACCCGTAATTCATGGCCCGGCAAAAGTGAACTTCGGCGGAATCAGGCTTTTCGGCCAGGAGCGCTTCGAGGATTTCGGCGGCGCGCTTGGGTTGCCCAACGGCGGCGTAAGCCTCAACCAGTAACATCTGCAGGGAGAATGTGGTGTCGTCACGACCGCGATGCCTGTCGAGGGCGGATTGAAGCTGGGAGATCGCCGCCCAGTTTCTGCCCTCCCGCATTAGCAGCTTGGCTTCGTTATACGCTGCCCCCGGGAAATCTGGCTGGAGCGCCAAGGCTTCCTGAAAGGCCGCCAGGGCGCCGCGGTGGTCACTCATGGTTGCAAGAACCACACCCAGCGCGTTGCGGGCAGCGGCGGAATTCAGAGCCCGTAGCTCGTGGACGGCCTGCTCGAGTTTTCCCGCCCGGTAGTCTGCCAGCGCTTTCTGGTAGCGCTCGTCCTGTGTTGCCTGGGATCCTAAATCCAAAGACGGCTCGCCCTTGGACCCCGCGACATCAGGCGACCCGTAATTCGGCGGACCCTTCTGGTTAGTTTCTATTTCTGTAGTCTGCGATAATGCCGGGCGGCCTTGTAGAAATACACTAAGTGACAGAAGAAGCAGGATGCGTCGTGTTTGCGGGTTTCGGTTCGATTTGTAGCCTTGCATTTCTCCACCGAGGAGAGCCCGCGTTGCTTCTACTCTGCCCACATCCCCTTCACGACTTGGAAAAAGGGGGAGTTGTCCGGCAACTCCCCCCTTACACCTGGATGTTACAGCTCAGATTCGTCCATCTCTTTTTCACTTACGGTACCAGTCGGCGTTCAGAAATACAGCTTCATCGCAAACTGGAGTTGCCGCTCCGTGGAGCGAGTACCATAGACATGTCCCGTCACCCCGGAAATGCCGAGCTGTGTAACGGGATTACCCCACGTCACAGTGTTAGTTGAGTTGAATGTTTCGAAACGAAATTGCAGCTTAAACCTTTCGTGAATCGGTATATCGCGGAAAAGCGAAAGGTCCAGGTTCACAAGCCCGTCACCCCTCAGGATGTTGCGTCCCTCATTTCCATACGTATACTGGGCCGGGGTAGCAAAGGCGTTGGTATTAAACCACCCCGTAAGGGTCGGATTTGAGACGCTCGGATTGCCCACCAGGTTTGGCCGCATGTAGCAGTCGGAACGCCCGAGGTTGGCAATGTCCCCGCAGAAGAACACTCCGTAAGGGGTTCCTGATGAGCCTTGCAGGATCCCATTGAGCTGCCAGCCGCCAATGATGGTATTGACAGCCCGGCTGCTGGTAGCCAACTTACTCCCGGTTTGACCGAGCGGCAGTTGATAAACCCCACCGATGGCGAGCACGTGGGTGAAGTCATTGCCTCCCACCGCCTTTTCCGCATGCAGCAGGTTGTAGGGTTGCTGGTTGCCGTTTATGTCCATGGACTTCGACCACGTATAGGCCAGTGAGTAGGAAAGCCCATGGCTGAAGTTATGCCGCACAGTTGCCTGTAATGCGTTGTACCAGTTTCTACCCCAATCGACGGTATTGGGCGAGGGAGCGATGTAAGGGAATATCTCGCGCAGCGTCGGGTCGCCTGGGCCCGGCACCGTGGCAGCGCCCAACGTAGGTGTAACCGGAATGCGCATGCCCCTGGAGCCGACATAGTCGACCTCCATCATCGTGTTTGACCCAAGCTGCTGCTCGACTCCAGCATTCCACTGGTCTACAAACGCGTTCTTAATATCCGGATCCATCCACTGACGGCCTGATATGTCGAAGGGACCATTGGGATCAGGTTGGGCCGCCTGACCAATGGTAATGTTCAACGGGTTGGCGAGGGTGGCGGTCGGATCAAAGAAGATGCGATTCTTCAGGGTGCTGGCGACCGCTTTGCTGTCTGGCCACAGGCCTTCTGATTGAACCACCGCCACGTCCGCATTGCCCCACGTATCGTAGTAGCGGCCAATGCCGGCGCGCAGAACGGTGTTTGGTTTCAGCCGGTAGGCCATTCCCACGCGCGGCGCCCAATTGTCCCACACCTTCTTGAAGATTTTATGGTTGGGCGCAACTAAGACGTGGGCAGGCAGAGCGCCGGTGGGAATGCATGGCGCATGACCCACCGTCGAACAAGGCCCGGGATCGGCGGGAATCAAGTACGTTCCCTTCAGCATGTCCATGTGGCCGCTGTAGTAATTGGTTGTCCCGGGCGTGCCATATTGTCCCGGATTATACAAATCCCACCGCAGGCCGTAATTGATGGTCAACTTGGGGCTGACTTTGAACTGATCTTGAGCATAGATGCCCCAAGTCCAAGAGGGTTGTTGAGTCCCCGGCGCGGTGTCATCGATCTCGCCACCAGACGGGATACCAAGGAAGAAGGACGCTACCCCACTTCCCGTGCTGCCGAGATTGTTCAAGTCGGCGGTCTGGCGGTAATCGAAGAACTCGAAGGCGCGCTGGGTGGTCGCCCAAATCCTATGGCGTGCGAAGGTGAATCCAAACTTCAAGTAATGGCGTCCCTCAATACGATCCAGGTTCGGTGTGGCTTCCCATATGTTCGTCTGGCCAACGTGGGCGTCGAAGTTGTTCACCTGCGCAAAGGCTGGAATTGCCATCAGCGGCGCCCAACAATTGTGTTTCCCGAACCCGGAACTTTTTCCGCAAGCCCAGGGCCAGTTCGGGTAAACCACGGAGTCATAATCGAGGTTGTTCCACTTGCTGCTCAGGTGAAGGTTGACCCACGTGCGCCCAAAATTAAGATGAAAAATCGTGTTGGGCGTGATCGTGTAAGTGTAATTGACACCCATGTTATACCCGAAGCTCTCGCGCAGAAACGATGAGCCGATAATCCCGCCTGACGAGATATTGGGGCTATCGATGTGGGTAACCCGCACCGAGACGGAATGTGAGGGAGTGATTTGGTAATCGCCCCGGCCCGAAAAGAAGTCCTGGTTTTGGATCTGGGGCGCCGTGTCGATCCCGTTGGTGCCGGGAACGCCGGTGTTGACAGGAGCGGGAAACAGGGTCTTGGCGTAAAGCAGCGCTTGCGGATTAAGCATCGACGTCGGAACTTTTTGGCAGGCCGTGCCACCCGTTTGCGTGCCGTCCGCATTCGGTACAATCGGTATTCCCGCCGCATCGCACTTGAATGGATCGCGGATGTAACTGCCCGGGTTGGTGGGGTCAGGCCGCGTGCTGAAGATGTTATAGATGGGGTTCTCACCGGTAAAGTCGCCAGCCATCATGGCTGGCGTGGGAACGCGATAAAGAGCCGTGCTACCAACGTGCTGACGAAACCCCTGGTAACTGCCGAAAAAGAAGGCTTTGTTACGTATAAAGGGCCCGCCGAGGTTGGCGCCGAATTGGTTTTGCTTCAGCGGGTTGACGTTGGGTTTGAATGGGTTTCTTGCGTCAAGCTTGTCGTTGCGCAGGAATTCCCACGCGGCCCCGTGGAACTGGTTGGTCCCGCTCTTGGTCACGACGTTAACATAACCCCCAAGGAATCCCCCGTACTCCACAGAATCAGAGTGGCTCACCACCTTAAACTCCTCGATATCATCGATCACGGGCGCCGCCGAAATCCCGCCGGAAAAGTTGGAGCGATTGTTCGTGCCGTCCAAAACCCACCCGGTCGAATTCGTGTCCTGCCCGTTGATTGAGGGCTGCCGGTAGTCGCCCGCCTGAGGGTTACCCCAAATGCCGGTCGTGCCCGGGCTCGCCGCCCCGGCCGTCAGTACGAGCAACTGGGTAAAATTCCGGCCATTGAGCGGCAGGTCACGGACTTGGCGCTCCCCGACCACCGTGCCCAGGGTGGAGGACGCGGTCTGGACCGCAACGGCACTGGCGTTGACTGTAACTGCGGTAGTCGTTGCACCCAGTGTCAGATGTACATCACGATTAGTAGTCGTCGCGACGGTCACCTCGATATTGGTTTCTTCAAACGTGTTGAACCCCGTCGCCACCACGGTGAGCTTGTACATTCCCGGCGTTAATCCCCGAAAAGCGAAGTCACCCGTCGGGGTGAGGTTGCTCTCGTCCTTAATTCCGGTTGCAATATTCTCGAGCGTCACTTTCGCGTTGACGACCACAGCGCCGGAAGGATCCGTCAGTCTTCCGACGATAGCTCCGGTGTTGATTTGAGCATGGCTTAAGACAGGAACTGTCAACAAAAAGACGCCCAGTAAGACGCCAATTCGCAGAGCGGCTTTCCGCGCCTCGGCATCCTGCCGTCGCATGGAATTCCACAGACGAAGAATGGTCTGCCTCATTACTACCTCCTCATTCGTGGGATTACCTCCGGAGTGTACGGCGCGAGACCCGACATTAAGAAGAACAGTTGCAAGCCTGCACAGACGTTCGCGCAGGTCAGTGTTGCACGTTTACTACCCTTGAAGGAGCGTCACTCAAGTACGCTATATCAGGGCAGAGACTATTATCAGCAAATGCTACCTGTCAAGCCATTTTTGTAGCGGTATAAATCCTCATCTTTAACGGTAGAAAAGAACGGAAATACTGTTGCCGGAAACCAGGGAGAGATAGTAGATTACGCCTCTGGCGTAATCGCAGCTTCGTGTACGCGCCCCTGTTTGCGCAATGCTTCCGGATTGGTTGGTTGCGACTTCTCGTTGGTATCAGTCCGTAACAGACTTTTGGCAGGAGGGGTCTAGATGGCAGTGCGCATGAGAGACATCGCCAAAGATATGGGCGTGTCGTTGATGACTGTTTCCAAGGCACTCCGAGATCATAGTGATGTCGCCCGAGAAACTCGACGTCGGATTCAGGAGCGCGCGCGCGAACTCAGATACCAACCTAACCTGATCGCGCGCAGCCTCGCCAGTAAGCGCAGTTTCCTGATTGGGCTGACGATACCCGACATCATGAATTCCTTTTTCGCTGAGGTGGCGAAGGGTATTGAGGGCAAGCTCGACCCCTTGGGATACCAGATTCTCATCACCAACTCCGGCGAGAATGCGGAGACAGAGCTACGCCAAATCAGGCTTCTGGTGGGCCGCAAAGTCGACGGTCTGATTATTGCCTCCGCCGGCGTGCATTCGAGTGGTCC
>Ga0066710_100002302_pt1 | contig 15290 bp, 13 predicted proteins | sample GraSoiAngelo_159_FD_79666 | JGI IMG/M metagenome (GOLD analysis project Ga0066710, IMG submission 79666) | Grasslands soil microbial communities from the Angelo Coastal Reserve, California, USA - 14_1009_16_40cm | ecosystem: Environmental > Terrestrial > Soil > Grasslands | place: USA...
AGGCGCGACCCGGCTCATGCGGGTCATGCAGACGAACGCCTGCTCGCTGTCGTGCGGCTACTGCCCGACCTTCTGCGGAGGGAAGGTGCGGCGCACATACCTCAGTCCCGAGGAGGTGGCTCGCGTGTTCATGGACGCCCACCGCGCGGGCCTTGCCGATGGGCTCTTCCTGACGTCGGGCGTTCCGGGCCGGCCTTCGAAGATGACCGACCGGATGCTTGCCGCGGTCGAGCTGCTTCGCCGCCGTGAGGACTTTCACGGCTACGTTCACCTGAAGCTGCTCCCCGGCGCCGAGCGCGCCCAGGTCGAGACCGCGGTGCAGCTCGCCAGCCGCGTCTCGGTCAATCTGGAGGCACCCGGCCCCGCGTACGTCCGCGCCCTCGCACGCGAGAAAGACTTCGGCGGCGATCTCCTGCCGAATCTCGAGCTGGCCGGTCGCCTGATGCTCGACCGTCAGCGAGCGAAGACCCCATCGAACTTCGCCGCCGTCGGCACGACGACGCAGTTCGTGGTCGGCGCGGCGGGCGAGCAAGACCGTGAGATTCTCGGCGTGGTCACGCAGCTCGAGCGACGGCGGCTCCTTCATCACGCTCACTTCAGCGCGTTCCAGCCCGTCGTCGGGACCCCGTTCGAAGACCGATCCCCGACGCCGGCGATGCGAGAGCTACGGCTCTACCAGGCCGAGCACCTCGTACGTCAGTACGGCTTCGGCTACGACGAGCTGGTCTTCGCCGCCGACGGCAACCTACCGCTCGACGATGACCCGAAGACCGCCTGGGCGCTCGCGCATCCCGAGCGGTTTCCCGTCGAAGTCTCCCGCGCGCCATACGAGGCTCTGGTGCGCGTGCCGGGTATCGGGCCGGCCACAGCGCGCTCGCTCGTCGAGGAGAGGCGCCGCGCAGTCATCCGGTGGTCGGGCGACCTTCGAGCGGCCGGGGTCGATCTGGCTCGAGCGGGCTGGTTCCTCACGCTACGCAGCCGCCGGCTCTCGACCTCGCCGGCGCCGCGACAGCTGCGTCTCTTCCCGCACGGCGAGCACCTGACTCAGGCGCCATTTCGAACCCCGGTCCCGCCGTGCGCGTATCGCTGAACGGTTCGATCCCCCTGGCGATGCGCCCGAAACGCTCGGGCAGATCGCCGTCGGACTAACACTTCTCTCGACGCCGGACCAAACGAGAACATCGTGTCGAATTGAGGATTTCGGTCGCGCGGGCGTGTGGCATCTTGTGTGCGTATGCCCGATGGGACCACACGACGGAGAGAGGAGCGCATATGCGTATCGACCGCTTGATTTCCACGTCCGCCATACTTCTCTTTTTGGGAGGCTGCGCGGCGCAGGGACAGGACACCGCGCAGACGTCGGCGCACGGCCCACACGCGCCGAGCGCCGACGGCGGCCGCCCAGTGCTCTACAACACACTCGGCGGCTACTCGTATCGGATCACGACGAGTTCGGCCGAGGCTCAGCGCTGGTTCGACCAGGGCCTGCGCCTCGTCTATGCATTCAACCATCTCGAGGCACAGCGGGCGTTCCGGGAGGCCGCGCGCCTCGACCCAGTCTGCGCGATGTGCTTCTGGGGGATCGCGATCACCGAAGGCTCCAACTACAATGCCCCGACCAACACCGATCGTGAAAGAAAGGCGGCGACCGCGGCGCAGGAGGCTTCGCGTCTCTCCGCGGGCGCCAGCCCGCCGGCGCGGGCGATGATCCAGGCGCTGGCCAAGCGCCACTCGACCGATCCGGCGGCCAAGCGCGAGACGCTTGACCGCGCGTACGCCGACGCGATGCGTGAGGTCGCGAGGCAATTCCCCGACGACCTGGAGGCCGCGACATTCTTCGCCGACTCGATGATGAATCTGCGGCCCTGGAATCTGTGGACCCCCGATGGAGCGCCGCAACCGGGCACCGAGGAAATCGTCGCGACGCTCGAGCGCGTGATCGCGAAGAATCCGAATCATCCCGGCGCGCTTCACCTCTACATCCACGCGGTCGAGGCGAGCCGCGAGCCCGGGCGCGCCGAAGCCGCCGCCGACCGCCTGCGGTCTCTGATGCCGGGGGCGGGTCACCTGGTCCACATGCCGGCGCACATCTACTGGCGAGTGGGGCGTTACGGCGACGCCGTCACCGTCAACGTCGCCGCAGCGGACGCCGACCGCGCGTACTTCAAGACGGCGACGCCGAGCCCGATCTATCGCGGACTCTACTATCCGCACAACATCGACTTCATCTGGCAGTCCGCCGCGATGCAGGGGCGCAGCGCGGAGACCATTCGCGCCGCGCGCGAGTTCGCCTCGAACGCGCCGGCGGAGATGATCAAGGCGATGCCGGACATGGAGACGGCGCCGGTCGCGCCGATCGTGGTGCTCGTGCGCTTCGGGCGGTGGGACGAGGTGCTCGCGTATCCGGCGCCGCCCCGCGAATGGCCCTACACGTCGGGCGTGTGGCATTACGCACGCGGGATAGCCTTCAACGCCAAGGGGCAGGCGGACACCGCGGCCGGCGAGCTGCGCGCGCTCGACGCGATCCTCCAGTCGGCGCCGCCGGATCGCACCGTGGCGTTCTTCTTCCGCGCGAAGAACATGCTCCAGCTCGCGGCGAATCTCCTGGGGGGCGAGATCGCGGCGAAGGCGGGCGACTTCTCGACCGCCGAGCGCTTGCTGCGGGCCGCGGTGGCCGAGCAGGACTCGCACTGGTTCACGGAGCCGCCGCCGTGGTACTTCCCGGTACGCCAATCGCTGGGCGCCGTGCTGCTCCAGGCCGGCCGTGCGGGCGACGCCGAGCAGGTGTATCGCGAGGACCTTCGGCGCAACCCGGGCAACGGCTGGTCGCTGTTCGGTCTGGCCCAGAGCCTGCGCGCGCAGGGCAAGACGGCTGAGGCCGCGCAGGTCGAGGAGAGCTTCAAGAAGGCGTGGGCGCAGGCTGACGTGAAGCTGACGGCGTCCCGGTTCTAACGACGCGAAAGCCCGGAGCGCCGCCGCTCCGGGCTACTTTCCCTTCTCGATGACCTCCGCCAGCTCCTGCGCGCGGCCACGGTCGAGCGGGCGCAGGCGGTCGAGGACGCGGCGGGCATCGTCGAGCCGGCCGAGCTTCACGTAGGCCTCGCCGAGGTATTCGAGCGCCTCCGGGAAATTCGGGCGGAGCCGGAGCGCCTCGTCGTAGGCCTGGAGCGCCTCCGGATAGCGGCCCTGATTGCGCAGCGCGAACCCGAGCTCGTTCCAGGCTTCCGGGAACGCGGGGCGGAGGGTGACCGCGCTGCGCTGAGCCTCCACCGCCGCCTTCCAGTCCCGGCCCAAGCGCGCTCGCACGCCCCGGTCGTACTCGCTCTCGGCGCTCGGCGTCGCCGTCGGCTGACGCACCTGGCCGGCGGCGGGGCTGCTCGGCTCGGCGAGCGTGGCGGACGGCAGGAACGCCGAAGCCGCGAACGTGACGCCCAGGACCGCGCGGCGCACGGTCATCGAGCAGGTTCCTGTCTTCGGCATGCCGCTAGCATACCGCGCTCGTCTCCGATCAGCGGGTCGTTCGGCCGCGCTCGGCCATGAGCGCGGCGACGGCCTGGAGATCGGCTTCGGTGTCGACACCGATCGTCGGCTCCGTCGTCTCGAGGACGACGATGTCGATCCCGTTTTCGAGGAAGCGGAGCTGCTCGAGCTTCTCCGTGAGCTCGAGCGGGGAGGGCGCGAGACGATGGAACGCGTCGAGCGCCGGCTTGCGATACGCGTAGAAGCCCGGATGCTTGAAGCGCGTCACGCCGATTCCGTCGCGATCGTAGGGGATCGGGTACTTCGAGAAGTAGAGCGCGCGGCCGTCGACACCGCAGACGACCTTGTTCACGTTCGGGTTCGAGACCTCGTCCGGCGCCAGCCGGATCTTGAGCGTGCTCACCTGCGTGTCGGGTCGGTCGCGGAACGGGCTGACGAGAAGCCGGATATGCTCCGGCGTCAGCAAGGGCTCGTCGCCCTGAACGTTCACGTAGACGTCCGCGGCGCGGCTCTGCGCGACCTCCCAGATCCGATCGGTCCCGGACGGGTGCTCGGCCGACGTCATCATGGTCGGAATACCGTACGTCGCGCACGCGTCGACCACTTCCTGTGAATCCGTCGCGACCAGCAGATTCCCGAGATCCGGGGCGCGCCGCGCCGCTTCGTAGACGTGGACGATCAGCGGCTTGCCGGCGAGCTCGCGAAGGACCTTGCGCGGCAGGCGCGTGGACTGAAGGCGCGCCGGGATGACGCCGAGGACGCGGAGCGGGGCTGGGCCGCTCACGGGAACGCGCGGAGCGTCCGGAGCTGAGCCGAGCGCGCGTCGCCGCCTGAGCCCGGCGCGAAGGGCACGATCACCGGCTGGGTGAGCCCGGCCCGCGTGAATTCGGCGATGCGCTCGCGGCAGAACGCCTCGGGCCCGACCACGCCGAGACCGTCGAGGAAGCGCGGCGAGACCTGCTTCACCGCGCCCGAGCGGTCGCCGGCGCGCCACGCGGCGTTGACCAGGTCGACCTCCTCGCCGAAGCCCGCGTTCCGGAAGAAGCTCGCGTAGGCGTCGACCGTCGCGTAGCCGGTGATGTCCCGCGCCAAGGTCTCGCGCGCCGCCGCCGGGTCGTCGGTGACGCACGTGCGGATGAACGAGGCGACCTCGAAATCGCCGAGCGTTCGGCCGGCCTTCCGCGCCCCGATCTCGAGGTGCTCGATCGAGACCGGCACGGTCTCGGGCGGGATCCAGTTCAGGACCACACCGTCGGCGATCTCTCCGGCGAGCTCGAGCATTTCCGGTCCGAGGGCCGCGAGGACGACGCGCACGGGTCGGGCCGGCGGCGGGGCCGTCAGGCGAAAGTTCTTGACCCGGTAGAACTTGCCCTCGAAATTCACGCGCTCGCCGGACGCGACCATCCGGATGATCTGCACGGCTTCGCGAATCTGCTGGAGCGAGGGGGCGAACGTGAGCCCGTGCCAGTCGCCGACGATGACCTTGCTCGAGAGCCCGATGCCGAGCACGACCCGGCCGGGCGCCAGATGGTCGAGCGTCGCCGCGCTCTGACCGAGGACGACCGGGGTACGCGTCTGGACGGGCACGACCGCCGAGCCGACGTGGAGCCGCGCCGTGTGGCTCGCGATCGTCGCCATGAGCGTGATCGCGTCGTAGCCCGCGGCCTCGCCGGTCCACGCCGCGTGGTAGCCGCGCGCCTCCGTCTCACGCGCGACTGCGACGAACTCGGCCGCCGGGAGCGTGGCGAAGGGAGCGAGAACGACGCCGAGTCGCGCCATCCTCGCGAGTATACCGCCTCAACCGTGGCCGTGATCGTGGTGGATGTCGGGAGTGTGCGGGTGCTCGTGCTCCACCGGGCCGGTCGGGTGCGAATGGCTGTGGGGCTCGGGGCCTTCCCAGCCCTCGTGCGCGTGCTGGTGGTGCTCGTCGTGGACGTGCACGTGAACGTGCGTGCCCATCGGGTGGTGGTGGCGGTGCAAGTGGCGCTCGTAGACCAGGAGCCCCGTCGCCAGGGCCATGAGCGCCGCCGCGCCAAGGAGGCCGGCGGTCGGCGACTCGCCGAGCAAGACGAGGCCTCCGGCGGCTCCGAAGAACGGCGCCGTCGCGAAATAGGCGCCGGCGCGCGCCGCGCCGAGCTCGCGTATGGCGAGGATGAACAGGACGAGGCTCGTCCCGTAGCTCACGGCGCCGAGGGCCAGGCCGAAGGCGATCGTCCCCGGCGACGGCGGGGACTGGCCACTCGCGAGCGCCAGCACGACGTTGACGGTCCCGGCGACGAGGCCCTTGACCTCCACGATCAGGAGCGGATCGGCCTCCGCGATGAGGCGCGTCAGGTTGTTGTCGAGCGCCCAGAGCAGACACGCCCCGGTGACCGTCGCGGCGCCGGCCGCGATCGCCGGGTCGCCCGGCGTCCAGCCCAGCACGACCCCGCCGGCAGCCATGACGATCGCCGCCACGGCGATCCGCGCACCCAGATGCTCGTTGAAGACGATACCGGCGAGCAGGACGGTGAAGACGACCTCGAGATTGAGCAGAAGCGCCGTCGTCGTGGCCGAGCTTCGCTCGAGGCCCCAGAGGAGCAGCGGCGGGGCGAGCACGCCGCCCGCGAGGACGATGCCCGCCAGGATCCAGCGATCGCGTGAGGTCATCGGTCGGCCGGTCGCTGGACGGCGGCGCCAGAACCGGCGCACCAGGCCGAGAAATACCCCGGCGCCGAGATAGAGGAGGCCCGCCAGGAAGAGCGGCGGCACGACGTCGAGCAGCCGCTTCGCGAGCGGCGCGCTGAGCCCGAAGGCGAGCGCGGCGATCAGCGCATTGAGGATCGCTATGACGACGCGCCGCCGTCGGTCTGCCCCACCGACTCCGGCCCTCCAAGCCCCAGCTTTTCTGAGAGCTCCCAGATCATTTGCACCGACCGCCGTGGATCAGCCCGTCAAGTGTTCCCACCGCAGCGTACCTTGAAGCACTGCTTTCCGTTCTCGAAGTACGGCCGGATAGTGATTCGCCACGAGGTTGGCGGCGGGGTGCGATGAATCCGCGCGCTCGTGAGGATGGATTAGGTCTGGTCCGGCTCCCCAGTTTACCCGTTGTCACGGCTACGGCCCGTCCCCCCGGATTCCCCATGAGTTGCCAGCGGCTTCTTTTTCTGTCTTCTATTGAGCTGCTATGGAGGATAGTCCGCGTCCGGGTGGTCTCCCCGGGTCCCTCCTTGCCGTCGTGGCACGCGAGGAGCTCGCGAAATACACGTCGCTCACCCGTAATTTCGTCAGCGCGACCATGGAAGTGGTCCTCGACCGGCGGAGCGGCGAGCGGCGTCGGGCCGACTACCGGGCGACGATGGAGAGACGGAGTCGCGACCGACGCCAGCGCGACATCACCATTGATCTTCGGACCTCCGGCTGGGCGCTGGTGCGACGCGACGCCGAGCCCTTGTCCGATTCGACGCGATGGTCACTCGGTCCGGGGATGGAGCCCGCGCGCGTCCGGAGCGAGGTGTTGCTGCCGGTCGCCAACGAGACCGACGCCCTGTCCGCTCGCGACCGAGGGCGCGAGCTCGCGGTCAGCGTCGGCTTGTCACCCACCGATTCCGCGGGTGTCGCGGCGGCCGTGTCCGAGCTCGTGCGGAACCTCATCGCCTACGCGACGCGCGGGGAGGTCATTCTCCGAACGATCGAAATCGAGCGGGCGCGCGGGGTCGAGGTGATCGTGATCGACGAAGGCCCGGGCATCGCGGACATCGAGCGGGCGCTCCAGGAGCGGTTCTCGACGTCCGGGGGCCTCGGCCTCGGGCTGCCCGGCGTCCGGCGGCTCATGGACGAGCTCCACATCGCGTCGCGGCTGGGCGGGGGCACGACGGTCGCGGTCAGGAAGTGGCGGAATAACCGCTAGGTTTTGAGCCGCGCGGCACCCCAACTCCGCTCCTCTATGGTTGTTATGTGGCTGCTCGAATCGGTGAATTCAGTCGAGTGTTCTAGGGGATCACCCTATTGTCCGGCCCACTACTCTGGCCGCACGGTGTGCAGCAGGATGTCACGAATGGATCCCCATCAGGTCACCCAGGAACGCCTGCGTCAGCGCTACGGTGTGCCGACCGCTCTCTCGGAGTTCGTCGTATCTACCTTCCGTCTCTCCGGTCGTGGAGTCTTCTGACCGCTCAGATTCTCGTGCAAGACAGCGAGGCCCAGGTCGGCGCCACGAGCTTCCGGCGTTTGCACGGGCCTCCATCCTTGAGTGGGCCAGAGACTCGAATCTATCGGAGGTGAACGCGAGATGGCAGACCTTGTATTCATCGTGTCGCGTACCGCGCCAAAACAATACTTCTATCTCAAGCACGTATATGCCGACGAGGGCCGGGACGTGGTCCTCGATCGACGAGGAAGCGAACGGCGCCGGACCCAGAGGCCACCACCGGCCGAGCGACGCCACGTCGAGCGGCGCCACCGCGACATAACGCGAGAACTCCAGGCATCGGGCTGGGCCCTGGTGAGGCGCCCGGTGAAGTAATGTGATCCGCTCGTGAGCTCCCCCGTGATCGGTAGCTCTACGCTCTGTACGTGAGCATGGGCGATCTTGCCGCCCGCCGTGCGCGTACGGTCGGCTGACGATCTCCAGTTGCCGGTCTCGTCGGCGAGCCGGTCGTCGACCTGAAGCTGCATCGACAAGACCCGGCGGGAGCGGGTGGGCTTCCGCCCGGGTCGTTCCTTAGGCCAACGCTTGGCCGCGCTTTTCGATTAACTCCTTTGCCGTCTCGACGGCGCATCCGCGCTCTACCGCGCCGCGAAGAGTAAAGGGGAGTCTGGGGGCGCCTGGGCCCCGCCGGCCGAGACGCGCCTCTGATAGAGTGACGCGTGATGACCACGCTCGCCGAACGCCCCGCCGCGCCCGTCCGCGCGCCGCGCGGCACCGAGCTCTCCTGCAAGGGCTGGCCGCAGGAGGCGGCGCTCCGGATGCTCATGAACAATCTCGACCCCGACGTCGCTGAGCGATGGGAGGACCTGGTCGTCTACGGCGGATCCGGCAAGGCGGCCAGGAGCTGGCAGGCATACCACACGATCGTCCGCACGCTCCGGCGCCTCGAGGGCGACGAGACTCTGCTGGTCCAGTCGGGAAAGCCCGTCGGTGTGTTCAAGACCCATACGGACGCGCCACGCGTGCTCATCGCCAACTCGCTCCTCGTGCCGGAGTGGGGCGACTGGGAGCACTTCAGGCGCTACGAGGCGATGGGCCTCACCATGTACGGCCAGATGACGGCGGGCTCCTGGATTTACATCGGCACGCAGGGCATCCTTCAGGGGACCTACGAGACCTTCGGCGCTTGCGCGCGGAAGCACTTCGGCGGCTCGCTGGCCGGACGGCTGGTGCTGTCGGCTGGTCTCGGGGGCATGGGGGGCGCGCAGCCGCTCGCCGTCACCCTGAACGGCGGCGTCGGCCTCTTCGTCGAGGTCGACCACGAGCGTATCGAGCGGCGGCTGCGGCTTCGTTACGTCGACCGGGCGACGTCGTCGCTCGACGAAGCGCTCCGGTGGGCCGACGAGGCGCGCGCGCGCCGCGAGCCGCTCTCGATCGCCGTCCACGGCAATGCGGCCGCGGTGCATCCCGAGCTCGCCCGCCGGGGAACGCGTTTCGACGTCGTGACCGACCAGACCTCGGCTCACGACATGATCACCGGCTACATCCCGGCCGAGCTCACGGTCGACGAGGCCCGGGCTCTGCGCGCTCGGGATCCCGAGGCCTATCGCACGCGCGCGTACGAGTCGATCGCCGCGCAGATGCGGGCGATGCTCGAGTTCCAGCGGGCCGGCGCCATCCTCTTCGACTACGGCAACAACTTCCGGCGGGAGGCCGAGAACGCCGGCGTCTCCGACTTCAGCTATCCCGGGTTCGTTCCCGAGTTCATCCGCCCGCTCTTCTGTGAGGGGCAGGGGCCGTTTCGCTGGGTGGCGCTCTCGGGCGATCCGGAGGACATCTACGCGACCGACCGCGCGCTGATGGACGCGATGCCCGAGAACGAGTCGCTCGTGCGCTGGCTCCACCTCGCGCGCGAGCGCGTCGGCTTCCAGGGGCTGCCCGCGCGGATCTGCTGGCTCGGCTACGGCGATCGGGCCAGGGCCGGAAAGATCTTCAACGAGCTCGTCGCGCGGGGTGTCGTCAAAGCCCCGATCGTCATCGGCCGCGATCACCTCGATTCGGGCTCGGTCGCTTCGCCCAACCGCGAGACCGAGTCGATGCGCGACGGCTCCGACGCGATCGCCGACTGGCCCGTGCTCAACGCGTTGCTCAACACGGCGTCCGGCGCCACGTGGGTGTCGGTGCACCACGGCGGCGGCGTGGGCATCGGCTATTCGATCCACGCCGGCATGGTCGTCGTCGCCGACGGCACGCCGGACGCGGCCCGCCGGCTCGAGCGCGTGCTCACCACCGATCCGGGCACGGGCATCATGCGCCACGCCGACGCGGGCTACCCCGAGGCGGTCGCGGCGGCGCGCCGTCACTCGCTCGATCTGCCGGGGATCACCGCATGACGCGGCGGATCGCCGCCGCGCTCGTCCTGGCCGATCTCCTCCTGGTGGGGCTCGTCGCGATCGGCGCCGCGCAGGAAGCGCCGCGCCATGGCGGCGAGCTGGTGTTCGTCGTTCCGGCGGAACCGCCGTCCTTCGACGCCCACCGCGAGGAGAGCTTCGCGCTGATCCATCCCGCGGCGCCGCACTACAGCACCGTGCTGAGGGTCGATCCCGCCGATCCGTCCGGCACCAGGATCGTGGGGGATCTCGCCGAATCGTGGTCGAGCGGGGCGAACGGGCGTACGTGGACGTTCAAGATCCGTCGAGGGGTGAAATTCCACGACGGGAGCGAGCTCACCGCGCGCGACGTCAAGGCCTCGTACGACAAGATCATCTTCCCGCCCGCCGGCGTGGCCTCGAATCGCAGGGGCGAGTACGTCGTCGTCGAGGCGATCGACGCGCCCGATGCGTCCACCGTCGTGTTCCGGCTCAAGTGGCCCGCTGCGTCGTTCCTCGCCTCGCTCGCGTCGCCGTTCAACTGGATCTACAAGGCCGACGTCCTCGCCCGCGACATCCGCTGGTACGAGAAGAATGTCATGGGCAGCGGGCCCTTTGTCTTCGACGAGTACGTGAAGGGATCGCACTGGACCGGCCGCAAGAACCCGGGGTACTGGGAACGCGGCAAGCCCTATCTGGATGGCTATCGCGCGCTCTTCGTCCGTGACACCTCGGCCCAGATCGCGGCGATCCGCGGACAGCGGGCGATGATCCAATTCCGGGGCTTCGCGCCCCCCGACCGCGACGGCCTCGTGCAGGCGCTCGGCAGCCGGATCCGCGTGCAGGAGAGCCCCTGGGAGTGCGGGAACCCGCTCGCCATCAACCACGAGCGAAAGCCCTTCGACGACCGTCGAGTGCGGCGCGCGCTGAGCCTGGCGCTCGATCGATACCAGGGCGCGGCCGCGCTCGCGAAAATCTCGATCTTCAAGGAGATCGTCGGCGTGCAGGGGGTCGGCACACCGTTCGCCGCCACATCGGCCGAGCTCGAGAAGCTGGCCGGTTACGGCCGCGACGTCACGGCCGCGCGGGCCGAGGCGCGGCGCCTGCTGAAGGAAGCGGACGTGCCCGAGGGGTTCTCGTTCACGATCCGCAATCGGGCGATCAGGGACCCGTACGAGCCGCTCGGCGTGTGGCTCGTCGACCAGTGGCGCCAGATCGGGCTCAACGTCAAGGTGGAGACGCTCGAGCTCGCGACGCTCTACAGCGAGATCCGCGGCGGCAACTTCGAGGTGGCCGCCGATTTCCACTGCAGCTACATCGTCGAGCCGGACCTCGCGCTGTTCAAGTTCCAGTCGGCGGAGGTCAGTCACGTGAACTACAGCCGCTACACCGATCGCGCGCTCGACGAGCTCTATCAGCGTCAGAGCCGCGCGACCGATCGGGAAGAGCGCCGCCGCGCGATCAGAGAGTTCGAGAAGCGGCTGCTCGACGATGAGGCGCACTACATCTTCACCTTCCAGTGGCACCGCATCGTCCCGCACAACGCGCGGCTCCGGGGCTGGACGATCACGCCGAGCCATTTCCTCAACAACCAGCTCGACACCGTCTGGCTGGCCCCGGAGTGACCCTGAGACTCGTCCCCGACCTGGTCCTGACCGGAGGCGGCTTCGTGTCGGGCCGGGCGGTGACGCTCGCGGAGGGCCGGATCGCCTCGCTCGAGCCGATCCGGCGTCCCGAGCCCGACGACGTCGCGCTCGACGGCAAGGCGCTCCTGCCCGGTACCGTCAACGCCCATTGCCACACGTTCCAGTCGCTCTTGCGCGGGTTGGGCGACGACCTCGACTTCGCCGGCTGGCGTGAGCGGGTGCTCTACCCGTTCTCCGAGCGGCTCGACCGCCGCGGGATCGCGCTCGGCGCCTCGTTCGCGTTCGCCGAGATGCTCCGGCACGGCGCCACCACGTGCGTCGACTTCTTCTACCTCCAGGACGAGGGCAACGACAACGCCGAAGCCGTGATCGAGGCCGCGCGGGCGGTCGGGATCCGGCTCGTCCTGGCGCGCACGATGTACGACTGGACGGGCGCTCCCAAGCGCTACCGGGAGTCGCCCGCAGATGCCGCGCGGCGCACGCGCGAGCTGATCGCCGCGCATCGCCGTGACGCGACCATCGTGGTCCAGCCGGCGCCGCACAGCCCACACGGCGCATCGCCTGCGATGATCCGCGCCGGGTTCGAGCTGGCCGAGAGCGAGGCCACGCGATTTCACATTCACGTCGCGGAGGGCCGCTACGAGGGCGAGCGCACGTTGCGCGAGCACGGGGCCACGCCCATCCGCTACCTCGACCGCCTCGGCGTTCTCGGCCCGCGGATGATCGGGGTCCACTGCGTGTGGCTCGACGACGCGGAGGTCGCGCTGATGGGCGCGCGGGGCGCCGCGCTCGCGTATTGCCCGAGCTCCAACATGTTCCTTGGCGACGGGATCACGCGGCTGCCCGAGCTCCTGAAGGCCGGCGTCAGGGTCGGGCTCGGTAGCGACGGAGGCTGCACCAACAACCGGCTCTCCGTCTTCGAGGAAATGCGCATGGCGGCGCTCCTCCAGCGAGTGCGACTGCTCGATGGCCAGGCGTTCGACGCGGCGACGGCATTCGATCTCGGCACCCGGTCTGGCGCCCAGATCCTCGGACTCGAAGCCGGCGCGATCGCGCCCGGGCTGCTTGCCGACCTCGTCGCGGTCGACCTGGGCGACGCCTCGCTGCATCCGCGCACCGATACCTTGAAATCCGTGGTCTACGCGATGTCGGATCGCGCGGTGACCGACGTCTGGGTCCACGGGCGACGCGTCGTCGAGTCCGGTCGCCTCGCGACCGTGGACGAGCCCGAGCTCCTGGCGCGCGTGCGCGAGCTGACGCGCGGGTGGCGCGTGCCCGATCCCTTCGCAGGGGTGGGGCGCGCGCGAGACCGCGCGCCATGATCGAGCTGGACGGTGGCCCGCTCACGCTCGAGGTGGTCGAGGCAGTCGCCCGCCGCGGCGAGGAGGTGCGGCTCGGCCCGGCCGCCGCCCGGACGCTCGGCGAATCGCGCGCCTTCGTCGACCGGCTGGCGGCAGGCGCCGAGCCCATCTACGGGATCACGACCGGCGTGGGCAAGCTCAAGGATGTTGTCATTCCACCGGGCGAGCGTGCCGAGCTCCAGCGCAATCTCGTGCTGAGCCACGCCGGCGGGATGGGCGCGCCGCTTCCCGCGGCCGAGGTCCGCGCGATCATGCTCCTGCTCGCCGCCTCGCTCGCGCGCGGCGCCTCCGGCGTGCGGCCTCTCGTCGTCGAAACCGTGATCGCGTGCCTGAATCGGCGGATTCATCCCGTGGTGCCGGAGCTCGGGTCGGTCGGCGCCTCGGGAGACCTGGCGCCGCTCGCGCACGTCGCGCTCTGCCTCGTCGGCGAAGGCGCCGCGTCGGACGGAGGCGGCCAGATTCCGGCGGCGGAAGCGCTCGCGCGCGCTGGCCTCCGGCCGCTCGTCCTCGAGACCAAGGAAGGCCTGGCGCTCCTCAACGGCACGCATCTCATGGCCGGCCTGGGCGCCCTCGCGGTCCTCGATGCGGGACGGCTCACGCGCATGGCCGACGTCACCGGCGCGATGTCGCTCGAGGCCCTGATGGGCTCGAACGCCGCGTTCGACGCGCGAATCCACGCGCTCCGGCCGCATCCGGGCCAGCTCGCGACGGCCGCGAACTTGAGGAGGCTCACCGCGGAGAGCGGCATCATCGCCTCGCACCGGGACTGCACGCGCGTCCAGGACGCCTACAGCCTCCGCTGCATGCCGCAGGTGCACGGCTCCGCCCGTGAGGCGGTCGCGTTCGCCCGTTCGGTGATCGAGCGCGAGCTGGCGTCGGTCTCCGACAATCCGCTCGTGTTCCCCGCGGACGGCGCCGTCCTGAGCGGCGGCAACTTCCACGGCGAGGTGCTGGGGCTGGCGCTCGACACGCTCGCGCTGGGGCTCGGCCAGCTCGCCGGCATCTGCGAGCGGCGGATCGACCGGCTCGTGAACCCGCTGACGAACGAGGCGCTGCCGCCCTTTCTCTCGCCGCACGGCGGCGTCCACTCCGGCTACATGATCGCCCAGTACGGCGCCGCGGCGCTGGCGTCCGAGCTCCGAACGCAGGCCGTCCCGGCGAGCGTGGAGTCGATTCCGACCTCGGGGCTGCAGGAGGATTACAACTCGATGGCGGCCGGCTCGGCGTTGAAGGCGTGCCGCGCAGTCGGTCTCGCGCGCCGGGTCATCGCGATCGAGCTCTTGCTGGCGGCCCAAGCGCTCGATTTCCGGGCGCCGCTGACGCCGGGACGCGGGAGCGCGGCGGCCCGAGCCACCGTCCGCGCGCGCATCGCGCCGCTCGACCGCGACCGCTATCTCAAGGCCGATCTGGACGCCGCGCTGGAGCTCTGCGAGGAGGGCGCCGTGCTCGCGGCCGTGGAAGCCGCCCTCGGCCCCCTGGAGTGAGACGGGCTATCGCTTCAGGCTGATTCCGTCGCGGTCGGCGGACGCGACGTCCGCCGACCCGCCTTTCGTGTTCTTGCAGTGGCCTTCGAAGTGCACGCCTTCTTCGACGACGATGACCGGAGCCTCGACGTCGCCGTAGACACGGGCGGTGCCCCTGAGCTCGACGCGCTCGGTGGCGAAGACGTTGCCGATCACCTCACCGTTGACCAGGACGATCCCGGCGCGGACCGTGGCGTTGACGATGCCCTTCTCGCCGATGATCAGGCTGTCGCTGGAGACGATCTCGCCGCTGAACTTGCCGTTCAGCATCACGGTCCCGTTGAACGTGTACTTGCCCTCGATCTCGGACCCTTCGTCGATGAAGGCCGTGAGGTCGCTGCCGCTTCGGGTCGGTTCCTTCCTCTTGCGCCACCGCATGACGTTCGCCCCCGAGGGGCCGCCTACCTCTGGCCGCTGAGCTGCGCGCTCCGCATGTCGTCCATCAGGTAGATCGGCCGCTGGCCATTGGCCTGCTCGTTCATCTTCGTGACATTGCCGTTGAAGAAGCCGCCCTTCGAGATCACCAGCGAATCGGTCGTGATGTTACCGGTGACACGACCGGAGTCGGTGATCTCGACGTTGCCGGTCGCGATCATGTTGCCCTGGTAGCTACCCATGATGATCGCATCGACCGTCTGGACGTTCGCGTTGACCACGCCCTTCTCGCCGATGACGAGCTTGCCGCCGACGTTCATCTCGCCGCCGACCTCGCACTCGACCTGGATCGAGTCCGCGATGTCGAACTTGCCCTCCATGCGCGCGCGCTCGCCGACCACCGAGAG
>Ga0066710_100002303_pt1 | contig 15288 bp, 9 predicted proteins | sample GraSoiAngelo_159_FD_79666 | JGI IMG/M metagenome (GOLD analysis project Ga0066710, IMG submission 79666) | Grasslands soil microbial communities from the Angelo Coastal Reserve, California, USA - 14_1009_16_40cm | ecosystem: Environmental > Terrestrial > Soil > Grasslands | place: USA...
AAGCCGTCCTCGAAAATTTTCTCCAAGCCATCCAACAAAACCGCGCCCCTGCAAGCGACGGCCTCGAGGGCCGCCGCAGCATCGCCCTCATCGAAGCCATCTACCGCGCCACAAAAACTCCCGATCGGGTCGCAGCCGTCTGAGCCGCAACCAAATGGCTGTTACCCACTCTCTATCTCACAAGCTGAGCGAACCATTTCTCTCGTGCTCGCCTTCCGGTTTCTTGGCAACGGCTCAGCTTCCGACATCCGGACTACACATCCAAGTGAAGTTAGTTAGGCCCACCGCAACTCCTCAGAACGGGACTTGAACGGAGCCGCCCGGTGGCGGACGCTACGCGTGAGGTGAACGGAGCAGCAGTTGCCTAACGGATGAGATAGGTTTGGGTCAGAACGAGGTGTCCCTGTGCCTATCTCGGAAAAATAATGCTGGAGGAACCCCAGCGTCGCCTGGTTGCGACCAAAGCCCGATGTATTTCCTGGCAAGCGTGGTCATAGCAGTGATCGCCCCATCACTCTCAAGCTGATCTACCATGCCTGTACAAGAGCCGCCCGGCGGGCCGCACTCCAGAAAGGCGTGCATCCCCACACCTTGCCGGCGTGGACGGCTGGGCGTTGCCAATGGCGCATGCCAGCATTTGCATTACTTCTTTCGGCACGAACGCCTGCAGGCAGGAGGCACAAGCGTATCACTTGAGTTCCAGCTTCCAACTGTGGGTTCCCGTGCCGGCTGGAAGGTGGATCAGCACGGGCCTTTCAGCCAATTGCGAAGTGTTGAGAGGCCCGGCCATCCGGCCATCCACAATCATGTTCGCAGTGGCTGACTGCTTGATTTTGTCTACAAGCGGATCAGCCAAGAGCAGCCTCCACGACGAAGGGTGATTCCCGAAGTAGGCGCCATAAGGTTCTTCATAGTGAAAGCCAAATTCGATGCCTTCGCTAGCAGAGGTGACCTGAGCGTGCAGAATTCCGACGTAGTGGTTCATGCTTAACGTCATCGTATCTTTCGGTAAAGCATTGAACGTACGCTCGACGAAATCGTGTTGCAACGAAATGTCGCGATCGTGGAAGAGAAGCACAAATGGGCCGTCCGAATGCTGCGGCCACTTCTCGGGATGCAGCTCGCGATCGTATTGGTGACCCGAGGCCGGCGAAATGCCCGTCATGTCCAGCGCCAAGTCGCGATCCAGATAGAAATAGCTCTCGTTGATATCGAAAAGCCCGAAACCAGCTTGGGCAGCCACACGCGCGCTGTGATTCTGATAGGACTTCGACCAGCCGCCGCCACCGATAATGACGGAGAGTGGGCGCGCGCCGAAGTCCTGGCGCAAGTAATCCAGCGACCGCTTTAAATGGAACAACTGGGCAAGCGCCGGAGCTTCGACCCCGCGCCGCGTGTCTTCAAACTCTTCGTACCAGCCACCGACAGATGCCTCGCCATCCAGATCGGCGGTCCACCACGGGCCTGGCGGAGAATCCAGGTCGGGCTGCATGTGGGTCCAGCCATGGCTCTGAATCTCGAGCACTCCTGCTTCAACCGCAGCCTTCAGACCGCGCTGCGTCGATCGGTAGTCCTGCTCGACGCCGTAGTCATCCGTAAATTTCTGGTTCCACGGAGAGATGACGCGATGGGTCTTGCGATCGACAAAACCCGTGACCACATTGGCGGAGACAACCGCATGATGGTGGGCCAGAACGGGTATGACTTTATCGCGTATCAACTCCTCGGTAACCGTCTGATAACGCCAGTAAGAGAGGAAGGATTTGTCCGCGGCTCCCCAGTCGTCGATCATCACGAGCACGCGTCGGGAGTAATCCACGTCCGGCAAAACCAGATATCGCAAGCCCCACAGCAGAGAACGCTGGAAGATGTTTCTCCAGTACGGCGAGTCGAGTAAGGATCGCATATCGGGCGCGCCTATCCAAACCGCGGCCGTGTCCGGGCTCGGCTGATACACAGTCAACACCGGGTGGCGGCCCTGGCTGAGGAGCGCCTGAGCACCGCGGCATTCCACCCAAATATGTAAGGACTGTTCGCGCCCGGGTTTTGTATCATCCATCAACTCGCGCGTGATGAAGTGGACCGGCCCACGAAGAACCGGATCAGGGGCGCGATAGTCCGCTTTGTAATGGAGGCCTAGAATCCGTTCCAGCGCGGGGTCGGTAAATCGCGAAGCGGCGACAATGATGCTGGTTCCCTGCTGCACCGCCTCGGTGAGCATCGCCAGATTCTTCCCGGCGTAGGACGGCATATCAGCGAGCCAGAGCATTGCGCCATAGCGCACTGCGCCAGAACGATCGAACAGGTACGAGGCCCCGAGGGTCTGCTGGTCTAACCGGAGAATATCGAAGGGAACGGACCAGGCTTTGAGCAGCGCGGCTACGGGCTGGAAAGCGTCTTTCTCACCGATCACCTGGCTGGCCGGATCACCCCAGCCCGCGACAACCACGAGCACACGGTAAGGTTTCAGAACGCACGGTTTCGGAGGCGCCTGACCCTGAATCGCACAGAGGGCCAACAATGCGACAGCGAGTAAACGGCCCATATGCAACTGCATCCGTCAAGCAGTAAGGAAAATCTTGCGCTTGTACATCCAATACAACACAAGCCACTCGATGGTTAGAACGGCAATCGCATGAAAAAGCGGTGTGAACGAGCCCAGTGTTCCGCCGAGCGAATGCGTAAAGATCGCTACTATATTGCTCCAGGGGATAATGCTCTCCGACATGTAGATCGCCACCGCATTCATGCCGATCACCAAAAACGGGAAGGCCAGTTTTCTATAGCCACGGACATCCACCAGCCAGTAAAAAACGAGAAACATCAGGCAGGCAAAGCCGGCCGACGCCAGTCCATAGGAGGTGGTCCAGATCTTCATCACGATTGGGATCACAGGGTTCAAGGCCCAACCGAGCACGACGCCGGACAGCCCGACCATACCGATGGTTTTCATTTTGCTCGCCGTGCTGCGGTTCGTCATAAGAAGCTCGCCCAGTAGCATGCCGACGATCGTGGTGGAGATGGTCGGCAGGGTGCAGATGACCGTGCCCCAGTGCTCGGGCAGCACGCGGCCCACGGTGACCAGATCGGTCCACAGAACTAAGTTCGCGTTTCTGTCGTAGCTGCCGGCAGGAACGCCTGGCGCTGGTACGAATGCCAGCAGAAGAGCATAGAAAACCAGGATTCCGGCGCCCACCGCGGCCTGGAACCGCCATGATCTGCGCACGATCAGAAAAGCCGCTAGGTACGCAACTGCGATCGGCTGTAACGCACTGCTCAGCTCGATGAGGTAAGGACGGTTGAAATGAATGGACTCCCGAAGCGAGCCTAGCAAAAACAGAACGAGGAACCGGCGCAAAACGCGCATCAAGATCTGGCGATGAGTTTGCGTGAGCGACCGCTTGGCGTAGGAAAACGGCAGCGACATGCCCGTCATCAGCATGAATGACGGCCAGATCAGATCATAAAACCGCAGGCCTTGCCAATCTGAATGATTGAGCTCGTAGACCAGGGCGTTGATCACGCGATTGGCGTTGAGTGCTTGCAGTCCGGCAACCAGCGCCGATCCCCCCACAATCCAAAACATGGTCCAGCCGCGAAATGCGTCAAGCGAAGATAGTCGTTTGGTTCCCGGGGAGATGTCCATGCGCAGCGAAGACGAAGTCGCTGGCTCAGCTTTGGTTTCCGTTGCGGTTGCGGTGGTGGAACGGCCGATGGCCATCAGAACACTCCATGGGCTCTCAAAATTTGAGCTTGAGGCCAAATTGGATATCACGCGGGCTGGCAGCGCTCGTGAGTTGGCCGAACGCGCTGGTAGCTATGGTGGCGCCGGGGGTGCCGAAATTAGGGTGATTGAATATGTTGAAAAACTCGGCGCGGAATTCAAGGTTCACCTTCTCGGTGATCGGATTTCGCTTAATCACAGAGACATCCCACTGCTGGGTGCCCGGTCCGATCAATATATTGCGGCCGGCATTCCCAAAGCGAGGCGTCCCATTGGCCAAAGCTTGCGCCAGTGCGGTGGTCGAGAAGCAATTGACATTGAACCACTCCGCCACAGTTTGGGGACCGGCGCCATTGCATATGCGATCCGGCCTCGGAGCATATGCGTCGGTGTTGGAGAAATCCTCGTTCGCCAGGACGGAAAAGGGGAAGCCGCTCTGAAACGCAATGATGCCAGAAAGTTCCCATCCCCCCGCCAGAGCATTAACCAGTCCGCCACTGTTCAAGAAGGGTTGGCTTTTTCCAAACGGTAACTGCCAGATGGGACTGAGGACGAGCCGCTGTTTAATGCTCAAGTCCGACAAGCTATAGTCTGCCCTCTGATTATTGTCGTTCTGGTCCGCGGAAACAAAATCTGAGTTGCCTCCGTTGAAATCGAGCGCCTTGGAGTAGGTGTAGGAGATCAGAGCCTGGAAACCCTTGGACAACCTCTTGGTGACTTTAGCCTGAAGGCCATTGTAGTTGGAGATGCCGTCAAAAGTGTCGTAGAGCATGGTGTTGAAGTCGGGCCAGGGGCGACGAGGCTGTACGTCGCCGACTCCGGGCACTGCTTGATTGCCCCATTGATGAGCATTGTCAATGTGGACGCCCCGATTGCCAACATACCCAATCTCCACCGCCAAGTTCTGCATTACCTGTGACTGAATGCTGATACTCCACTCGTATATGGTTGGCGTATGGTAAAACGGAGTCGGCATGAGCTGCGAAAGGATCTGAGACAGAGGAACCGATGCGGCATTTGCAAACATAATCTGTGTTGTGGTTGGTACGCCGTTGGTCAGCGGAGGCGGAGAACCGACGGCCGTGTTGTAAGCAGGCGATTGAGTCGATACCGGGTTGTTGTTGACATAGGAACCAATGGAGTTGGTGATGGGCAAATCATTGAATACACCGGCGCCGGCGTGAACGATGAGCTTGTCGGAATTGGGCCGCCAGGAGATCCCCAATCGTGGCGCAAAGCTCCCGTGGCCGGGACCATAGCTGAGTTCCCGCAGCTTATTACCCGTCAGTCCAACCCGCGTCCTCATTGCCGAGCTCATGATCACACACTGTCCGTTAATGTTGAGGTAGTGGGGGTCCGAGCAGAGCGCGTCGTTCACCGCGGCAGGCAGAGCAGTGACCAGCAAAGCATCTCCCGGCGTCGAGTTGTGCGCCAGAGGGTAGATGGTGGCCAGCTGGTTGTTCTGATCATAGGGCTGCTTACGATACTCCCACCGTAGCCCGACCTCAACGCTCAATCTCGAGTTGACGCGAATATTATCCTGGGCAAACAAGCTAAACCATCCCCCGCCGAGCAATTTATTGACAAACGGATTCTTCGTGAAAAATCCGTCCGAAGGGTAACCCAACTCCAGATCGGCCAGGTCGGAAACTGCGCTAACTCCCGGTATTTCAGCCGCCAACGAGGAGAACTGCCCGTTGAAAGTGAGGGATCCATTCAGCTCGATGGGGTCTTCCACTGCGGGGGTCTGCCAGAAATTCAGATCGCCGCCGACGTTAATGGTATGCTTCCCAACGATTTTGGTGAGAGTATCTTCGTACTTCTCAATCCTATCCTTAAGAACATCCGGGCTATAACCGCCGTCCCCCCACCCGGCGAAATTGGTAAAATTAACCAACGGATACTCCTCGAACTGAGGCGAACTCGCCTGCAGGTTTTGAATACCAAAGCTGGCCAAAAGTCCGCTTGCGCGGGGGAAGCCCTGAGGAGCGCGGATCAGATAATCCTGCTGGTAACCTACGCGCGCGTCGTTGATCAAGGTGGGGCTGAAAATGTGGGTCCAGCCCCCCACCACGTTCTGGCCTCTAAAATGTTGATAGAGGTTAAACGGATCGAAATTTCCCGGAAACAGTTGGTTCGAATTGCCAAACAGGTAACGGCCAAACAAGCGGTCCTTGTCGGACAGCACCTCGTCGACGCGCACGTCAAATTGTTCGTCCTGGCGCCGCGCCGGCGTCTGGTTGATATAATTCGGGTTTCCGGAGCGGTTGGGCGCCGGAAAAAGCGCCAAGACCTTTTGCGCCACCGGATCGATATTGGTAACGATATTTCCCGACATCGGCGTACCCACCAGAACTGTGGAGGTCCCCGCGCTGGGGTTTGCCGGGTTTGGCGGACACGGGAAAAGGTGCTCCGAAGCCGGATTGAACAATTGACCCGTGTCGAAGTTGAGGTTGGCAGGAGCGGCGGAGCCACTGGCGGCGCAGAGGTTAGCGGTTTGTCCGGTAAGAAAAGAACTGAAATCTCCCGCTTTCTCGGCGGCCGTGGGAACGAAACTGCCCTGGGTCTGGCCTTGAATCAATCGCAGTCCTTCATAGCTTCCAAAAAAGAACGTCTTGTTCTTCCGAATCGGACCACCCAGGGCGCCGCCATATTGGTTGCGGATGAATTCTGGTCGATCCGTGGCAAAGAAGTTGCGCGCATCAAGATCCCGGTTGCGCACGTACTCCCACGCGGAGCCATGAAAGCTGTTGCTGCCCGATTCCGTGATCAGGTTCATTGTTGTACCGGAGGTAATTCCAAACGCCGCGTCGTAAGTATTATTCTCGATCTTGAATTCTTTCACCATTTCCGGAACGGGTTGCAGAGCGAACCCGCCATTGTTGAGTGCCCGGGAGATCATCCCGTCGATCAAGATCAGATTGCCGGAAGAATGCCCACCCGAGCCGCTGTAGCTATTGTCGTTGAACCCGGACCCGTTGCCGTTTGCGGAGGCCAGCGATCTGTCGGTAGTGTCTACAGTGCCGGGCACCACCAGCGCAAGCGCTCCCGCGCGCCGCAAATTGAGCGGCAAATCGAGAATGGGTTGTTGGTCGACAACCGTTCCCAAGCTGGCGCTGGTGCCGTCCACCAGAGGGGCTGCGGCGTTTACGGTCACCGATCCCGTCACGTGGCCTACTTGCAGCACGACATCCAAGTTGGCCTTTTGGTCCACGTTCAGAGAAATGCCGGACATCACTCCCGTCGCGAAACCAGCTTTTTCCACCGAAAGAGTGTAGATTCCCGGAGCCAGCGCGAGGAAGATGTAGTCTCCAGAGGCGCCCGACGTGGTCCTTGTGACCAAGCCCGTACTGACATTGGTGGCCGCCAAGACGGCCTCAGGCACCATGGCGCCGGCCGGGTCTTTAACCGTACCGGCCAGTCTGGCCGTCACTTCCTGAGCCCTGCTGGGCCACACCGAAAGCAACATGATCAACACCAGCACACAACAGCCGCGCTGAAGCCTGCGATCCTTGGATGTCATGACGTCATCTCCTCCCTCGAAAGTTCTCGAGCCACGCCCCTGATCTCGCTGTATCATGATGGCGCCCGTCACCAAACTCAATGTACTGACCGACTGGGCGCTGAGAGTGAGCTCGACTCGCGCGCCAGCCAGGCAGTTGCGCTCGATGGCGGTGCCGTCCACCTGCACTTCGAAGCCGAACGTCTGCCCGCCGTTAGCCGCGCCGGTGAAGCTTCCGACGGTGGTGCCAGGCAGGCTGCATTTCTTGACCCTTTAGATTAGCGATCACGCTAGGGCGGCCGAATCCGCATTGTCAATCAAATTCGAGCACGGGCTCGACAATTTGTCTAATTGGCTGAACAGCCATATGCGTGACCGTTTCCCCGCCCAAGTCACTGCCCTGAGGATTCGATCTTGACCGGGATGAAACCTAGCGCCCTCGGAAATGTCGGCCGCGGTTTGTCGAACCAGTTGGCCGAAGTAGGTAAACTCTTCCCTTCTGATCTTTGCCGTCGTGCCCGCCACGCTGATGGCTGCATTAACATTGCCGGAGTGGTCGAAAACTGGCGCTCCGGCTGATGAGTTTCGAATGGCCAATCGGCTTTGCGCGCCTGTACCCGCTACCGCGATGGCGGCGATCCCACCGCCGGTAAGATCGAGGATTGGGTTGCCAACGCAAGGGCAGCCGATCTCACCATCCTCGATGGCGCAGCCGATCCGGCCGATCTCCGCCATTTTGCAGCTTCAGTCTCCGGATCGAGTTATTGGGTTGCGGGTTAGGATGCTCGCCTGTGCCCGCACTATATGGCGGCGGTGCGCCCTTCAAAAAATGTTCAGCCTATTGGATGGCGCACGGCGACGCTGGCATATCGCGATTGTGCCGGGTTTGCCGCTGGCGTACGATAGGCAATTCGATGGTGCAACTTCTCCTTTTTTGCTTGCCGTTTTTCCTGGTGACGCCTTTGCAGGCCGCTCACAGGCCGCTGGTGCCGCGGCCGCAGCAGATTCAATACGGCAATGGAAGGCTCGCGCTCAAAGGTATTGCGATTTCGTTCAGTTCGAGTCCGGCACCAGAAGACCGCTTCGCGGCAGACGAGCTGGCCTCAGCACTTTCAGAAATCATCGCTAAACCCGTGCCCGTAGTAAGTAGTAGAACCGCGGCTGGTGGCATCGTATTCTACCGGACGGGTGCTGTGGATGCATTGCCCGGCCCCGATGATCGTCCGGGGCCGGATTCCAGGGAATCGTACACGTTGAGCATTTCTGGTAGCAGGGCCGAAATTCGTGCACGATCTTCGGCCGGCTTCTATTACGCCGTGCAGACCATCCGGCAGTTGGTGGAGGAAAGCGCTGGCGAGAGCTTTCTGCCGGAAGTGGTCATTCATGACTGGCCGGCCCTCGCCTACCGCGGCTTCATGATGGACACCAGCCACGGACCGCTGCCAACCGAGGACGAGATCAAGCGGCAAATTAATTTCCTCGCCCGCTGGAAAGCCAACCAGTACTATCTCTACTCCGAAGCGAATATCGAGCTGCGCGGCTATCCGCTGATCAATCCTGGAGCACGTTACACAGAGTCACAGATCCGACGAATCATTGATTACGCGAGGGAGAGGCACGTCGGCATCGTTCCTTGCCTCGAACTCTATGGTCACCTGCACGACGTATTTCGGGCGGAGCGGTACGCGGATCTGGCTGCGCTGCCGCACGGAGGCGAGATCAATCCACGCGATCCCCGGGTGCAGAGCATGTTGCATGACTGGGTGGAGCAACTTACGGCACTGTTTACCAGTCCGTGGTTTCACGTCGGTATGGATGAGCCATGGGAATTAGAGAAAGCGGGCAGCAAAGCCGCCGGGGGCGTGGAGCCTGGGAAGCTGTACATCGAGCAGTTGAAGAACATCACCGCGCTGGTGCGGCAGTTTGGCAAGCGCCCGATGTTCTGGGCCGATGTAAACAGCGGCGCCCGAATCTTTGTCAGGTACCCCGAGCTGTTTGGGCAATTGCCTAAGGACGTGATTGCGGTGCCGTGGCACTATCATGTCGAGCCGGACTACAGCGGTTTTGTGGCCCCGTTCGCGCGGGAGAAAGTGCCGGCAGTGTTTGCCCCCGGCATCTGGTGCTGGGATGAAATTACGCCAGACTTTATCCGGACCTTCGAAAACATCGACGGGTTTTTGGCTGATGCGCGCAAATACGGCACGATGGGCATGATCAATACGGGTTGGGCGGATGCTTCGCAGGTGCTCTACCGGACCGCACTGCCCGGCATGGCATACGGAGCCGCCGCAGCGTGGCAGAGAGAACCCATGAATCGCGCGCATTTTTTTGCCGACTACGCAGCATCATTCTATTCCGCGCCGGTGGCGGCCGAAGTGGCGCCGGCGCTCGAGGCGCTGGCAAAAGCGCAGCAGCTTATGGAAGAGATCCTGGGTTCGGAGACCATCTTTCGATTATGGGATGATCCGCTGACGTCGGAGCGGCTGGAGCGCCTCGCGGCGCACCGCGAATCATTCCGCAACGTCCGCCTTCTGGCGGAAGACGCCGAGGAGCACCTGGCTCGCGCCTTGAGCCTCGAGGAGGACGTCTACTCGATTCCGAGCCTGGTTCTGGGGGCGCGCATGCTGGACTACGCGGGAATGAAGTACATTTACGCACTGGAAATGGCCAGCTATTTCAATACGCTGAGCAGCCATCCCAGTCATGCCGACGTCCAGTTCTATCTGGGATGGGAATCGAGCGCGCGCAATCACGGACGCATCATGGACCTGATGGATGAAATCTCGGATCTGCGCGAAGTGTACCGTGCGGCATGGCTGAGCGAATACACGGACCACCGGCTAAGCAGCGTGATGGGGCGGTGGAATGCCGAATACGAATATTGGAGACGCTTACAGACCCGCCTGTGGGACGTGCTGTACGGTTTCAAAGATGGCGATACGCTGCCGACACTCGAAGAACTCCGGTCGCACATGTAGGAGGTCCACAACGCACGACGTCCACAGGCGCGCCCCAATCCAGTGCTTTCTGGTTCTCGTGCTGGTGAACCTGACGTGGGCCTTTCAATTCTCCGGCACGAAGATCGACGACCGAGCGCGTCGGCCCAATAGCCGTTGCCTTCATCCCGCGGGCGTTCTCGACCGTGCTGTTTGTACCGCTAGTGCTCATAAGCCGGGCAAGAAGCCCCAGCCGCGGTGGGCTCCCGTGGTTTGGCGGGACCTTTTCCTCGCTTCGACGCTTGGCATTATTCCAGCGCAGTTCGGCCTCGCCTGGGGTATGGCGCATTCGCGGCCCCGTGCATTCTTTTCGGTTATTCCGCCCAGGAATGCAACCGAGAGAAAAGGCTCTTGCCAAACAACAGCTGATTGGCTAAATAATGATGCTGTGCTGTGTGCCCGCTGTTGGCCGGTTTTGGGGTGACCACCGAGGTTGCCCGGCCGTCCCGTCGTGATTCAGATTCCGGCCGGGATGGGCAGTCGGCTTCCAGGTTCGGGCGCAAGCTTTCGTGCCAAAAGGAAAGAATACGTTGCCTCGTTTCACGTGCATTGCGCTTACCCTACTGACCTGCTCGCTCGGCACCGCCCAGCCGTCCACACCAGTCATTCTCATCTCCGTGGATACGCTGAGGGCTGATCGCCTTGGGTGCTATCAGGCGGGTAGGCGATTGACGCCGCATATTGACGCGCTAACCAAGAACGGCACACTATTCTCCCAAGTTAGCGCCCCGGTTCCGCTGACACTGCCATCTCACGTTGCACTGTTCACGTCCACCAATCCTTTCGAAAACACCGTGCAGGATAATGGTGTGCCGCTTGGGCCTACGGCGATTACGCTCGCCACTGTCTTGAAGAAACGTGGCTACCGAACAGCCGCGTTCGTGGGCGGATTCGTATTGGACCGCCGTTTCGGATTGAACCGCGGCTTCGACGTGTACGACAGCCCTTTTGATCTTCATAACAAGACCGTGACCGACGTGGGCGACCTCAAACGACCAGGCGCTCACGTCGCTGGCGCTGCCATGCGTTGGCTGGAGCAAAATTCGAGTGCACCATTTTTTCTGTTCCTCCATTTGTACGACCTGCACACGCCCTACGATCTCCCCCAGGACTCGCGTCTACGTCACGGCGAGACGGGTTATGACGCCGAACTGGTCTACGTTGACCGAATTCTCGGTGAGTTCCTTTCGTTCCTCGACCGCCGTGAGCTTCTGAAGAGGGCCCTAATCGTGTTCACTTCCGATCATGGAGAGGGCCTTGAGGAGCACGGTGAGAGCACGCACGGCTATTTCGTCTACCAGAGCACTCTTCATGTGCCTCTCATCATCCACTGGCCGGCGGGAGCAAAGCGCTTTCCGCTGGACCGTGTGGATGAAGCAGCCAGCTTGCTCGACGTCGCGCCATCGATTCTGGATGCGATTGGTCTTCCGCGTCCTAGCGCGATGCGGGGCCGAAGCCTCAGCAGCGCCAGGAGCACTGAGGAAATCTATTCAGAAAGCCTCTATGCGCGAAACCAGTTTGGCGGCGCAGCCCTACGAAGTTTGCGCGTGGGCCGTTACAAGTACATCGACGCTCCGAAACCTGAGTTGTACGATCTTTCCAATGACCCGGGCGAGTTGCAAAACCTCTACGAGCAACAGAGGTCAAGGGCCATGGCGCTAGGTGAACGAATCACCGCTCTGCGTTCGAGTTCTCCTCTCGGTCGCTCGAGCAATCCTCCCTCGCCCGCGCCGGAAACCGTCAATGCCCTCCGCTCACTCGGCTACCTGAGTGGAACCACAAGCTCCGGCCCCTTGGAATCGCGCGTGGATCCGAAAGATCGAATCCGCGATTTTGAACAGTACGGCCGCGCACTGGCGCTTGCTTCCGCCGGCAGGCTAGCTGAATCCAACGACTTGTTGGAGAAGCTGCGCGACAAGTTACCCGAGGTCGCGGACATCTGGATCAGCCTAGGCTTGAACCAGCAACGGCTGGGACAGTATGAAGAGGCCGCGCGTGAATTCAGGCGAGCGCTCGATGAGGCTCCCTCGAACGCGCGGGCGCATTTCGATCTAGGGCTCTGTTACTTTCGGCTCCGCCAGCCCGATGACGCCGTCAAGGAGCTGCAGGCTGCGCTGGCCCTTGAGCCCTGGTATACGCGAGCGGAAGAGCTGCTTGCTGATACCTACATTCAGAAAAAGGATTACCCACAAGCCCGTGCCCATCTAGATCACCTCCTGTCCATTGATCCCAACAATTACGCGGCGCACTACAATCTGGGTGTCTTCGCCTCGCTCGAAAAGAACTGGAGCGAGGCTGAACAGCGAATGCGGTCTGCGCTGCGCACCGATCCTGGCTCGGCCGAGGCCCACAACACCTTGGGCAGCATCGACCTTCAGCGCGGCGAACTCGAACGGGCGCATCACGAATTCGAGGAAGCCATCCGGCTGCAGGCGAAATTCGCCTCGGCGCATTACAATCTCGGTCTGGTTTTTCAAAAGCAAGGAAAGAAACTGAGGGCCACGCAAGAGTTTAGTGCAGCCCTGGAAGCAGATCCACAATTTACATCCGCCCGCACGGCACTTGATCGAATCGGCGTCACGCCGAAGAGGTAGAAGCGGGCACGCTTTTGACCAGAGGCCGGAGCCATTTTGCAGTATCAGCAATGCCAGCCGTTTTGCTTGACCAAGAAAGTGCCGCTGTGCAGACCTTGATCCACTCACACAGTGGCGACCGGAGTGGCGCATATTTGGACGAGTTGCTCGACGGCTACAAGTGAAGACCTGGCTACCGGCCGGATTTAGCGCCCGATGCGGCACTTTCGTTTCCATGTATGAACTCGTGCATGCGCATATGCAGGACATTGAGCCACGGCTCGCGATCTTCGCCTGTAAGCTGAGTGCCGGACTCCATCTTCCGCCGGTTCGCCACAGAGTGACAATGGTCGCCATCCTCGAAGCACGATCCAAGCCGAGTTGAAAGGAGGTTTCCGATCGTCGTCTTGCCAGCGCCGCTCACGCCGAAAAGAATCAGAATCATGAGCCTCCGTTATCGCGCCGTGCCAAGAAACACCGGCCGGATATGGCGAGCATAGAGATTGTAAGTAACATTCTTGGCGATCACTTCTTGGTTTGCCTCCAGCAGATCAAGATATCTACATCCCATTTGTGCGGCTATCTTGAAGCCGACATGGAGCAACTGGCGAAAGCTGCTGTTGTAAGAATCCGAGCTGGGGTCGTGCCGGAGTGCGGAAGTGAACTCCTCGGACGACCACCGCCGAGCTTCCGCCGGCGCGGGAAGCTTGTGCGTGTCGATGTCAATGACTGAGGCGTACGGGTGACACAGTTCTTCGCGGTGTGCATAGGCCTCGGCGTAAATCTCCTTGGCGAGGGCGAGCCCCTCTCCCCCCGCTTCGGCAAGGCCTATGATCTCTTCGAGCCACGTGGTTCCGGCAGTTTTGAGGTGTACACCCGCATTGCACTTCTTCAAAGCGGAATGAATCGCTGGATAGACGGAAAATTTGTCGCTGCCCGAGTGTATGCTGAGTTTCAGGTTGCCTGGCAATCCGTATTGCCGGACGGCATGAGCGATCGCTGCTAGATCGAACTCCATTTCACGCGCAAACTGCGAGACGTCCCCAGCGTAGTCCACGCCCTTGTTGAAACGTCCACTGAACTTAGGCGCTATGGTTTGCAACGGAATGCCCTCGTCTGCGGCGGCAGCCAAAATGATGAGAAGTTCCAGCGGCGTCTGGGCAATGTCCGTTTCATCCATGGAGACTTCGGAAATGAAGTTGTCTTTCCCCTTTGCCGATTCAATCCTACGGTATACTGCGCCGGCCTGCTCCACGGCAGAAAGAAACTTGCTCGCGACCTGCAAAAGGAGCGCGGGCGTGATCTCGAAGCTTTCTTCGACGCCCTCGATCTTGATTTCACCGACAAGCTCGCTGTGGCGGCGCACGAAGGTATCAATCGACGACGGGTCCGTTTTTCTTCCTATGAAATCCGACACGTCTATGGTGTAGAAGTCGGAGGAGGCGAGGAAGCGTCCGACGGTTTGGAGATTGATATGGTCAGCGTCGCAGTAGTAAGGCTTGGTCCAGTGGAGAGCCTTCACTGCGGCATCGGCTGCAGCACGTGTCGAAGATGGTTCGGAGCCGATAAGGTTGTGCTCCCGGTTCGATTTATTCCACACGGGAACAACTTCAACTCCGGCGCGTGAAGCACGAACGCAAGCCTCAAGTTGCGCTTTCGCCTGATGTGCGAAACGATCACCGACTCCGACCGAAAATTTATCAAGTCTAACTCCACCGCTGGTCACATTCCCTCGATTCAGAATCTGCCTCGATAAGCCCGGAGGCCGAGACCGGGATTCGCGATGAAAAGCATTTTCTCACCATCGACCGTATTGTAGCCATGCTGGAGTATTGCCGGATCATAGCGTGAGAACATCGCCTTAAGCGAAGCCAACGCCTTCCACTTCTTCACGAGTCAGACGACCTGGGCACCAGGATACGGCTTCGAGTCGGTTGCCGTAATAGTCATATGCGTAACGGGTCAACTCGCCTGTGCGGGAGTCTCTGCGTGTTAGATCGGGCGGGACGGCGAGCGCATGGCGGCGCTCTCCGAGTTCGGCCAGCGCTTCGAAGAGCAGGCTCTGCAACTCCGTAGAGGAGATTTCCAGGTCGGGACTGCCCTTCGCAACAGGGAGACTCATGTGGTGAAATCCACTTTCTTCAGACCAGGAGCCAGGATGTGAAGGATAGCCATCGATATCAAATAGGCGCTGGCGGAGATGCCAAAAAGCGACACATAGCTGTGGGTCAATTGCAAAATCTTTCCCGCGCTTACCGAGAAAAGCACGCCGCCGACGGCACCCGCCATTCCGCCAATGCCAACCACTGTGCCAACAGCACTGCGTGGGAACATGTCAGAAGCGATAGTGAAGAGATTCGCCGACCACCCTTGGTGTGCGGCCGCCGCAAGGCTAAGCAATGCGATGGCGGCCCACTCGGAATTCAAACTGCCCACCGCAAAAATGGGAAGCACAAGGATCGCACAGATTAGCATGGCGGACATCCGCGCCTT
>Ga0066710_100002304_pt1 | contig 15287 bp, 17 predicted proteins | sample GraSoiAngelo_159_FD_79666 | JGI IMG/M metagenome (GOLD analysis project Ga0066710, IMG submission 79666) | Grasslands soil microbial communities from the Angelo Coastal Reserve, California, USA - 14_1009_16_40cm | ecosystem: Environmental > Terrestrial > Soil > Grasslands | place: USA...
CATCCCGCCAAAGGCCTGCGCGATCGCGTCGTAACCAGGGCGACCCAGGTAGTCCTCCTTACCGTATTGCCCGTAAGTGCTTACCCGCACGATCACGAGGCGGGGGTTGACCGCGAGCGCCAGTAGTGGCCCACACGTTCCAACTGAGCTCCGCGTGACTGAATGCCGGTGTGGTCACAGCAATCAGCGGCCTACCCTCGCCTGCCTCGGCAAACGCGATGCTTATGCCGTCGCTGGTTCTGGCGTATTGGATGCGCGGCTCCATCACTCGCCCCCAGCCTCAACGACCGCCCATACCCTCACTGCCTCGCCTACGCCTTTCAGTGCCTGCTCGCCCCGGTCCTCGAACCGGACGCCGGTCGACGTCCGCGCCAGCGAGCGCACCGTCTCCGAGACGAGTACTTCGGCCGGCGCCGACAGCCCGCTGATCCGAGCCGCGATGTTTACAGCGCCGCCGTAGACGTTGTTGTCCTCGCGGATGACGTCTCCGGCGTGCAGGCCGAGATGCAGCGGCAGCCCCGCCTCGTCACCAGCGCCAGCGCACGCCAGCGCAGCCTCGATCGCCTGCCGGGCGCTTGTGAAGACGGCGAGGACGCCGTCGCCGAGCAGCTTGCCTTCGATCGCCGTGCCCGCCTCCTCGCGGATCACCCCGCGCAGCGCGCCGTCCAGTTCGCGCGCCTTCGCCCGGAACGCAGCATCGCCGAGGCGCTCGGTTAGGCCCGTGGAGTCGGCGATGTCGAACGAGAGATCGCAGTGATTTTCTCGGATATACGTACACTGTGACTGCACGCGATGTAGTGTAACGCACGATGGCATGAGCGAACGGCTGTTCTTTTGGGAGGAGAGCCAGATGGCAAGGACGCGACTGAAGACTAATGACGAGCCTTTGAAGGCGCGGTGGATTATCAACGGGAAGGACCGAATCTCATATTGACGCTGCGCCCACCCGTCTCGGCGCTTTCCCCCTTTGCTTGGATTTGCGCCCCAACGACGGCTACGCTGTCATTAAGCGTCATTCGGTAGACAGGCGATAGGTGATGCCCAACTGCTGAAGGGATGTTTCGATTGTGTCCTTCAGATCAGTGGGGATGCCCGGTGTGGAATGAGCATCAATAGAGACTTGAACTTTAGGCGCGTGGCCTCACGTTCGCGTATCTCGTGGCCGTCAAAGGGACCGAGGGCTAAACGCGGAGTTCTTCACGTTACTATACGTGATGCTTGACGCCGAATACCTGAAAAGGATACACGCACTCCTGGAAGACAAGCGCCAGGTCATCTTCTACGGGCCCCTGGGGACTGGAAAGACTTATGTGGCTCGTGAGCTTGCTCGGTTCTATGCCAGAGACGGTGGTAGCGCCGAGATAGTTCAGTTTCACCCTTCCTACGCATATGAAGATTTCGTCGAGGGCTACCGCCCCAGTCTCGTGGCGGGACAGCCAGGATTTGTGCTTGCGAAGGGTCCGTTGAAGAGAGCGGCCGAGGCAGCCTCCAAAACCCAGGAGAACCCCGCTACGCGCCACGTACTGCTCATTGATGAAATCAACCGGGGTAACGTAGCGAAAGTCTTCGGTGAGCTCTACTACCTCCTGGAGTACCGCGACGAGGAGGTAAGTCTTCTCTACTCGCGGGAGCCGTTTATGCTGCCGAAGAGCCTCCGGATCATCGGAACAATGAACACGGCTGACCGATCAATAGCTCTGATTGACGCAGCCCTACGCCGTCGCTTCCACTTTGTGCCGTTCTTTCGTGACAAACTTCCGATTGAGGGACTTCTCCGACGGTGGCTACGAAGGCACAACTTCGCCCAAACGCGATGTAAACCTTCGTGGCAGCGCCCTTCTGGCGGGGGCGGTCCATCATTGGTGCTACGGACAAGTCCGCGAATCTGCGGACGCCGGGCTCAGGGGCGGCGGGTTACTGCGGCAGGCTGGCAACCTCTGGGACCCTAGTCATGCTGTCAGCATAGCGCGAAGGGACGATAAGTCTAAGAGGGAAGTGACACTCCCGAACGCCCGTGGTCTTGTTGGATAAGAGACGGGCTAACGGTTGTCAGCTACGCGGCTGTCGCCGGGGGTGAACAGCTTGTGTTCCATCTCCAGCCGGTTCCTAGCCCCGACCTTGACGTAGATGTGTTCCAGGTGAGTCTTCACGCTGTTTTCCGTGATGTAAAGCCGTGAAGCGATCTCCCGGCGGGTTAGACCGCTGGATGCAAGACGCGCGATTTCCAGTTCTCTTGTCGTTAATCCAACGCCCGAGCGCCCCATATTCAAATCCCCTCGGATAATCGCAAGGTACCACGAAGTCGGAGTCTGTCAATGAAAAATCACCCGTTCGGGTGATTCCCCCGCCGGTTGGTCGGGCGTACGGTAGGTCCCATCAAGCAAAATCATCGACGGTAGCAAAGAATGACTCGTTTAGCGATTCTCATATTGAGCGTCCCTTTAATAGCATTAGGGACTCTGGTCCCAAACGCAGCCACGGCCTCCGATGCGCTATATGCAGGCAGTTGGCTCTACCTAGGCGATTCGCTGTTATCTCCTAATCAGGTCTTCGCACTGATAATGCAGCCCGATGGGAACCTCGTGCTTTACAACGGTTCGTGGGCGCTGTGGGCGAGCAACACTGGGGGTAGCACGGCAACAGGCGTGACGATGCAAACGGACGGGAACTTGGTCATTTACAATGGCACGTCGCCTGTTTGGTCCAGCGGCACCGGTGGCAGACCGCCCGCAACGTATGGCCTGTATGACCAAAATGACGGCAACGTTGTGATCTACGCGCCGGGGGGTGCTGTAGTCTGGGCAACCTATACCAGCCCGCAGGCTCCGCTTTACGGTCACTCCTGGTATGTTACTAATCCGAGCACCACCGCTATGTACAATCTCGGCAAGCTCGTCGATGGGCCTTTTGATTCGCAAAGGTGCGCGAACAGTCTGGTTGTCCTTGACTTTGGCCAGCCTGACTTCGTTAGTCCGAGTTACGGGACCCGAACCTACGCGGCTGGCTCGCCTTTCATCAATGGCACCGATATCATTTTGGCGGCCCAGAACTACGCGCGCGGTTGGTACGAGGCTACCAGCACATGCCCCCGGTTGAAGCTGGCTGTTTCTACTAACAACTACAACCAGATTCCATCGGGTGGCGGGACACCATCGGGCGCTGGAAGCAATTGGGCAGGCGTCGTAGCGAGCGTGCAAAATTATCTCGACGCGCAAGGGTATAGTTGGCAAGTCACGGCGTGGGGTGGCAGCGACATGGAGCAGCCGGGCGGAGGGCAACTTTGGGATTGCGCAGCCAGGACCCGCCAATTCGTTCAGGGATACAATGCGAATAGCGTGGCTCGCAAGTTCTTGAACTTCGGTACTGCCTGGGTGCCGAACCCGGCAGACGGTTCATGCTGGAACGCCTCGGACGTGTACTACGTTTCGTGGCAAGCGCCGAAGAACTACCCACTACCGGAGGCATATTTCGCATCGGCCGTTGATTCCTGGGTGACTATCCGACGGTCATACGCCATGACTTTCGAGGGAGTTATGGCGACTTGCGACCAGGGCGATCCGATTTCCGGTGCGGTTTGCCAACAGCCGTCCGGGTGGTTCACGACTTGGAAGGGTTGGCGCGATCTTTGGGAAAAGCTAAACGCTTATGGTGTGGGGCAGCCCTATTTGAATTATGATACTAATATAAGGAAACAGTAGGAAAGGCCAAGATCGTGCAGTTGCGCCTAATCGCACTAGGGTTGGTCATGCTTGTCGTTGCGAGCACCGGGCTTGCGGTGATTTGGGCCACAGCTTCGACGGGTCAGGAAGTCGGCAAACCCGAATCTCGATGGGGTTGCGACTTGCCATCTGACTACGAGAAGTTGCCGCCCGAGAAACAGTCGCTGGAACTCGACATGCGCTCGGAATGCGAGGCGGCGCAGGCCGGATATCACGCGCCGAAACCAACAAACCAATCGCCTGTCCTCTCATGCCCGTTGGATCTGACATACATCCAAACCGGAATCTTCCCTTTCACCTTCCAGAAATTCCCTGGTGGCCGAAATGGCAGCAATTTCGCCTCAGCTATATCGTCCGGTGGCGTCCCCTACACCATCTTCGCGGGGGCTCAAGATAATGATGTCCAGCAAGGCGTCATTTTCGTCAAGGAGGAATCCACTGATCCCTGTGCTGAAGCAGCAGGTAGACTGACCCGGCTCGACCAAGACTTCATCCTCCCGGCTAAGACGGGGCCGGTCACGCTGACCGCCATTGAGGGCGACTTCGTCTCCTTCGAAACCTCGGGCGGAAGCAAGGGTCGATTCAACTACACTACGGGCGAATTCATTCTTCCCTAACCGGTACGCCGCGCCCACCCTGATAGGGCGTCGCTCGGTCTTGTCCAACCATTTGTGGCACGCTTACTCGGCCAACAGCGGCACCACCTGGACGTGGGAGGACATAGGCGACAATATCTCGTCGGCACCGTCGGTCGTCTCGTGGGGTTTCGGCCGGCTCGACATCTTCGTCCGCGGCAGCAATAACGCCATCCACCACCGCGCCTTTGAAGCCGGTACCTTTGGCTGGGGACCGTGGGAGGACTGGGGCGGGACGCTCGCTTCAGCTCCAAGCGCTGTCAGCTGGGGGCCGGGGCGCCTCGATGCGTTTGTCCGTTTCACGGACGGTTACCTCTGGCAGCTCTGGTGGGCGGGCGGCTCATGGAACTGGAACAGGATTACCGATGGCATCACCGGTTTTGCGCCTGTAATGGTCGCTGCGCCGGCGGGGATCTCCTGGGGAGCGAACCGCATCGACGTTTTCGTCCGAACCACCGACAACAAGCTGTGGCAGGCGTGGTGGCCGAACGGCGGCAACGGCTGGCAGTGGGTGGACCAGGGCGGCATCCTCACCTCTGCGCCAGCCGTCGAATCGTGGAGTAGCAACCGGCTCGACGTCTTCATGCGAGGTGCTGAGAGCCCGCCGCCGGCGGGCGTCTTCCACAAGGCGTTTGTCCCCGGCTGGGGGCCGTAAGAACTGGGGAGGCCCGTTCGTATTTGGGGAGCGAGAGCAAACCCTCAGTTGTCCATTAAGAACTGCTTACTCAAATTCCGAAAGTTGCTGACGGGAAACACAGCTTTCGTACAGGCCGCAGGAAATTAAGCTGCAGACGAACGAGCGCATAGAGTCGCCCAAGCGCCTCAAAGGCAGAGCGCGAATTGTAGCGGTCGTAGCCGACGAGGCGGCGAACGCCCAGCCAATTGCGCTGTTCGACGTAGGCCTGGTCGTTCTTGCGGTAGCCGCGGCCCCTAGTGAAGTAAATACGGTGCTGCTCAGACCAGCCGCAAGCTGTGATTGATGAACTCCGAGCCATTGTCCGTATGTAACTCGCGGAGGAGAAAGGGCAGCGTCACGGCAGTCCGCTGCAACGCCCTACGCACCCGGCTCATGCCGACCCTAGTTGCCTAACCGCCACTTTGGGGGGCTAGCGAGCGCATCGGAAGGGGCGTCTGGCTAGCCTTCCCGGGGGCTGCGCCAGCCACTTTCATCCACCCCCTTTCGCCCACACCGTATACGAAGCGAAACGCCATCTCTAAATGGGCGCATGTCACAACTAAGACCTACGGCACAGCTAGCGCTCGCCAAAAATCGCCTCACGTCGTTCTCTTTGGAGTGCTCGATCACGTCGGTCTGAGTATATGCGTACACCAGCCTCGCCAATCGCTCTCGCATCCGAATCGTCGATAGTTCTTACGACCTCGAAATCCGCCACCCACACACTCCAATGTTCGGACTCGGGACCCCACCCGCTCCACATGGAGCCGACAGCTGCACTCGCGATGTCTTCAGCCGACCACCCTTGCCGCGCTGCGATCTTTGCTCGCTGGAGCCAACTTGCGTTCGGCTTGCCGGTCAGCGCATCGCGTTGTAAGTCTGCTAGCGCCGGGTTGCTGAACACATGGGCAACCATTTCCTCATCGTCACCAGTGAGATCGACAACGAGACTATCCACGAGGAAAGCATTCACCGCAGCGGTCTGATCGAGCAATTGGCGACGCGCCTCAATCGGAAGCGCGACAATCAGCGGCTCGAGCTCACGCGGAATAGGCTCATAATCGCGTGCGTTCTGGCCTTGGCGAGTGATCCACTCACCAATCCACTCCGCGAGGAGATCTGGATGCCCTGTGAAGATCACAGACAACCAGTACCCGGTCGAGTCATTACCCGCTGGACACCGAATGATCGCTCTCTCCCACTTCGCTTTCAGCTCCTGCGGCCAATTGTTAACATCGCTGCGGCTATATATGGCAACCCTCCCGGCAACGACGGGATCGGCGTGATCGAGCAGTAACGACAGGGCGGATGGGCGCAACTCGCTGCGAGCCGCCAACATTTCGAGTAAGTTCAGCATCGCACGATCCGCCCGTCGAACTGCCCTGGCCCAGAGATCGGGCGCCACTTCGTTGGTCAGGCATATCGGGATTGCCGCCCACCGGTATCTCTCATGATCCACGAACTCCCCCAAGAAATCGATTGAGCCTGCCCTTCCCGCCCGGACACCAGCCAGAAGTAGAGGGTGGACAAGGTCGGGTGGTGCATCGAGGTTTGACCAACGCGACAACCAGTTCTTCGGGTTCTTCGAGCAGACCCGCGAGGTGAGTACATACTTGAGGCGTCAGTCGAGGCCATCTGATGCCTGCCTCAGCGGCCGAAGTTTCAGCCTCAACTAGCCTGCTGGCGACCACCGTTGGTTCCATCGTCGCGAGCCTCGTGCCGTATCGTCTTGCCGATGCATCGTACCGCCGTTCCTGTGCCTGCCAATCTCCTTCCAGACGCTCTGGAGGAAACAATATTCTGAAGTCACGAGCGACGCTAATTTGAGCGCCCAGCCCAGCGTGCGCAGACAGCTCAGCAAGCCGTGTCAGCACTCCGGCGTGACCCGTCATTGCGCTAGCGACATCTACGACGGCACGAGCGGCCACCTCCTGCATCAGCCTCGAACGACGGTCATCCACCGAACCGCCCATCCGGCCTGGATAAGCCCAATCAGTGAGAGTTCCGATGAGCGGCTGGTAATCTTTGCAGCCCTTAACGGGCAGAAGGTCAGGCACCCGCCCCCAGAGCCCAGCGGCGTTCTCAAGTTCAGGTAATGAAAGGGTGCCGTGATGCATCGTCCACGTGCGCCCAAGGCCGGCGTCGGTACTGTGCCTCTCGAAGCGAGGACTCAAAGAGTATGCGATTGCCTCCAGGCCAACGTTCGGATTCCCACCCTCAGCGATGTAAGCACTGGCCGTCTCGAACAGCTCATACATCACGGACGAGGAAGTGACCGTGTTGGTCGCTGAAGGGCGGGCGCTAGCGGAACGGAGCGGCGACCTTTTCGGCTTAGCGATGGTCGTTGCTGCGTCCGGCGGGGCCAAGTTATTGGCCGGGAAGGTAGAAGAGACGCTGGAACCCATGCTGGAAGCGGAGTGGCTAGCCGAGCAGATGGACAACGCCGACCTTAAACTTTGGACAAAGAGTGGGTTGATCATTAGCTACCTCTTTCTAGGACGGCTGGGCGAGGCGCTGCGGTACGCTGAGGAGGCTGAGCAACTGGCCCAGGAGAACGTGGATGCCGGCTACCGCCTGTTTGGCCGTAGCCTCTACATTGCCATCCTCTACAACAAGGGTGGGGTCCTCTGCGAGATGGGACGTCTCGCGGAGGCGACGCGCGACCTCGTCCGGGCGCTGGACCTGGCATCCGAGCGCGGGGAGGTCGAAACCGCCGGCTGGGCCCATTGCGTCTATGCGCTGACCTGCAGCTACTCCGGCGACGCCCCGGTCGCTCTACGACACGCCCGCCAGGCGCTGGAGACCGCCGAGAGAATGGGATACACCAGCATGAGCGTTCTAGGTCTCTTAGTGCTGGGGAGCGCCAACCTGTTGCAAGAGGAATGGAGCGAAGCAGCAGCCGCCCTGGAGCAAGGGCTCGCCATCGCGCGCGAGCGGCGCACGGGCCTCGTTTGGGAGGCCCGTATCCTGACGTACCTGGCGGAGGCCTACGCCCGCCACGGGGAGGGCCGCAAGGCGCTGGCGACGACGAAGGAGGCGCTGGCGGTGGCGCAGCGACGAGGGAGCGGATGGTCCGAGGGGCCTGCGCACCTTGCCTTGGCGCGGGTGCTCATGTGTACTAAGGGCGCAAACGCGAAACGCGAGATAAAGGCTGCTCTGTCCCGGGCGCTGGCAACCGTGGAGGAGAGCGGGGCGCGGGTTCATGAGCCGTTCATACGAGAAGAGATGGCCGAGCTGGCGCGGCTCACCGGCGACGACGAGACGCGCCAAGGGGAGCTGCGGGAGGCGCAGCGCCTATTCACGGAGATGGGGGCTACCGGGCACGCAGCCAGGCTGGCCGCGGAACTGGCTCAAAGGATAGGATCCACGATGGAGCCGCGCGTCCGGTATGCAAGGAGGTGCGGCGGAAGGAGGTCTGGATGGCGAAAGTGAAGCTACCGGCGGGGCCACACGAGTTGACCGCGGAGTGGCTCACTGAAGCCTTGCGCTCTACCGGCACGATCTCCAGCTCCTGTGTGAAAAGCTTCGCCTCGGAAATCATCGGCGAGGGAGCGGGTCTTATCGGCCAGCTGGTGCGGGTGACGCCCCACTACGACAGCCGCGAGCCTAGAGCGCCCCGTTCACTGATCGGTAAATTCCCGGCGGAGGTTCCGGAGAACCGAGAGATCGGCAACGTTTTTCGGCTTTACGAGCGGGAAGTCCGGTTCTACGAGGAAATCGCGAGTGAGGTGGAGCTGCGGACGCCACGCCGCTACTACAGCGCGATGGACATCGACAGGGGCGACTACATCCTGCTGCTGGAGGACCTGGCACCCGCCCGACTGGGCGATCAAATCACGGGCTGTTCGGTGGCCGAAGCGGAGTTGGCCCTCCGCGAGCTGGCGAAGTTCCACGCGACATGGTGGGACAGCCCCCGCCTCGGTGAGCTCGACTGGATGCCTTTCTTTAATGACGCGGCCATCGTGCAGTCCGTGAAGGACTCGTTTAAGTATTACTGGCCGCCGTTCCAGGAGCGCTTCCGCACTATACTGCCGTCCTATATCGCGGAGATCGCCGAGACCTTTCCGGAGGACGTGGCCGGAATCATGGACCGGCTGACGCTGCCGCCCCGCACGATCATCCACGGCGACTATCGCTTGGATAACTTGTTCTTCGGCCAGGCTGGCGGCGTGGACACTCTGGCCGCCATCGATTGGCAAATTTCAGCGCGCGGGCGCGGCGTTTTCGATGTCGCTTACTTCATAGCTGGGAGCCTCCCTTTCAAGGAGCGCGAGGCGAGGGACGTAGCCGAGCACGCGCTGCATGTACAGCGCTCCGAGGAAAAACATCCCGAAGAATCCACCGATCATCAGCGCAACAGTAGTGTTGGCGCCCGAGACGTTGCGCGACTTGAAGATGCGTAGCGGAAGGAGCAGCGCCACGGGCAAGGCGCCAGCGCGAGGCACGAAAGCGCGTTCGAGGTCCCCGTCGTAAGCGACGTTCTCCCCGGATCCACGGCGAGATCGCCACCCGCGCTTGACGCCTCAATGCCGCTGAAGCCGCCACGCAGCCAGGAACCCAACACTATCCCTATCGGGGCAACAGTCACAGCCATCAGTGGCCAGGCGCTCGACGTCTTGGCGGGTCCACCAGTGACGGGTAATGAGACCGGGGGAACCGGCGCAGCCGGGGAGAGCACGGGTGTCGATGGTACAGGAGCGGTTGGCGTCTGAAGGTAGCCCAAGGCGCAACTGAGGCGATTATGCCTGCGGCCATGAAGCCTGCCGCGCTTAGGGCAACAAACAAACCGCACCTCTTGATTCGCAGTGAATGCAGTTGACTCAATCGTTCTCGTCGCCTCCGCAAGTTGCACGAGCCGTGAAAGGGCATCTTCAACGTATGGAAGGAGACCGGTCGCGCGCAGCCCAGACCGGTTCAGGCGCACGCGTGCGCCTTGCGCGCCCGCACGACAGCCCTCAGGTCCGCTACATCTATCACGCCATCCCCGTTCACATCGGCCGCGTCCCTCCAGCGCTCAGACCCCGGCGTGCTGTGCATCGCCCTCGCCACAGCCTTCACGTCCGATGCATCCACCTCACCGTCGCCGGTCACATCTCCCGCGCACGCACTCGACCCGAATTCATACGCGCCGATATCGCACACCGCCTGCCCATCCGCATCCCCATCAAACGGACGAAAGAAGCCGCGCTGGTCTGTCGAGGGGCAGCCGACGTTATCGCCCGCATCGATGGCGGGGCTTCCGGGCAGGAGGACCATCGTCTGGGTGGGCCCTCCGTTGTCGGCCAGCGGCCCGAGCAGCGGATCGGTGTCCTGAAGATCACCCGCAGCGGTGAAACCGCAACTGGAATCGCTACTCAGATTGTGGCCTGCGGAAGTTATCGGTACTGCGCCCGCACAGTTGCCGCCGCTATTCCCGGCAACGATCGAGTTCTTCAAGACGAGATTGCCCAAACCAAAAAACCCGTTGTATATCCCCCCGCCGACCGTGCTGCTCGTGTGGTTCCCGCTCATTGTCACGTTCGTCAGCGAAGCCGCGCCCCGATTCCATATGCCGCTGCCCACACCCGAGTTGCCGGCAACTGTCGTATTGGCCACCACGAGCGTGCCTGTGGAATCGTTGAAGATTGCGGAACCATCGTTACCTGTGAGAGTGCTGTTTGTCACGGTCATCTTCCAGCCGTTGTAGATGCCGCCACCCACGCCCTCCGTTCCGTTATCTGCAATCACGACGTTGTTCAGAACCGCCGTATTGTCATTGCCGATGGCGCCGCCGCCTGACCCTGACCCGTTGCCCCTGAAAGTAACGCCCTCGAGCGTCATGGTCCCCGCATTCGAGATCGCGCCGTCGCTCGACTCGCCGCCTGGAGCGCCGTTTTGGATAAAGGCGCCGCCGTGGATGGTCAACCCACCCAAATTGGCCACACCCGCGCCTCTGCTCGCCACGTTGTGCGTAACAACTACGTCGTTCAGCGTAAGCGTTCCTCCATCATTCAGAATTGCCCCGCCGATTACCAGGGGGTCACCAAAGTTCATCAGGGTTAGGTCCGAGATAGCGACGGTAGCCGAATGAATCCAGAAGGTGGCAATGACCCTGGAGTAGTAGCCTCCATCAACCAACGTCTGATTCGCTCCCGCTCCTCTAATCTCGAGCTCGTCGCTAATGTTCAGGTCACTGCTGGGAGAAAAATCTCCGGCACCGATGGTGATAGTGTAGGTTCCGGCACCGAGATTTACGGTGTCAGGGCCCGGCAAAGCGTTGGCTTCCTCTATAGCCGCTCGCAGCGTGCACTCGCCGGCCGCCGTTGCGCAAATCCCGTCTCCTGGGTTCGCGTCAACGGCATCTACCGTCGAATTCACCGTAAGCCCCGCCGCCAATGACGTTTCCGGCGTCACCAAAGCCAGCCCACCAGCAGTGAGGAGCATAGCCAGGGCTGACAAAAGTCGGCAGGTGCCTCTCCGCGCGCTCCTGACGTGCCGCCCCGGGCGAGAATCGTTTGATTTGAAAAACCCACGCATTGCCGGGCTGAAAAAGTAGGTCCTTTTCCGGGTCCGAGGGCGTAAGACCATACTGCTCAGCCCCCGGTATTCAAGCAGGTTCTCGCGAAGAGGCTTGCCATTCTCGCGATGTCGCCGATGACATCGATGTTTCCATCAGGCGGGTCGGGCGCGATATCGTACCGCCTCGGGCCCGGCGGCACGGGTTGGAATGCAAACCCTCCAACGACTGAGATGTCCCCGGTGATATCGACAGCCCCGTCGCTATTGATGTCTGGCGGCCAGGCGTTAGGCCCGCAGTGTGAGAACGGGTTAGTGCCGATAGCTGCCTCGGCCGCATCGCTCCACGTGTCGCAATCGCTGTCTCCGCCGAAGCTGGAGGCTGCAATATATGTACCCCAATTCTCGGCCTGGATATCTATGTGCTTAGAATATTCACCAATTAGCCAAACACAGTTCGGCGTGGCCGGGTCGACCGCCGCGGCTAGGTAGTCGCCCCAACGGCTACGGCCGAAGTATGGCCAGTCGTCAGCTCGCAATAAGACTTGACCCGTTAGGGAGTTGGGCGCGTCGCTCAGGTGACGACCAACGAGCCTTGATTCGGGATGTATGGTCTGGTTACTCCGAGTGAATGAGACGTAAAGATTGCCCGCCACATCGGTGCGGAGTGCTGGGTAAATGTAATAATTCTGCGCGAGGCCATAGACGATATCCTGGCTCACCGTGGTGTTGCCCGTGTTCACCTCGATCAGGTGCGCACATGTTCTGGTCGCGGTATCACCAGCCGGGAGGCAGCCGGTATTCGCGGAGGCCCATAAGCGCCCGATTCCCCCGCTTTCCCGCCAGCTCGCATCCAAGTAGCGGCAGTCTATCTTCACATCAGGAAAGTCAGTCGGCTGGCCGGCAGAATCGGCCTGCAGCATATGATTAGGCGGCTGCGTCTGGTTATTAATCGGTCGGTCAAACGCAGAAGCCTCGGTCACAGGCCCCGCCGCCGGGGTCCCCGTAATCCGGATCACGGTTAGAAAGGAGTCGTACGCAGGATCGCAGAAGCCCGAATCCACAAAGCTTCCTTTGCGCCGGGTCACCAGGTACTGGTCGTTAACGGGCGAGAGCGATTGCGCTGGGCGCGTCGTCTGCCGGTCGTAGTGGACCGGAAGTGGGACGTTACGCGGTGAGCTGGCACCAGCTAGCAGGTCCGCCTTCTCAAAGACGACGGTCTGCTCGCCACAGTAACCCCTGTTTCCGGGACAGGAGTTCAATCCCCCGGCTAATACGTCAATGTCGAACAGATTCGAAGAGAGAGTCACCTTATCGCTGGTAATTCCGATAGCTGGGTAGTCGGGGAGCACATCCGTGTAGGAGATATAATACACATTCCATTTCTCCGGCACGGTGTCTGCAGAAACCGCAATGTATAGACGGCCTTCGTCCGCCTGTCCGGAAGGGTTATCCACCCAGGAGAGGTAGGCCGCGAACCACCGGTGACTTAGATCATCATATAAAACCTTCGGGTCGCTCTCGCGGTAAGTTGTGGGGAGGCCGAAGAAGTTACGAAGCCGAAAAGTGCACTCGACCATCGAGCCGGGCCGCATATAGATCCGCCCTATTACATTGATGAACTCGACTATGTGATCCGCGCCAACCGCCAGCTGGGCGTCCGGCGGATCCACGCGATCTTGAGGCAAGAAGGGGTTACTGTTGGTGTCCATCCCATCGAATCGCGGGCCCAGCCCGGGCGGTGACGACGACGTATCGACGACATTGACCTGTGCGGGCGTTCCCGCGGCGCCACCTTCGGATCGAGGCGAGTCCGGCTGCGCGATCTGAACCGTCGTCTGAACCGAAGCCGGCGGAAGCTGGCATGCCGTCACTTGTTGGGGCCCGGCCACCGATAGATTCCCGGTGCCGACTGGGCCGCCGGGCGGAGGAGGTGGGGTAGAAAGCGGCGGCAGAGGACCGAGTGGCAAACAGGTGATTCCTTCCCCGTGAAAGCCGTCGCCGAGATCGCTTTCCGCGAGGTCTATTGTTGTCGTGTCGGTTCCGGTGAAGACGACTATGCCGCTGCCCGGGCTGTTCGGGTTGCCGTCGTCGAGATCAATGGACAGCGACGGAAGGCCAAGCTGGCCCGCCAGCACCTGGAGATTGACGGCCGCAAGAACGCCGCCGGACGGCGCACTGTACGTAGTATCGTCAGGCGTACTCTTAGCCGGCGTGTCCGGAGAGACGGGAGCGCTCTGAGCGCCGATGTAGGTAGCGCCAACGAGTGCCGTCTGCGGCCCCGCCGCCTGCGGCGGAATATTGCTCGCAGTCGTTAAGTCGCGATGGACTCCAGCGTCGAGCGGCAGGTTCGTGAAGGAGACGTTCTGGCTAGTGGTTTCGTCCAAATAAGGAGTAAAGTTCACCGTCGCGGGTCTCATTCTACCACCGTCATAATTCATCCGTGCTTGCCAGCCGATGAGGTCCTCTACGTTCTGAATTACGAGTTGGGCAGTGTGGTTGTGCTGCCCATTGTTTCCGGTCTGGCTCGTGAGACAGTTGTCGACACTTCCTACCGACATCGTATTAGTGCTGCTGTCGTAGCTATTGCCAGTGGGAATCATATCCAGGCTCATCCTCGGGGCTTGCGTCGCCTCCGATTTCCCTTGCGGGAGAAGAGCGTCAGCGCTCACATCATGGCGGTCGGCCGGAGACCAGCTTGATCCACCACTTAACCGCCACGGGGTTCGTGGTCGATGGGTCCCGAATCCTGTGATGCGTACCGTTGCGCTCGGTGAGTGCGAAGGGGCGGACGGCGCCGGCGCGCTCGACGAACAGACGGATCGCATCACACTCCATGAGCGGTTTTGTGTCAGCCGCCTGGACCTCTTCAGGCACGGCGAGCGGGGCGATCGACATGATGCGTTCCCCGGTGAGATGCAGGGGAGCCCGGCTGGTCGCGAGGAGCTTGACGGCCGGCGCGGACATGAGCGCGCCGATGCGCGGAGCGGCATCGAGGACGTGCTCGAGGTTGTCGAGCACGAGCAGCAGATGCTTGCGCTGCACGTAATCGGCCAATGCCTGGCCGAGCGTGCGGCCGCCGGACTCGCGCACGTCCAGCGCATGGGCGATCGCCGGGATGACAGCGCTTGCATCGGCCAGCGGTGGCATCGAGACGAAGACGGCGCCATCAGAGAAGGACGCCCGGGCGGCTTCGGCGGCGGCGATGGCAAGGCGTGTCTTACCGGTGCCGCCGGGCCCGGTGAGTGTGACGAGGCGGATGCCCGGGTCGGCGAGCAGCGCGGCGATATCGCGCAGCTCGCGCTCGGGGCCGATACAGGACGTCGCCGGCACGGGCAGGTTGTCGTGCCGCGCCGTGGTAAGCGGCGGGAAGTCGGAGAGAAGGCCGAGGACGACAAGCTGGAAGATGCGCTCGGGACGGGGGACGCCACGGAGGCGGTGTTCGCCGAGGTCGCGCAGCGTGGCGCCGTCCGGCAGGCGATCTCGCACGAGGGCCTGCGTGCCGTCGGCCACGAGGATCTGGCCGCCGTGCCCGGCGGCCATCACGCGGGCAGCGCGGTTCAGCGCTGGGCCGAAGTAGTCATCGCCGCGTAGTTCTGCCTCGCCCGTGGCGATGCCCATGCGCACCGGCAGCTTGAGTGTCAGCGCGTCTCGAGTCGAGCACTCTGTGCTGGCTCCCCTCACCCAAACTCACGCTCCCCAAAGTAAGCTTCGGCAATCCGCCGTCAATTGCGAAGCTGACTGTTATCTGTGCCGAAGCGG
>Ga0066710_100002306_pt1 | contig 15278 bp, 9 predicted proteins | sample GraSoiAngelo_159_FD_79666 | JGI IMG/M metagenome (GOLD analysis project Ga0066710, IMG submission 79666) | Grasslands soil microbial communities from the Angelo Coastal Reserve, California, USA - 14_1009_16_40cm | ecosystem: Environmental > Terrestrial > Soil > Grasslands | place: USA...
GATCGCTTCTTCTTCAACGACCGCGTAATCTCGCGCGCGGCATTCCGGCCCGACATGCCGGTCAGGCCCGTCCCGGGGTGCGTTCCGGAGCCGCACAGATACAGGCCGTCGATCGGCGTGCGGTACTGCGCCCATCCGAGCGTGGGCCGCATCGTGAAAAGCTGGTCGAGCGCCGGCTCGCCGTGAAGGATGTGACCGCCGGTCAGGCCGTACGTCCGCTCGAGGTCGAGCGGCGTGATGACCTGCCGGTGTTCGACGAGCGTCGTGATTCCAGGCGCGTACTCCTCGAGCGTCCGCAGGACGATGTCGCCGAGCGCGTCGCGTTCGGCGTCCCAGGTCTTGCCGCGCAACGCGTACGGCGCGTATTGCATGTAGACCGACATGACGTGACGTCCGGACGGCGCCAGCGACGGATCCGCCAGCGTCGGGATCGTGACGTCGAGATACGGCGACGTCGACATGCCGCCGTACTTCGACGCGTCGAACGCGCGTTCGAGATAATCGATTCCCGGACCAATGTGAATGCGGCCGCGGATCTGCGTGGCCGCGCCGCCGTCGAGGCCGCGGAACGACGGGAGCGCGCCCAGCGCCAGATTCACCTTCGCCGCCGTTCCCGACGATCGATAGTTGCGGATGCGCGCGATGAACCCCGGTTCCAGGTCGACCGGATCCATGAGCTTCAGGAACGTGCGCTTCGGATCCGCGCCCGAGACGACGGCGCGCGCGGCGAGCTCCGAGCCATCGGCAAGCGCGACGCCGGTAACCGCGCCGTCGCGCACCAGGATCCGGGCGACGTCGGCACCCGTCCGGATCTCCGCGCCGGCTTCACGCGCGGCGTCGGCGAGCGCGCGCGTGACGGCGCCCGGTCCACCGGCGGCGGTCACGCTGCTCCCCCCGGGCGACGGATCCGCCGTCGCGTTGAGGAGCAGGACCGTGCCCGTCCCCGCCGACCACGGCCCCATCGTCGTGCCGAAGATGCCGCGCGCGGCGATGGCCGCCTGCAGCACATCGGTCTCGAACCATTCGCCGACGAGGTCGGCGACCGCCATCGGACCCCATCGAAGCAGCCGATACGCGTTCCGCTTGCCGAGCGAGCGGAAGCGCCGCCCGGTTTTGAGCAGCTCCCACATTTCACCGGTCGACGGCCGGTCGATCGACGGCGGCGTCATCTCGACGAGGTTGGCGAGGAACGCGCCGAGCGTGCGCAGGACGGCGCAGAACTCCGAATACTTCGCCGCATCCGCGGCCGAAAACGCGCGGATCGCTTCCGCCGTCTTCCCGTCGTCGCGTCTGAAGATCAGCGCGCGACCGTCGAGCGTCAGCGCGACGAGACGCGGGTCCGGCTGAACGAACGTCACGCCGCGCCGCTCGAGCGGCATGTCGCGGAGGACAGCGGCCGCCAGCGGGCCGAACGCATGCGCGAGCGTCGGGCCCCGATAGCCCGGCGCCAGCGCTTCCGTGATCGCCGCGCCCCCAACCGTCCCCTGCCGCTCGAGCACGATCGGTGTGTGCCCCGCCTTCGCAAGGTAGAACGCCGCGATCAGGGCGTTGTGACCCGCGCCGATGATTATTGGCTGCATGTTGAGAAGACAGGAGTCAGGAGACAGGAGACAGGAGTCTCCTGTCTCCTGTTCTGGCGCGACTCTCCTTCAGGACACGGAGCGCCGCGTTCCTGCCCGGCGCGCCCATGATGCCGCCGCCCGGGTGCGTCGCGGAGCCGCACATATAGAGGTTGCGGATGGGCGTCTTGTACTGCGACCAGCCGGGCGCGGGACGCAGGAAGAAGAGCTGCTCGAGCGTCAGCTCGCCCTGAAAGATGTTGCCTTCCGTCAGTCCCCACTCGCGCTCGAGATCGAGGGGGGTGACGACCTGACGGTGCAGGATGATGTTCCGCAGGTTGGGCGCATATTCCGAGAGGGTGTTGACGACCGTGTCGCCGAACGCCTCGCGCTGCTCGTCCCACGTGCCGTCTTTCAGGTGGTACGGCGCGTACTGGATGAAGCAGGACATCACGTGCTTTCCCGGCGGCGCCACCGACGGATCGGTGAGGCTCGGAATCACGATATCGATGTAGGGATGCCGCGAAAACCGCCCGTACTTCGCGTCGTCGTACGCGCGCTCCATGTAGTCGATGCTCGGCGAAATCGAGATGGCGCCGCGCAGGTGCGTACCCGGTCCGCGCAGACACGTGAAATCCGGCAGCGCGTCGAGCGCCATGTTCACCTTGCCCGACGATCCGCGGAACTTGTAGCGGCGCACGTCGCCGGCAAAATCGTCCGGCAGGTGTTCCGCGCCGACCATCTGGATGAATGTTCGCCGTGGGTCCACGCTGGACGAGACGACGTCGGCGGTGAAGTAGTCGCCGTTCTCGAGGACGACGCCGGCGGCGGCGCCATCCTTCACGAGGATTTTCGAGACCGCCGTCTGCGTTCTGATCTCCACGCCCGCCTCGCGCGCGGCGCCCGCGATCGCCTCGGAGATGGCGCCCGTCCCGCCGCGCGAGAGCCCCCACGAACGGAACGCGCCGTCGATCTCGCCCATGTAATGGTGCAGCAGCACGTACGCGGTGCCCGGGGACCGCACGCCGAGAAACGTGCCGATGATTCCGGACGCCGACATCGTCGCCTTGAGGACGTCGGTCTCGAACCACTGATCGAGAAAGTCCACCGCGCTCATCGTCATGAGCTGGACCTGGTTGTACTTGTCCTCGCCGGAGAGCGACTGGAAACGCCGGCCGAGGAACAAGAGGTCCATGAGGCCGCGCGGATCGAGCGAGGTCGGATCGGGCGGCGTCATGTTCAGGATCGGTTTGACGAACCGTCCCATCTCGACCATCGCCTTGCCGTACTCCTCGTAGGCCTCCGCGTCAACCTTCGAGTGCCGCGCGATCTCGCGCCGCGTTTTCGCGTGGTCGTTCACGCGCCAGAGATAATTGCCGTCCGGCATCGGCGTGAACGTGCCGTCGAGCGGCAGAATCTCCAGCCCGTGGCGCGGCAGATCGAGCTCGCGGATAATCTCCGGCCGCAAGAGCGAGACGACGTAGGAGCAGACGGAGTACTTGAAGCCGGGGTGGATCTCCTCCGTCACCGCCGCGCCGCCGAGCACGTGACGGCGCTCGAGCACGAGCACTTTCCGGCCCGCGCGCGCGAGATACGCGGCGTGCACGAGGCCGTTGTGGCCGCCGCCGATCACGATCACGTCGTAGTTGGCCATGGCAGATCCGAGGACCGAGGACCGAATGATGACGGATGACGGATTGCGGATGACGGAAACGAAAAACCTTATCGTGGCAAGCCGGACGATCGCGTTTCGCTGCTGATGACGAGCGCGTGGAGGTGGGCGGCGGAATGCATGGAACGGCTCATTATAATACCGCCATGCCGATTGGGACTGCCGTTCACGAGCGCACGTTCGCACTGTGCGAAAGCCTGAACTACCGGGAGTGGTCCGGGTATTACGCGGTCAGCGCCTACGAGAGCCACCACGAGCACGAATACAACGCGATCCGCAACGCGGCGGCGTTGATCGACGTCTCGCCGCTGTTCAAGTATCTCGTAACGGGACGCGACGCCGCGCGGCTCGTCGATCGGCTGATCACGCGCGACGTCTCGAAGATGGCGGTCGGCCAGGTGTTCTACACGCCGTGGTGCGACGAGCACGGCAAGGTCATCGACGACGGGACGGTGTCGCGGTTGAAGGAGCAGACGTTCCGGTGGACGGCGGCGGACCCGAGCCTCCGATGGTTCCGTCAGAACGCGGAGGGACTCGACGTCCTCGTCGACGACATTTCAGAGGAGGTCGCCGCGCTCGCGCTGCAGGGGCCGACGTCGGCGCGGCTGCTGCGCGCGGTGGCCCAGGCGAACCTCGACGCGTTGAAGTACTTCCGCGTCACGAGCGGCCGCATCGCGGGCGTCGACGTCGACATCTCCCGCACGGGCTACACCGGCGACCTCGGCTACGAAATCTGGATGCCGGCGTCGAAAGCGATCCAGGTTTGGGACGCGCTCATCGAAGGCGGACGTCCGTTCGACGTGAAGCCCGCGGGGATGCTCGCGCTCGACGTCGCGCGGATCGAAGCGGGCCTCCTGCTGATCGAGGTCGACTTCTTCAGTTGCCGCAAGGCGATGATCGCCTCGCAGATGTATACACCGTACGAGATGAATCTCGGGCGGCTCGTGTCGCTCGACAAAGGACGGTTCGTCGGCCAGCAGGCGTTGCGCGAGGAGCACCGGCGCGGGCCCGCGCGCCAGGTCGTGGGCCTCGAGGTGAGCTGGACCGAGGTCGAGAAGATCTACGAGGATGTGGGGCTCGCGCCCGCCGTCGCCGCGACCGCGTCGCGCGTCGCGGTCCCGGTGCACGCGAGCGGACGTCAGGCGGGGAAGGCGACGTCAACGACGTGGTCGCCCGTGCTGAAGAAGATGATCGCGCTCGCGACGGTGGAACGTCCGCACTATGCCGATGGAACGAAGCTGCAGATGGAGTTCACGGTCGAGGCCGTGCGGCATCACGTCACCGCGACGGCGGTGAAGACGCCGTTCTTCAACCCGCCGAGAAAGACAGAAACGCCGCCACGGTGATCTTCCGGCTGAAGCCGGAAGCCACGAACTTTATAGGGGGCAGCCAATTGCGTCTTTGTGGCTTCCGCCTGACGTTCGCGTCTTCTCGCCTGAGCGTATTGTGGCTTCCGCCTTCAGGCGGAAGATCGTTGATGAAACTCGACGATGAAGCGATCGAACGCGTAGAGCAGGTCCTCGCGATTCGAGTACGGCCCCGGCACATACGCGGGTGAGGAGATGCCGGCCTGCGACAACTCGCAGACGTGCCAGTCCTGACGGTTCGTCAGATCCCAGAAGTCCACGCAATCGGATGGATTGAAACGCTCGCGCGCCAGCTCCGACGGCTGGAAGTGCCACTCGCAGATGTTGACCGTGCGGTCCGGCGCCATCGGCCAGAGGGAGTGCACCAGCATGTAGTCGGGGTGCAGGCTGAGGAGCATGTTCGGGAAGATCGCGTAGTAGTACACGCGACGGCGATCCTCCGGCGAGAGGCCCGGCAGAAACGCGCGCGGACACGAACCATCCATCGACAGCGTCTCGACCCCCGGCCGGAGATCCATCCGGCCCCCCATGTAGGTCGGCCGCAGCGGCTCGTTCTCGCCGCTCAGATAATGCGACAGCTTGTTGAGCGCCGGGTGCAGGTTCGGACAGTGCAGACACTCGTTGTAGTTCTGGATGATCAACTTCCAGTTGGCGCGGACGTCGTACACGATCCGCCGGCCCAGCCGCAGATCCTGCATGCGCCAGTCGCGGAACTTCGCGCACAGATCGCCGAGCTGCGCGCGGAGCGGCGGCGGATTATCGCGGAGTGTCACGAACACGTGTCCGTCCCATTCGTCCGCGTCAACCGCCAGCAGCGGATACTCGGCCTTGTCGAAGTGCGGAACTTCCTCCATGTGCGGCGCGCCGATCAGCCGCCCATCGAGATCGTACGTCCACGCGTGATACGGACATCGAATGCTGCCGGCGAACTGCCCCACCTCCTCGCTGCAGATTCGCGTCCCGCGATGGCGGCAGACGTTGTGGAACGCGCGGAGGGTTCCCGACGCGCTGCGTGTGACGACAATGTTGCGGCCGTTGATCTCCCGGACGAAGAACTGGCCCGGCCGTCCCGCCTGCTCCGAGCGCCCCGCGCAGACCCACATCCGTCCGAAGAGGCGATCCATTTCCGCGCGAAAGAGCGACGGGTCCGTGTAATAGCGCGCCGGAAGCGTGCGCGCCCCTTCGGGCATCACGTCGCGCGGTTTGACGACGATGTCGGGTTGACTCATGTCGGATGACGGGATGACGGATGATCATGATACAACCGTCCGCCTGATGCCGGCTTCCACGGCCGCTCCCGACGGACCGTCGCTGCGGCGTGAACTCGGGCGGTGGGACCTGACCGCGATCGGCGTCAATCAGGTCATCGGCGGAGCGGTGTTCGCGCTGCCGGCGACGCTCGCGGCGCTCGCCGGCGCCTGGAGTCCGTTGCTCGTCGTGGCCGTCGGGTTCGCGTCGCTGTTGATCGCGGTCACCTTCGCGGAGGTGGGCAGCCGGTTCGATGCGACCGGCGGGCCGTACCTCTACACGCGCGCCGCGTTCGGCCGCTTCGCGGCGTTCGAAGTCGGGTGGATGCAGTGGTTCACGCGCGTCGCGAGCTGGGCGTCCGTGATCAACGTGCTCGTGGCGTCGCTCGGCTTTTACTGGCCCGCGGTCACGACGGGCGCGCTGCGCTCCGCGCTCATCGCCGGCATCATCGCCGTGCTGACGACGATCAACATCCTCGGCATCCGGCAGAGCGCCGTGGTCCTCAACACGCTCACGGCCGGCAAGCTCGCGCCGCTGGCAATCTTCATCGTCGCCGGCTTGCCCGCCGTCGCCGTCGCGCGTCTCGCGTTGGGCGCGGCGCCCGACGCCGCGTCGCTGTCCCGGAGCGCGCTCCTTCTGATCTTCGCGTTCGGCGGCTACGAGGTGGTTCCGGTGCCCGCCGGCGAGGCGAAAGATCCGCGCAGCGGCGTGCCGTTTGCGCTCGTGATCACGATCGTAACGGTCACAATCATTCTCGCGCTCGCGCAGGTCGTCTGTCTCGGCACGCTGCCGGCGCTGCCGTCTTCGAGGACGCCGCTGGCCGACGCGGCCGCCGTGTTCATGGGCGCCGGCGGCGCCGCGCTCATCACGCTGGGCGCGGTGTTCTCGACGCTCGGCAACAACATGGGGCAGGCGCTCTCCGGTTCGCGCAGCCTGTTCGCGCTCGCGGAACAGCGTGACGTGCCCCGACTCTTCGCGTTCATCCATCCGCGATTCCGCACGCCGGTCGTCGCGATCGTGACGACTGCCGCGGCGTCGCTTGGGCTCGCGCTGTCGGGGACGTTCGCGTCGATGGCGGCGGCGAGCGCGATCAGCCGCCTCGTCGTGTACGTCGCGACGTGCGCGGCGGCGCTGCAACTCCGCCGACCCAGCTTCAGGGAGACCGTGCGGCCGGCGACGTTCGTCGTCCCGCTCGGTCCCGCGATTCCCGCGCTGGCCATCGCGATCGCGCTCGCCATCCTGGCCGGCGCCACGTCTCTGCAGCTCACCGCGGGAGCCGCCGCACTGGCCGCGGGTGCGGTACTGTTCCTGCTCGCTACAATCGGCACGAAAGGAACTCGACCGTGAAACACACTCGCGTCGCGCTCGCCGCACTTCTGCTCACCTGCGTCGCGCCCGTGGCAGCGGCACAGTCCGTCCTCTTCGTGGTCCGCCACGCGGAACGCGCGGACGCCGGCGAAAAGAGCATGACGGGAGCCGATCCCTCGTTGTCTCCCGCGGGCGAATCACGTGCGCAGCGGCTCGCGAGCATTCTGCGATCCGAGCACATCAAAAAGATTTTCGTGACGGAATTCAAACGTACGCGTCAGACCGCCGAGCCGACAGCCAAAGCGCAGAAGGTCACGATCGAAACGACGCGGGCGAAGGACGTCGATGCGCTCATCGCGAAGCTGGCAGCGACCGATGGGCCGGCGCTCGTCGTGGGGCACTCGGACACGATCGCCGACATCTTGAAGGGTCTCGGTGTCAAGGAGAACGTCAGGATTGGCGACAAGGAGTACGACAACCTGTTCGTCGTGTTCCGGCCCGGGACGCGCAAACCGGCGCTCGTGAAGCTGCGCTACTGACCCGGCAGACTCTCGACGTCGAGTGTCAGAACGCCGTACTTCCAGACGCCCGCGGCAAACGCGAGGGGCATCAGGATGCCGAAGCCGAACATCGCGCCAGCGAGGATCGGCGCCCAGGGACCGGACGGCACGATGATGTGAACGAGCGGCGCCACGAGGACAGCGAGGATCCCGCCGGCCAGCTGACTCACGAACACGCCCAGCGTGGACACCCGCGCGGCCTCGATCTTCAGGTCTCGTACGCGCAGGCACGTCTTGTACAGGACCAGCAACCCCGCGAGCGGCATGACGACGCCGGCGAGCGCCATCAACGGGACGCCGACGGCGAGCAGCGCGAGCATGTACGGAACCTCGAGCGCGTCGAGGCTCGGCGGCGCCAGCCACGCGAGCCAGAGTACGCCCATCGGCGCGACGAGGTACGCCGCCATCACCCACTCGCGGTGACGCCGCAGCCACGGCCGTCGCCACGGAAACACGAACGCGAAATGAAATAGCGCGACGCCGCCGATTGCCGTCGCCACGAGCGTGGGCACGACGACCGGCCGGCTGATTATCGGGATTCCCTTCCAGTACTGCAGGCCCGGGCCCGCGTACGCGACCGCGCTCGTGAGGGCGACGGCGAGGAAGACGCGCGCCCGCTCGTCGCGAGGCGCGCGCGCGATGGCCGCGAGGCCGACCGCGAGATACGACACCGCCGCGATCGTCGAGGTCACCGCGTCGAACAGCGTGACGGCCGGAGGCTCGAACAAAGGGTCCATTGTCGAAAGAATTCCGAATGCCGAATGCCGAATTACCAATGCCGATAGGGTTCGAACTCGAACGCCCGTAAGGGCTCTATGCATTCTATTCAATGCGCATTCGGCATTCGGCATTCGTCATTCGTCATTCAGCATTCGCTATGCTCTAATCCCGCATGCTCATTCTCAGGTTCCAGGGTTCTAGGGCTCCAGGGTTCTGAGGTTCTGATCATGCGCAATTCATTGGTGTGTTCGATTGCAGCGCTGGGGGTCCTGCAGGCCGCGTTGTTTGCCCAGACGCCGCCCCGCGCGCGCGCGTCGCAGCAACCCCAGGCGAACGCGCCCGTCATCGTCCTGAAACCGGCGCGCGTGTTCGATGGCGACACGATGCACGAAGGATGGACGGTCCGGGTTCACGGCGATCGCGTCGAGGCCGCGGGACCCGGGGCAGCGTCCGTCACGGCGGACCAGGTCATCGATCTGCCCGGGACGACGTTGCTGCCGGGGCTCGTCGAGGGGCACTCGCACGTCCTGCTGCACCCCTACAACGAAACGACGTGGAACGATCAGGTCGCGCACGAATCGCTGGGCGTCCGCATCGCGCGGGCGACGAACCACCTGCGGGCGACGCTGCAGGCCGGCTTCACCACGATCCGCGATCTCGGAACCGAGGGAGCCGGCTACGCCGACGCCGAGCTGAAGCAGGCGGTGGAGCAGGGCATCATTCCAGGCCCGCGAATGCTCGTCTCGACCCGCGCCATCGTCGCGACGGGCAGCTACGGCCCCAAGGGCTTCTCGCTCGAGTGGCACGTCCCGCAGGGGGCGGAAGAAGCCGACGGCGATTCGCTCATCCGCATCGTCCGCGACCAGATCGGACACGGCGCGGACTGGATCAAAATGTACGGCGATTATCGATGGGGCGCGCACGGCGAAGCGGCGCCGACGTTTTCGATCGACGAGCTGAAGCTCGCGGTCGAAACCGCGCGCAGCAGCGGACGTCCCGTCGTCGTCCATGCGACCACGCCGGAGGGGATGCGGCGTGCGGTCCTGGCCGGCGTCGAAACGATCGAGCACGGCGACGCGGGGACGCCGGAGGTCTTCAAACTGATGAAGGACCACAACGTCGCCCTGTGTCCCACGCTCGCGGCAGGAGACGCGACGAGCCAGTACGCCGGCTGGAAGAAGGGCGAGACGGCCGAGCCGCAGGGCATCGCGCGCAAGCGCGCCAGCTTCAAGGCGGCGCTCGACGCGGGCGTCACGATCCTCAGCGGCAGCGACGTCGGCGTCTTCACGCACGGCGACAACGCGCGCGAGCTGGAGCTGATGGTGAACTACGGGATGCCGCCGCTCGACGCGCTCAAGAGCGCGACATCCGTCGCCGCTCGCGTGCTGCACATGGACGGCCGGATCGGGCAGGTGAAGGAAGGAGCCCTCGCGGACCTCGTCGCGGTGGACGGCGATCCCACGCGCGACATCTCGGCGCTCCGGCGCGTGAAGTTCGTGATGAAGAACGGAACGATCTACAAGCCCAACTAGTTCGTTCCGCGGTTCACCGCACGCTGATACACGATTCTCCCGTCGAAAATCGTCGCCGCGACGGTCGTCGTCGCGAGCCTGGCCGGCGGGCCCTCGAAGATGTCGTCGGAGAGGACGACGAGGTCGGCGAGCATGCCTGGCGCGATCACGCCTTTGCGGTGCTCGTCGAAGGATGCCCACGCGGCGTCGGACGTGAAGGCGTCGATCGCCCTCTTCAGCGCGAGGCGTTCATCCGCGAACCACCCGCCATCCGGGAGGCCATCCGCCGTCGTTCGGGTGACGGCGGCGTGGAGCGCGAGCATGGGGTCCATCGGCGCCGACGGCCAGTCGCTCCCGAACGCCAGCCGCCCCGACGCTTTCGCGAGGCTGTTCGCGGCCCAGCCGCGCGCCGCGCGCTCGGGTCCGAGCAGCCGTCCCCACAAATCGATCTCCGGCATGTGCGGCAGCGCGTGCGCCGGCTGCAGCGACGCGATGACGCCGAGCGCTCCGAAGCGCGCGAGATCGTCGGGCGCGACCAGCTCGGCGCGCTCGATTCGATGACGGCCTTCACGCGCGGCGCGGTCGCGGGTGCGGGCCGCCTGCTCGAGTGCGTCGAGCGCCATGCGCACCGCGGCGTCGCCGGTCGCGTTCGCCATCACCTGCCAGCCGTGCGCGTCCATCGCCTGCACGAAGCGATTCAGCTCGACGGCCTGCAGGCGCGGGACGCCGCCGTCCGATGCGCGGTTCGCGTACGGATCGATCATCGCGGCGGTCTGGGACTCGACGTCGCCGTCCACGTCGATCGTCACGGCGCCGCTTTTCAGCAGCGGATCGTCGCTGTATTCCCTCGAGATCGCCTCGAGCCGTTCGAGCAGCGCCGGCGACACCTTCGCGGGCGCGGCCACAGCCTCGTACACGCGCATCGTCAGCTCGTTCGCGCGCCGCGCCTCGTCGAACAGCGCGAGATCGTCCGCCGATCCGCCGGCGTCCTGCACGCTCGTGACGCCATGCTCGTGAGCCACGGCGATCGCGGCGCGCAACGCGCGTGCGCGGTCCTCGCGCGTCGGCGCCGGCGCCGCTTTCCAGATCAGCGCGACGGCTCCTTCCTTCAACAGTCCTGTCGGAAGGCCAGTGCGCGCCTCTCTCACGATCGCGCCGTGTTTCGGATTCGGGGTGCGCCGCGCGATCTTCGCGGCTTCGAGCGCCTTCGTGTTCAGCCACGCGGACCGGCCGTCGGCCGAGAACATCACGGCGGGACGGTCGTCCGTCGCCGCGTCGAGCTGCTGTCGCGTCGGAAGCGAATCGCCGAACTGCCCGTACGTCCAGCCGCGGCCGACAATCCATCCGCGCTCGACGTGGGTTCCCGCCCACGCCGTCACACGGTCCTGCAGTTCCTCGACGCCTTCCGCGCCGAGCAGGTTCACCTGGTCGAGGGCCAGACCCCCTTCGATGAAGTGGACGTGGGCGTCGTTGAAGCCGGGGAGGACGGCGGCCCCTTTCGCGTCAACGACCGTCGTCTGGGGCCGGCGGAGCCGCATGATTTCTCGCTCGCTCCCCACCCGCAGGATCTGGTTCCCCCGGACGGCCACGGCTTCCGCCATGGCCCCGGTCCGTTCGGCCGGGTAAACCCTCGCGTTATGAATAATGAGGTCCACCGGGCCGCTGCTGTCGTCGCGCTGGGCCCCGACGATGAGGCCAGCGATGAGCGTGGCCGCGACGATGGCAACGACGACGTACGTGGTGAGGCGGGCGGCCATGGTGCCTCCGGTCCAGCCCCGGCATTCTAGCACGCGGCCGGAACGCGTTGTCCCTGCAGGGATTTGGGGAGATAATGCGCGATCAAGCGCTGCACGCTGGTACCGTGGCCATGGTTTGCCCTCATTGCGGAACCGACACGCCGTCCCCGGCTGTTCATTGCCGCAGCTGTCTGACCCCGCTGCCCACCCCGAGGCCTGTTCCGGGAATCTCTGACCCTTCGGCCGTCACTATCGGTCCTGACCCGTCCGCGCCAACCATCGGTCCCTCGGCGACGGCGGGTCCCGGCGCGGGTCCGCTCGCGCCCGGCGCGCCGTTCGGGACACGCTACCGCATCCTGCGGGAGCTTGGCGCCGGCGGCATGGGCGTCGTCTACCAGGCGTGGGATTCCGAGCTGGGCGTCGCGGTCGCTCTCAAAGTCATTCGGCCGGAAGTGAGCTCCGACCCGTACGCGGCGCGCGAAGTGGAACGCCGCTTCAAGCGTGAGCTGCTCCTCGCGCGTCAGGTCACGCACAAGCACGTCGTGCGCATCCACGATCTCGGCGAAATCGACGGCATCAAGTACCTCACGATGCCGTACATCGAGGGACGCGACCTCGCGCAGGTGCTGCGCGAGGAAGGGCATCTCGGCGTTCAGCAGGGGCTGCGGTTCGCGAAACAGATCGCCGACGGGCTCCTCGCCGCGCACGAGGCGGGCGTCGTGCACCGTGACCTGAAACCCGAGAACGTCATGATCGACCTGGAGAACCAGGCGCAGATCATGGACTTCGGGATTTCCCGCTCCGTGAGCGGTCCCGCGCCCGGCACGGCGACGGCGGTCGGCGCGGTGCTCGGCACGCTCGAGTACATGGCGCCCGAGCAGGCGCGCGGCGTCCCGGTCGATCACCGCGCCGACATCTATTCGTTCGGCCTGATCGTCCACGACATGTTCGCGGGACGACGGCGGCTCAGCACGTCCGAGAGCGCGCTCGCCGAGATGATGGGGCGCATGCAGCAGCCGCCGCCGCCGGTGCGGACGCTCGTGCCGGAGGTCCCCGAAGATCTCGACCGGATCGTCTCGCGGTGTCTGCACCCGGATCCCGAGCAGCGTTACGCGAAGACGGCGGATCTGGTCGCGGAGCTGAACGCGCTCGACGCCGATGGCCGCGTGGTGCGCGTCAAGCCGCCGGTGATGCACTGGCGCACGGCCTCCGCTGCGCTGCTCGTGTTGCTGATCGCGGTGGTTGCCGCCGTCGCGTGGATGTGGCAACAGCGTCCGCCGCGGGGACAAACGGCGGCCGCCGCGCGTGACCCGGTCTCCGTGCTGATCGCCGACTTCGACAATCGCGCCGGCGATCCCGTGTTCGACGGATCGCTCGAGCAGGCGCTCGCGATCGCGATGGAGGGCGCGTCCTTCATTACCGCACTGCCGCACCGCGACGCCATGCGGGCGGCCGCGCAGATCAAGCCGGACGCGCGTTTGAATCAGGAGATGGCGCAGCTGGTCTCGCGCCGCGAAGGTGTGAAGGTGGTCCTCGCCGGGACCGTCGAGCAGCAGGGTGCCGGATATCGAATCACGGTCAAGGCGATCGATGCGCTGCCGGCCCGGGAAATCGCATCCGCGAGCCGCACCGCATCGTCGAAGGCGGAGGTGCTCGACAGCATCGCGAAGGTCGCCACAGAGTTGCGGGGCGCGCTGGGCGACAAGGACATCAAGAGCAGCACGATCGCGGCGGAGGAAACGTTCACCGCCTCGTCTCTTGACGCCGTCCGGGAGTATTCGCTCGCGCAGGATCTCGCCTCCGCGGGAAAGGACGAGGACGCCGTCGTCCATTATCGGAAGGCGACCGAGATCGACGCGAATTTCGGGCGCGCGTACTCAGGATGGGCACTGAGCGCGTTCAGCCTCGGACGGCAGGACGAGGCGCGGACGCTGTGGAACCGCGCGCTCTCCCTCATGAACCGGATGACCGACCGCGAGAAATACCGGACGCTGGGACTGTATTACGTCGCCGTCGCCGGAGACTACGAGAAAGCGGTCGAGAACTACTCGATGCTCGTGAAGCTGTATCCGGCCGACGGCGTCGGCCACAGCAATCTGGCGGTCGCCGAGTTCCTGTCGTTGAATTTCGCGAAAGCCGTCCAGGAAGGCCAGTACGCGGCCTCGATCTACCCGAAGAACGCGAAGTTCCGGAACAACCTGGCGCTCTATGCGATGTACGCGGGGGACTTCGACCGCGGCGCGACCGAAGCCCGCGCGGTCCTCGAGCAGTCGCCCGGTTACGTCAAGGCTTTCCTGCCGCTGGCCGCCGCGGCGGTGGCCGCCGACAAGCTGCCCGACGCGCGGGCCGCCTACAGCAACATGGCGCGCACGGGGGTCCGCGGCGCGTCTCTCGCGAACATGGGCCTCTCGGACCTGGCGTTGTATGAAGGACGCGCGGATGAAGCGGCCGCGACGCTGACGAACGGCATCGCGGACGATCGGCGCGAACGCAACGTCGCCGGGCTGACGGCCAAGTACATCGCGCTCGCGGAAACGCAGCTGCTCGCCGGACGGAACAAGGACGTTCGCGCGACGGTCCAGCTCGCGCTGAAGGAAAGCCGGGCCGAATCCGTGATGGTCGCGTCGGCGTCCCTCCTCGCTCGTGCCGGGGCAGTTGACGAGGCGCGCAAGCTCAGCGCGGAACTGGCCGATCGCGTCCCCAATCAGAGCCGCGCGTATGCCGCGGTCATCGATGGGGAGATCGGGCTGGCACAAGGGAAGTTCGTTCAGGCGATCGAGGGGTTCCGCCGCGCGCTGAAGCTCGCGGATCTCTGGCTCGCGCGCTTCGGGCTCGGCGTCGCCGAGACGCAGGCCGGGCTGTTTGCCCAGGCGGAGCCGGATCTCGAGCAGTGCCTGAAGCGCCGCGGCGAGGCCACGGCCGTGTTCCTCGACGATCAGCCGACGTTCAGGGAGTTGCCGCCGGTCTACTACTGGCTCGGGCGCGCGCAGGAGGGGCTGCAGATGAAGAGCGCGGCCGACCATTACCGGCGCTATCTCGCCATCCGGGGCGCGGCCACTCTCGATCCGCTCCTCGAGGACGCGCGCAAGCGGACGACGCCCTGAGCGCCGCCCGCGCGTCCGCTCACCGAGACGAATTCAACGTGATCTGCGGAACGAAGACGTTTGGATTCTGCGGGAATCCGTCCACCGGAGATTGCCACGCGCGCTGAATCTGGAACCAGCCGGCGGGCGAACCCTCGTACGGCTGCGTGCCGTTGAGCGACCACCCGGTGGGCTGCAGGAACGTCCCGCTGCCGCCGGTGACATAGAACGCCGCGAGATACGTCCCCCCGGCCTGGAGAATCGCCTGCACCGGAATAGTAATCGTCTGCTGCTGGCCTGCGGGCGCCAGACCGCTGCCCGACCACAGCAGTTGCCCCGCGATGTTGTAGATTCGCGCGCCGATGGTCGTGGGCGCGAACACGTTGAAGCCGCTGAGCGTCATCGTCGCGACCGACACCGGCTGGTTGCCCTCGACCACGAACTCGACGCCGCGGGTCTCGCTGTAGCTCTGGCCCTGGACGAACGAGCCCGCCGCCGCCGGCGCCAGATTCAC
>Ga0066710_100002307_pt1 | contig 15276 bp, 13 predicted proteins | sample GraSoiAngelo_159_FD_79666 | JGI IMG/M metagenome (GOLD analysis project Ga0066710, IMG submission 79666) | Grasslands soil microbial communities from the Angelo Coastal Reserve, California, USA - 14_1009_16_40cm | ecosystem: Environmental > Terrestrial > Soil > Grasslands | place: USA...
AGTGCCGCCCGCGCTGTCGCCGCCCACCGCAACCGCCTCCGGGTCACCGCCAAGCTCGGCCGCGCTCGCGACGGCGAAGCGAAAAGCGGCAACCGCGTCCTCGACCGCGGCTGGGAACCGGTGCTCAGGGGCAAGCCGGTAGTCGATCGCCAGCACGATGACACCGGCTTGCCTTGCGAGCATCCTGCAGACGTTGTCGTGCGTGTCGAGATCGCAGATCACCCATCCTCCGCCGTGGAGGTAGACGAGGAGCGGCAAGCGGCGTGCCCGGCCGTCGGGGACATACAGACGGGCCGGCATCGCAGTATCGGAGCCGGGTACCTCGAGGCCTTCCACACGGTCGACCGGAATCGAGGGACCGCCGAACATGCGCGCCGCGCGTTGGCGGCTGGCGCGCGCTTCGGTCACTGTGAGCTCCTCCAGCGTGGGACGTGGGAACAGCCCGAGTAGCTTCAGGATCAGCTGCACCTCCGTATGGAGCTCCTGGCCGTCGATCCGGATGGGACGGCCCGCGAGCCTTCGTTGTAGCCGCTCGGGCTGAGCCAGAACGGCTCGCACGAAGCCGGCCAGCAGCCGATCACGCCCGCTGAGCGCTGGCACGTCTCCGCTCAGACCGGCTCCTGTCGGACCCAGGCAGCCCGCTCGGGGCGGCGTTGCTGCCAGACGGTGAGGAGCACGATCGTGAGCGTCACGAAGAAGATCATCGTCGTCTTTTGTACGCGCAGTCTAAAACTCGGTGGTAGTGTTGGACTAGCCCTCGCTACTAACTTGGCCTGACTGCAGTTAGCGTTGTGCTTGGCGTACAGGACCCAACGAGGAGAGCGAATGGCGACGAAACTCGAAGACAGCCTACTGGCGCCGGCCAAGAGCGGCCCGCTCCAGGACCTTGCGAAGCGCCACCTCTGGATGCATTTCACCCGCATGGGGGCCTACGACGACCAGGCCGTCCCGGTGATCACTCGTGGCGAGGGCTGTTATGTCTACGACGAAGACGGGAAGCGCTACCTCGACGGGCTCGCGGCTCTCTTCTGCGTGAACGCCGGCCACGGCCGCGCCGAGCTCGGTGAAGCCGCTGCTCGGCAGGCGAAGGAGCTGGGCTTCTACACGAACTGGAGCTACGCGCACCCCGGCGCGATCAAGCTCGCCGCCCGCATCGCGTCGCTCACTCCAGGCGACCTCAATCGGGTGTTCTTCACCTCGGGCGGCTCGGAGGCAGTCGAGTCCGCCCTGAAGCTGGCACGCAACTACCATCGAGTGCGCGGGGAGGGAACGAGAACGAAGATCGTCGCGCGAGAGCTTGCCTATCACGGCACCTCGCTCGGCGCACTGACCGCGACGGGCCTCACCGGCATCCGCAGCCAGTTCGAGCCGCTCGTTCCGGGCGGCCGCCACGTTCCGAACACGAACAGCTATCGCTGGCCGGCCGACAGAGACCGGCTCTGGGCCGCCGACCAGATCGAAGAGCGCATCCTCTTCGAGGGACCCGACGATGTCGCCGTCGTGATCCTGGAGCCGGTGCAAAACGCGGGTGGGTGCTTCACGCCGCAGGAGGGCTACTTCCAGCGCGTGCGCGAGATCTGCGACCGCTACGGCGTTCTCCTGATCTCCGACGAGGTCATCTGCTCCTGGGGCCGCCTCGGTCACTACTTCGGCTGTGAGCGCTACGGCTACTCGCCGGACATCGTTACGACCGCCAAGGGCCTGACCTCCGCGTACGTCCCGATGGGCGCCATGATCGTGTCGGACCGGATCGCGGAGCCGTTCATGAAGGACAAGGCGATGTTCGCGCACGGCTTCACCTTCGGCGGACACCCAGTCGCTTGCGCGGTGGCTGCCGCCAATCTGGACATCTTCGAGCGTGAGGACCTCTGCGGGCACGTGCTCGCCAAGGAGGATGAGTTCCGCGCCGGACTGGAGTCGCTGCGCGACCTGCCGATCGTGGGTGACGTTCGCGGCGCCGGCTTCTTCCAGGCAATCGAGCTCGTGAAGGACCAGGAAACAAAGAAGACCTTCGACGACGCGGAGTCAGAGGACCTGTTACGAGGCTTCCTGTCGGGCGAGCTCTACAGGCGGGGGCTGATCTGCCGCGCGGACGACCGCGGCGATCCGGTGATCCAGCTCGCGCCGCCACTGATCGCCGACAGCGAGCAGTTCGAAGAGATCACAACCATCCTTCGTGATGTCCTCACCCAAGCATGGGACAGGATCTCCCACAACTAGGAGACGACAGCACGGCATCCCAGAGCGAGTAGCGCGGTGCTGACTGTCCACACCCTCGTCGAGGACCTCGGCCTGGAACTCGTCGCCGGACGGCAGGCGGCCGATGCTCCGATTCGCTGGGTACACATCACCGAGCTGCTCGACCCCACTCCCTGGCTTTCCGGCGGTGAGCTCCTGCTGACAACCGGGATGCGCCTGGAGACAGCCGCAAAGCAGAGACAGTTCGTTCGCCGGCTGGTGGACCACCACCTCGCGGGTCTCGGCATCGGAACCGGCTTCGATCACAAGCGCATCCCTACGACGCTCCTCAGCGAGGCGCGCCGCCTCGACTTCCCGCTGTTCGAGGTTCCCTACGAGATGCCGTTCATCGCCATCACCGAGAAGGCCTTCGGCCGGCTCGTGAACGAGCAGTTCGAGACGCTTCAGCGTGGGATAGCGCTACACAAGCGGCTCGAGCAACTCGTGCTGCAAGAGCGGGGGCTCGAAGAGGTTGCGCGGGCGCTGGCGACGGCGATCGGGGGCGCGGTCGCCGTGCTCGACCCACGAGGCGACGCGATGGCGGTAACCGAGTTTCGACGCAAGCTGCCGAAGAGCGTGCTGGGCTCGATTCGAGACGAGGTCGGCGAACGAGTTGCCGCCGGCAGGGCGACCGCCTTCGCGCCCGACCATCAGGTTGTCTCTGGCCGAGCGCTGGCTCTGCCGGTCGGCACCGGCGGGCACGAAGGGCCGGAGGCCTGGCTCGTCGCGGTGCGGGACTCCGGCGGTCTCGCGGACTTCGAGCGCCTCATCCTCCAGCAGGCCGTGACGGTGGTAGCGCTGGAGTTGATGCGCAGGCGAGTCGTTCGGGACACGGAGCGCCGCCTCGCGGGGGACGTTCTCGAGGAAGCACTCTCGGAAAAGCTTCAGCCCGAGGAGATCGCGAGCCGTCTGCGGCCGTTCGGGATCAACGAGCAAGCCGCGGTGCTCCTGTTCGACCTGCCCGACCCCTCCGGGGCGGTGGCGACACTCGCGCGGGCGCTGTCCGACGCAGACGTCGGGGCGCTCGTCGCGCCGCGCGAGGACTTGCTTTGCGCCATCGTCGACGCTTCAGCCTCCGACCCGATCGAGATCGCGGAGCGTGCACGCGAGCCGCTTTCCACACAGCACGGAGAGGTAACCGGCGCAGCGAGCCGGCCTGCGCCGGTCGCTTCCCTTCGGCGCAGCTTTCACGAGGCACGCTGCGCGCTCGAGGCTTCGGCGCTCGGAAACGGGAAGGTCCCTCCGGTCGCCTCCTACCGCGATCTCGGCGCTTTTCAATTCCTTCTCTCGATCCAAGACGACGACGCCCTCAAGATGTATTGCGACAGCGTCCTCGGCCCAATCGAGGAGAGCGAGGGAGACTACGGCGGTGAGCTGGTTCGCTCACTGGAGGCCTTTCTCGAGCACAACGGGCAGTGGGAACGTGCCGCGCGCCAGGTCTACTGCCACCGTCACACGCTCCGCTACCGCATCCGGCGCGTCGAGCAGCTGACGGGCCGAGATCTGAGCCGGGCGCGTGATCGGATCGAGCTCTGGCTCGCGTTGCGTGGAAGGGAGCTCGTCCGCTGATGGCGCTTGGCGGCCGGCAGCTGGACACGGCGGTGGCGACATGAAGGTCGGCGTCCCGACCGAGGTAAAGCCGGACGAGTACCGCGTTGCCTTGACGCCCGCGGGAGTGCGAGAGCTCGTCCGACACGGACACGAGGTGCTGGTCCAGCAAGGAGCGGGCGAAGGAAGCGCGATGGAAGACGAGTCTTTTCGCTCGCAGGGCGCACGCGTGGTACCGGATGCAGCCGCTCTTTTCGAGGAAGCCGAGATGCTGCTGAAGGTCAAGGAGCCCCAGGCGGAGGAGGTGTCGCTTCTGCGTCCAGGGCAGGTGGTCTTCACCTACCTGCATCTCGCTCCGAACCCGGAGTTGACGCGGGAACTGGTTGCCTCCGGAGCGATCTGCATCGCATACGAGACCGTCGAGGATGCCGACGGCAAGCTCCCGCTCCTCGCTCCGATGAGCGAGATCGCCGGAAAGATCGCGACGCAGGCCGGGGCGTTCATGCTCGAGAAGCCGATGGGCGGCCGGGGCATCCTTCTGGGCGGCGTGCCGGGCGTCGCGGCAGCGACGGTCATGATTCTCGGCGGTGGCGTCGTGGGTATGAACGCAGCCTTCATCGCGATCGGCATGGAAGCGGACGTGTTCGTATACGACATCTCGATCGATCGCCTGCGGGGTCTCGACATCGCCTTGAACGGCCGCTGCTCGACCGTCTACTCCTCAACCCTCTCGATCGAGGAGATGCTGCCCCGCGTCGACCTCGTAATTGGATCGGTGCTGGTCCACGGTGCACGCGCTCCGGTCTTGATCGAGCGGACCCAGCTTGGGCTGATGAAGCCGGGCGCCGTGCTCGTCGACGTCTCGATCGACCAGGGCGGGTGCTTCGAGACGTCGCGCCCGACCACTCACAGCAATCCCACTTACGAGATCGACTCGATCACCCACTACTGCGTTACGAACATGCCGGGCGCCGTGCCGATCACCTCGACCTATGCACTCACCAACGCGACCCTCCCCTACGTGCTGGCGCTGGCAGATCATGCAGTGGAGGGCGCGATCGTCCGCGACCCGGGCCTTCGGCTCGGGATCAACGTCGCGCACGGCGCGGTCACCAACGCCGCCGTCGCGGAGGCGGTGGGCATTCCGTTCACGCCCGTTGACGAGGTGCTCGGCTCCTTGACGTCGCGCCCGTCCTAGAACCAACCTTTCGAAAAGGAGGAGAGCGATGGCAACCCACACCGAGACTAAAGCCGAGATACACAACTTCATCGCTGGGGAAGAACGCCCGACGCTCGATGGCAAGACCGAGGAGATCCTGAACCCCGCGAACGGGGAGGCAATCGCCACGGCTCCGCTCTCGAGCGAAGCCGACGTCGATGCTGCCGTGCAGTCGGCCAAGCGGGTGTTCCAAGAGTGGGCCGAGACTCCCCCGGGAGAGCGAGCGCTGGCGCTCCTCAAGATCGCGGACGCGATCGAGGAACAGGCGGAGGAACTTTGCCGCGTCGAGTCCCTGAACGTCGGCAAGCCGATCGAGGCCATGCGTGAGGAGATTCCGTTCATGGTCGACAACCTTCGCTTCTTTGCGGGTGCCGCTCGTTGCCTCGACGGCCCGGCCGCCGGCGAGTACATGAGGGGCTACACCTCGATGATTCGCCGAGAGCCGGTGGGCGTCGTCGGGCAGATCGCGCCCTGGAACTATCCGTTGATGATGGCGATCTGGAAGGTCGGGCCTGCGCTTGCCGCCGGAAACACGGTGGTGCTCAAGCCATCCGAGCAGACACCGATGACGGCTGCCCGGCTTGGGGAGATTGCGGCCGAGCACCTGCCGAAGGGAGTCTTGAACGTGGTGTTCGGGCACGGCGAGCCGACGGGCGCCGCGCTGGTGCGCCACCCCGACGTTTCGATGGTGTCTTTGACGGGAGACGTCGCGACCGGCAAGGAGGTGGCGCGCGCCGCGGCCGACAGCCTGAAGCGGGTCCACCTCGAGCTCGGCGGCAAGGCGCCGGTCGTGGTCTTCGACGATGCCGACATCGAGGCGGTGATCGAGGGCGTGAAGGTGGCCGGCTACTTCAACGCGGGCCAAGACTGCACAGCCGCGGCACGGGTGCTCGCGGGCCCGAAGATCCACAACGACTTCGTGTCCGGCATCGCCAAGGCTGCCGGCTCGCTGAAGATGGGTGATCCCGTTGAAAGCGACACCGAGCTCGGGCCGGTGGTCTCAGAGGCGCAGCGCGAGCGCGTCAGCGGCTTTCTCGATCGCGCCCCGGGCCACGCCGAGACGGTCACGGGCGGGAAGGCGCCCAAGGGCTCGGGCTTCTTCTTCGAGCCAACCGTCGTGGCCGGATTGCGCCAGGACGACGAGATGATCCAGCGCGAGGTGTTCGGGCCCGTCGTCACCGTGCAGCGGTTCTCCTCCGACGAGGAGGCGCTTCAGTGGGCGAACGGCGTCGACTACGGTCTGGCGGCAAGCGTCTGGACGCGGGACATCGCTCGCGCGATGAACGCCGCCCGGGTGTTGCGGTTCGGCACGGTCTGGATCAACGACCACATTCCGCTCGTGTCCGAGATGCCGCACGGAGGCTTCAAGCAATCCGGCTACGGCAAGGACATGTCGATCTACTCACTCGAGGACTACACCGAGGTCAAGCACGTGATGGTGAGCTTGGGCGGCTAGCTCGGGCGCTTTCGTCCCGGCGGGGCGAACGGGTTGGGGACCATCGCCCGTGGCGACTGTCCGGGCAAGCGATGGCTGAGTTGAGACGAGGTGCCGCGACCGTTCGTCGGTGAGGTTGGTGACCGCCCGGACGATGCGACCGGCAGGACGTGGTCCACGCCGGTCGCCTCGAAGAGGTTCTGGATCTCCTCCGAGCCGCCCTCGAAGACGATGCTGGTCTCCTCTCCGTGTGAGCGTTTCCAGAGGTTGAGCAGGAGGAACAAGCCGGTCGAGTCCATGAACGTCAGGCCCGACAGGTCGACCACGACGCTCGTCACCCGCTCGCGGTCGAGCTCGCTCAGCGCTTCTTCGAACTCCCCCTGGTAGCTGAGGTTGAAGTCACCGAAAAGCGCGATGAAAACCTTGTCGCCCTCGCGATCAACTCTGATCGAAAAGGGCAGCTGACCTTCGCCCGACCTCTCCATCGACCCTCCTCCGCCTGGAACGCCTCTGTCGGTGACTTCTACCAGAACCACCTCTTCCATGCAAAGTGCGGCTTTCCACGACGCTGCGCAGGGCGCACTACCTTACGCGGGTGCGAATCGTCAGCTACAGGTCCAGCCGAGGCATTCGTGCAGGGTTGCTTCGCGAGGACCGCGTGATCGACGCCTGGGATGCGATCGAGCGAATTTCGGCGGTGCCGTTGCCCGAGGAGCGTGCGACGGTGCGAGAGCTGCTCGGCGCCGGCCTGATGGCCGAGCTTCGCTCCGTGACGGATGAAGATGGCCTCTCGGTGGACGAAGTCGAGCTTGCGCCGCCTGTCCCCGATCCAGAGAAGATCATCTGCATCGGTCTGAACTATCGATCCCACGCCGCCGAAGCGGGGCTCGAGCCACCGGCGGCCCCTACCTTCTTCGCCAAGTTTCGAAACGCGCTTGCCGCACCCGGCGCTGCGGTTTCGCTTCCCCGTTCGAGCACCAGGGTGGACTACGAGGCGGAGGTCGCCTTCGTCGTGGGGCGCCGCTGCCGGGCGGTGGGCGAAGGTGAAGCGCTCGATTGCATAGCGGGCTACACCCTCTTCAACGATCTCTCGGCACGCGACCTTCAGTTCGCCACGCCACAGTGGATGCCGGGAAAGGTTTTCGACGGCTCCGGACCCTGCGGCCCCGCGCTGGTTACACCGGAGGAGGCAGGGCCGCACGACGCCATCGAGCTCTCGCTCACGCTCAACGGCGAGACCATGCAATCGGCCTCGACAGCGGACCTGATCTTCTCGCCGCCGGCCCTGGTCGCACATCTTTCGTCGCTCATGACGCTGGAGCCGGGCGACATCGTCTCGACGGGAACGCCGGCCGGCGTCGGCAGCGTTCGCGAGCCAACAGTGTCGCTCGCGGCAGGAGACGAGATCGTGATCTCGTCGCCGACCCTCGGCCGCCTCGAGACCCGGATCGCCGGCTAGCCCTTAGGCCCTTAAAGCCCTACGAAGTGCCTGGAGCGATAGCCGCGGCTCGACCGCGCCACGACCCGCCAGCGGGGGCCGCTTTCACCGGTGCCCGAAGTATCGAAGCGCAGGCCCGCGATCACGACGTAAGCGTGACCGGGATTCGTGAAGACCGTGATCCACTGGCCCGGCCCCTTGATACCCCAGCGCATGAAGTCGCTCGAGTCGAGCGGGCTGGCAACCAGGCCCGCGCCATGGAGCGCGTAGCTGACGGACCCGGAGCAGTCATAAGCGCTGTCCTTGAAGCCGCGGTGACCGCCGCCGTAGCGATAAGGCTTGCGGGTGATCTTGTTCGCGGCATAGATGGCGAGCTTCACCGCTTGCGGAGCAGCGGCAGGCGGAATCGCCGTTCGCCCGTCAGCCGCTATTTTTGCCACCGCGCCCGGCACGGGTGGGAGAGGCGCGCCCGTCAGCGGCGTGCCGCCCGGGCTACCGGGTGTCGGTGCCGGAGGAGGCGGCAGCGTTACTCCACCGCTCTGGTCTGCCATTCCCACCGCCGGAACAGCAAGCGATGCAGCTGTCAGCACCCCAGCCACCCCTGTGACCAACCACGCCTGTATACATCGCCTCTGCGCGTGCAAACCGGCCTCCTTCGTGGGCCTGCGGGGTTAGCTGACGGGCTAGCGCTAAAGGAGCCTGCGCTTCCGCGAAGACCGCGGATTCGCCCCAAATTTGGGTCCCCCGCTCCCTGCCTCCATGGCAGGGATTAGGCATTTGCTCGGTTAAGAGGGCGGCAGTCTAAAGCATTGTCGAGACGGATGAACGAAATGTCTAGGTTGCATTTCGCACAAATACCCAGCAAACCGCCCACTTTAGGAGCAGGACCGGCACGGCGCGGCGCCTATCGGCGCGCGTGATTCGTAGCCGATGAGGGACGGGGAGCGTCCCTAGACGACGAACTTTCCGTCCACCTGGAAATCGCGACCGTCAACGGTCATCCGCCCGCCACGCCTCAGGTCGCAGACCATGTCCCAGTGGACCGCCGAGTCGTTTTGGCCGCCCGTCTCCGGATACGACATGCCGACGGCGAGGTGGATGGTGCCGCCGATCTTCTCGTCCAGCAAGATCTCCTTCGTGAAGCGATCGATGTCGTAGTTCGCTCCGATTCCAAACTCGCCGAGGCGCCGCGCACCGTCGTCGGTGTCGAGCATGTGAATCAGGAAGTCTTCGTTTCGCTCGGCGGCGGCGTCGGTGACACGCCCTTGATCGAACCGCAGCTTCACACCGCTCACCTCACGTCCCCCGTATAACGCCGGGTATGTGAACGTGACCTCGCCGCTTGCGGAGTCTTCGATCGGCCCCGTGAAGAACTCTCCGTCTGGCACGTTGTGCTTTCCCTCGGCTGGAATGAACGTGCGGCCGGAGACGTTCAGGCGAAGGTCGGTGCCGGGTGCCTGAATATAGACCTCCTCCTTCCCCACCATCCACTCCGCGAGCCGCCGGATCTCGTCAGCCTGATTCCTCCAGGCCGCCACGGGATCTTGCCGATCACACAGACACGCCCGGTAATAGAAGTGCTCGTACTCGCTAAGAGACATATCTGCCTCTGCCGCATAGGCCTGTGTCGGAAAGAGCGTCAGGCTCCAGCGGAAATCCCCTGCCGCCGTTCGCACCATCATCTTCTCCATCAGAGGCTTGACCGCGCGCTGGCGGCGGGCCTGCCGCGAAGGGTCCACACCCGAAAGCGCCCGGGTATTCGCGTCGGCCATGATCCGAAACCGGACATCCGCCTCGTCGGCGCTCCAGAGTGCAGGTGGACTGATCCAGTCCAGTTGCTTGTCCGAGGCGAACCTGAAGAAGGCTGCTGCCTGCTCTTCCATCGTCAAATTCACGATCGGTAGCCCTCCCACTCCGAGGACCTCCTCGTACACGGCCTGCGCAAGCATTTCCGCAGTGGTCTCAGCCTCGATCAAGCAGACGTCGCCGGGTTGAACGTCGTTCGAGTGGTGAACCAGCACTCGGGCGAGGGCTTCGGCGCGTTGGTCTCGCACAACTATGAGCGTGCTTGTTGCCGCATGATGCCTGCGACAACAAGCTTTCGCCTTGGCCCGTCCGCGCCAACCCTGCGGCGGCGTCGCTCAACGTCCCCGAGGGTCAGGAAGAACGCGTGGAAGCGAAGGTCATCGGTCAACTCCGGATGGAACGCCGCCACCAACAGGTTCCGCTGCCGAGCCACGACCAGATGATCGTCGATCTCTGCAAGCGGCTCCACGCCGGGGCCCCACGACTCGATCCACGGCGCTCTTATGAAGACGGCTCGAAGCGGTCCTCCTTCGAGCCCTGCCACCGAAAGATCCGCCTCGAAGCTCTTGACCTGCCGGCCGAACGCATTGCGCCGGGCTTCGATGTCCATCAGGCCGAGATCGTTCCTGTCGAGAATGATCAGTCCGGCGCAGGTACCGAGCACCGGTCTTCCCGACCGGACAAAGTCACGGACCGGCTTTTCCATCCCGTACGCGCGAAGACCCTTCGAGATCGTGGTGCTCTCCCCTCCGGGGATGATCAGACCGTCGAGCGAGGCGATTTGCGGGGGCGATTTCACCTCGATTGGCTCGCAATCCAGCTTGGTGAGCGCGCGTTCGTGCGCTTCGAAATCCCCCTGGACAGCGAGCACGCCGATCCGTCGCATCGGTCCGGCGGGTTCCGGGCTCTCCACTGTCAGCACCTCGGCTGCGACCGCGGGCTACCACCCACGGTGCTGGAGAAGGCTGTGCTCGTCTAGCTCCTTCAGGTCCAATCCGGTCATCGCCTCGCCCAACGCCTCGGACGCCTCCGCGATCATCCTGGGGTCGCGGAAGTGCGTCGTGGCGTGCACGATGGCTCGCGCCCGCGCCGGGGGATCCGAGGACTTGAAGATGCCCGAGCCGACAAATACGCCCTCGGCACCCAACTGCATCATCAGGGCCGCATCGGCAGGCGTGGCGAGACCCCCCGCCGAGAAGTTCACGACCGGCAGCCGGCCCTCGAGGGCAACCTTTCGGACGAGGTCGAGCGGCGCCCGAAGGTCCTTGGCCGCCGCGGGCAGCTCGGTGTCGTCCGTCGCCTGAAGGCGCCGGATGCCCGACTGGATGCTGCGCATATGGCGTACGGCTTCGACCACGTTCCCGGTTCCTGCCTCCCCTTTCGTCCTGATCATCGCGGCACCTTCCGAGATCCGCCGCAGTGCCTCACCGAGATCAGTTGCTCCGCACACGAAGGGGACCGTGAAGGGCCACTTGTCGATGTGGTTCGCCTCGTCGGCCGGCGTCAAGACCTCCGATTCGTCGATGTAATCGACTTCGAGCGCCTCGAGGACCTGAGCTTCGACGAAGTGCCCGATGCGGCACTTGGCCATTACGGGGATCGAGACCGAGTCCTGGATCTCGCGGATCTTGGCCGGGCTCGCCATCCGGGCGACTCCTCCCTGGGCGCGAATGTCGGCCGGCACTCGCTCGAGCGCCATCACCGCGCACGCGCCCGCCTCCTCCGCGACCTGGGCCTGCTCCGCGTCGGTCACGTCCATGATGACGCCGCCTTTGAGCATCTCTGCAAGGCCGCTCTTGACGCGGAATGTCGCTTCTTCGCGCATCCCGATGGAGTTTAACTTGCGTTACGTCGTGCCCAGCGACGTACGCGTCTGTTCCGCTACCGGCCTACGGAGTCTCTACTTCAATCTAAACGCGCGAATGCGCTCCTGGTAAGCATCCTGGTCGCCCGTGTAGACGGCGTAGGCAAGACCTTGGATCAGCGCGAGCAGCGCGGTGTGCGAGCGCGTGTAGGAAGGGCTGTTGGACGAGTAATAGAGACAGTGGTCCGCGAGCCGAGTCAGCTCGGACAGGCTTGCGTCGGTAATTGCGACAGTTCCGCAGTCACGCTTCCGGGCGAGCTTGAATGCGCGCAGCACGAGCGCGTGGGGTCTTCCGGCCGAGAAGCCGATCACCAGCGTGTCCTCGTCGATCCGGGCAAGCCGTGCAAGCGCCTCCTGGCTCGCCGAAGCCACGACCTCCGCCCGCAGGTCGAGCAGCGCGAGGAGATGACGCAGGTAGCTTGCGAAGAACGCCATCTGATCGACCCCGACCATCATGATCCGGTCGGAGCGACCGATCAGCGCAACGACGTCATCGAGATCCTGAAGCGAGAGCCGGCGGGCGCTCTCCTCCATGTTCAGCAGGTCCGCGCCGAGAGCTGCTTCGAACTCCGACTTGCCGAGCATGAATAGACCGGACACGTCCTCCTCGCCGACGCCGGCGGCGACGGGGTGCAAGCGACGCTTGTACTCGTCCCGCGCAGCCTCCTGGAGCTCGGGGAAACCTTCGAAGCCGAGCGCCTGCGAGAAACGCACGACCGTCGAGCTCGATGTGTCGGCTCGTCGTGCAAGCTCTTCCGCAGTCTGAAAGGCGGCTTCTTCGAGGTGATCGACGATGTAGCGAGCCACGTCCTTCTGCGACCGAGAGAAGTCGTCGAACCGGCCGCGAATGTAGTCAGAAAGCGTGGTTCCTCGAGGAACCGGCCTATGCGTTTCCGATTCTTGGGTGGCCGTTGACCCTCCGCTCGCGTCCCGCCGGGAGGCTCCATTCGATCGTTTCATGGTCCGACTTTTCGACGGGTCCCCCCGCTCTCCCTTTAGCGCTCGATGAAATAGTGTTCGCGCGATGGCCCTTCCGGCAACTCGGGACGACGGCGCCGCGCTCGTCACCGGAGCCTCATCGGGCATCGGCGAGGAGTTCGCCCGACAGCTCGCCAAGCGCGGATACAACGTCGTGCTCGTCGCTCGCCGGGCCGATCGTCTCGACAGCCTCGCCAAGCAGCTCGGCCCAACCGGCGTCAGGGCGGAAGTCGAGACGGCGGACCTCCGCGACCCCGAAGCGGTGATGCGGCTCCCGGCACAGGTGGCCGAAAAGGGGCTCGAGGTCGACTTTCTCGTGAACAACGCCGGATTTGGAAACTATGGCGCGTTTGCGCAGAGCCTCCTCGAAACCCAGATCGGTCAGATCAGAGTGAACGTCGAGGCTCTCGTCACACTCACGCACCAATTCCTGCCACCGATGCTCGAGCGCGGGCAGGGCGCCGTGGTGAACGTCGCCTCCTCGGCCGGCCTTCAGCCGCTTCCTTACGAAGCCGTGTACGCCGCCAGCAAAGCGTTTGCGCTCAACTTCAGCGAAGCGCTACACGTCGAGACGCGGGGCACGGGCGTGGCGGTGGTGGCAGTCAACCCCGGTCCGGTGCCAACGGAATGGCAGGCGGTGGCCGGTCTCACCGAACAGCCGCGGTTTCCGCCCTCGGTCACCACGGAACAGGTCGTGGAGGAAGCGTTGAGCGCGGTCGACAAGGACAAGCGCTCGATCATCCCCGGTCGCCTCGTGCGTCTCAGCATGCTGACCACCCGAGCCGTCCCCAACACGGTCAAGCTTCCGATCATCAAGCGGATGAACGAGCCCTCCGGCTGGCGGATGTCCTCGGGTTCGAGCGGCTCCTGAGCGACCGCCAACGGCGCCACAAAAGAGGCGCGCCCGACCTAAGCCGGGCGCTAGACGTTGCCTCCTGATCCGACAGGGAGGTCAGGCAGAGACCTTTTACCCGCTGATCTCGGCTTGAAACCTGCCTCCTTGCGCTGGGCGGGGGCTTGCGCCGAGCAAGGCGGCTCGGCGAGCTGAGCAAGCGTCTCGTCGTCCTCGACTCCCTCGGCAACCGCCTGAAGGCCGAGGTTCTGGCCGAGGCTGATCGTCGAGCGAACGATGAACGAGTCCCCCTCATCCGAGCTCCAACCGACGCAACTGAAAGCTTTGCGGCACCGGGTCATGGCCTCTTTAACGCGGGTAGGGCCCGGCCAGCGGCGATCACCGCCATCCGGGTTCGACGACGCGCCGACTACTCGGTCAGGCCGACGGCCTCGAGTGCCTGTTCCCGATTCGTGAAGGCGGAAAGCCTGCGGATCAGGCCACCGCGTACCTCGATCGACCAGTAGGCGGGTTCGTCGATGATCAAGCCTCCCTGGCCGCGCGCTCGGAGGCGCCCCGTAACGAATACACGGTCACCGAGGTCGCGATATTCGTGTGGGACCACCTCGAGCTCCTCCCAAATTCGGGCCACGTCGCGAAAGTACGCGCAGATTCCCTCGTGACCGCGATAGGCCTTTCCCTGGCGCGCCAGCGCCGCGGTGCCCGGGGCATTCAACTCGATGTCGGGCGCCGCCGCATCGAGCAAGGCGCCGAGGTCCCGGTCGGTGAAGGCATCGAACGCCCTCTCGACAAGGTCCGTGCTCGAGCCCGTGGGCTTGCCCACGGTCTTGCCTGACGCCTGCAACTCCACCTTCCCTCTCCTCGTCTCCGCCTGGCCAGCAAGGCACCCGCCGGCTGGAGCGCGATTGTAACTCCGATCTATCTTCCGCACTAGGGGGATAGCCGGGAAATGTGGGGAATCCCCGCGTAGTGGCGCTTTTTGAGGTCCTCCGGAAAACAGGGGCGACACTGGGCGCCAATCCCCACTACAGTTTGTTGGTTGTAGGGGGGCCCCGCCGAAACGGGGGACGGTTTCGACGAGATGCGGGAGGGAGCAGTGAGCAGAATTTGGCGACAGGTGGGGAGACGCTCGTTGCTGCCGACGGTGCTGGCGGTTTTGCTGCTTTCGGGCTCCGCCGAGGGGGCCCAGTGGTTCGCGCAGGGAACCGTTTCCGACACGAGCAAGGCCTCCTTCAACCCTGACGTCGCGGTCGACACGAGCGGCCGAGCAGTAGGGATCTGGACCAGCAACGGGGCGATTGTGGCCGTCTACCGCCAGACCGGTCAAACGTGGGGTCCTCGCGAACCGGTCTCCGCGCTGAACCAGGGTGCGTATCAACCCGACGTCGCGATCGATCCCAACGGAAACGCGGTCGCGGTTTGGACCGAGGGCTCGAGCCCGACACGCGTGATGTCGTCGACCCGGCCGAGCGGCGGAAGCTGGAGCGGCCCCGTGCAACTCGGAAACAACGCGAGCGACCCGAAGGTGTCGGTCGATCCCCAGGGGAACGCCGTCGCCGTCTGGCGCGAAGCGGATCAAACGCACACCGCCTTCCGTCCCAGCGGCGGCAGTTTCGGCGCCGCCGAGACGATCTCCGACCCGAGCAACCAGACATACGAACCTGCTGTTGCATCCGAGCCGAACGGGGAGGCGGTCGCCCTCTGGACGCGCTTCCCGGGTGTGCAGCAGATGCAGTTCGCGAGGCGTCTCAACTTCACGTCTTACTCCAGTCCCGGCGGCGCATCGCCTCTTCGTGTGTCGCTCGCGCCCGCCTTCCCCCCGTGTGGGACGGGCGCGGCAAACGCCGCGCACGGGGCCCCTCTGGCCGTTCCTACCTGCAACCCGCCCGTGCCGTCG
>Ga0066710_100002309_pt1 | contig 15269 bp, 10 predicted proteins | sample GraSoiAngelo_159_FD_79666 | JGI IMG/M metagenome (GOLD analysis project Ga0066710, IMG submission 79666) | Grasslands soil microbial communities from the Angelo Coastal Reserve, California, USA - 14_1009_16_40cm | ecosystem: Environmental > Terrestrial > Soil > Grasslands | place: USA...
GAACAAATCGAGGGCTGACGTGGCAAGCGTAGCAACAACTATGGAGAACCGGAAGACCAACAGCGGCCGGCTGGCTTATGGTGCTCTGCTTATCTTTTCTGTCCTGTACTATGCCCGGCCCGAGGATATCATTCCTGGGCTGCATTTTATTCCCGTAAGCAAAATTTCCGGCGGCATTGCTTTACTCGCGCTTATCGCGGGGCTCGCAGGAAACAAGATCAAAACAAAATTCCCTCTCGAGCTCAAGTTGCTGCTGGTCCTGTTTGTGCACCTGGTAATCACGATTCCGTTCGCGTTTTGGCGCGGTGGAGCCTTCGCTACAGTCTTCGAGAAATTCTCGAAAGAAGTGATTGTCGCGCTGCTAGTCACATTGATCGTTCAGAACATCGATGAACTGCGGAAATTGATTTTAGTCCAGGCCGCAGCGGTAGCGGTAATGACGATCATATCCGTCATTATCCATCCCGGTGGCGTGCGCCTTGAAGGCGTGCTGGGCGGCGTCTTTGAGAACCCGAATGATCTCGCGATTAATATCGCCATCAATTGGCCGTTGTGCCTGACTTTCTTCTTCTTCACACGCGGCATCGGTAAGAAGCTATTTTGGTTGATTTGCTTGCTAGGCATGCTGTATGCAGTGGTTGCAACCTATTCTCGAAGTGGCCTGATGGCGATGATCGTATCTGTGCTGGTTTGCCTTTGGGAATTTGGGATTCGAGGGAAGCGGTTTCCGATGATAATCATGGCGGGAGTTATCGGGATTGTCGGCGTAGGAGTAGCGATTTCTACCCCCAACTACATCGTCCGCGTTGAGAGTTTGTTCCGAGGTAACATCGAAGGTTCCGGGGACAAAGGCTCACTTGAGGCGAGACGGGAACTGCTCAAAGAAAGCATCCGATTAAGCCTCCAACATCCACTTTTCGGAGTAGGGCCGGGGAACTTTCCTGCCGCCACAGAATCCTGGCGCGTAACTCACAATACATACACTGAGCTGAGCGCCGAAGGCGGATTTCCTGCATTGATCTTGTTCGTCGTGATATTGGGGCTGGCCTTTCGCAACGTGCGAAGAGCGCGTAAGACTGATCAGTATGGGGGCAGCAGAGAGATCCAGCTTTTTACCAGTGCGATGTGGGCCGGCCTAGCGGCATACGTGGTGGGCGCGGCTTTCGCCAGCACGGAGTATCAGCTATTTCCCTATTTCATGGTGGCATACACCTCGGTGCTTTACCGCTTGGCGTCGCACCCCGTCCAAGAGGCCGAAGGTCTGCGGCCGGGGAGTCAGCGAGCCCGGGCTGGCCGAAGAGAGCTACGCGATGAATCAAGAAAACCAGAATTCGTCTGGAATCGCTGAGGAAGTGTTAGCGGTTCTGCGTTGCGTTTCCTGCAAAGCCAGTCTGCATCAGCGGACTGGCTTATTGGCATGTGACGGCTGCGGACGCACGTTTCCTTTCGTGCAGGAAGTTGCGCGCTTCGTCGACGCACAGCATTATGCCGGTAGTTTTGGTTTCCAGTGGCAGATGTTTGCGCGCACGCAATTGGATACCGGCCAGAGCCACCGCTCCGAAGTTGCTTTTCGGCGCAGAACCGGCTTTTCCCCCGAGGATCTGGCAGGCAAGCTCGTGCTCGATGTCGGCTGCGGGATGGGGAGGTTTGCTGACGTTGCCACTCGCTGGGGTGCGCACGTAGTCGGAATCGATCTCAGTCTGGCCGCCGAGGTAGCGGCACGCAACCTGGCGGACCGTTCCGCAACATTTTTCCAGGCCGATGTTTTCAAGCTGCCTTTTGCACCCGAGAGCTTTGATTACATCTACAGCATCGGCGTGCTGCATCACACCCCCGATTGCGAGCGGGCGTTCAAGTTGTTGCCGGCACTACTCAAACCGGGCGGAAAGATCGCAATCTGGCTCTATAGCGGGTATAACCGCTGGTACAGAATGAGCGATTTGTATCGCAAGGTCACGCGCCGCATTCCGCCGCGCTTACTTCATAAGATCTGCTACGGAGTGATTCCCCTTTACGGGGTGCACCAAGCGCTGAAAAAAGTTCCTCTGGTTGGCAAGCTCGCCAGTGGAGCCCTAGCCTACATGATTCCCATGCCGTTCAATCCTGACCCCAAATGGCGGGTGCTCGACACATTCGATTGGTACTCGCCCTGGTATCAATCCAAGCACACGTACGAGGAAGTATTCCGTTGGTTTGAGAGCTGTGGACTTGTGGGCCTGCGGGTAATCGAACAGCCGATCGCGGTGCAAGGCTGCAAGCCACCCTCCAAAGTGGTTGTGCAAGAAAACGGCGCGAAAGAGGCTCAGCAGTGTGTGGCATAGCGGGAATGGTGGGGCGCGCAGGCGAGACGGTCGATGCGGCCGAGGTCCGCCGAATGTGCCAGACTATCGTTCACCGTGGTCCGGACGATGAAGGCATCTACGCGCACGGCCCAGCCGGCCTGGGAATGCGCCGACTCAGTATCATTGACGTTTCTGGCGGCCAGCAGCCCATTCACAACGAAGACGAGAGCCTCTGGATCGTTTTCAACGGTGAAATCTATAACTTTCCTGAGCTGCGCCGGGAGCTCGAAGGCCGCGGCCACAGCTTCTATACCCATTCTGACACCGAGGTCATTCTTCACCTCTACGAGGAAATGGGATCTGACTGCGTGCAAAAACTGCGCGGCATGTTTGCCATTGCATTGTATGACGAGCCGCGGCAGATTCTTCTGCTGGCGCGCGATCGGATGGGCAAGAAGCCTCTGCACTACTCTTTGCACGAACGGCGGTTGCTATTCGGATCGGAGATCAAGGCCCTCCTGGCCGTGCATCCGGAGTTGGCGGAAGTGAACCCGGAAGGCCTATTGCAATATTTCTACTTTGGATATATACCTGATCCGCTTACAGCGTTCCGACACATTCACAAGCTGCCCGCCGGACACTTGCTAGAATACTGCAAGGGAGAAATCAAAATCCGCCGGTATTGGAACGTGCCGGAGTATGGCACGCATCCTCCGATGGGCGAAGAGGAGTGCCTGGAGGAACTGGAACGGCAGCTGCAAGAGGCCGTCCGCATTCGATTGATGAGCGATGTGCCGCTAGGAGCGCTGCTGAGCGGCGGTGTGGATTCTTCGATCATTGTGGCCTTGATGGCGCGAGCGAGCCCAACCGCCGTTAAGACTTTTTCCATCGGCTTCCAAGCTGAGGAGTTCAATGAATCAGAATACGCGCGCATGGTGGCGGAGCAGTTCGGTACCGATCACCACGAACTGGTGCTCAATCCCAATCTTGACGAGACCTTGACGTATCTTACACAAATGATGGAAGAGCCGTTCGGTGACTCCTCCATGCTGCCCGCTTACTATGTGTGCCGCATGGCTAGGCAGCAGGTTACGGTCGTGCTCTCCGGGGATGGCGGAGATGAGCTCTTCGCCGGCTACGACCGCTACCTGGTGGCGATGGACCGGGAGAAGTATGACCGGCTGCCAGAGTGGCTGGGCCGGATTTATCGCGACTCTATTCACGGACACATTCCCGCCGGAATATATGGGAAAAACCTGGTTTGGAATGCATCACTTATTCCGCGAGACCGTTACCTGGACGGGATATCGTTCTTTCCGGCATTGCATCGCGAGCGAGGCTTGTTTACGGATTCGTTTTTGCAAGCGGCTCGTTATTTGCCCGATCCTTTGCAACAATGGCAGCGGATCTATGATGATGCTCCCGCCCATGATCCTTTGAGCCGGCTGCTTTACCTCGACACGAAGACTTATCTCGTCGCGGACATTTTGACCAAGGTAGACAGGATGAGCATGGCGGCCTCTCTCGAAGTGCGAGTGCCGATGCTTGACCACAGGTTTGTGGAGTGGGTTACCTCTCTGCCGGTGAAATGGAAGCTGCGCGAGGGAACGGGTAAGCACATTCTGAAAAAGCTAGCGGAGCGTCTGGGCATTCCCTCTCCACTGCTGCACCGTAGGAAGCAGGGCTTTCAGCTGCCGCTGGTGGAGTGGATGAGAAACGATGTGAAGGACCAGTTCTTGCGCATACTGCTGGAGCCGCGTACTGAGCAGCGCGGATATTTTAAGCCAGAGGCGGTGAGATCACTGGTTGATGAGCACATCCGTGGACGAAGAAATCGCTCGGGGCTGTTGTGGCGAATGCTAGTGCTGGAATTGTGGCAAAGGAACTTTCTGGAATCCCGGGCCCAATGGAGCGCGCAACATACAGCGCCAAATATCTTTGCGCACGAAACAAGGCCCGTTTCGTAGCCGGCGGCGGTGACGTCCGCGGATCCGGCAGCGAGCTGAAGCGACAAAAACAGGCGACTCGTACTCATGCAAGGCACGGAAACCAACAGAATACTGTCGAACGGGCCAAGCGTTCGTAGCAAGTCGCCAGTCTTTGTGCTTGGGTGCGGGCGGTCGGGCACGACACTGCTTTATCACATGCTGCTATCGTCTGGAAATTTCGCCGTATATCGGACCGAATCCAACGTGATCAACCTACTGGAGCCGCGGTTCGGCAATCTCAGCATAGCGCGTAACAAACGACGCCTTCTGGACGCGTGGTACCAAACTCGCCTTTACACCTTGTCAGAACTGGAGAAGGAGGCCCTCGAAGAAAGGGTCATGGACGAGTGCAAAAACGGCGGCGAATTTCTGTGCATAATCATGGAGCAGATGGCCCGCAAACAGGGAGTGGAGCGGTGGGCCGATACTACGCCGGAGCACTTGCTGCACCTGCATCGTATTAAAGAAACAATTCCGAACGCACTGGTCATCCACATCATTCGTGACGGGCGGGATGTAGCGCTTTCGATCGACAGGCAGGGTTATATCCGTAGGTTGCCGTGGGACAAGACGCCTCCCATCATGGTCGCTGGCGTGTATTGGGAGTGGATGGTGAATAAGGGCCGCAAAGATGGGAGGGATCTTGGCGTTGACTATACGGAAGTGCGCTTTGAAGAGCTGGTTAGGCGACCGAACGAGACGTTATCGAGGCTTAGCTCATTCATCGAGCACGATCTCGACTATGACCGCATTCAAAAATTTAGTATTGCTTCGGTGAGGGCCCCAAACAGTTCTTTCAGAGATTAATCACCCGAAACATTCAATCCGGCAGGACGCTGGAAGAACATTTACACGCCGCGGAACCTGATGATGTTTGAGGGATTGGTTGGCGCGACGTTGGAACAGCTCGGGTACGAACTGGGAACGAAAGACGGGAGCGCTCTGAGCCGTAATGACCTGAAGCGCATGCGTAGGGTGTACCGCACTTATTTCGACAGCAAGCTATACCTGAAAGCGAAAACACCGCTGGGAAAGTTATTAGTCACGCGCGACATGTCGTGGATCTGAAGAATTCCGTCGGCGTGCCGTTACTGCTGTGCGTGATTTTCCAGCCGAAAGCGACGGGCGCTGCATCAAGTGTGTTTACCCACTGTCGACTTCCGATAGACATCGAGCACTGCCTGGAGATTGGTGTCGTCATCGCCGCACATCGCCTTACGGGGCGTGGGGTTTGCCAATACCTCATTGATGGCGTTCAGAAGCGCAGCCAATTCCGACTTAGGAACCAATTGAACGCCCGTGGGTCGCATCCCGTTATCGCTGGCAATTACGGGCGTGCCCAGATGTAGTGCCTCGCGAACTGAGACGGCATCGCCATCATAGAGCGTCGTGCGCAACATCAGATGAGCGCACGAAATCGCCCGCATAGTTGCGGCGTGCGGGACGTCCCCGCACAGCAAGATGTGCTCGGCGTAAGGCCGTGATCTGATGTTATCGCAAAGTTCTTGCTCCAGACTTCCCGATCCAATCAAGACCAGTCCAGCCGTGGGAGACTTTTGCAGGATTTGCCCCAAGGCTTCGATTTGCAATGACAGGTCATATTCTGGCTCCAATAGCCCAACCGAAATCAGGACAGGATCGTGCGCAGCAAAAAAGGAGGCAAGGGGCTCCGGCAAGGCAGAAGAGGGTTGTTCCTCAGGCAAAAAAGAATGCGGGTAAATCAAATGGATCTGATCTGGTGAAACACCTAGTCTTTGAAGAAAACTGACAATCTCGGGATTCACGGCGATTAAGGCGTCGAAGCGGTGCAGTACAAAAGCAGCAAAAGAATTTGGCCCGATAGCCTTGGCTTCAGGATTGGAGGGATACCCGCCGGAGTGGAATGTCATCACAGACTTGCTGCCGCGCAGGAGCGTACAGACCAGTGCGAGACCGAGAAGCCTCCGACTCAGCATTCCTCCGATATGAAGATGGATGATGTCGTAATCGAGTCGCATGAGAAGACGCATCAGTCCGACCGCACTTCTGGGATAGTAGACATCATCCGAAGCAGGGTTGCGGTGCCTTGTAATGTTGATGACAGCGCACGGTGTGCCCTGTCTGCGGAGGAAAGTCCGGATCGCTACCAGGTTGCTCTGCACTCCACCGTGTGGCGGCGGATAGGGACCTAACTGCAGCACTTTCATTTGGGAGGGGAAGCGAGGAAATCCTCGAGGTCAATAGCGCATGGCGTATTTTCCCGTGTTGACTGCAGCATACGCAGGCAGCCAAGCGTGGAGCGCACGCCGTCGCGCACTGTGATGTCAGGTGGCTTGCCATTCTTCAGTGCGGCAAAAAAGGCCCGCATCTGGGCCTCATAGCCTTTTTCAGCAAACCAACTGGAGCTCTTGCGGACCGCTCCGGTGCACACGACAGATTGTTTGAAATCCTCGGAGGAGGCGCCAAGACCGGAGGCGAATGCTTCTACCCGCTCACCGCTCGAAGTGCGGCTTCCGACCGTGCAATACGTCAAATTCGCGATGGAGCCATCGGCAAAGCGAAACGTGGCAACCAGATTGTTTTCGCCGATAGGATCCTTTCTGCCCGTGGGCAAAGAGTAGGCTGAGACTTCTACCGGCTCAAAATCGAGCAGCCAATACATCAAATCTACAAAATGGCAAGCTTCGCCCAGGACCGCGCCGCCGCTCGCCGGATCGGCCATCCAGTACGATCCGGAAATTCCAGGCGAGTTGACGCGGCAATTTAAGACCGCCGGACCGGTTCGCGTTGACAGTTGCTTCTTGAGTACAACGTAAGACGGGGCATAACGCCGGTTGAATCCTACAGTGAGCTGCTTTCCGGTGTCTTCAACCGCGCGATGTAGGTCGCGGCATTCTTCTTCCGTGAGCGCCATGGGCTTCTCGACAAATACGTGTTTTCCTGCACGGAGAGCCGAAAGTGCCTGCGATGCATGATGCTGATTACGGCTCACGATTACCACTGCCTGGACTTCTGCATCCCTCAAGAATCCGCTGTAGTCAGTGGCGCAATACGCCGCTCCGAAGCGGAAAGAATAGCTCTTGCCGCGGGATCCGCTAGTGGAATGAATCGTTCGTAGATAAACTCCGGGAGTCTTCTTGAGATTCGGTAGATGGGCCCAGCGGGCGAGATTACCGGCACCCACGAGTGCGACGCCCATGGCAGATGAAGCAGGGGCGTGACCAATGACCTCGACGAGGCGTTTGGGCCGAGGTTGAGTGAGCGGTTCCGCCCGGTCGGCAGCCGGATATTTCACCAGCACCGCCAGGCTACTGATGGATGGGTCCATGATGGTGTCGTATGCTTTCGGCGCATCTTCAAGTGGAAATCGGTGTGTGATCAGGGGATCGATCTGTACCCGGCCGTGAGAAGCGAGGCGCAGAAATTCCTCCATGTTGCGATTTTCAGTCCAACGGACGTAAGGCAGCGGATAGTCCTGTCCCTGGCGTTCGTAGGCAGGATCATAGCTTCCCGGTCCGTAAGCGCGAGCCATCAGCACTTGGATCTCTTTCAGATAAGCCTCATACCAGGGAAAGCGCAGTTCGACAGCGCCGACATCTACGATGCGCCCACGATCGCGGCAGATCTCGACCGCCAAACGACAGGGTGCGTCGGACTTCGCGGCCGCAGCAATGATCACGCAATCCACACCCAAGCCGTTGGTTAGGGACTGGATCTGGGCCGCTAACCAGGAGCCTCCGACGAGCGCCACGTCGGCGCCGAGCTGGCGCGCGATTTCGACGCGATCGGGCCGCAGGTCGGTCGCGATGATGAAGCCACCCTGCAAACGCGCCAGTTGGGCAATGAGCTGGCCGACCAGCCCGAGTCCGATGATGGTAACTCTCTCTCCCAGTGAAACGTTGGCGATGCGGACACCGTTGAGAGCGATGCTGCCTAGCGTCGTGAAGGCAGCGTGCTCGAACGACACGTTGTCAGGGGCTCTGGCAACGAGGTTGCGTCCGGCCAGGATGGTTTCAGCGTGCCCGGTACCTTCACCGCCGTAGGCAACACGGTCTCCCACTTCGAGATCCGTAACCGTACTGTGTTTCTCCACCACCAGACCTGCGCCTGAGTATCCAAGGACCGCATACTCGCCGAATTTAGCCTTCACCTCAGCGAAAGTCTTCAGTGGGCCTTGGTTCTTAAGAACGTTCCAGATTTTGCTCAGTTGAGAGGGATTGTTAGCGACCGCCTTCAGAACGCCTCCCTGATGGATGCTGGCAGTTTCCGTGCCGCTACTGATCAGCGAGTAGATAGGCCGGACGAGCACGTGATGCGGAACGGTCACCGGGTCGGGGACCTCGTCGACGATGATGTCCTTAAACCCTCTTCGGAGAATCTGCTTCATTGATAATTAGGAGAAACGTCTAAGCGCGAAAAGTGCAACCAAAAGCCAAAATCACGATTTACCGCGAATATATCAGACCTGTTTCGCTTGTCGCAGGTTACCTCCGACATCGCACCCGCCTCGTGATTTCTTAGGGTGCGCGGACTAGGGTGCGACCCCTTTGGTCGCAGCGATAAGAGCGTCAATGTCTGCTCCGATATCTTTGCCATCTGATCCAGCCTTTCGGTAATGGCTAGATTGAGAAAGGTGATAGTTTCCTCCGTCGCCGTTGCGGAAATCGACAAAGCCTACAGCGTTCCAGTCCTTGAGAAAGAATTGTTCACAACTCTTGAGAGCCCCGCAATGAGGAGTCTTTGGATAAGGATCGCCAGGGAATTTGGGCTTGTCGTTCGTCTGCACGATTACATTGTGGGTAAAGATCCAAGAGTTGTCGAAGCAACGTTCCAGGGCGCCTGTGGCGCCATCGGGCCCAGCACAGGTCGGGCGTCCGCCACCGGGAGGGATGGCCCGAAACCCACCATTTCCCGAGCCGACAAGATTGTTGCGAAAAGCAAACCTTTCGATCACCTTGGGAGGGCTGTCGGGAGTATTGAGAATCCCTCCCCCGGTTGGAAAACCGGTATTGTGTTCGATGACCAGGTCGTGAGGAAAATTCGTGTCCTGGTCGGTTGTAATCATCCATAGCGTGCCGCCGGTGCAACAACCGCCCGGATCGGAGAGTTTGATGGATGCGGTGGGTGATAGTTTTGCCGCCGAATTGGACGTGAGGGGCCAGGCCTCGAAAGAGAAGCAAGCAAGCTCCCGCTTCCAAGACAGCGCAAAACAATATGCGACATTCGACCAGCGGAGTTAACCGGGAAATAGGGAGAAAGTACTGCGATCAGCACAGCGACACCGCTCGCTTCTAAGGATAACACTCCTGCGCGATCGTGGCAGTGAGCACGAGCCAGACGATCCTCAGCAGCGGGTTCAACAACCAGGGGACGCGAAGCCGGTAGCAGAAGGCGAGCAATGGAAGTTGCAAGTGGCGATTGTTGCTCAGTAGAAATAACAAATACATATCCGCAAGTCGCCAGGCAAAACAGGCAGACAGGGTAAACGGAACGCTGAATCCGGTAGCGCATTCTCCTCGGATTTCAACCAGCCTCGGACGCGAGCACCAACATGCGGCTAAGGAACAACCCCGCGGGTGGCAGCATTGACTGCATCAATATCCGCACCAATATCTCTGCCGTCTGTGCCAGCTTTACGATACGGGCTGGCATTCCCCAAATGGTAGTCACCGCCGTTTCCATCGTTGAAATTCACCAGCCCGATAGCCTTCCAGTTCTTGGGGAAGAATTGCTTACAGCTCTTTAGAGCACCGCAATGCGGAGTTTGGGGATAAGGATCGCCTGGCAGCTTACCCTTCTCGTTAGTGGCCAGGATGACGTTATTGGTGAAGATCCAGGAATTGCCGAAGCAATCCTCCAATACTTCTCTCGCGCCGCCATTCGGACTGCCACAGCGCGGACGCCCGCCGCCTGCAGCAACGCCACGGAAGCCGCCTTTCGCAGAACCGACCAAATTGTTGCGGAAAACAAACCTTTCGATGGTCTGAGGTGGAAAATCAGCGGTGTAGAAAATCCCGGACCCGACAGGGAATCCAGTGTTGTGTTCGATGGTGACGTCATGCGGCCAATTGGAGTCCTGGTCAGTTCCTAGAGTCCACAATGTGCCGGGGGTGCAACAGTCACCCGGATCATACTTGTCGGCGCTGATGTCATCCAGAATGTTGTCGTGAATATTCACATTGAAAATGGGCCCGGACAAAAATCGGCAGTGTCCGGTTCTATTGCCAGGTTCGCCTACGCATGTGGTGGCCGTTGCTGCATGGATTCCAATGCCATTTACGGCATGGCGGACAATGTTATAGCGGAACGTCAGATCGCGTACCATACACTTGGGGCACATGCCCCATTGATTCTTGGGATAAAGGAGGATGGCAGTGCCTTTCTGAGCCATCGCCCAGTTGTTCTCGAAGACGTTGCCCTCGATCAACTCCCGAACCGAGTTCTTGGTCTCGTACAAGTTCTTGACCGCGAACTTCGTGCCAAAATAGTTTGGACCCTTCTCCCACCAGGTCAGAGGCTTAAAAACGTGATTGTGGCGAAATTCGATGTCGGAAAGGAGCGTTTCGGAGCGGCCGCCACCCCATAGAATAGTTGTGCCTGCGGCTTCCAGGAAATTATTGACGATCTTTACCGGACCCGTGCCCGTTACCGAGCCGACGGCCGCGGAATCGGCTCCGTAGCCCGAGACCTTGGAATGAATGTCGGAGATGTAGCTGTCGACCACAGCAATGTAAGAACTACCTTCAAACTCGACACCCTTGACGTCCTCTCCGATGGGTGCGCCGTGGATCCAGCAACGATCAAAGATGATGTGGTCAGCCTCCTTGAGCAACACCAAATCGTAATAACCGCCGGCGTCGCCGTTGGCGCCTGTGTCAGCAATTTCAACACCAAGAAAGCGGTAATGATTCGCTTTTGGACTGTTGCCGATGATCTTGCTTTGGCCTTTGACGCCGCCGATTCGGGCCATCACCTTCTTTGCGGAGTTGCAATTGAATGACGGCCTGCCTGGCAGCGAGGAGACACCCGCATAGCAAGGGGTGATCCGAGTTCCGGCGGGAGGAAGGCTAGAGTCGGGGCTGCTGGTTCGAATCAGGATCCAGTGGAATTCGTCACAAGGCTTGGCCGGCAGTTCGAAATATCCTTCGTATGTGCCGTCGGCCTGCAACTCGATCGTATCGCCACAGGCGGCGCGGCGGAGGCCGTCCTTCAGGCCGGCGCCGTCTCTAACACTCAGGACGTGACCAGGGGCTGGGGTATCGGTGACCGAACTGTTTACATAGAAATGTGGTAACTCCGCGGGTCCGTCGAAGCCTTGGCGCTCCTGAGCAAAAAGCGAATGTTGGTTGGTGAGAGCCCAGCAGGTCGCCATTAAGATAAGAATTAGAAGTGAACGAAAACTGCGATGCGTGCTTGACGCTATCATGCGCGGAATTTGTACTTTCGAGGCGACATATTTAGCATGTTACCACAATCTGTAGGCAGTCCCTGAGCTGGTTGCGCCGTTGATTGATCGGGAATTTCATGAATTTTGCGTTGCTGGCGTGAGTAGTCTCTCATCAGGAACTGCGATCCCGGACACGGTAGCGACAAATTTTGTGACTGCGGACTGTTGTGCAGTGCTCTACGGGACTCCAGCTGTGGCAACCAGCAATCCATCAATATCCGCACCCAAATCTTCCCCGTCGGTACCCGCATTTTTGTAAGGGCTCGTGGGCAACAGATGGTAGTCGCCGCCGTTCCCGTTGTTGAAGTTCACAAATCCTACGCTGCTCCAATCGCTTCCCAGGAACTGAGTACAGCTGTCCATCGATCCGCAGGTCGTGAGGTTCGGATACGGGGAGGGCGGCACAGGTAGGTTCCCTCCGATGATGGCGTTGTTGGAGAATGTCCAGCTCGAGTGCATGCAGCCGTTAAGCACACCGACGGCTCCAGACCCGCCTGTAGCGCCGCAACCCGGCAAGCCTCCCCCGGGCAGTGCTTGATGGAATCCGAAATTGCCCGCGCCAAACAGATTGTTGGTGAACGAGAAATTCGCGAAGAACTGGGGCGTGGATTGAATAGTCACATTAGCAGTGCCGGAGCCCACCGGGAATCCGGTATTGTGACTAATGAAAATGTCATGAGGCCAGTTGCTGGCCTGATCTGTCCCAATGGCGAATAAGAATCCGTCACTACAGCACGTTCCCGGACTGTAGGTGTTTTCGCTAATATCATCGAGCACGTTGTCGTGAATACTCAGGTTATAAAGCGGACCCGACAAGTATCTGCAGCTACCGGTGCCACCGCCCGCCTGACCGGGACAGGTTGTAGCGTAGGTGGCGGAAATACCGATCGCGTTGACCGTATGACGGACAACGTTGTAGCGGAAAACGACGTCGTGAACGGTACAGCCGGGGCAGGTACCCCACTGGTTCTTGGGATAGAAGAGAATCGCTGTACCCTTCTGAGCCTGAGCCCAGTTGTTCTCGAAGATGTTGCCCTCGACAAGTTCGCGAACCCCACTTTTATTTTCGAACAGGTTCTTCACGGCAAAAGCAACGCCGATGTAGGAACTACTGTTCTTCCACCACGTAAGCGGCTTGAACACATGATTGCGACGGAGTTCGACATCGGTGATGTTCGCGGCAGAACTCCCACCGCCCCACAAGATGGTGGCGCCTGAGGCTTCCAGGAAGTTATTGATGATCTTGACGGGCCCCGTGCCCTTAATCGAGCCGATCGCAGAAGAATCTGCTCCATAGCCAGAAAGCTTGGAGTGGATATCAGAGACATAAGAGTCGATCACAGCAATGTAGGAACTATTCTCAAAATCCACGCCCTTAATATCTTCTCCTACAGGTGTGCCGTGGATGTAGCAACGGTCAAAAATGATGTGGTCGGCGTTCTTCAAAATGACCAAATCATAGTAACCACCCAAAGCGCCGTTGGCGCCCGTGTCGGCGATTTCCAGACCAACGAAGCGGTAATAGTTAGCCCCGTCGGCATTGCTGATGATATTGGAACGTGCTGCCAGACCCGCGATTTTGGCCATCACCTTTGCGGTTGAAGTGCAATTCAGATTCGGCCGGCCGGGCAGAGCTGAAACGCCTGCATAGCAGGGAGTAGCTCGCGTGCCTTCCGGGGGAAGGCCCGCGTTCGCAGCGCTGCTGACGAGAGTGATATAGTGACCTGCATCGCAATTCTTGGCCGGCAAGGAGAAACCGGAGTAGGTTTGACCGGCCTGCAGAACCAGCGTGTCGCCACAATTGGCATTGTTAATGGCAGTCGATAGGCTGCTTCCTGCGGGCACTGGAATGACAGCTCCTGGGGACGGCGTCGCTGCCAGGGCGGTATGGAAGCAGGCGACCGGCATTGCAGCCGGACCGTCACCGGGGCCAAAGCTAGGTATGTCGCCGGGGTCACAGTAGCGATTATCTGCCCCGGTTGGCGCCGGGCGTGGCGGCGGTGGAAGAGGCGTCGGCGACGGCGGTGGCACAGGCGAGGTGGCAGTGACGACCACGCTGGCGTTTGCCTTTGCGCTTGGCTTGGCCGAACTAATTGCGGTCACAACTACGGATGTCGAGCTGCTCACCGCTGGCGCCGTAAATAAACCCGAGCCTGAAATTGTTCCCGCAGTCGATGACCACGCGACGCCCGTATTATTGGTGTGACTAACCGTGGCGGTGAACTGCTGTGTGGCTCCGGAAGTCACCGTGGCGCTGGTGGGAGATATTGCAATGGTTACATTCGAACGGCCATTGGAAGACGTGCCAACTTTCAAACTTAAATGGCTGTTGCCGTGATCGATACGCGACGAATCCCCGGCATGGACCGTAAATTCATAATTGCCGGATGTGATGGGTGTTCCTGAAATCGTGCCCGTGCTCGAATCCAGAGTTAGTCCCTGCGGAAGCACCCCCGAAATAATTCTGAGTTGGTAAGGCGGAACTCCCCCATGAGGTGACAGGACTCCTTTGTAAGGAACTCCAGTTGTCGCCGGGGGCAGGGTCGCTGAAATCGTAATAGGCTTTGGCAGCGGGTCTCGCTCCGCCCTGAAAATCTGATCTGAGGTGCTCTGACCTGTCGTTCCTCCTTGCGCCGGCATTCCGCAAGAAGCGCTGAGGAACGTCGTTACCGCAAGAAGTGTAATCGCCCGCGCATAGGAAAATTCGGATAAGGTCGGTCGTGTTTTGGAAAGAAAAGGGAGCATGGTGTGTCCTCAAGACAAATTGGGGACTATACCGCTGGAGTCCTTGCTCACACTTTAGTGGGAGGTCACATACGAGAACAGATAACAGAGGTGAGTGGACGTTCGGGACAAAGAGGTACACTGCGGCGATTTCGCGCACCGGGCCGGGGAAAGCGCTAGCCACCCAACCCAACACAAAAAAGTCGCGTCCACCTTAAGCTTGGCGAAAAGATCGAGCAACCGCTTGGCGTGGTTGTTGTCGGCAGGGTTGGAGGGCCGGTTCGGGCATTCGCTTCGGGATGTGCTTCGCTTCTCACGTACTCAGGAGTAGGTGTAACATTCGTCCAGGCAAGGAACACGGACTGCTAGGTCACCGCGTGCACAACCGTCCCGGGGTGTGAGTGGCGGCGACATTGGCCAATACGTCAGCAAATCCTTTGGCCACTCGCACCCAACTATAGTTTTCTTCCACCAGCTTTCGAGAGGCCTGGCCCAGATGTTTGCGCTGAGTGGGATCTCGCAACAAGGAAACGACGCAATCAGCGAATTTATCGGGGTCATCCGCCAGCAAGATATTCTCGCCGTGGCATACCGGCAGGCCCTCCGCGCCAATCGAAGTGGAAACGACAGCCTTAGCCATACCCATGGCTTCGAAGATTTTCAGACGTGTACCGCCGCCGATGCGGAGGGGCACAATGCACACTGCTCCCCGCGCCAGGTAAGGCCGGATGTCTTCCACCCAGCCAGTCAGCTGAACATTCTTCTCGTTCGCTGCCAGCTGCTGCACGCGGCGGGAAGGCTTGCGGCCCACCACAGACAGAGAAACTTGCGGAATCTGCTGGCGAATGA
>Ga0066710_100002310_pt1 | contig 15268 bp, 11 predicted proteins | sample GraSoiAngelo_159_FD_79666 | JGI IMG/M metagenome (GOLD analysis project Ga0066710, IMG submission 79666) | Grasslands soil microbial communities from the Angelo Coastal Reserve, California, USA - 14_1009_16_40cm | ecosystem: Environmental > Terrestrial > Soil > Grasslands | place: USA...
CGGAATCCTGAGGCCACCGAGGCGCTTAGCGACTAACCGGTCGCGGGCTGCCTGGGAGTGGCCTTTTTTCTTTCCTCCATCTCTCCTCCTCAATTCTTACGATCTTTGAGGCGGCGGACAAACTTCAGTCCGGACCAGACCTCCGTTACCGCGCACACTTTTACATCGACCAGGCCCGCGGACAGCCCGATCTCGCGGACTACATTCTCATCGAGATCGGTTGCCACTCCGGAACTTTTCTTGGGCCAGCTTACCCAGAGCATTCCGGCGGGAGCGAGCGCTTTTGTCAGCCGCGCGAATTGCCGGGAGACGTCGGCTCGCGACTTGGTGAAAACCATGGCGAAATCGAGTTGACTCAGGTCGTGCGTCAGGTTGCATGAGGTGAGTGCTTCGCTGAGTTCGGTTCGAACCTCCGACGGATCATTCACCAGGCAGACGCGGAAGCCTGGCTTGATGCCTAACTTCTGCGGGAGTGGGATGCCGGAGTATCCGGGCATGCAGGCGTTCTCCGCCGGAATGATATCGCAAGGCGTGGCTTCACTGAGTGGGAGAGTACCAGCCGCGGCGGGCCCGGACCCGGAAATTCTTACGGTCGTTGGCTACAATTTCGATGGTGCGGTAATGGCCGTCCTTGCGGAGGTCTGCCGGCTTGTAGGAAATCGCGTACTGGCTGCGGAGTTCGTTCTGAATCTCGGCGAAGTCATTGGCGACATCGCGAATCTGGAAGGGGAAAAAAGCGCGTCCGCCGGTGGCGTCGGCAATACGCTCGAGCACTCTGTCTCCCTTGCCCTTGGTCCCGCTGACATTGGTGCTGATGGTGTAGACGATGGCTTCGGCGCGCTGCGCCATCTCGATGGCTTCCTCGCGGCTGACGTGGCTGAGGTTGTCCTCGCCATCGCTCAGCATGATAATCGCGCGGCGCGACGGCGTGTTCTGCGGAGACTTCAGCAGCCTTTCGCGGCAGGCATAATAGAGCGCATCGTAAAGGGCAGTTCCGCCGCCGGGACGCAGATCGTGAACGCCGCGGGCCAAAGCTTCCGTATTGTCGGTGAAATCCTGTGTGACCTCGGGGGTGGCATCAAATCCGATGACGAAAGCCTTGTCATATCTACGGCGCACCGTCTGGTTGAGGAATTCGACGGCGGATTCCTGCTCGAATTTGAAACGGTCGCGAACCGAGTTGCTGGCATCGATGAGCAGGCCGACCTGCAGCGGCAGGTTCGTCTCGGCATGGAAACTGCGGACCTCTTCCGGCGGCTTGTTGTCGTCGATGACGTGGAAGTCATTCTGCTTGAGGTCGGTGATGTACCTGCCGTGCTTGTCGGTCACGGTGAAGACCACATTGACTTCGTTGGTGCCGATCTTGAATCGCGCAACCTCGTCGGGGCCGGCGGCGGGATCCGAAACCTGCCCTTGTGGCGCGGTGGCGTCGGCGGACGCGGGGGTCGTGGATTGTGCCAATGCCAGGCCCGCAAGCAGGAGGAGGAAGGATCCCGCAGCCTTGCGTAAGGGCGTTGAACCGAGGCTTCGCATCGACCCATTATAGCCGGGGATGGGAGCAAGTTGGACCACCGCAGCCGTGCATCGCACCAGGGAAGCAGAAACAGCGCCGCCGTCTCGGCGGCTGTCGCGGCGTGCGTCCTCGCCCGCCGCTCCCGAGGGCGAGACGCCCTCGGGACAGCCGGCAGGATGCCGGCGCTACGGTTCCAGAGACCGGAGAAAACCCTGCAGCTCTTGGGGCATCTCGGTTTTGAAATTCAAAACCTCTTCCGTGCGGGGATGGCGAAGAACCAGTTCGGCGGCGTGGAGGAAATTGCGAGCGAGCGAAGGTGCGGGAACGGCGTCACTTGATGCGCGCGAGCTGGCGTGCGTATGACTCAGTTCTCGCGGGGCGCCGTAGAGCATATCCCCTGCGATCGGATGTCCGAGCGACGCCATGTGTACGCGAATCTGGTGCGTGCGCCCAGTGTCAATCTTCACTTCGAGCAGTGTGAACTTGCCAAAGGCGGTATCCAGACGGCGCATGACACGATAATGGGTGATGGCCTCGCGTCCGCCAGACAGGCGGGTGGTCATGCGCGTGCGGCGCACCCGGTCACGGCTGATGCTTTGCGAAATCGTTCCCCGATCCTGCTTGAGCCAGCCGTGCACGAGGGCGATATAGGTTTTCTTGACTTCGCGGCGAGCGAACTGGGCAGCGAGTTTGCGGTGGGCGTCATCGTTCTTCGCGACCACAATGATGCCGCTGGTCTCTTTGTCGAGGCGATGGACGATGCCGGGACGCAAGTCTCCTCCCACCTCGGAGAGCGTCTTGAAATGGTGCAGCAGAGCGTTGACGAGCGTTCCGCGATTGCGGTCGTCGTCGGTGGCGCCCGCTCCGGCGTGTACCATCATTCCGGCGGGTTTGTTGATGATGGCGAGATCGTTGTCTTCGTAGAGGATATCGAGCGGGATCTCTTCGGCGATGGCGCGTAGCGGCAGGCGATCGGCGGGTGCGAGGACGGTGATTTGTTCTCCGCCGCGGAGTTTCAAGGAAGGCTTCGCGGGGGTGCCATTCACCAGCACTTTTTCTGTGGTGATCAGCTCCTGCACGCGGGCCCGGCTCACGTTGTCCAGGCGCGTCGCGAGAAATTGATCGAGGCGCTTGGCCGCGTCTTCGGCCAGCACGGCGATCGTGATGGGAGTTGGTTTGGACACGCTTGATGATTCGTGGCAAGGATATCGCGAACACCGTCCGAGTGACCCGCACGGGTCAAGCCCCCGAACCTTATTTCCGGCCGAACACTTCCTTAAGCAATGCCGTGGTCCGGGCCGCGGGGCTCTTGCGAATCTTCTTTTCTTCTTCTCCGAGCATGTAGAAGAGACCGTCCAGGGTTTTTTCGACAACGTATTTGTCGAGATCGAACTGACCAGTGAGGGCGCTGCCCATCGGAGAGTTCCTGACGACCCTGTCGTATTGCTGGACAACGCCCACCTGTTCCATGGACTGGTGCACGATGGGGGAGAAGGCGGTGGTGAGGTCTGAGGAACTGGTTCGCTTGAAATATTCGGTTGCGGCGGTGTCGTCGCCACTAAGGATCTGGCGAGCGTCATCGAAGGTCATTCTCCTCAGTGCGGCGAGGAAGATCTGTTTGGCCTGGGGTGTGGCCTGCTCGGCCGCCCGGTTCATGCCGACTTCGAGTTCGTCCACCCTTCCGCCCATGCCCACCATACGCAGGCCCCTGCCCACGGTTTGGAGCCTGGGTGGCAGCAGAATCTTGATGGCTTCGTTCTTCAGGAATCCGTCGGGCTTGCCGGTGAGAGCCACAGCCCGGCCAGTGCTGACCTGGAGCGCCTGCTTCAAGCCGGCTGTGATCTTGCTGTCACTGAGGTTGGAGCTATCGCGATGCGCCACCGCTTCGTCAGCCTTCTTGAAGATCTCGTCCAGTTGGGCTGTCGCGTACGTGCAGCCGCAGAGCGCAGCAGCGATGGTGAGCAGGAATGCACGCATGAGATTCCTCGCGAGATGCGGAGTTGACCGATGATCTTATCGCAAGGAATAGACGGCAGTTCGCATAGATTCAGGCTGCCATTGACTAGTGAGTGGCACTGGCAGTTCGCACCGGGACTGCCTTCGCCCCGGGCCTCAGCCACCAGATCACGCCGCCAGCGATCACCAATCCAATCGCGATCAGCTGAGTGCCGCTCATGGCTCCGTTGAACACCGAGCCGCGGCCGGGATCGTCGCGCAGGAATTCGAGGAAGAAGCGGGCGATGCCGTAGATGAACATGAACGCGCCGAAGATCTGGCCATCGAATTTCCGGCGCTTGAGCAGCCACATGAGAAGGAAGAAGTTCGCTAGTTCGACCGCGAATTCAAACAGCTGCGTGGGTTCCAGCGGGACGTTTAAGGGAGTGCCGGTAATGTCGTGCGCAACCTGGTTCGTAAAAGTTACTCCCCACCAGTGGTGTGTTTCCTTCCCGTAGCAGCATCCGGCCGCGAAGCATCCGATGCGGCCGATGGCGTGTCCCAGGGCCAGGCCCGGAGAAAAGGCGTCGCACGTTCCCAATGCAGGCATGTGGTGCTGACGGACGTACCACGCCGCGGCAATGAAGGCGGCGAGCAGGCCTCCGGAAAAAACTCCGCCCGCCTGCAGCGTGTCGACACTGAAAATCTCGCGGGGATTCGCCGAGTAGTGGCCCCAGTCGTTGATGATGTAGAGGACTTTCGCGCCGACGATTCCGCACAGGACGACGAGGATGCCGAGGTTCCAGGCTTTCTCGCCGTCGATGCCCAGGCGTTCGGAGTTGCGCACGCTGATCCAGAGTCCGATCAGGACTCCGGTGGCGACGAGCAGTCCATAGGTAGGCAGGAAGAAGCGTCCGTAATGAAGGAGTTGGGGATGCACAGTTATCAGATGCTGGGTAAGGGCGAATTTGCTACCCGATCAGTTTAACAGGACGACGCTTCGGTTGGGCCGAGTCACTGTTTGAGGGGGACACAGTTCGCGGGCGAGGCGCCCCGCGCCACATGACAAGAAAAAATCAAGCCGACCCAACATGCCGTGTGACGGGCCGAGAATGAACCCGTCGGTAGACGTGGGAACCCGCCGAGACCCTTTAGGCATCTCCGCATGGCGGAGCATCGCTCACCGGATCCTAGTTCGAGTCGAGTCCCCGTTCATTCTGCATTGGTTCAAAAATCGGTTACCGCCATCACCAACCTGGCAGGCCGGCTTTCAATCAGGATGCTAGGCAAATCCCGGCGGCTTGGCAAGTGGAAGCTCGCAAAAAGATGGCAGACCGCTTGCAACCAAAGTAATGGGAAGTTCACAAAAGGGACTTGCGGAGCCTGTGGAAGCGAGCGTAGGCGGACCTGGACAGGGCGGCCATGAAGTATCTTTGTCAGGCAGTTTTTGCAAGGAACCAAAGCTTCCCAAAAAGGTCTTCGTCGGTTTAATGAGCGGCAACCTGCCTCCTGGCCTAAAATGCTTGCTGCATACGTCGGAGAGAACCTAGATGCGCACACTCCAGCTATCATTTCTCGCATTGATCATCGTTTCGCTCTTCTCATCACCCGCAATCTCCCAATCCCTGCATGGCATCGACCTCTCCGATCTCGACCGCAAAGCCGAGCCCTGCACGGATTTCTACGAGTTCGCCAACGGGACATGGCGCGCGAACAATCCCATCCCCGCCTCGATGACGCGGTGGAGCAAGCGCTGGGCGGCAGGAGAATCCTCGAAAGACAAGCTCCGTGACATCCTTGAAGAAACCTCCGCCAATAAGACCGCTCCCAAAGGCAGCACCGAGCAGATCATCGGCGACTACTACGCCGCCTGCATGGACGAGTCCCGCGTAAACGCCCGCGGCATGGAGCCCTTAAAACCCTGGTTCGCCAAAATCGACGCTGCCCGCGACACTGCCGCGCTGCAGCAGGTTATGGTGGAGATGCACGACATCCTCATAACTGATCCCTTTGGGCTCGGCAGCCAGCAAGATCCCCACAGGCCATCCTGGGTGCTCGCCGACATCGGCGCCAGCGGCCTCGGGCTGCCAGACCGCGATTACTACCTGAAGCCCGAAGATCGCTTCAAGGAAGCCCGCGCGAAATACCTCGAGCACGTGACCGCCATGTTCAAGCTCGCCGGTTCGGACCAGAAGACCGCTGCCGCAGCCGCGCAAACGATCATGAATATGGAGACGAAGCTCGCCGAAGCCTCGCTCGACAATGTCACGCTACGCGACCCTACCGCCATCGACCACAACACAACGTTCGCCCAACTGCAGGAGATGGCTCCCCACATCAACTGGAACGAATACTTCAAGCACAAGCAACTCCCCATTGACGTCGACATGAATGTCGACCAACCCAAGTTCATGCAGGAGCTCGACCGCCAGACGCAGCAGACTCCGCCGGCCGACTGGAAGGTGTACCTCAAGTGGCATCTGCTGAACTCGACTGCAAGTTCGCTTTCCGCCCCCTTTGTCGAAGAAGACTTCGCCTTCAATGGAAAGTATCTGAGTGGCACCAAAGAGATGAAGCCGCGCTGGAAGCGATGCGTCGAGTCCACCGACAACCTGCTCGGCGAAGCGCTCGGCAAGAAGTATGTCGAAAAATATTTCCCGCCTGAAGCGAAAGCCCGCATGCAGGAGATGGTCCGCAACCTGCTCGCCGCCATGCGCGACGACATCCTGAGCCGGCCCTGGATGAGCGACGATACGAAAGAAAAGGCGATGGCCAAGGTCGCCACTTTCAATCCAAAAATCGGGTATCCCGACAAGTGGAAGGATTACAGCCATGTTGAAATCCGCCGCGATGCATTCTTTGAAAATGTCGTCGCCGGCAGGAAGTTTGTGGAACAAGACGATCGCGCCACCATCGGCAAAGTCGTCGATCGCGGACGCTGGGGCATGACGCCTCCCACCTCTGACGCCTACTACAATCCGCTGCTGAACGAAATCGTCTTTCCCGCCGGCATTCTGCAGCCGCCGGCGTTCGACATGACTGCCGTCGATGCCGTCAACTATGGCGCCATCGGCGTGGTCATCGGACACGAAATCTCGCACGGGTTCGACGACGAAGGCGCCCAGTTCGACTATCTCGGACGCCTGCGCAATTGGTGGACCGAAGCCGACCTGAAAAATTTCCAGGCCCGCGGCGCCTGCGTCGCCGAACAGTTCGATCACTACTTCATCGAACCGAACATCCACCACAACGGCAAGCTCGTGCTCGGCGAGAGTATTGGAGACCTCGGCGGCGCCCAGATCGCGTACCTCGCTTCTCAGAAATCCCTGGAAGGCAAGCCCCGCCCCTCCGATATCGACGGATTCACACCGGAGCAGCAATTCTTCATTGCCTGGGGCCAGTTCCGCGGCGACGAGATTCGTCCGGAAGCGCAGCGCCTGATGGTGCAGAGCGACCCGCATCCGATCGCGAAATACCGCGTGATCGGTCCGCTCTCGAATCTGCCCGAATTCCAGAAAACATGGAGTTGCAAGGCGGACGCTTCCATGGTGCGGCCTCCAGACAAGCGCTGCGAAGTCTGGTAAGTGCCTTTGCAGTGGGTGGACTTGGCGGCGGAGTGGTATCCGTGGATGGAGTTGCGTGGCGGTAGGGATGCTTCGACTCCGGAATGAGGATCGCTTCGCGCTCCTCATTGCTGCGCTCAGCATGACGGGTCCTTGAGGTTCCGTATCAGAGGGCGCCTTCGTCCCAGTAGTGTCTGCCTAACCTCTCATTCCGTATGTCATGCTGAGCGAGAACGGCCTTCGCGAAAACGGAAGGCCGCTCGCAGTCGAAGCATCCCTACCTTCCATCAAGTGTCGCTCGGGACGACAATGACCGTCGGCTGACATCCCATTACCAACGTAAGCCAGCACGCTCCTTTTCTGCTGCGGCTCGCCTTCCCCGTTCGCTAGCCTAAACTGTGACTCTCTGCGTCCTATTCCTTCGCTCGTTCAACCCGACGGGCCTGCTGTTCTGGTGCGTCATCCCGCTCGCGGCCGGCATCGCCCTTTTCACCTACGGATTCCGTCTGCTGCAGCGCCGCCGTCTGATCCTGGATACGCCATTCTCAAAAATTCGCAGCGCCTCACTCGGCATGGTTGAAGTCAGCGGCCTGGCCGTCGGACCTTACACCATGATCGCGCCCGTGACCGAAATGCGTTGCTACTACTACCGCACCTATGTGTGGGAGTTGAAGAAACGTGACAAGAATAAGGAATGGGTAAAAGTCGCCGCCGAGTGCATGCACGTCCCCTTTTTTCTCGATGACAATACCGGACGCGTTCTCATTGACCCGCGCGGCGCCGACCTCGACATTCACCGCGACTTCCATGAGGAATTCTGCGACTCTTTCTTCACCCTCAAGGATCCGGCTCCCCCCAGCGTCCGCAGCTTTCTGGCGCGGCACGGGGTTGAAACCAGCAACAAGATCAGAGTCGAGGAATATTGCATCAAGCCGAAGAACGCGCTCTTCGTCCTGGGGACACTCGCAGAGAATCCAGGCCTCGAACTCGCGCCCAATCCGATCCAGGACGCCGACGGCGCCTCGTTGACTTCTTCTCACGGAATCACCATCTCGTGGTCGACCAGTTTCGGTTCGACCGGGAGCTTCCCTGGCGGATCGCTCCTGCAGCGTCCGGTGCCGGGGTCGCACGCTCCAGAGCCCGACGTCATTCGCCTGTCGACGCCTGCTCCGGCAAAAGCCGTTTCCAAGACACAACAGGAAAAAATCGCCGCCGCACTGCTCAAGGCCGGCATTAGAAATCCCGCGGCCTGGGCTGCCGCCGGCCTGGGACAGCGCGCGTACCAAGTCAGCGAAGACCCATCCGCGCCAAGCAACGGCTTCGATCACCATCCGCCCGTGGCCCTCATGAAAGGCTCGAACGACAAAACCTTCCTGATCTCCTGGCGCAGCCAGCAAGCCATCGCTCGCTCGCTGGGATGGAAGTGCATGTTGATGATCTGGGGAGGCCCCATCCTGATTCTGCTCAGCCTCTACGCGCTCGTGAACTTGACGCACCTGATGTAGGGTGCTACCTGGGACGCCTGCTTATTTTTGCAGAAAATAAGGTACAATCGGAGACGTTAGCGAGCCACTTCGCCGCATCCGAATGGCCGGAGACGACGATGGGCTTCGCCGTACTGCCTTATCCCTCGCAGTTACTCACAGGCGGTTCACTCCTTGCAACATCCACTGCCTTTCGATGGCTCGCCTTAATTTTCTCTGTCTTTATTCCCATGATCTTTATTCCCATGATCTTTGCCGGATGCGGGGCCGGGAGCAGGCCGCCGGCGGCGCTGGCGACCATTCCTTTTGGCAACGGCCCGCGTGTCCTGCTTTTTGTAGGGACTGGCACTTCGGCGAACGATGTCGCGGCCATCAAGTCGATTCTCGATAATCTGAAGATTGATTACGCCATCGCGGATTCGAGCCAGGTGAATGCGATGAGCGAGGTTGACCTAATGTCTCACCGTCTGCTGATCGTTCCAGGAGGGAATTCAATCGAGATCGGGCAAGGTCTCACGCTGAACTCGACCGCGATAATTCGGGACGCGGTTCAACGAAATGGTCTGCACTACCTTGGCATCTGTGCCGGGGCCTTTCTTGGCGGTGCTTCGGTCTACAACGGTGTCGATTTGACTTCCGGTGTGGGGTTCAATTTCTTCGCGGACGAGCAGCGGGGTAGCCACAAGGAAACAGTGAATATCGCTTTCCCCGACAACAGCGTACTGAACGTCTATTGGGAAGATGGTCCGCAGCTTTCGGGATGGGGCGAGGTCGTCGCCAAGTATCCCGATGGCACCCCGGCAATCACCGAGGGCCAGGCGGGAAACGGATTCGTGATGTTTACCGGCGTCCACCTCGAGGCTACGGCGGAGTGGAGAGCGGGTCTGCCCTTCACCACTCCCGTGTCGACCGACATTGCTTATGCGAAGACCGTCATCCAGTCTGCGTTAAGTGGCACATCCTTGCCTCACTTCTGACGCCCCTTGGTCGATCGGGCCAGCCTTTCAGGAACGTTTCATGTGGTTGTGGTACTTCTTACTGGCAGCGCGCTGCTCGATTTCAATCGTCAAACCTGAGGCGGTCTTTTTCTGCAAGGTAGCGGCGTGAGAACTCATTTTGTTTGGATGCTGGTCGCGACGGTGGGTGTTCTGGTCCCCAGCGTTCTGTCTGCCCAGGCTCTCGACCGCGGCGCTGAGAGTGCCCGCGAGCCGAGTATCACGGAAGAGCAAGGTTCGACTCTTTCTTCCCGCGCTATTGCGGGTACAGTTCTGGACCCCTCGGGGGCCGCGATTGCCAAGGCTGAGGTGTCGCTGGTCGGCGCCAACGGCAAACCGCTCGCTCAAGCGACCACTGACAACTCCGGCTCTTTCCGCTTCGATAACATCTCGCCCGGCAACTACGTCCTCGATTTCCATGCCGAGGGATTCCGCGACGCCCGCGTCAACAGCAGCCCGACCGCTAAACGTCAAACTGCAATTCGCGTCGTCATGCAGATCGCGGTTGCGACCGAAAACATTACCGTCGCCACGGGGGATTCCGTACCCCTGGTCACCACCGAGAGTTCCGATAACCAGAACGCAAACATAATCGACCGCAATGCGCTGGACCGCGTACCCGTCTTCGACCAGGACTACATCACGACCATGTCCCGCTTTCTGGACGACAATGCGACCGGAACCAACGGCGTCACACTGGTCGTCAACGGCATCGAGGCCAACGGACCGGGCGTGACTCCCTCGGCAGTTCAGGAAGTAAAGATCAACAACAACCCGTACTCCGCACGCTTCTCGCGACCCGGCCGCGCCCGGCTGGAAATCGTTACCAAGGGCGGATCTCCGAGCTATCACGGCTCGCTCAACTTCCTGTTTCGCGACTCGGTCTTTGATGCCAGTAACACGTTCGCTCTCGTCAAGCCTCCCGAACGCCGCCAGTACTACGAGGGCTCAGTCACCGGACCTATCGGCCACGGCAAGCGCACCAGTTTTCTGCTTTCGCTCGACGAAGACCTGCAGGACCAGCAGGCCGTCATCGCCCCCGACGTTCTCACCGCCGCCGAGGCGCTGGGCTTCGGGACGATCGCGCAAACTGTTCCCAACCCCACCCACCACTTCTTTGGCTCAGGACGTATCTTCCACGACTTCTCGAACGGCGACCAGTTCTGGATTGGGTATTCCTACGAGCATCGCTCCGTAAAGAACCAGAACGTTGGCGGCACCATCCTTCCCAGCGCCGGTACTGACACACACTTCCTCGAACACGAAATCAATGTCAGCCACCTTCACCAGTTCTCGCCTCACTGGCTGAACCAGTTGCGTTTTCTGGTTGGACATTTCGACACTTCCGTCACCAGCATCCGGCCAGACGCGCAACTCGCCATTTCAGGCCTCTTCACTGCCGGCGGCGCCCAGGCCGACTCACGCCGTACTGAGTATCACTTCGACGGAACCGACTTCGCCACTTACGGCAGTGGCAAGCATCAGCTCAGCTTCGGCATCGATATCCCGGACATCAGCCGCCGCGGCCTCGACGATTTCACGAACCGGGCCGGCACTTATACCTTCGCCAGCAAGGACGACTACACGGCGGGCAATCCCACCACGTACCTGGTGCAAACCGGCCGGGGACACGTAGATTTCCTGGAAAGAGTCCTCTGCGGGTTCGTGGAAGACAACATTCGCCTGAAACCGAATTTCTCGCTCTACCTGGGAGTCCGCTACTACCGGCAGAACTATTTCCACGACGATCCCAACAACTTCGCTCCGCGGGTCAGCTTCGCGTACGCGCCTAGCGCCAACAGCAAGACCGTGATTCGCGGTGGCGCCGGCGTCTTCTACGATCGTACCGGCCCCAGTCCGATCGGCGACTTGCTGCACTTCAACGGAGTGAACCTGCTGCGCTTCATCGTTGATCAGCCCCTGGTCTCGTATCCGATCAACCCCGCAGTGCTGGCGAGCACGCCTACCAGTCTGGTCATGCTGGACTCTCGCGTCCGGATTCCATACTCCATCCAGTACAGCATCGCAGTCGAAAGGCAGGTCACCGCGAAGAGTACGGCCAGCGCAGTTTACATCGGCAATCGCGGGATGGATTCTTTCCGCTCCATCGATGCCAACGCGCCCCTCGGCGGAGGCGTCATTCGCCCCAACCCAACTCTCGGACAAGTCCGCCAGATTCAGTCCGAGGGATACCTCAAGGGCAACGCGCTGGAACTTACCTTTCGTGGCAAGCCGAGCAAGTATTTTGCGGGGCAGGTGCAATATACGTTCAGCCGCACCAACAACAACACCACTGGCATCACTTTTTTCCCGGCCAACAGCTACAATGCCGCGGCCGACTGGGGACGCTCCGATAACGACCGTCTCCACAAGTTCGACCTATTAGCCTCCACGCAGCCAATCCGCTTCTTTACGCTGGGAGTTGGGCTGTCCGTCTATGCGGGTAAGCCCGTCAACATCACAACCGGCGCTGACAACAATCGTGATGGCATCATCAACGATCGTCCCGCAGGCACGCCGCGCAACACCATGCCAGGCCCCGGCCTGATCGATCTCGACCTGAACCTTTCCCACGACTTCGTGCTCTCGAAACAGAAGAAAGAAGCCAAGCTGCTCTCCGTCTCGCTGAATTCCTTCAACGTACTGAACCATCCCAACTACGTCACCTATATCGGAACAATTTCGTCTCCCTTTTTCGGAAGGCCCGTGGCCGCGCAGCCTCCGCGACGTATGCAACTGGATGTGCAGTTCAAATTCTGATGTGGAGGGTTACTTTTTAAAGCTCCGCGCCCGGTGCACTCACGCTTTCGCTTTCTCTCGGATACTGATTCGGAGAAAAGGCGTTGTAGAATCAAGCGGATAGATTTTTCGCGGGCGCGTAGCTCAAACGGATAGAGCATCGGATTTCTAATCCGACGGTTGCAGGTTCGAGTCCTGCCGCGCCTACCAATCTTCACGCTGGGAAGGGATATAATTTTTCTTTGAATATGCAGAACCCGCGTTATGCGCTGGTGGCTTACCTGAAAAACTCGCTGGGAGAGTTTGTGGAGAGCATTCGGCGGGAGCTGCATCCGGATCTTCCTCATTTAGCGGCGCATCTGACCATTCTGCCCCCCCGTCCGCTGTGCGGAACGGAGAGCTCGGCGCTCCAGCTCTTGCAACAGGTGTGTGGGCAGGCCGAGCCTTTTGAAGTTCAGCTGGGCAACGTCGAAACCTTCGTCCCCGTAACTCCTACGATATACATTCGAGTGGCGAGCGCTGCCGGCCGCATGTGCGAACTGCATGATCAGCTGAACACGCAAGTGTTTGCCTGTCACGAAGAGTGGCCGTACGTCCCGCATCTCACGATCGCGAAGATGGCCTCGGAGCAGCCCGCTCGGGATGCTTTCCAGATTGCCTTAAGGCGGTGGTCGAACTACTCCGGAAGCCGCCGCATCTTGCTGGAACGATTGACCTTTGTGCGCGAAGAGGCGCCAAACTGCTGGGTCGATGTGGCCCCCGTTCTGCTAGGACGGCGCCTGGTTTCGCGGTAATCCATTTTCGGTTACCGCCGCTAAACGTGCATGGCCCTAAGTACATTTCCCTCCCGTGCGTTGCGAAGCCCCTGCTGGCCCTGTAGATAAAGAGTAAGGGCGTGGGAGCGGAAAGCCTCGCCAGACGCCAGCTTCGGGACGATTCCGGCCGAGTAGCCGGGGAGACGACGACACATGCAGATCGGGGTTTACGGTTCGGGGTACCTGGGAACGGTGATTTCGGCCTGCCTGGCGGATTTTGGAACTCCGGTTTCGTGCTGCCATCCCGATCGCACGCGAATGGTGGAGATGGCGCAGGGCAACATTCCCTTCTTCGAAAAGAACCTCAAGGAAATCATCAAGCGGAACGTGCGGGCAGGACGCCTGATCTACTCGACCGACATCGATTCGTTTGCGCGCAAGACACAAGTAATTTTTCTGGCCGAAGACACTGCCGAGCATCTGGGTGATGTGGTGTTGCGCATTGCCCGGCTGGCTTCGAAGCCTCCGATTCTGACGATCGTGACGCCGGTGCCGGTGGGCACGGCGACACTGCTGGAAAAAAGTCTGAAAGAGGCTGGGGTGCAGGCGACCATCGTGTCACAGCCCATGTTCTTCACGGATGGTTGCGCGGTGGAGGACTTTAACTGGCCGGACCGGCTGATCCTGGGATCGAGCTCCAACGAAGCGGTGCAGATGTTGAAGCAAATCTTCCATCCACTGGTGATGCGTGGAGTGCCGGTGATCGTGACCAACCAGGCGACGGCTGAACTGGCGCGGGAAGCGGCGACGGCGTTTGTCGCGACCAAGATTTCGTTCATCAATGAAGTGGCGGCGCTGTGCGAGAGAGTGAACGCGGATGCAGTCAATCTGGCGTTGGCGCTCGGCTTGGACAAGAAGATCGCTCCACGCTGCCTGCAGCCGGGAGCCGGCATGGGCGGCGTGTTTGCCGAGTCGGATATGGATTCTCTGGCACAGTTGGCGCAGGCCAATGGTGTGCCCCTAAGAGTGTTGAGCGCGGCCCGCGATGTCAATCACACGCTCGCGGAGCGGCTGGTCGAAAAGATTTCTTTGGTGTTGAACTCGGTCGAGAACAAAGATGTGGGGATTCTCGGCCTCGCCTTCAAGCCCAACACGAACTCAGTGGCGGGATCTTCGTCGATACGGCTGGCGGAGACTCTGGTTGCCAAAGGGGCGCGGGTGAGAGCGTACGATCCGGTAGCGATTCCGGAAGCCAAGGCGCGGCTGAATGGCTCAGTACGCTATTGCGATACGGCCTACGCTGCCGCGGAAGGCATGGATGCCCTGGTCGTAGGAACGGGCTGGCCTGAATTTCGCGCGCTGGATTTTGACCGCATCAAGAATCTGCTCAAGCATCCCATCATCGTCGACACCAAGAATCTTCTGGATTCCACACGGCTGCGCGCGCTTGGATTTGAGTACGTGGGCGTGGGGAGAGGATAGAAGGCAGTGGTCGGCGGCCAGTGGTCAGTTGCCTTTCGTTATTCGTTACTGCGCACTCCTCCTGTCAAAGAGTTTCGATAGCTTTCTTGGTTAGTTTCTTGGCTGCCTTGTTGTGTCTTGTTTTCTACTCCTTTTTTAAATTGTGTTCTTACTAACTGCGATTGGGCCTTGTTCGTGTTTTTAATTGGGGAGCGATCACTCCCACGACGGGCGCCAGCCCTGGGCTTTCCAGGGAAGCCACTGCAACGCCCGATTGCCAGATGTCCCTCTATCCTCACTCGCATGGGGAGGCTGCAGGGGCCGCCAGGGGTCTAGAACTTGGGGGCTGCACATCCGGGCCCTACGATCTCACAGTAAGGGGTTTGAAAAGGTGTGTCATGGTTATGCGTCACATGGGGATCAAATTTCTGTGGAAAATGTCGAGGCCAGTGGTCAGTCTCGATCATTGAAGAATTGGCGGCGGGTGTCCGGTTACTCCATATTGTCATGCTGAGTGGAGAACGACCTTCGCGCCAAGCGAAGGTCGTTCGTAGTCGAAGCATCCCTACCGCCACCAGTCTGACGGCAGGACTGTTTCACTGTACGCAGTTGGAGGGACGAAGGCGGCTTGTTGGGAGGAGAGCACCCCCTCTCGACGAAGCCTCGGCGCACGTAGGGATGCTTCGACTCCGCAGTGAGGATCGCTTTGCGCTCCTCACTGCCGCGCTCAGCATGACACCCAGGTAGATTGGCGAGTAGGGCTCTGACAGGCGGCAACTCGGGTTGCTATAATCACAACGGCGGTGGGAATAGCTCAACTGGC
>Ga0066710_100002311_pt1 | contig 15263 bp, 18 predicted proteins | sample GraSoiAngelo_159_FD_79666 | JGI IMG/M metagenome (GOLD analysis project Ga0066710, IMG submission 79666) | Grasslands soil microbial communities from the Angelo Coastal Reserve, California, USA - 14_1009_16_40cm | ecosystem: Environmental > Terrestrial > Soil > Grasslands | place: USA...
CTAGTTGATCCGCTTCTCCCGGCCCTTCCACTCCTTCTCGCGCAGGACGAACTTCTGCACCTTCCCGGTCGACGTCTTCGGCAGGTCGCCGAACTCGACGGCCGCCGGGCACTTGAAATGCGCGATGTGCTCGCGGCAGAACTCGATGATCTCCGGAGCGGTCGCCGTCTGACCGGGCTTGAGCGTGACGAACGCCTTGGGGCGCTCGCCCCACCTCTCGTCGGGGACCGCGACAACGGCGCACTCGAGCACGGCCGGGTGCCGGGCGACGCATTGCTCGACCTCGATCGTCGAGATGTTCTCGCCGCCCGAGATGATGATGTCCTTCTTCCGGTCGCGCAGCTCGACGTAGCCGTCGGGGTGCCACACGGCGATGTCGCCCGAGTGGAACCACCCGCCGCGGAACGCCTCGGCCGTGGCCTCCCGCTGCTGGAAGTAGCCCATCGCGGCGTTGTTGCCCCGCATGATGACCTCGCCGAGCGTCTCGGCGTCTCGGGGCACGTCGTTCATGCTGCCGTCGACCACGCGCACGAGGTCGAACAGGGCGTAGCCCTGGCCCTGCCGGGCGGCCAGACGCGACTGCTCATCGGGCGGCAGCGCATTCCACTCCTCGTGCCACGCGCACACGGTGTGCGGCCCGTACGTCTCGGTGAGCCCGTAGACGTGGACGGGTCGGAACCCCAGCTCCTTGAGCCGGCCGAGCAAGGTCGGCGACGGCGGCGCCCCCGCCACGCACACGGTCACCGGCCGCGCGAGCTTGTGGGCCTGGGGGTCGTTGACGACGCCGATGTGGACAGTCGGGGCGCCGTTGTAGTGGGTGACGCCCTCCTTGTCGATCATGTCCCAGACGCGCCCGGGCTCGACCCGGCGCAGGCAGATGTGGGTGCCGCCCACCGCGGTGACGCCCCACGTGAAACACCAGCCGTTGCAGTGGAACATCGGCAGGGTCCAAAGGTAGCGCGTGTCGAAGCTCATCTGGGATTCGATCAGCTCGCCGAGGGCGTTGATCCAGGCGCCGCGGTGCGAGTACATGACGCCCTTGGGCCGGCCCGTCGTGCCCGAGGTGTAGTTGATCGCGAGCATCTCCTCCTCGTCCTCGAGCCAGCTCTCCACCGGCGTCGGCGAGCCGCCGGCCAGAAAGTCCTCGTAGGGATCGCCCCCGTTCCCGGTGTCGTCCACGCGCACGACGCGCACGCCGCTCAGCGGGAGCGGCTTCACGAGCGACTCGAGCTCGGCGTCGACGAAGAGGAACCGCGCCCCGGAGTGCTCGAGGATGTAGCCGACCTCGTCGGTGTTGAGTCGCGTGTTGATCGCGACGAGGACACCGCCCGCGGCCGGCACGCCGAAGTGCGCCTCGAGCATCGGCGGGATGTTCGGGCAGAGGAACGCCACCCGGTCGTGCTTGCCCAGGCCCGCCGCGCGCAGCGCCGAGGCGAGGCGGTTCACGCGCTCCTCGAGCTGCCGGTATGTGTACCGCCGCGAGCCGTGCACGACGGCGATCTTGTCGGGGAAGACGTACGCGCTACGGGTGAGGAAGCTCACCGGGGACAGCTCGGTGCGATACACGTGACGGAACTCGCTCATTGGCGCTCCTTCGAACGGGCTTGCGCAAGTTTACCCCAGGACTCTTGCGCTGGGCAGACGGCCCGCTTACGCTCCCCGCGAACGCACCCCAGGAGGAGCGCATGAACGATCTGTCACGGCGGCAGTGGCTCAGGTCGGCTGGAACACTCGGCGTCGCGGCGACGATCGTCGGCACGGCGTCCGCCCAGGGTCGGCTCACCGCGGACGATCTCGTGCGGACGGTCAAGGGCGCGCGCTTGTTCGATCTCTCGTTCACGTGGAGCGAGCAGTCGCCGGTGCTCAGCCTCAATCCGCCGTACTCGTTCGCGCTCAACCGGACCCACCGCATGACGCACGAGATCTTCGGTCAGGCTCCGGGGAGCCGCGTGTCCTGGGCGTCGGAGATCATGTACTTCAGCGGGCAGCACGGCGCGCCGACCATCGACGCGATCGGCCACATCGGACGCGACCTGAAACTCCACGGCGGCGTCGACGCCGTCGCCGCCACCTCCACGCCGGGCGGCATCGGCGCCAACCTCGGCATCGACAGCTTCCCGGCCGACCTGATGGTGAATCGCGTGGTCTTCCTCGACGTCGCGCGCCAGGTGGCGGGCGGCCGGTCCGACCCGTTGGCGCCCGGCTTCGAGATCACGGCCGCGCACCTCGAGCAGACCTCGAAGGCGCAGGGGGTCGAGGTGCGCCGCGGCGACTCCCTCCTCATCCGCACCGGGTGGGGGCAGTACTTCGCCAAGGACAACGCGAAGTACCTCGGCGAGCAGTCGCCCGGGCCGGGTCAGGACGGGGCGCGCTGGATCATCGACAAGGGCGTTCGGCTCGCGGGCGACGACACCGCGACGTTCGAGAAACGCCCGGCTGCGTACGGCAAGGAGCTCTTCAGCGTCCACATGATGCTGCTCGCCGACAACGGCATCTACATCGTGGAGAACGCGAATCTGGAGGCGCTCGGCGACGCGAAGGCGCACGTCGCGCTGCTGATTCTGACTCCGCTGAAGATCCAGGGCGCCAGCGGCTCGCCGCTCCGGGCGATCGCCCTGGCCCCCTGAACCGCCGACTGCCGAAGCGCCAGAGTGGCCCATGCCCGGGCGCGGGCTTTGCCCTCGCAATCCGTCCTGGGGGAGGCTTGGGAGGGGGCCGCCGAGGCCCCCTCCCAGGAAACTATCTGGGTTGCGGCGTCAGGCGCAGGTAGGGCTTGAGCACGCGCCAGCCCTTCGGGTACTTGCGGCGCGCCTCTTCGTCGGTGACCGCCGGGACGATGATGACGTCCTCGCCTTGCCTCCAGTTGACGGGCGTCGCCACGCGGTGGGCGTCCGTGAGCTGGAGCGAGTCGATGGCGCGCAGGATCTCGTCGAAGTTGCGTCCGCACCGAGCCTCAAGCTCATCGAGCTCCTCCTGTGCCTGTCGCCACCCGCACGATGTAGTCCGCGAACGGCTGAAACGGATCGAAGCCCAGCACCGCGGGTGCGTCGGCGACGAAGTTGGACGTGGCGTTGATGTCGTAGAAGTAGACGCGGCCGTCGGCGCGCCCGACGAGATATTCGATCCCGCCGACGTCGATCGACGCCGCGCGCGCGAGGGCGCGCGCCTGATCGATCACGACCGCCGGAGCCTCGTAACGCGTGACGCTGAGCGCCGGCCTCGGCTCGACGGGACAGGCGCCGAGGTCGTCGCGCGGGGGTGCCGCGGGGACCTGGCAGATGTCGGCCGGGCACAGATTGAAGTCGGACGCGGTACGGACGATCCGGATCGCGTAGAGGTACCGGTCGGCCAGCACCTCGACGCGCACGATCGCGCCGTCCTCCGACTCGACGTACTCCTGGACCAGCGCTGTTCCGTCGGGGCCGAAGTCGAGGGCGGACACGCGCGCCTCGAGATCGGCGCGCGCGTCGAAGCGCTCGATGAGCGCGCCGGAGCCGCCGACGTTCGGCTTGACGAGGAGCGGGAAGCGGAGCTCGCCGCTCGCTTTGAGCACTTGATCGCGATGATTCACGACGACCGTCCGGGGATAACGGACGCCCAGGCGCTCGAGGAGGCCGATCTGGAGCGCCTTGGATTTCTCGAAGCGGTACGCCCGGAGGGGATTGATCACGGGCACGCCCAGCGCCTCCCAGTGCGCGAGCAGTGCCTCGGCGTAGAACAGCACGCTGCCGTGGCCGCGCCGGTGCGACGAGGGGCTCGTGCGGTTCACGATGACCGAGTAGCGTCGTCCGCGGTCGCGCGGGTCGAAGGCGTGGCTCGAGTGGTCGATCTTCTCGAAGGGCAGCCGGCGGTGCTGGAGCTCGGCGATGAGCCGGGCCGACCACTCGGGATGCTCGTCGAGGATACCGATCGGCGCGGCGAGCTCCACGCTCACTGGGCCACCTCCAGGGGTACACGGTTGTCCTCGAACCACTGGAGCCGCTCGCGCAGCGCGACGACGGCGCCGATCACGATCACGACGGGCGGCTCGAGCCGGGCACGCGCCGCCCGGGCCGCGATGTCGCCCAGGGTGCCGGTGATCGTCTCCTGGACGCTCGTCGTCCCCCAGCGCACGAGCGCGACGGGCGTCGCCGGCGGGCGCCCGTGCTCGATGAGCGCCTGGGTGATCCGGGGCAGGCTCTTCACCCCCATCACGACCACGAGCGTGTCCACCGCCCGTGCGAGCCGCGCCCAGTCGACGCTCGACTCGCGCTTGCACGCCTCTTCGTGGCCGGTCACCACCGCGAAGGACGAGGCGACACCCCGATGCGTGAGGGGGATGCCCGCGTACGCGGGCACGGCAACGGCCGAGCTGACCCCGGGGACGACTTCGAACGGAATCCCGGCGCTCGCCAGCGCGTCGGCCTCCTCGCCGCCCCGTCCGAAGACGAACGGATCGCCGCCCTTGAGCCGGACGACCCGACGGCCGCGCCGCGCGTGCATGATCAGGAGCGCGTTGATCCGCTCTTGCGGCAACGCGTGATGGTCGGACTCCTTGCCCGCGAAGATGCGCCGCGCTCGCGGGGCCGCTTCCAGGAGGCGGGGGTCGACCAGGCGGTCGTAGACGACGACGTGAGCGCGCCGCAGCAGCTCGAGGCCGCGCACCGTCATGAGCCCGGGATCTCCGGGGCCGGCGCCGACGAGGGCGACCGTCCCTAATCTCGGTCTCTCGCTCGCCTCGGCCGGCGGGGCCCCAGCCCCGCGACGGCCTGCGGCTCGCACTACCGTACGCATGCCTCGACTCCCAGCAGCTCGAGCAGCCTGTGCTTGGCGTCGTCCCGCCCGCGCTCGACGATGAGCCGGCGCACCTCCGGGCCGAGCGCACGCCGCCAGGCCTCGGCCGTGACCACCCGGCCGGCCGCCCGAACCTCGCGCCGGGCCTCGGCCGCGATCGCGGCAAGCGTCGCGTACTCGGCGGTCAGATAGGCCTCCAGCTCTTCGCGGACGGCTCGGGCGAGCGCGGGACTGGTGCCGCCGGTCGCGACGGCCACGGTGAGATCGCCCCGGCGCACGAGGGCGGGCAGGATGAAGGTGCAGTGCGCCGGGTCGTCGGCGGCATTGATCCAGAGGCCACGCTCCCGGGCCTCGCGCGCCACGGCGGCGTTGACCTCGCCGGCATCGGTCGCCACGAAGACGAGATCGGTGCCCGCGAGATCGCCCTCGCGATAGCCGCGCGATTCCAGTCCGATGCGTCCCTCGGCGGCCAGCGCGGCGAGCGGCTGCGTCACCCGGGGACTGATCACCGTCACCTGCGCGCCGGCCGCCAGCAGCGCATCGACCCGGCGCTCGGCGACCGAGCCCCCGCCCACCATGAGGCAGCGGCGGCCCGCGAGGTCGAGGAGGACAGGGTAGTAGCCCATCTCAGCCATCGACTCCGTGGGGCGGACGCTCGGGCGCCGCGTCGCGCGCGACGGCCTCGACGAGCTCGCCCGCGAGAAGCGCGCGCAGCTCGTCGTCGGTGTGACGGGCGGCGAACTGGCGGAAGTTTTCGCTGGGGTGACGGTCGGAGAGGAAGCCCCGGAGCAGTCGCTCGATCGCCTGGGCGACCGCGGTCGCGGGCAGGCGGAGACCGATGGGCCGCGCCACCGCCTGATGACTGCCGACGGCGCCGCCGACGCAGAAGTAGTAGGCGTCGACCAGCGTGCCGTCCACCTTGATCTTCTTGCCCTCGATGCCGAGGTCGGCGATCCAGTGCTGGCCGCAGCTATTCGGGCAGCCCGTGACGTTGATCCGGAGGTGCTGGTCGAACCCCGGCAGACGCCGCTCGAGCGTCTCGACGAGCCCGCGTGCGAAGCCCTTCGTCTCGGTGAGCGCCAGCTTGCAGAACTCGGAGCCCGTGCACGCGACGGTGCCGCGCCGGAACGGCGAGGCATCGAGCGCGAAGTCGGCCGCCTCGAGCTCGCGCGCGAGCGCGCCGGCGCGCGCGCGGGGAACGTTCGGGATCATGAGGTTCTGCATGCTGGTCGTTCTGAGCGCGCCCGTGCCGTACCGCTCGGCCAGGTCCGCGGCGATCAGCATCTGCGCCGCCGTGAGGCGCCCACGGAGCACGGCGACTCCCGCATAGCAGTAGCCCGGCTGTTTCTGGTCGTGGATTCCGACGTGGTCTCGGTACACGTCGTCCGGCGGGTCGTCGGGCACCCCGGGCTCGAGCGGGGAGCCCAGGCGCTCCTCGAGTGCCTGCTTGAAGCGTTCGGGCGTCCAGCCGTGCTGGAGGAAGAGAAACTTGAGTCGCGCCCGCTCGCGGTTCTGACGAAGCACGTCGGAGTCGCGAAAGACCTCGGCGATCGCGAGGACCACGGCCAGTGCCCGACCCCAGGGAACGAAGGCGTCGAGCCGCACCCCGAGGTGCGGGTCGGTCGAGAGCCCGCCGCCGACACGGACGGAGAAGCCGATCTCCCCGGTCTCGGGGTGGCGGACCGTGGTGAGGCCGATGTCGTTGATCTCGGGATACGTGCACCAGGCGCGGCAACCCGCGATCGAGACCTTGAACTTCCGCGGCAGGTTGTAGAAGGCGGGGTTGCCGTTCAGCATGCGGGTCGCCTCGAGGACGAGCGGCGAGGCGTCCGCCAGCTCGTCGGCGTCAAGGCCGGCGACCGGACAACCGGTGACGTTACGCGTGACGTCGCCGCACGCGCCCATGGTGGTCACACCCTGGAGCCAGAGCGCCTGGAAGACATCGGGGAGGCTCTCGAGCGGCACCCAGTGGAGCTGAACGTTCTCGCGGACGGTGATGTCGGCCACCCCACGGCCGTGCCGCTCGGCGAGATCGGCGATCGTCCGGAGCTGGTGGGACTCGAGGGCGCCATTCGGGATCCGGATGCGCACCATGAACCGGCGCGTGGCCTTGCCCTCGCCGCCCTTGCCTCCGACGGCCCCGACGCCGTCCCCCTGGGTGTAGATGCCCCACCAGCGGAAATACGTGCCGAGCCATTCGGGCGGGACCGCGTCCCAACCCTCGCGCGCGAAGCGCTGGATATCGGCATACGCTTCCCAGGGATTGAGCTCGCGCTTGAGCCGCTCCACGCGCTGTGCCTTCGTTTCCTTCACGGCTTCGCTCATGGATGCCTCCCGGGTCTTTTTAAGATCGCGTTGTGGATCACGACCTCGTCCGCGAGCTCGACGACGACCTTGGCGCTGCAGACCGGGCATCGCGAGCCAGTCGCCTCGAGACGCTGAGCCATGGGCAGATAAAGTACCCATTGTCGATCGAGATTGTCAAGATTACGCGCCGGCGGCTCCTGGGACGCCCGTGGTAGATTCCCCACGCCGCTCAGGGGCGGCGTCAAGGGAGGCTCGCCGATGGCGAAGAGCGTCTACGACGAGATGTATGCGCGATCGATGAGGGACCCGGAGGGCTTCTGGGCGGCGGCCGCCGAGGACATCCACTGGGACAGGCGCTGGGACCGCGTCTTCGACGACTCGCGCAAGCCCTTCTCCCGCTGGTTCACGGGAGGCGCGCTCAACACCTGCTACAACGCGCTGGACCTGCATGTGGATCGCGGCCGCGGCAAGCAGCGAGCGCTCGTCTACGACAGCCCCGTCACCGGCACGGTCAAGGCTTATACGTATCGCGAGCTCCGCGACGCGGTGGCCCTCTGCGCCGGCATGCTCCGACGCCAGGGCATCGAGAAAGGCGACCGCGTGATCGTCTACATGCCGATGGTGCCCGAGGCCGTGATCGCGATGCTCGCGTGCGCGCGCATCGGCGCGATCCATTCCGTGGTCTTCGGTGGCTTCGCGTCCAACGAGCTGGCCAAGCGCATCGACGACGCCAAGCCCAAGCTGATTCTTTCGGCCTCCTGCGGCATCGAGGTCAACCGCGTCATCCCCTACAAGCCGCTGCTCGACGGCGCGATCGAGCTGGCGGAGTACAAGGTCCCCCGCTGCGTGATCCTGCAGCGTCAGCAAGAAGCGGCGCCGATGGTCCGCAAGCGGGACCACGACTGGAACGAGGCGATCGCCGGCGCCACGCCCGCGGAGTGCGTGCCCGTCGCCGCCACCGATCCGCTCTATATCCTCTACACCTCGGGCACCACCGGGATTCCCAAGGGTGTCGTGCGCGACAACGGGGGTCACGCGGTGGCCCTCAAGTGGTCCATGGGCTCGGTCTACGGCATGGGATCGGGCGAAGTCTACTGGGCAGCCTCCGACATCGGCTGGGTGGTCGGCCACTCGTACATCGTCTACGCGCCCTTGCTCAAGGGCTGCACCTCCATCCTGTACGAGGGCAAGCCGGTCGGCACGCCCGATCCCGGGGCGTTCTGGCGACTCATCGCGGAACACGGCGTGAACGCGCTCTTCACCGCCCCGACGGCGTTCCGCGCGATCAAGAAGGAGGATCCGCAGGGGGCGCACATGACGAAGTACGACCTGGCGCGATTCCGCACGCTCTTCCTCGCCGGCGAACGCTGTGACCCCGACACGCTCCACTGGGCGGAGGACAAGCTCGGCGTGCCCGTCGTGGATCACTGGTGGCAGACCGAAACGGGATGGCCGATCGCCGCGAACTGCGTCGGCCTGGGCATGCTGCCGGTGAAAGCCGGATCCCCCACGAAGCCGGTGCCGGGGTACGACGTCCGCGCCCTCGGCGAAGACAACCAGGAGCTCCCCGCCGGCCAGATCGGCTCGATCGCCATCCGGCTGCCCCTGCCGCCCGGCTGCCTGCCCACGCTCTGGCACAACGACGCCGGATACGAGACGTCCTACCTCACGAAGCATCCCGGCTACTACCTGACGGGCGACGCGGGCTACAGAGACGAGGACGGGTACGTCTACATCATGAGCCGCGTGGACGACATCATCAACGTCGCCGGGCACCGGCTCTCCACGGGCGCGATGGAAGAGGTGCTCGCCGCCCATCCCGACGTGGCCGAGTGCGCCGTCGTCGGCGTCGCCGACGAGATCAAGGGCGAAGTCCCCGTCGGCTTCGTCGTCACCAAGGCGGGTGTCGCCCGCGGCGAAGCCGAGATCGTCCGGGAGCTGGTCGAGAAGGTGCGCGAGCAGATCGGCCCGGTCGCCGCGTTCAAGACCGCGCTCGTCGTCAAGCGCCTGCCCAAGACGCGCTCGGGCAAGATCCTGCGCGGGACGATGAAGAAGATCGCCGACGGCCACGAGTACGGCGTGCCGGCGACGATCGACGACCCGACGATTCTCGCGGAGATCACCGACGCGCTCGGGAGCAAGGGGTACCCGAAGAAGTAGCGGCGCCCGCGCTCAATCGCGGCGGAACCGCCACCACAGCGCGAGCGCGCCCAGGGCGGCGAGGCCGACGGTGCCGTTCCAGAGGAACGCCGCCGAGACGCCCCACCACTGCGAGATCGTGCCGACGATGAACGCGCCGATCGGGAAGACACCACCCGAGACCCATGTGTAGAGGCTCATCACACGCCCGCGCATCACGTCCGGCGCCTGGAGCTGGATCGACGTATTGCAGCTCGCCATTAGCATGATCCCCCAGTAGCCGGTGAAGAACAGGAGGGGCACGGCGAACTCGATGCGGCGCGTGAGACCGAGACCGAGCAGCATGCCGAACGAGAGCGTCGCCGCGGCGAACATCGAGCGAAGCGACGGATAGCGCGAGGCGCGCGCGCCGACCGTGAGCGCTCCCGCCACCGCGCCCACGCCGAGCGACGCCATGAGAAAGCCGAACCCCTCCGCGCCGAGGCCCAGCACGTTCTTGGCCAGGAGCGGCACGTACACGCTGAAATTGAAGATGCAGAGGCTCACCACGAAGACGAGACCCATCGCGAGCCGGAGCCGCGGCGTGGCCGCGGCGTAGCGCACACCCTCCGCGATCTCCTCGAAGATCGTCGCGCGCGCGGTGCGGGGCGGCGGCTCCGGCACCTTCATCCGGAGGAGCGTGACGATGACGCCGAGGAAGCCGAGGCTGTTGACGAAGAACGTGGGCGCCACGCCGAGGCGTCCGATCACGACCCCGGCGACGGCGGGCCCGACGATCCGCGCGAGGTTGAACCCCGCGGAGTTGAGCGCGACAGCGCTCGACACGTCGGCCCGGCCGACCAGCTCCATCACGAACGACTGGCGCGCGGGCTGGTCCACGACGTTGGCGAACCCCAGGGCGAGCCCAAGCACGGCCACGTGCCAGTACTCGACGTGGCCCGTCGCCACCAGCAAGGCGAGGAGGAGTCCCTGGCACGCGAGCGTCGTCTGGGTGGCGACGAGCAGTGGGCGCTTCGGCAAGCGGTCGGCGACGGCGCCGCTGACGATGGAGAAGAGCAGCACCGGCGAGAACTGGAGCGTCGCGAGGAGGCCGAGCTTGAAGGGGGAATTCGTCAGCTGCAGGACGAGCCAGGCTTGCGCCACGTTCTGCATCCAGCTCCCGATCTGCGCGGCGAACTGAGAGAAATAGAAGCGGCGGAAGTCGCTGTGGTTCAGCGCCCGCAGGCCGTGGGGAAACGCCATCAGCTCTGCGGCGAGCCTGGCCTAACCATGAGCGCAATACGCGCGAGGCGGACGGGTCCTGGCGCCGGGGGCGATCGGGTCCTCGGCGCTCACGGCGCCGATATCGTCCTCCGTCGGCTCGCCTCCGTCGTTTCGCCCTCGTTCAGGCCGACGCCAGGTTTGAGGTGCAGTGCGGGCACCGCTTCGCCTTCGCCGGGATCGCCGTCGCGCACCAGGCGCACTCCTTGGTCGGCGCCGCCGCTTGGGCCGCCGGCTTCGGGAACAGGTGGTTGACCTGCCGGACCAGCATGAAGACGGCGAACGACACGATGACGAAGTTGATCACCGCGTTCAGGAAGATGCCGTAGTTGAGCGTCGGCGCGCCCGCCGCCTTCGCGGCGGCGAGCGTCGGGAACGACTGAGCGGAGAGGCTCACGAAGAAATTCGTGAAGTCCACACCCCCGAGCAGCCGCCCGATCGGCGGCATGAGGACGTCGTTGACGAGCGAGGTGACGATGGCGCCGAAGCTCGCCCCGATGATCACGCCGACGGCGAGGTCGACGACATTGCCACGCATGATGAACGTCTTGAACTCGCTCAGCATGAGCCCTTCCTCCTACCCCAGATGCTGCTTGAGGAACTCAAGCGTCCGGGTGCGCGCCAGCTTGGCGCTGGCCTCGTGATAGCTTCCTCGTTCGTCGCAGTTGAACCCATGTTCGTCGCAGTTGAACCCATGGCCGGCCGGATAGACGTTCATCGGTACGTCCGGATGCTACAACGGGCGGCCGGAGAGCGCGAGGGGCGAGGTACCTCGGGAGGTTAGACGGACGAAACGTGCGCGCCCTCGGGGGCGCGCCGCTCGAGATCCGCCGATCGGGCCGTCGAGGCCTGGGCCTCCCGACCGGGACGAAGTCGGTAGAGGACCTCCTCGGCAACGAGCCAAAGGGGAAGGCCGAGCACGACAACGTACGCGATCAGGTTTTCCAGTGCCATGGTTCGTCCTCCTTGGCGGTGAGCGCATCGCATGGGTCGTGCCATCCCGGATGTCCCGGAATTACCGCTTTGCCGATCGGCGGACTCCGGCAAGAGCGGGCGAATCGCCCGATCCGCACGGTAAGCTCGCCCGACCGGTTCCCTGGTATCCTCTAGGCTCCGGTGAGAGGAGATCGCATGCGAATTCCTATCGCGCTGGTTGCGGCTCTACTGCTGACGGGCTGCGGCCCCCTCGACCTCCGCGGAACCGAGTGGAAGAAGGCCGGCACCATGTTCCAGGAGGTGTCGCTGGTCGAGGTGGAGTGTGCCCGCAAGGCGTTCGAGATCGGCCCGGGGCCGGATCTGGTCCTTGGGGGCCTGCTCGACGTTGGCCGTATTGCGGTCCAGGAGTCGAGGCAGGCTGGTGCGTTCAGCGATTGCATGACGAGCGCAGGATATCAGCGCTCGAGCTGACCACGATGCGTGCGGCGCTTCACCAGGGTGCTCGGACGTTCACGACCGGCGAGGCCGAGAGCATCCCGGCGGACCGACTGCTCGCGGGCGAGGCCAAGGCCTCGGACGGCACTACCGAGGGTCGGATCGAGTTCCAGCTCGGGCAGTGATGACCTTCAGCGAGATCCGCTACGACGTCGAGGACGGAGTCTGCACGGTAACCCTGAACCGCCGGGATCGGCTCAACGCGGTCACCGCGACGATGCTTGGCGAGCTCGGCGAGGCGTGGGATCGCGCCGACGCCGACGACGCCGTACGTCCGGTCATCGTGACCGGGGCCGGGCGCGCCTTCTGCGCGGGCGCCGATCTCGGCGCCGGCGGCGCGACATTCGATTATAGGCGCGCCTCGGCCGGCGGGGCCCCAGCCCCGCGACGGCCTGCAGCGCGCACTGCCGGCGCCGGCTCGCGTGGCCGGTCCGCTTCCGCCGAGGACCACCGCGACGGCGGCGGCATCGTCACACTCCGAGTCTTCGACATGAAGAAGCCGGTGATCGCCGCGATCAACGGGCCCGCGGTCGGGTTCGGAATCACGCTGACCCTGCCGATGGACATCCGGATCGCATCCACGGCGGCGCGCATCGGCTTCGTCTTCGCGCGCCGCGGCGTCGTGCCCGAGGCCTGCAGCACGTGGTTCCTGCCGCGGCTCGTCGGGATCAGCCAGGCCGCCGAATGGATCTACACCGGGCGCGTCTTCAGCGCCGAGGAGGCGCTGGGGGGAGGGCTCGTGAGCCGCGTCGTCGCGCCGGACGCGCTGCTACCGGCGGCGCGAGAGCTTGCGCGCGAGATCGCCGAGAACACGTCCGCGATCTCGGTGGCGCTGGCCCGTCAGATGATGTGGAAGCTGCTCGGCGCCGACCATCCGATGGACGCCCACCGCCTCGACTCGCAGGCGATGTTCTGGACCGGCCGCTCCGCCGACGCCCGGGAGGGCGTCACCGCCTTCCTCGAGAAGCGTCCGGCACGGTTCACCCTGCGGCCGAGCGTGGACCTGCCGCCCTTCTACCCGTGGTGGCGGCCGCGCCCGTCCCCGTCGTCACGCGACTGACCACGGACGCGCGTCGACGTCGATAAGAGATCGTGATAGGTCCGATCACGAGAATTCACTCGCCTCGTCGGCCCTTCGGTGGCAGAGCGGAGCCGTTCGATCAGGTCAGCGAGACTGCGTCGACTTCCACTGCGCGACGTTGCTCTCGATCTGCCGCGCGTGGTTTTCCAGATGGTCGGCGTAGATCTGGAGCCAGTCCTCGGCGGTGTAGCGCCCGGACTCCGTGTGGTGGCCGACGCGCGTCCACGCTTCGTCGGGCAGGCCGCGGATCAGCGCCGCGGTGCTGGCGCGCACCGCCTCGACCACGGCGAGCGCCGGCTCGAGCGGCAGATGGTGATAGTCGAAGACTCCCGCCCAGTTGTCCTGGTCATAGCCCTGGATCGTCGGGGTCCTCTCGGCGACGACGAACCGGATGCGCGCGTAGGCATTCGTCTCGGAATCGGCGCAGTGGCAGACGATCTCGTGCGCCGACCATTCCTTCGGGGCCGGACGCCACGTGAGGGCCTGCGGGGGGACTTTGGCCAGCGCCCCGCGCAGGCGGGCGGGACCATCGGCGTACTGCTGGATCAGGGCCTCGCGCTTCGCGCGATCGAGCGGCATCGTCAGCGGCCTTCGAGCTTCCGGCGGAGCACCTTCGCGACCGCCTCGGGTGCGAAGCCGAGCTGGAGCAGCGCCTGGCCCGAGTCGAAGTATTCCCGGTAGGCCGAGATCTTGCCGTGCCCCAGCTCGAAGAGGCTCATGCCCCGGAACTGGATCTTCCGGCCGGCGCTCCGCGGCACCGCGTCGGTCACGACGTAACCGAAGGTCCACTCCGCGGCTGCCCGCTCCGCCGACTCCACCACGACGTCCATGGCCCACGTGTAGTCGCGGCCCTCGCGGAACATGCGCTCGAACATCGCGCGGAGCCCGGCATGACCCCGGTGCTCGCCGTAGAAGGTGTCGTGATAGGTCGCGCCCAACGTGAAGCAGGCGACGAGCGCGCCCACGTCCTGCCGGTTGAACGCCGTGGTGAAGTCGCCGACGATACTCATCGCACTCACTCTACTGAGCGCTCGGGACCCGCGCAACTGCGGACTTATCGGAACGCCCGGGACAGAGTATGATCTCCGTTACCGTCTACGCCCCACCATTCGGAGCGGAAAGGAACAGGCCATGAGCATCAAGCGTCACGGCGTCGGGCCCCGGCTCTCCCAGGCAGTCGTCCACGGCGACACGGTGTACCTGGCCGGCATGGTCGCGGCGGACCCGTCGGCAGACGCCAAGGGTCAGACCCAGCAGATCCTCAAGAAGATCGACGAGACGCTGGCGGCGGTCGGCAGCCACAAGTCGAAGATTCTGTCCGCCACCGTGTACGTCGCCAATATGGGGATCTACAACGACATGAACGCGGCCTGGGACGGCTGGGTCGACCCCGCCAACACGCCGGCGCGGGCGACCGTCGAAGCGCGGCTGGCGTCGCCCAAGTACCTGGTCGAGATCATGGCCGTCGCGGCCATCTAGTAAGCGCCAGGCGCGACTACAAAGTAAGGAGACCGTCATGAGAGAAGCCGTCATCGTCGCCAGCTCGCGGACGCCGCTCGCCAAGTCGTTCCGGGGATCGTTCAACCTGACGCGCCCCGACGACTTCACCGCGCACTGCATCAAGGACGTTCTCGGGAAGGTTCCCCAGCTCGACTCCAAGGAGGTCGAGGACGTGATCATGGGCTGCGGCCAGCCGCACGGCTCGCAGGGCCACAACATCGCCCGGGTGGCGGCGATGCGGGCGGGCCTGCCGGTCACTGTCGCCGGGCTCACCCTGAACCGCTTTTGCTCCTCGGGGCTCCAGGCGATCGCGATCGCGGCCAACTACGTCATCAACGACGGGGCCGACGCCATGATCGGCGGCGGCGTCGAGTCCATCACGATGGCCAAGCGCGACAGTGACCCGAACCCGTGGGTGAAGGAGCACCTCCCCGGCGTCTACATGGTCATGGGCGACACGGCCGAGGTCGTCGCCAAGCGCTACAAGATCACGCGCGAGACCCAGGACCGCTACGCGCTCCTGAGTCAGCAGCGCACGGCGCGCGCCCAACAGGAAGGGTTCTTCAAGGAGGAGATCGCGCCGATGCACGTCACGCGCGGCATCCTCGACAAGCAGACGAGCGCGGTCGTTGGCCAGGAGCCGTACTACTGCGAGAAGGACGAGTGCAACCGCGCCGACACCACGCTCGAAGGGCTCTTGAAGCTCCCGCCGCACTTCGACAAGGACTCCGACAAGGGCAGCGTCACCGCCGGCAACTCGTCGCAGCTCTCC
>Ga0066710_100002312_pt1 | contig 15262 bp, 17 predicted proteins | sample GraSoiAngelo_159_FD_79666 | JGI IMG/M metagenome (GOLD analysis project Ga0066710, IMG submission 79666) | Grasslands soil microbial communities from the Angelo Coastal Reserve, California, USA - 14_1009_16_40cm | ecosystem: Environmental > Terrestrial > Soil > Grasslands | place: USA...
CGAGGGTCCCGCGAATGAGCACGTCGTTCGAGCTCGACGACGTCGATCACCTCACGACCGGAACGATCGGCCCGCCCGGCCAACGGGTCTTCTACCTGCAGGCGGCCAAGGGCGACCAGCTCGTGTCGCTTCGCCTGGAGAAGACGCTCGTCGCCGCGCTCGTGCGCTACCTCGGCGCGCTGCTCGCCGACCTGCCGCCCGCCGGTCCGCTTCCCACCGACCTCGGGCTGCGCGAGCCGGTCGTCGCCGAATGGGTCGTCGGCGGGCTCGGCGCGTCGTACGACGAGCAGGCGGACCGCGTCGTCCTGCTCGCCGAAGAGCTCGTCGGCGAGGAGCAGGTCGGCGAGGAGCTCCTCGGGGAGGACGAGCGCGAAGGCGCCGTCGCCCGCTTCCGCGCGACGCGCGAGCAGGTCGCGGCGTTCGCCATGCACGGCGCGGGAGTGGTCGAGGCGGGCCGGCCGCCCTGTCCCCTGTGTGGGCAGCCGCTCGACGCGGAAGGACACGTGTGCGCCCGCCTGAACGGGCACCGGCCCCAGACCACGTGAGGCTCCTGCGGCAAGGCGACGTCGAGGTCAAAGGCCGCCTGCCGTGGAGCTCGAACGGCACCTTCCTCGTCGAGCTCTGCCTCGATGGGCACAAGGGCCTCGCCGTCTACAAGCCCGTGCGCGGTGAGCGCGGCCTCTGGGACTTCCCGCCCGGTCTCCACGTCCGAGAGACCGCGGCCTACGCGCTGTCGGAGGCCCTGGGCTGGCGGCTCGTGCCCGAGACGGTGATCCGCGAGGGCCCTCTCGGCGAAGGGTCGTTCCAGCGGTTCGTGCCGGCCCACTTCGAGCAGCACTACTTCACGCTCCACGAAGCCGGCGGACACCATGACGCGCTCAAGGCGATCTGCGCCTTCGACCTGCTCGCCAACAACGCCGATCGCAAGAGTGGCCACTGCCTGCTCGGTGAGGACGGCCACATCTGGGGCATCGACCACGGCCTCTGCTTCCACGAGGAGCCCAAGCTACGCACGGTCATCTGGGAGTTCGCCGGCGAGCCCGTGCCCGAGGACCTGATGAACTCGGTCGCCCGGTTCTCGGTCGCCCCGCCGGTGGCGGCCTTCGCCGGGCTGCTCGATGACGACGAGCTCGAGGCGCTCATCGCGCGCGCGTCCGCCCTCGTGCGGCGACCGGTCTTCCCGCAGAACCGGTCGGGCTACGCCTACCCGTGGCCCGTGGTTTGACGGGCGACCGCGTGAACGCCGAGCTCGTCGAGCTGGGCGACCTCGACGAGCTCACCCGCCACATCGGCCGCCTCTGCTCGGCGCGCGACTGGGATGCGCTGGTCGACCTGCGCGACCGGTGCCACCGCGCGCTCGAGCGCGGCAAGCAGCTCTGGCCCGCCGCCGCGCACGCCGAGTACAGGCTGGCGCTCGAGGCGCCGGCGCAGTGGGCGGGCGCGGTGCTCGTGCCCGGCGCGGGCCGCTTCGCTCCCGGTCCGCTGACGGAGGTGGCGGCGTCGACCCACACCTGGGCCGAGCTCGCCCCGTGCGTCCCGCGCGGACCCCTCGCGGCCCTGACCGCCCACGAGCGCGTGCTGCGCGGCGAGGACCTCGTCGGCGACGACCGCATCGACACCCAGGTGCTCGAGCTGCCGCTCGTGCTCCAAGCGTGGGAGCCCGCGTACCCGCTCGCGACCTACGAGGCCGAGCGGGCCGAGTTCCCCGACGTTCCCGTCGGCGAGCTCGAGGCCGCGGAGGCGACGACGGGCGCGGAACGGATCGACGACCCCGAGGCGTGCCGCGCCCTCGTCGAGCTCGTGACCGCGTGGACGACCGAGTCGGAGGGGCGGGCCGAGGCCGTCGCGGTCGCCGGCGACGCGCTCGGCGCGCTCGGCGCGCTCCAGGAGCAAAGTGCGCTCCGCGACCGCGTCCGCCTCGGCGTCGTCCCTGCCGGCCACGCGCTCGCGCTGATGGCGTGGGCGGCGGCGAGCGGTGGAGGACACGGGCGCCGGCGGGGCATGGCGCCGGGGCGGTTCTCCGCGTGGTGGGCCGTCGTCGCGCTCGCGGGCCGGCTCGACGAGTGGCCGCTTCCGGTCGACGCGGTCGGCGAGGCGGCCGCCGACCTGCGTTGGTACCGCTGGGACACCGGTGCCCCCGACACCGGCTGGGCCCTCCGCCTCGCGGTCGAGGACCGCGACGAGGGTCTGGCGTGGGCCCTCGGCGCGACCGACACCGCGCTCGACGTCAGCCGCGAGCCTTGAGCGCCTCGATCAACTTCGGCACCACCTTGTGCACATCGCCCACCACGCCGAGGTCGGCGATGGAGAAGATCGGCGCGTCCTTGTCCTTGTTGATGGCGATGATGTTCTTCGCGCCCTTCATGCCGACCATGTGTTGCGTGGCACCAGAGATGCCGCACGCGATGTAGACCGTCGGCTTCACGGTCTTGCCCGTCTGCCCCACCTGGTACGCGTAGGGAACCCAACCTGCGTCGACGATCGCCCGCGACGCGCCCGGCGCGCCCTTGAGCAGCTTGGCGAGCTCCTCGATCATCGCGAACTTCTCCGCGTCGCCGAGGCCCCGTCCCCCCGAGACCACCACCGCGGCCTCGTCGAGCTTGGGCCCGCTGCGCTCCTCGACATGACGGTCGAGCACCCGGGCCGCGCCCGACGCGCCCGTGTCGGGCACGTCGACGGTGACGACCTCGGCGGTGGCGCCACCGCCCTCCTCGGGGGCGAAGGACTTGGGCCGGAAGATGGCGAGGAAAGGCGGCTCGCTCTTGAACGCGGTCGTCACGAGCGTGTTGCCACCGAAGATGGCGGTGCCCACGGTGACGTCGTCGCCGTCGACGGCGATGTCGAGGCCGTTGGTGAGCACGGGACGGTCGATCTTGACCGACAGCCGCCCGGCGACGTCGCGGCCGTCGTAGGTCATGGCGAAGAGGACCACATCGGGCCGGTTGCCCGCCTCGATCTGCGCGGCCATCGCCGCGGCCACAGGCGCGCCCAGGAGCGCGTCGCCGAGGCCGCCGGTCGAGTACACCTTGGTGGCGCCGTACTTGCCGAGCTCGGGTGCGATCGCGTCGGCGTCGTCGCCAGCGTAGAACGCCTCGACCGAGCCGCCGAGCTGACGGGCCTTGGTGAGCAACTCGAGGGTGCCCGAGAGCGGCTTGCCGTCGAACGCCTCGGCGAAGACCCACGTGGTGTTCACTGCCATGTTCCTCGAGTCCTCTCTGACCTAGATGACCTTCAGCTGCTCGAGGAAGCTGACGACGCGCTCGTGGGCGTCGCCCTCGTCCTCGATGATCTCGCCCGCCTGACGTTCCTCGGCCGCGCTGACGTCGGTGATGGTCTGGCGCGCGCCGCTCCATCCCACCTGGTCCGCGCTCAGTCCGAGGTCGTCGACCTTGAGCTCCTCGACCGGCTTGTTCTTGGCGGCCATGATCCCCTTGAACGACGGGTAGCGCGGCTCGACCACGCCGGCGGTCACGGTGACGAGCGCGGGCAGGGGACATTCGACCTGGTCGTAGCCCGCCTCGGTCTGGCGGTCGACCTTCACCTTGTCGCCGGTGACCTCGATGTGCTTGGCGAACGTGACCGACGGCCACCCGAGCAGCTCGGCGACCTGCGCGGGAGTGGTGCCCGTGTACCCGTCGGTCGACTCGGTGGCCGCGAGCACGAGATCCGGATTGGCGCGTTGGATCGCGGCCGCAAGGACCTTGGCGGTCGACAGCGCGTCGGAGCCCTTGAGAGCATCGTCGCTCACGAGGATGGCCTTTGCCGCTCCCATCGCGAGCGCGGTGCGGAGGCCCGAGACCTCGCTGTTCGGCGCCATCGAGACGAGTGTGACCTCTCCGCCACCGGCCGCTTCGGCCAGGCGCAGCCCCATCTCGACGCCGTAGGCGTCGGAGTCGTCGAGTATGAGCTTGCCCTGTCGCACGAGCGTGTGATCGGACGGGTCGAGCTGTCCCGGCGAAGCCGGGTCGGGTATCTGCTTGACGCAGACGACGACGTTCATGGCGCGCATTGTTGACGACGATCGGCCCGTCTGGCCAAATCGACACGCGGCGAGCCGGTGTAGCGTCGGCTCCCGACGGCGGCATACCCGGACGGCGGCCTACAGGGTGGCATGCGTGTACGACTACACCGAGGTGCGACTGGCGGTACCCGCGACCCCGGAGTTCCTCCGGCTGGCGCGGCTCACCGTCGCGGGCGTCGCGAGCCGCATGGGCTTCACCTATGACGAGGTCGAGGACCTGCGCATCGCCATCGACGAGCTGTGCTTCGCGCTCGTCGGCACCGCGGGTCGCGACGGGAACATCGAGCTGCGGTACTCGCTCGACGCCGAGGACCTCGTGGTCGAGGGGCTGGGCACTTTCACCGACGCGCTCCCCTCCGTCGCGATCCTCTCCCCCCTCTCGCGTCAGATCCTCTCGGCCGTCGTCGACGAGCACGATGTCGCGATCGGCGAGCAGGGGCCCACGTTCCGGCTCCGCAAACGACGCGCGAACTGATCCGTCATGGCCTTCGACGAGCGCGAACGCGAGGAGCTCCGTGGCAAGTTCGAGCGGCTGGCGGAGAGTCGCGACCCGGCGCTCCGCAACGAGCTCGTCACCGCGCACCTGGGTCTCGCCGAGTACCTGGCGCGGCGGTTCGACAATCGCGGTGAGCACGTCGACGATCTTGTACAGGTGGCGTCGGTCGGTCTGGTGAAGGCCGTCGACCGCTTCGATCCCAGCCGCGGGCTCGAGTTCGCCACGTACGCGACGCCGACCATCGTCGGCGAGCTCAAGCGGCACTTCCGCGACAAGGGCTGGGCCGTGCGCGTGCCGCGGCGCATCCAGGAGCTGCACCTCCGCCTCGGACCCGCGGTCGCCGCGCTCGGCCAGGAGCTGGGCCACTCGCCGACGATCGCGGAGATCGCGCGCCACACGGGTGCGTCCGAGGAAGACGTGCTCGAGGCGATCGAGGCCGGCAACGCCTACCGCACCACCTCGCTCGACGCGCCGGTGAGGGGAGACGACCCCGGACAGTCTCTCGGTGATCGACTGGGAGGCGACGACGAGCGGCTCGCGGACACCGAGGACTGGATGACCCTCTCCCCGCTCGTCGCCGAGCTGCCCCCGCGCGAGCGCGCCATCCTGCACCTGAGGTTCTTCCAGGGAAAGACGCAGTCGGAGATCGCGGAACGCATGGGCATCAGCCAGATGCACGTGTCCCGCCTGCTCGCCCGGAGCTTGACCCAGCTGCGTGAGGCCGCGGGCGCGGACGAGGCCGAGTGAAGCTGCTGCTGCTGCTCAACCCGTCCGCGTCGTCGGTGACGGCCCGGGCCCGCGTCGTGATCCGCAAGGCGCTGTCGGCCGACCACGAGGTCACGGTGGCCGAGACGAGCAGACGTGGCCACGCCCTGCGACTGGCCCAGGACGCCGCAGCCGGTGACATCGACACCGTGGTGGTGCTCGGCGGCGACGGCACGCTGAACGAGGCAGCCAACGGCCTGGCGGGCACGGACACCGCTCTGGGCGTGGTGCCGGGAGGCTCGACCAACGTGTTCGCGCGCACGATCGGCATGGCCGACGACCCCATCGAGGCCGCGGGCCAGCTGCTCGGTGCGCTCGAGCGCGACTCGTGCCGGCGCATCGGCCTCGGCTCGGTGAACGGCCGCTACTTCCTCTTCCACGTCGGCATGGGCTTCGACGCCGCGGTGGTGGCACAGGTGGAGCGCCGGGCCGCGCTGAAGCGCTACGCGGGCCATCCGCTGTTCGTCTACGCGGGCTTCAGCACCTGGCTCCGCCATTACGACCGTGGGCGGCCGCGCCTGGCGGTGCACACCCCCGACGGCGCGCTCGTCGACGACGGCTACCTCTGCCTGTGCTTCAACTCGAACCCCTACACGTACCTGGGCAGCCGTCCACTGAACGTCGCACCCGACGCCGACCTCGAGCGGGGGCTCGTGGCGGTCACCTTCCGCACCCTCGATGCGGTTCGGTTGCTCGCGCTCCTCGCGTCTGCGCTGGGGACGGGCAGCTGGCTCCGGCGCCACCGCAAGATCGACTACCGAACCGACCTCGCGGCCCTCACCGTGCGCGGGCACGGCCCCTTCCCCTACCAGGTGGACGGCGACTACCTGGGCGAGACCGAGCAGCTCGAGCTTCGCCACGAGCCCGACGCGCTGACGATCGTCCAGCCCTGACCGGCGGGCCTCGAGGCCTTGGGAAAAACCGTACAAAGTGCTTGCTGAAGTGAGCAAGCCGGGGTTAGGGTCAGAGGGTCGAAATCCCGATCGTGCGCGTCGTCCTCGGGCGTTCGTTCATGTGAACGCCTTCACGAACAACCCAAACCAGCCGAAATTCGCGTCACCGGAATTCGCGGGAGGCACCGTGGCCCTCACCTGGAGCCGTCCCTTCGAGTGGGACACCGACGACTGGCGAGACCAGGCCGCCTGCCGTGACACCGACCCCGACCTGTTCTTCCCCGTGGGCAGCACCGGCCCCGCGGTGGAGCAGATCGCGGCGGCCAAGCTCGTGTGCCGGAGGTGCGAGGTGCAGGGCGCGTGCCTCGAGTTCGCCCTCGCCACCAATCAGGAGGCCGGCGTGTGGGGCGGCACCGACGAGGACGAGCGTCGCAAGCTGCGCAAGGCCTGGCTCGCCCGCCAGCGCCGAGCGTCTTAGCTGGGCGGCGGGCCCGCCTCCGCTTCGCTTCGGCACCCGCCGCGTCCGGCGGGGACCCCCAACCCCGCCGGTCAGGAGACGACCCTCGGTAGGACCGGGATGCGCAGGTCGACGAGCGTGCCGTCGTCGGTGTGCATCGAGATGGTGCCGGCGAGCTCGGTGGTGACCAGCGCCCGCACGATCGTCAGGCCGAGGCTGGTGGCGTCGTCGACCGAGAAGCCAGGGGGCGGGCCCACGCCGTTGTCGTGGACGCGCACAACCAGCTCACCGGGCTGCTGCTCGATCGTGACGCGCACCTGCGGGTCGGCGGGCGGGGCGACCGCGTCCTCGGGAAAGGCGTGCTGCACCGCGTTCTGGAGCAGCTCCGTGAGCACGACCGCGAGCGGGGTCGCGACCTCGGCGCGCAGCTCACCGGCATCGCCGTCGACGGTGATGCGCACGGGGTGATCGGGCGACAGCAGGCCCTCTTCCACCATCCGCGCCAGCGGGCGCACGATCTCGTTGAACTCCACCTCTTCACCCGATGCGCGCGACAGCGTCTCGTGCACGAGGGCGATGGAGCGGATGCGACGCACCGACTCCTCGATGGCGGTGATGGCCTCGGGGCTCTCCATCCGACGGCCCTGAAGGCGCAGCAGGGCAGAGATCGTCTGCAGGTTGTTCTTGACCCGATGGTGCACCTCGCGGATGGTCGCGTCCTTGGAGATGAGGAGGCGGTCGCGTCGGCGCAGCTCCGACACGTCGCGCAACAGCACGACCGCGCCCGACAGCTTCGGGTGCTCGATGAGCGGGATGGCGCGCAGGATGAGCGTCACGGGCCCTCGCTCCATCTCCTCGGTGATGGGGAGGCCGATCGCAAAGGCCACGCGCACCGGCGATTCGTCGAGGCCCAGCTCGCTGAGACGGGCGCCCTCGAGGTTGGAGTGGATGCCGATCCGGTGGAGGGCAGACACCGCGTTGGGCGACGCGTACTCGACCCGTGCGAACTCGTCGAGCAGGAGGACGCCGTCGCCGACGCGAGGCGCGTCCTCGGTCTCGATGTCCTCGGCGCCGAACGGGAACTCTCCGGTGGCGATCATGCGGGCGAAGCTGTCGAAGATCTCGATGTAGACCCGCTCGAGCTCGCCGGGGCGGCGACCCACCGACGGCACCGACTCGCGCGTCATCACGCCGACCAACGCGTCCTTCCAGCGCACCGGGATGCACTGGATGCGCGACCGCTCGCGTTGGGGGTCGAGCTTGTTCTCGCCGTCGACGATCTGGCCGAGCCGCCAGGCCCGGGCGACGAGCGGGCGCTCCACGTCGTCGACGACCCGGCCGACCTGGTCCTCGCGGTAGAGCGTCTGGCTGGTCGTCGGGCGCATCTGACCCAGGATCACGAACTCCGACTCGCCGCCGGCCACGGGCACGAACAGCAGCAGGTCCGAGAAGCAGAAGTCGGCCAGCAGGCCCCAGGCCGCGATCAGCCGCTGGAGGTGGGCCAGCGCGGTGCCCTCGACCTTCGTGTACGAACGGGCGATCTCGGCGAGTGACGCCATCTACAGCGCGACGGCGTGGCGCCGGCGGTCGCGATAGCCCGCCAGCCACTCGTACCCCGCATCGGCGAGCATGACGCGCAGTTCGACGGCGCGCGCGGCCACGTCGGGCAGGTCGTGCGCGTCCGACGCGGTGGTGATCGGCACGTCACGCTTGTGGAAGCGCGCGAGCAGCGCGGGCGCGGGGTACGCCTCGGCCGCGGGTTTGCGCCAACCCGCGGATGACACCTCCGCCGCCATGCCACTCGACGCCGCCGCTTCCGCCATGCGCTCGTACCACTCGTCGGGCACGGCCGGACGGCGACCGCTGACCTTGGGGAGGTCGGGATGGGCGAGCACGTCGCAGACGCCGGAGCCCGCCAGCTCCTCGAGCGCGTCGGTGTAGCCGTCCCATGTGCTCTCGATGCTCCGGTTGTCCCACTCGGCCAGCACGACCGGGTCTTCGAGGATGTCCAAGCCCCACGCCCCGATCCAGTGCACGGAGCCGAGCAGCACGTCGAACGGGTAGCCCGCGAGCAGGCGGGCGACCTCGTCCATACGACCCGCGTAGTGGTCGACCTCGAGACCGAGCAGCACGGGGAGGCCGGCCGCCTTGGCCTCGAGCACCGCCTCGACGTAGTCGTCGAGGTCGGCCGAGACGTGGTCGTCCCAGTAGCCCTTCATCTGGGCGCGGAGAGCGAGGTCGGGCTCGTCGTCCCACCAGCCGCGCAGCGCGGCGTCGGCCTGACGGAAGCGGTACAGGTGCTCGGTCAGCGCGATCTCGGTGACCCCCGCCTGCGCGGCGCGCTCGCAGTACGCGGCGAGCTGCTCGAGCGTGGGTTGCGACGCCCGAGTGCCGTGAGGCCAGAGGTGCAGGTGGTAGTCGAGCACTGTGTCGAATGGTACGGCGTGGCGGCGGGACAGCTTGCCGGTGGCACGGCCACCGGCCTACTTCCAGATGGACTCGCCCAGCCGGAGCAGGCCGCCGAGGTCGTAGATGTCGGTCTCGAAGTAGGGCACGGTGGCCACCACGTCGGGCACAGACGCCAGCTCCGCCCGCTGCTCGGTCTCGCGCTTGGCCACGACACCGAAGTTGCGGTAGCTCTCGCCGATCTCCGTGAGGACGCGCGCCACGAGCGCGCGGTCGCCCAGATCGGAGCTCGGTTCGCGGGAGCCCAGCTGCTCGGCCAGCACCGGCCCCTCGGCGCAGAAGCGCTCGGCCACGCGCGCCGCGTCCGCGTCGAGGAGGTATGCGGGCAGCACCTTGTTGAGCACGAGCGCACCCAGGTGGTAGCCCTTGCCCGCGAGGGCGGAGATGAAGAACTCGGCTTCGTGCAGCGGCGCCGCCTCGAGCGTGGTCACCACCAGAAACGTCGTGCGCCGGTCGTGGAGGAGACGGGTGACGGCCTCGGCCCGTTCGACGAAGCCCTTGTACATCGTCTGGAAGAGCAGGAAGAACTCGGCGATGTCCTCGAGGAACTGCGACCCCAGGATCCGGTCGGCCATCTGGTAGAAGGGACGGGTCGCGAAGTTCATGACACGCGAGCGGGCGGGCACGGTGAGCCAGCGGAGCAGCCGGCTGCTGAAGAAGTCGGCCATGCGCTCCGGCGCCTCGAGGAAGTCGATGGCGTTGCGGGTGGGTGGCGTGTCGACGACGATCAGGTCGTACGTGCCACCGGTGTGGATCTCGTACAGGCGCTCCATGGCGATGTACTCGTGGCTCTGCACGAAGCGTCCCGACACGTTCTGGTAGAGCGGGTTCTCGAGGATGCGGCGGGCGGTGATCTCGTCGGGTGCGTGGCGGAGCACCAGGGCGTCCCACGACTGCTTGGTGTCGAGCATCGCCGCCCACAGCTCACCGCGCGGGTCGACTTCCGCCTGCTTGAACGCCTCAGGCGACACCAGCGTCTCGACGTTGCCGAAGCCCTCGAGGCCCAGCGCGTTGGCCAGGCGGCGGGCGGGGTCGACGGTCAGCACCAGGACCTTGCCGCCGAGCGACGTGGCGGCCATCGCCGCGGCGGACGCGGCCGTGGTCGTCTTGCCGACGCCACCCGACCCGCAGCAGATGACGATCTCCTTGGCGGCCAGCAACTGCTCGAGCGTTCGCGCCCGCTCGGAGCTCTGACGCCTGGGCACTAGAAGCCCAGCTCCGCGGCGAGCGCGTCTGCCACCTGGTGCGTTGCCCGCAGCCCGTGGCTGCGAGTGAACAGATAGGGAACGTACAACAGCGGCAGGTCGGGGTCGACCGACGCGCGCAGGTGATCGAGGTGGCTCGCACGCGTGCGGCGCAGCGTGACCGCCAGGCGCGCCGCGTCGAGGATCGGTTCGACCGGGCCGCGGGCCACCTCGCCGAGGCTCGCGACCATGGCGGGCTCACGCAGGTGCTCGAAGAGCTCCTCCTCCGAGTGGCTGAACAGCTCGGGCAGCACCCGGTTGACGACGATGGCGGCCAGGTCCACGTCGGTCTCCTCGCGCACCCGCCCGGACAGCTCGATGGTCTCGTTGACCGGCATCTCCTCGGGCGTCGTGACGATCACCAGCCCGGTGGTGACGGGGTCGCTGAGGATGTCCATGAGCCAGCCCGTCTGCTGGCGCACCAGGCCCACCTTCACGAGCTCGTTGATGGCTTGCGGCGCCGCCAGCTGGCCGATGATGTGACCGGTCGGCGCGGCATCGACCACGACCAGGTCGTAATGGCGCTCGCGGACCTCCCAGCACAGCTTGCCGGTCGTGAGGATCTCCTTGACCCCGGGCGCGGCCGTGGCGACGAACTCGAACGCGCGCGCGAGCGGCCCGATGCGCGCGACCGCCGGCAGCTTGAGCTGCAGGCGCAGGTACTCCTGCAGCGATGCCTCGGTGTCCATCGACATCGCGAACAGACCGGGCTGTATCTCGCGGGGCTTGAAGCGGGTGCGCGACGTCTCGTAGAAGTCGGCCAGGTTGCCCTTGGCATCGACCTCGCAGACGAGCGTGCGCTTGCCTCGCTGCGTCGCCAGCAACGCCAGCCCCGCGGCGATGGTGCTCTTGCCGACGCCGCCCTTCCCTGTGACGAACACGAGCCGGCGGTCGAGCAGGGATTTGCTCACAGGGCGGCGAAGCCCACCCGCCGCTCGCCGGCGACCGCGCCGATGTCCACGTAGGCCAGCTTGTCGGCGGGCACCCCGACCCTGCGGCCGCGACGGTCGGTCAGCCACAGCATGCCGCTCCCCTGCGCGACCGACGCCTCGACCGCTCGCACCAACTCGTCGCGATCGGTCTCGTCGGTCACCTCCACCTCGATCTCCTTCGCCGTGTAGATCACGCCGATCCGAACTTCCACGTCTGCTCCTCCCGATCGGTCCAAGCGTCTGTGCCGGCTGAACGTCGTGCCGGCTGAACGTCGTAGTGCCTCACGTCCGGCGACGACGAGGTGTCCCCGTTCTAGCCCACCGCGCGCCGTTTGCTAGGTTGCGGCGTTGTGCGACCAGCCCTGATGGTGCTGGCGGACGACCCTGCATACGGCGTCCCCGGCCTCACCGACGATCCCGCCGTTGCCCTCCGGCTCCTCTCGGCCACGCTCGACACGGTGCGTCAGGTGGCCGGCGTCGGCCGGGTCCTGCTCGTGCACCCGCCCGACGCGGAGTCGAGCCTCACGCCCCGCGCCCTGGGCTTCCGGCTCTGGCCTCAACTCGGAGCGTCGCCCGGCGAGCGCTACGCGCGGGCGTTCCAGCAGGGGATCGACCTGGGCTACGAGGGCAGCGTCGTCATCGGGCTCAACGTGCCCGACCTCGGCGCGGCGCGCATCACCGAGGCGGTGGGCCTGCTCGAGGAGCATCAGGGCGTCGTCATCGGTGACGGCGACGGCGGCATCGGGCTGCTCGCGCTCCAGGAGCCCCAGCCGACACTGTTCACCGGCGAGACCGTGCCCGCGTACAGCGAGCTCTGCACGCGGGCCTCACAACAACTCGTGCGCCTGGTCGAGCTACCTCCACATCACGCGCTCACGCGCGACACGTTGGGCGCGTTCGCACCGTCGTCCGCCTGAGCGCGGCGGCACTGGTTGAGCTAGCCGCCGAACGTGCCGGCGCCCGCGTGCACGCGCGCGGCCGACGCCGTCTGCTGCGCGGAGATCGGCGGACACTGGGCGGCAAGGCTCACCGGGACGCACACCGGGTCGCCGCAGCAGCTGTCCACGCTGCAGACGCTTCCCGACGGGCAGACGAGGTTCTCGCAGGGCGGGAGCGACTCGCACGCCGTGCTGCCCGGAATGCACAGACCACCGCCCCCCACGACGCTCCCGCACACACAGTCGATGTTGGTCGAGCACGGCGTGAACGACGCGCACGTCGCGCCCGCGCACTGCTGCGGGTTGGGCGTACCGACATTGGCGGCGCTCGCCGGCATGTGCACGGTGGTGAGCACCGGCGCCGCCCAGGCCACGCCCGCCGCGACACCGAGCCGCTTGAGCACCTCGCGTCGCGCCACACCTTCGGCATGCATGCCGGTCCCCTCGCCTCGCGTGCCCCTCCAGCATACGAGTGGCGTCATTCCCGTGGCGAGCTCACCGGCCGGCGTGGCCGGCTCTCCTCACCGGCCGGCGTGGCCGGCCGCGAGCCGCGCGAGTGCAGGAACCTGGTTCGCGCCGACTGCGAGCGCCGACGCGATCAGCCCGTGCTCGTCGACGAGATAGGCGCAGGGGGTGCCCAGACCGCGGAAGAGGTCGACCGCGTCGTCGCCCTGCAGCAGCACGGTGCAGGACAGCGCGGCATCGCGCAGCAGCGACCGGTTGTCGTCCGCCGATCCGAAGGCCAACAGCACGAGCTCCGTGTCCTGAGCGTGCAGGTCGGCGTGGAGCGACGCCAGCTCGGTCGCGATCGAGGAGCAGAACCCGCACGACGGGCTCCAGTTGACCAGCACCAGCGGGCGCCCCCGCAGGTCCGCGAACTCGACGTCGCGGCCGTCGAGGTCGCGACGCGAGAACCGCGGGACCTCCGACCCCTGCGGCAACCCTTCGGGCTCGTACCCGTCGCCACCCGCGCGGCCGAGAGAGAGCTGGGCGGTCACGCCGTCGAGCAGGCCGGTCCGACCGAGTGCGCGTGAGAGCTCGACGACGTCGTGGGCGACGACGTCGGGGTCGGCTCCGAACGCGTCGACGAGGTCGGCGATGAGCTCGTCGAGCGACGCCGCGCCATCGAAGCACTGCCAGACGATCGTCCCGATCGGGTTGAGCCAGTGGATGAGCAGCCGCCCGTCGTCGCCCTCGGGCGCGGCGATCACCGCTTCGCCGTCGATCTCGACGAACGCCACGTCGGCCCGCGGCCGGGGCACGAAGAAGCGGTCGATCTCGGCGGGCTGGATCACGCGAGCTCGCCGCCTCTGCCCGCGCTCGACGCGAGGGCGGCCAGCGGGTGCACGAGCTCGGTCGGGTCGCTCCACGCGATGGCCGCCGGCTCGAGCTCGCGCACGACCGCGGCGAGGCCGTCCAGCGCACGCTGCACGTCGCCGCGTCCTCCGCCTCCGTCGAGCGCACCGATCGTCAGCTGGAGCGCGTGCATCACCGCCTGCGCGCGCGACAGCCGGCCGGTCACGTCGGCGCCGACCCAGAACGCCCAGCCCACGAGGGGATACCGTCCCGGCTCCACCGGCGGGTCGGGGCGGGCGGTGCCTCCGGTGAGCGCGTCGAGCCGGTCGAGCGCCTGCCAGTCGATCTCGAGCGAGGGCTCGGGCACCACGACCTCGGCCCGCGTCGGATCGACCAGCGCCCAGGGCGTGTCGGCGAAGCGCAAGCCGTGCCCGTTCAACCGGCGCTCGATCAGCTCGGGCCATTGCCGGAGCACCGCAGGTGCGAGCACGGCGGTGTCGCCGGCCACCAACGTCACGCCGTGGACCCGAAGCAGCCCCGAACCGGGATCGACGCGATGGCTCGACAGGTGGGTGAGGAGGCCGCGCACGACGCGCCGCGCGTCGCGGGTGCGCACCACCGACGCCGAGCTGCGGTACAGGAAGTGGAAGCCGGTCGCGGCGCCGGACGCAGACGGCTCACCGAGCTGCACCGAGTAGTTCGGAGGCGCTTCGACGTCGGTGACCAGATGCGCAGCGAGCGCGGCGCGCAGCACGTCGTCGACCGCGGTCGTGGTGGACCGCACCCCCAGGTACAGGCCGTCGACATCGAACGTGCTCGTGGCCGCCCACACGAGGCGGTTCAGCTTGTCGAGTCACGAGGACGGCGGGTCCGCGAGGAACCGAGGCTCCTCCGCTTCGCTGGCGTGCCCGTCCATGTCACGTCGAGAGTACGTCGCGCAACAGCGCACACGCGACGTCGAGGTCACCCACGACGAGCCGGTGACACGTCGACCGGCGGGCGACCATGGCCAGCACCTCGACGCCTCGTCGACCGTGGTGCGACAGGTTGAACGAGTTCTGCCCCATCTCCATCACCGCTTGGGCGCGGGTCATCGGCGACAGCGCGGTGCCGGCGTCACGCTCGTAGCGAGGCGCGATGACGAACGCGGGCGCAGTCGGCGGCGCGATCGCGTCGGGGCGGATCGTCCGTGCGTCGACGTGCCACTCGGTGAGGAGATAACGACGGGTGACCTCGGGGTCGACATCGGGCGTCAGGTCGGCGAGCACCTCCCACGACCCGGCGCCGACGGTGAGGGACTTCGGAAACGGGTGCACGCGCAGGGTCTCGGGATCGATGGCGGCCGCCTCGTCGCTGAGATAGCGGGCGCCGGCGCGCACGAGGCCCGCGACGAGTGTCGTCTTTCCCGACTCCATCGGAGCGGGGAACAGGACGGCTCGCCCATCCCATTCCACCGCGCCCGCATGGACGAGGACGTACCCGTCACCGGACTCGACTGCCCGACGGTTGACGTGCCACAACAAGGTGGCGACGACGAACGATCCCGAAGGTGTCAGGGCGAGCCGCTCGCGACCGAAGTAGAGCGCGTAGCGGTTCTTGGTCACATCCCCCCGGTCGAGGACCGAGTACGCGCGCGAGGTGTCGAGACCGTCGCCCGCCTGTCCGTCGAGGGACAAAGGGTCGAGCACGGCTCCGAGGTACTCGCCGAGGGCGGGGTCACAGGTACGCACCACGAAGTCGTGGGCGAGCGCCCG
>Ga0066710_100002313_pt1 | contig 15258 bp, 14 predicted proteins | sample GraSoiAngelo_159_FD_79666 | JGI IMG/M metagenome (GOLD analysis project Ga0066710, IMG submission 79666) | Grasslands soil microbial communities from the Angelo Coastal Reserve, California, USA - 14_1009_16_40cm | ecosystem: Environmental > Terrestrial > Soil > Grasslands | place: USA...
ACCGACGAGCGCGACCTGGCCCCAGAAGAAGAAGACGAAGCTGAGCTCGCTCCACATGAAGAGCGCGTGGTAGTAACCGAGCGGCGACCAGTCGAACGGCTTCACCATGGTCCAGTTGAGCAGCGCGTTCACGGCCTGATAGAGGTGGACCACCACGGTCACCACGCCCGCGCCGAGGATGGCGCCGACGATCTCCGCCGCGCGAGGCCGCCGGCGCCACGCCACGAGCTGACTGGTGATGAACACGTTGGCGAGCGGTATGAGCAGCCCGTCGCCTATGACCGCGGACGTGTAGGTGAGGGTGGTGCGGTACTCGCTGACGATGGGGTCCGCCCGCCAGTTCAGGTAGACGTTACCGATCGCCTGGACAATGAACCCGAAGAAGACTGTGGCGGCGAAGACACTGCCAAGCAGCAGCCAGGGACGTTGCTCGACGGCCGAGACCGTGCGCAGCATCTTCCCCTCCCTTCAGCGCTGGCGTACGCGGGCCGAAACGCTAACAGATTCAGTGCTTCGGAGCCCCTAAAACGCCCGCCCGGTACGACCGCCGATCGACGAGCGGCAGGCTGCTTGCCACCCTCCGGCGGATGAGCGGCGTGTGATGGGCGACGGTCAGCCACTCCACAACGGGCCAGAGGTCGTCCTCGGCCGTCATCCAGTTGATACGGTCGAAGCGAGCAAGCGATAGCGGACGGGAGTACGCGCGAAGGGTCCGGTCGCCGTCCCAGTTGAAGTAGTCCTCGAAGTAGCTCATGACCAGCTCGCGGATCGTGCGATAGACCGGCGCCCGAAACCGCAAACCCGAGAACTTCGACGTCGCGACCGAGCCCCATAGTCCGCGGTCGCGATACACCGCGAGCACGTGGTCGTCGTCGTTGTCGGCCTCGAGGTCGACGAGCAGCGGCGGACGTCCGTTGACGCGGAACGCCGCGGCCGCGAGGAACGCGCCTTCCGCACAGTGCGCGGTGCGGTCGCGCATCACCCGACGCGGGGAGCGCACGGTGTCGCCGTGCTTTTCGATGTTGTAGGTCAGATCGTCGAGGTAGCGCTGCACCTTGTCGGGCGTCGAGAGCCGGCGCAGCAGCCCGACCTCGGAGCGCGTGAGTCCATACACGCACGCCAGTCTCTAGCATTCCGCCGATGCGCGAGGCACATGACGTCGTCATCCGCGGCGGCGCGATCTACGACGGCTCCGGGGGTGCGCCATTCACAGGTGACGTCGCGATCGATGGCGACCGCGTCGCGGAGCTCGGGAGGGTCGGCGCGCGCGGTCACACCGAGATCGATGCGCGAGGGCTCGCGGTCGCGCCGGGCTTCATCAACATGTTGAGCTGGGCGACCACGTCGCTCATCGCCGACGGACGGTCGCAGAGCGACATCCGCCAGGGCGTGACGCTCGAGGTCTTCGGCGAGGGATGGTCACTCGGCCCGGTGAACGAGACCATGCGTCGCGAGCAGACCGAGCAGCAAGGCGACATCAAGTACGACATCACCTGGACAACGCTGGCCGAGGCACTCGACACGATCGCCGCGGGCGGGATCTCGTCGAACATCGCGTCGTTCGTCGGGGCAGCCACCGTCCGCATCCACGAGCTGGGGCACGACGATCGGCGGCCAACGCCCGAGGAGCTCGGACGGATGCGCGCGCTGGTCGACGCGGCGATGCGTGACGGCGCGCTCGGTCTCGGCTCGGCGCTCATCTATTCGCCGGCGACGTACGCGGATACGGACGAGCTCGTCGCGCTCGCGGAGACCGCCGGGCGTCACGGCGGCATGTACATCTCACACATGCGGAGCGAGGGCAACCGGCTCGTCGAAGCGGTCGACGAGGTCATCGAGATCGCACGTCGCGCGAGGCTGCCGGCGGAGATCTATCACCTCAAGCAGGCCGGCCGCTCGAACTGGAACAAGCTCGACGCGGTGATCGATCACGTCGATCGTGCTCGTGCGAGCGGCCTCGCGGTCACCGCCGACATGTACCCGTACGAGGCGGGCGCGACCGGTCTCAGCTCGTGCTTCCCACCGTGGGCCCACGAGGGCGGGCTGCGCGCGACCCTCGCGCGCCTGCGCGAGGCGGCGCAGCGCGCGCGCATCCGCGAAGACATGGCTCGCCCCGGAACGGATTGGGAGAACCTCTACGAGGCCGCGGGCACGCCCGAGGGCATCGTGCTCGTGTCCTTCAAGAACGAGCGCCTCAAGCCCCTGACCGGCCAGACGCTCGGCGAGGTCGCGACGCAGCGCCGGGCGGACCCGCGCGACGTCGCGATGGACCTGGTGCTCGAGGATGAGAGCCGCGTTGGCATGGTCATCTTCATGGCTTCCGCCGAGAATCTCCGACGCGAGGTCGCGCTTCCGTGGATGAGCTTTGGCTCGGACGCCGGCTCGATCGCACCCGAGGGCGTGTTCCTCCTATCGCAGCCGCACCCGCGCAGCTATGGGACCTTCGCGCGCGTGCTCGGCCGCTTCGTGCGCGGCGAGCGCGCCGCGTCGTTGGAGGACGTCGTCCGGCGCATGACGGGCTTCCCCGCCAAGAATCTCAAGCTGGATCGCCGAGGCCTCCTGCGGGAGGGGTTCTACGCCGACGTCGTCGCCTTCGACCCCGCGACCATCTCGGACCACGCGACGTACGCCGAGCCGCATCGGTACGCGACGGGCGTCGCGCACGTGCTCGTCAACGGAGCACACGTTCTGCGCGACGGTGAGCATACGGGCGCTCGGCCGGGTCGAGTGCTCTTCGGGCCCGCACGCCGGAACGGATAATCTCGCAGCTATGCCGGTCGACCCGAAGATCGCGGACCTGCTTGCCGAGGCCGAAAGGATCGACCCGCGTCCGCTGGAAGCGCTGAGCGTTGCGGAGGCTCGCGCGCGAGGCGGTTCGGTGAATGCCGCCCCGGCGCTCGCGCCGGAGCCGGTCGCCGAGGTCCGCGATGTCATCACGGACACACGCCCGCCGATCCCGGTCCGCTTGTATCGGCCACGCTCCGGGAAGATGCTTCCGCTCCTCGTCTACTTCCACGGCGGCGGCTGGGTCGTCGGCAGCGTCGCGATCTCTGATCCCTTCTGCCGCGCGCTCGCGAACGCGAGTGGTTGCGCCGTCCTCTCGGTCGAGTACCGGCTCGCGCCCGAGGACCGCTATCCGGCCGCCGCGGACGACGCCTACGCATCGACACGCTGGGCCGCCGAGCACGCCACCGATCTCGGCGTCGACCCGTCACGCATCGCGGTGGGAGGTTCGAGCGCCGGTGGCAATCTCGCCGCGGTGGTCACGCTCATGGCCCGTGAGCACCGGGCGCCGCCGATCGCGTTCCAGCTGCTGCACGTGCCGGTGACCGATCACGACTTCGGGACACCCTCCTATCGGACGAACGGCACCGGCTTCGGTCTGACCCTCGCGGGTATGACGTGGTTCTGGGATCACTACGCGCCGGATCCAAAGCTCCGCGACGAGCCGTACGCGTCCCCGCTTCGCGCGCCGGATCTCTCAGGCCTGCCACCGGCGCACGTAGTCACGGCGGAGTGCGATCCCCTGCGTGATGAGGGGAAGGCCTACGCGGCACGTCTCCTCGAAGCCGGGGTGCCGACGACGTACGTCGAATACCCGGGGATGGTGCACGGCTTCACGTCCATGGCGATGCTGGTTCCCACCGGCCGGACCGCTATCGACGACATGGGTGCCGCCCTGCGAAGGGCGCTGACCTAGGAGCTAGCTGCGTGACGACGTGGCTCGGCCCGCGACGGCGTCCGCGAAATGGATCCCGAGATCCTCGAGCAGCACCTGCGCGCAGTTGCGGCCAGGTGCGCCCGTGACCGACGCGCCCGGATGTGTGGTCGCGCCGGTTTGATAGAGGCCGGCGACCGGTAGGCGGTAGCCCGCCCACCCCGGCATCGGTCGCAGCGCACCCTCCTGCGCGAGGTCCTGCTCGCCGCCATGACATGAGCCGCGGTAGTTATGCGGATTGCGCCGTTCGAGATCGAGAGGGCTCTCGATGTGCCGCGCGAGGATGTCCCGTTCCGTCAGCCCGCTGGTGTGACGTAGGTATTGCTCGAGGAGCGCGCCGGACACATCGTCCTTCACGGTGTCCCAGCGCTCCGGTCCGCCGCTCCGCAGCTCGTAGGGCAGAAAACCGACGATCTTGAGGGTGTGGCGACCTGCCGGCGCGCGCGTTGCGTCGACCACCGAAGAGGAGATGCACAGCAGTGGTGGGCGGTCGAGGTGGATATCGCCGCGTTCGAACGCGGCCAGCGCAGCGAGGAGCTCCTCGGTCGAACCACAGATGCCGGCGGCGACGGACGAGGTCGGACCGCCGTCGAGGCGGTAGCGAGGCTCGGCCGCGAGCGCGTAGTGCGTCACGAACATGGTGACGCCGGTACGCCAGCGCGCGAGGCCGCGCACGAAGTCCTCGCCGAGCGCCGCCCCGCCCACGACGGCCGGCAGGTGCTTGACGTGGATCGTCGACACGACGGCGCGTCGAGCGCGATATTCGGCGCCATCGGACGTGACGGCTCCCACCGCACGGCCGTGCTCGATCAGGATTCGCGTCACCTCCGCGCCGGTGCGGACGGCCCCGCCGCGTTCGACCACGATCCGCGCGAGCGCATCGGGTAGGGCGACGGACCCGCCCTCGGCCGTCGTCCACGAGAACGCCTGACGGCCCGCCGCGATCGACAGCGGAAGGAGTCCGGTCCCCGGCTGATCGACGCGCGCCATCGTCATCAGCGAGAGCCAGAGGAAGAAGGTCCGCACGCGCTCGTTCTCGAAGCGCTCGCGCACCGTGTCGAGCGCGCTCGAGTACCGCCAGCGAACCGTCTCCACGCCGGCCGGTGTCGCCTCGAGCGCGGCGATCGCGTCGCTCGGTCCCGCCGCGGGGCTGTAGCGCGCGCGATTCTGCGAGTCCTTGATCAAGTCCCAATCGTCGAGCATGCGCTCGTAGGCGCGAGCGTCGTTCGGCGAATGCCGCGCGATATCGCGCACGGTCGCGGCGCGGTCGCGATGCATCGTGATGCCTGGGCCGTCCAGGAACGGCATGACAACTACGGGATCCGGGAACAGGTACCGCAGTCCGTAGCGACCGAGCTCGAGCTCGTCGTTCCGCACGATCGGACTCGACTGGAAGATGGTGTGCGCGGAAGCGCAGAGGTCGTGCCGGAACCCGGGCAGCGTGACCTCCTCGGTCGACGTGTCCCCGCCGATGCGCGCCGCGCGCTCGAGCACGAGGACGCGCATGCCTGCTCGGGCGAGATACGCGGCGGTGATGAGACTGTTATGGCCGGCGCCGGCGACCACGACGTCGAACTCGGTCACGCGAGGCGCTCGCGCATCCAATCCGCCATCGCCGGCCGGTACTTGTAGGGAATGTTGTTGCAGACGTGGTTGCCCTCGGGGTAGAGGAGCAGCGTCGCGTTCGGCGCTTCACGCACGATGCGTTCGGCCTGCTCGGGCGGGAACAAGCGATCCTTGCCGCCGTGGATCACCAGCAGCGGGCAGCGCACCTCTTTCAGTACGCCACGAAGGGATATTGTTTTCGCGCGTTCGAACGCCTCGGCCTCATTGCGTGATTTCGTGTAGAAGACGTAGCCGCCCTTTGTCAGTGGGTTCAGCTGCGCCCAGCACTCGGACAGGTCGTAGGGGCCCGCGAGCGCGACCAGCGCGCGAAGCCGCTTCTCCTTGGCGGCCGCGAACGGGCCGTAGATCCCGCCCATGCTGATGCCCATCAGGCCGACGCGGTCGAGGTCGACACCGAGATCCGCCGACGCGAGATGATCGAGCAGCGGCGTGATGACGGTCGACCAGTCGGCGCGGATCGGGAAGCGTGGCGCGTTCTCCCCCTGCCCAGGTCCGTCGATCGTCAGCGTCGCGAGGCCGCGGCGCAGGAAGTCGTTCTCCATCGCGTAGAGCTCTTCCTTCACGGAGTCGAGCCCTGGTACGAGGATCGTGAGTGCGGCGTTCTTCGCACCGCGCGGCGTTCGCAGGATGCCGGGAATCACGGCGCCCTCGAACGGCGCTTCGATGCGGCGTCCAGGCGGGTCGAGTCGCGTCACGGCCTTCGCGTAGTTCGCGACCGTCAGCTCGCTCAGCTCGTCGTGCAGCTCGCGATCCTCGAACCAGAGGAACTTGCCGAGGTGATAACACCACGCCGCGCGCTGGTACGCGTCTGTCGCGGTCACGGCGCGGCCCCCGCCTGTCGCATCGTCCGCGATCGCACGATGCACGTCACCGACCCGCTTCCAGTTCGGCGCCCAGTCGCGCCACTCACGCGTCTCGTCGAGCACACGGTCGAAGTCGTTCGAGTCGATACCGTTTGCGACGAAACGTGGCTTCCAGTGCCCGGCTGCGAGTCGGACGTGGTCGGCGGTCTCGGCCGCCATCTAGCTCTCGAGATCCTTCGCGACGTCGGCGAGATAGCGCGCCGCATCGGCGCCGTCGGCGACGCGGTGGTCGACAGTCAGTGTGAGCGAGACCACTTGGCGCACCGCAGGCGAGCCGTTCACGACGACGACGCGATCCGCAACGCGTCCGACGGCGAGGATCGACGCTTCGGGTGGATTGACGATCGCGGTGAAGCGATCGACGCCGAAGGTGCCGAGATTCGAGACGGTGATGGCGGCCCCGCCAAACGCGTCGCCGCGCGCGTGGCCTGAACGCACCGCGGTCTCGAGCGCCTCGCGCTCTTCGCGCAGGGACCCGAGCGATTTGCGGTCCGCGTCACGCAGGACGGGAACAATCAGCCCGGCATCGAGCGCGATCGCGAGGCCGACGTCGATCTTCTGCGACATGACGATGGCGTCACCATCGAAGCGCGAGCGAAGCCGTGGATGGGCGCGGAGCGCGGTCGCGGCGGCCGCGACGATCAGATCGGTGTACGACACGCCCGCGGCCTCGCGCTTCGCGTTGGCCCGCGTCATGTCCACGTCGCGGGAGATGGAGAACTGCGGCGCCTCGCGCGCGCTCCGCGTCATTGCCTCCGCAACGGCCCGCCGCATGCGCGTCAGTGGCTCGCGCTTCCCTCCTGAAGCGGCGGACAAGGCCGAGGTCGACGGCGAAGGGGCTGGCAACGCCGCGGCAGCCTCGACGTCCTCAAGACCGACGCGTCCGCCCGGGCCCGTACCGCGCACGAGGTTGATGTCGACGCCGAGCTCCTGCGCCCGCTTGCGAGCTGCCGGAGACGAGCGGACACGGTCGGAGGCTTCTGCACCGACCGCAGCGCCCGCGAGAGGCGGCCCCGTCCCCGCGGGCGAGTCGTTCCGAGCGAGCGGAGACGGGGCCGGCGCCACGCTGGCAGGTAGAGGCTCATCTGCCGTGTCCGCGATCAGCGCGATCACGGTCGCGACAGGAGCGCTGGCGTCCGCGGGCAGCAGGATGCGACGCACGATCCCCGAGGCGGACGCTTCGATCTCCATGTTCGCTTTGTCCGTCTCGATTTCGAAGAGGACCTCGCCCTTCTCGACGCGCTCGCCTTCCTTCTTATGCCACGCGATCAGGCGCCCTTCGTCCATCGTGAGACCGAGCTTGGGAAGGATGACGCGCGTGACGCTCACGCGCGGATCGTCCCACCCATCAGGCGAGGAGCTCCTTGGCGACGCGAATGATGTCGTTCACCTGTGGTACGACACTCTTCTCGAGGTGCTGCGCGTACGGGATCGGCGTCTCGAGACCGGCGAGCCGGCGCGGTGGCGCATCGAGGTCGTCGAAGGCGTCCTCGGCCACCATCGCAGCGATCTCGCCGCCGTACCCGCCACGCTTGATCGCCTCGTGCACGACGAGCAGCCGATGCGTCCTCCGCACTGATGCGAGAACGGCGTCGCGATCGAGCGGGACGAGGCTTCGAAGATCGATGACCTCCGCCTCGATGCCATCGGCCGCCAGGTTCTCCGCGGCCTCGAGCGAGAACAGCACCTCGCGCGACCACGTCACGATCGTGAGATCGGTGCCCGCGCGCTTGACGTCGGCCTCCCCGAGCGGCACGAGATGCTCGCCGGTGGGCACCTGACCCTTCGTCCGGTACAGAAGCTTGTGCTCGAGGAAGATCACCGGATCGTCGTCACGGATAGCTGTCGTGAGGAGACCCTTCGCGTCAGCTGGCGTCGAGGGCATCACGACCTTGAGCCCGGCAACATGCGTGAACCACGCCTCGAGTGACTTCGAGTGCTGGGCCGCGTTCCCGCGACCGGAGCCACCCTGCGTACGCATCACCATGGGTACGCGCGCCTGCCCGCCGAACATGAAGCGGTTCTGCGCTGCCTGGTTCACAAGCTGATCCATCGCAAGCCCCGAGAAATCGACGTACATCAGCTCGACCACCGGCCGGAGGCCAGTGAGCGCGGCGCCGACCGCGGCGCCGACGATGCCGAGCTCGCTGATCGGCGTCTGGCGGATTCGCGTCGGTCCGAACTTGTCGAGCAGCCCTGCCGTGACCTGGAACGCGCCGCCGTGCTCGGCGATATCTTCCCCCAGCACGATCACCCGCGGGTCACGCTCCATCTCCAGACGCAGCGCATCGCCGAGCGCCTCGTTGTAGAACATTTCGCGCGTCGCCTGATCCACACGTGGGGACGCCGCAGCCTTGACGCTCACACCGTTACCTGCGCATGCCTCTCCGCGGAGCGGAGCGTGTTCCTGAAGTTGCGCTTCGCGGCGCCGGGGACCAGCAGGGGCTCCAAGAATGACGAAAGCAGCCCCAGGAGAGGCGCTCCGGTCCCTGGGACCTTGATGATCGTCACGGAGTAGTGGACCACACTTCCATTGCCGTCGGGTTCGATCACGTACTCGTCGATGGCCGCCGCGTCGGGATACGCACGCTCGAATGTCGTTTCCGAGCCTGTCTGGTAGCGGCGAGGCCGGTCGGCAGCCGTGACAAGGGCCGTGGCAACGAAGCGGACCCCACGGGCGGTGCCGCGAACCGTGAAGCGCGAGCCCTCTAAAGCGGCCCCGGGCGCGGCTGCCACGGGCTCCTGCTGGGTGTAGGAGGGACAGAGGTCCCACCCCTGCCGTTCGATCGGATCCGCCAAAAGGTCGAAGAGACGCTCGGGATCAAGCGTGCTCGTCGTGGTGTCCCTCACGGTCCGACCCTTTTCAGTAGCTTGCATACACGTCCCCGGGCAGCATGATCGGCGACGCCGGCGGGCCCGCCTCGGCCCACGCGACCGCGCGCGTCGCCTCCTCGATCACTTCGGCGTCGATCGCGTCGAGCTCAGCTTGAGTCGCCAGCTTCGTATCGGTGATCCAGGTGCGCGTGTCCACCAGCGGATCGAAGCGCGTCTTCCATCCTTCGATCTCGTCCTTCGTCTGGTATTTCCGCGGGTCGCCGTAATAGTGCCCTTCATGCCGGTACGTATCGGCGACCAGGAACGCAGGTCCTCCGCCGCGACGCGCATGCGCGATGAGCTCGCCCGCGGCTTCGTACACCGCGCGCACGTCGCGGCCGTTCACGCGGCGCCCGGGCATGCCGTAGCCCTCGGCCCGCCTGCTGATGTCCTCGACCGCGAACGCACGCTTCACCGGAAGGCTCTCCGCGTACTGGTTGTTCTCGCAGACGTAGATCACCGGTAGCTTCCAGATCGCCGCGAGGTTCGCGGACTCGTGGAAGCCTCCCTGGTTGACGGCGCCGTCGCCAAAGAACGAGACCGCGACCTGGTCTGTCCCGAGCTGCTTCGCCGTGAGCGCCGCGCCGGTCGCGATCGGGATGCCGCCGCCCACGATCCCGTTCGCGCCGAGATTGCCCTTCGACGTGTCGGCGATGTGCATCGACCCACCGCGGCCGCGGCAGTAGCCGGTCTCGCGCCCGAGCAGCTCCGCGTACATGCGACCGAGGTCGGCGCGCTTCGCGATGCAGTGCCCGTGGCCCCGGTGGGTCGATGTGATCCAGTCGTCGTTCCGTAGATGGGCGCACACGCCCGCGGCGATGCCCTCCTCGCCGGCGTACGAGTGGATCGTTCCCCAGAGCTTGCCCTCGCCGAACAGCACGGTCGCGCGTTCCTCGAAGTCACGAATGCGCCGCATCACGCGGTACAGGTCGATGGCGGTGGCCTTGTCCATCAGCTGCCCTCCACCGGGTGCAGCATCACGCGGATCGCGCCCTCCCGGCGCTCGGTGAACGTCGTCCACGCTTCCTGAAAGTCGCGTAACTGGAAGTGATGGGTGATGAGCGGTTCCACGTCCACGAGACCACGTCGCAGCAGCTCCAGTGCGCGAGCTGTGACTCCCTTGGGATTCGCGACAGAGCCGAAGATGTCGAGGTGACCTCGAACGATCTGCGAGAGGTCGACGCCGCTAAGCTCAACGCCCGCGCCCGTCGCTCCGCCGAGGACGACGCGGCCGCCGCGGCGGGCAAGCGCGATGCTCAGCGCCGCGCCGTCAGCCGTGCCGGCGAACTCGACCACAAGATCGAACTGGCCCTTGCGCTGACGCGCCTGAACGTCGGAGATCACGTCATCGGCAAACCTGGCAACTCGCGACAGGCGTTCGCCACGCCCGACCAAGGTCACTGAAGCCGCGCCAAGGCCGCGCGCCAGTTGGGCCGCACATAAGCCGATCGCGCCAGATCCGATCACCGCGACGCGCTCGCCGCCGCGCATCGCGCCTCGCTCCAACGCCCAGAGAGCGACCCCGAGGTTGTCCGTCCACGCCCCTTGTGCGAACGAAATGTTGTCTGGCAGCTTGTGGAGGGCCTTGACGGGCAGGGTCACGTATTCGGCCAGGCCCCCCGCCTTCGTGAAGCCGATGTGCCAGTGGCCCGGCTTTCCGTAGTTCATACAAAGGTTGTAAAGACCTTCGAGGCAACGTTCGCACGCGCCGCATCCAACGTGCGCCTCGGGGGCCACCCGCATTCCCGGCTCGATGTCAAAGACTCCGTCGCCGACGTCGACGACCTCCCCAGCAAATTCATGTCCCGGTATGTGTGGAAACGCCGTTGCCGGGAACTTGCCGTCGAGGATCTTCCGATCCGACGCGCAGACCATCGAAGCGTGCACGCGAATGCGCGCCAGTGCCCAGGAGTGCTCGGGAGAACGCGGCGCCGGCACGAGATCGACGACCGCATCTCCTCGATTACGGAAGACAACAGCCCACATGTCGTATGGGATGCCGTTGGCGTCCACGGGCCGGCTCACGGCTCGACGATCACCTTCAGCGCACCGTCGACGCGTTCGTTGAAGGTGCGAAGCGCCTCACGGAAGTCCCGGAGCGGAAAGTGATGCGTGATGAGTCTCTCGGCGGGAATGCGTCCGTCGGCCATGAGCGGTATGACCTCCTCCATCGTGTTGCGGTTCGCGCGGACGCCGTAGAGGTCGATCTCCTCGAGCACGATCTTCTGGAAGTCGATGGAGGAAGGCTCCTTCGGGATCCCCGTGAACGCGACCCGCCCGCCCTTGCGGACCATGCGGATGGCTTGCCCGACGGAGTCCTTCGTGCCGGCGGAGTCCGCCGCGACGTCGGCGCCGATGCCGCCTGTGAGCTCGCGCACTCGCGCCACCGGATCGCCGTCGTGGTAGTCGACGGTCTCGAAGCCGAGCTCCTTCGCACGCTCGAGCCGCTTCCCGCCGCCCACGACGATGCAGCGCGCCGCGCCGAGCGCCCGCGCGCACATCGCCGTCAGGAGTCCCATGCCACCCGAGCCGACCGCGACATAGATGTCACCGGGATTGATGCCGGGCCGCTTCACCGAGTGCAGCGCGATGGACGCCGTGTCGCACAGCGCCGCGACGTCGAGGGGCATCGCGGCGGGGATCTTGAAGACGCTTTTGATCGTATGGACCACGTAGGTCGCGTACGCGCCCTGTGTGTAGTGGCCGTATTGACGGTGGCCGAGGTCCTCCCGGCCATAGTTGAAGCAGAGGTTGTAGCGGCCGGTCCGGCACATCCGGCAGTAGCCACAGCCCGAGTGGCTCGTGCCTGCGACGCGTGTCCCCGGTACGAATCCGTAGCCCTCCGCGACCTCGCCGGCCTCCACGATCTCCCCGGCCCACTCGTGGCCTGGGATGAATGGATACGCGCGCGGCCAACGGCCCCTGAAGGTGCCGTCGACGATCTCCGCGTCGGTACCGCAGATCGCGATCGCGCGCACGCGCGCGAGGACCTCGTTGGGCCCGGGGCGCGGGATCGCCACGTCGTCGCGGATCTCGAACTCGTGGGGTGCGGTGAGCACGAGGGCCTGCATCGTCGCGGCCCTCGGCGGCGCGGTCGTCCCGACGGCCCTCATGGCTGGAACGCCACGACGCGGCAGATGCAGCCCTCGCCGCCGACCCAGCGCCAGGGGAACGCGCCGACGTCGACGCGCTTTCCGGCGACCTCGGCGAGCTCACCGCCGAGGTTCTCCAGCATCGGAATGTTCGCCTTCGCCATGTGGTAGTGAACATGCTCGAAATCCTTGATCGGCAGCGTCTCGTCGACGGGCTTGCCCGTCTGCGCTTCGTACTCCTTCACGAGATCGGGTCGGAAGTACCGGACACGGACATGCAATGAGTGATCCATCGACGCGATGTCGCCGCCGAACCAGCGGATCTTCTTCTCGACGAGGTAATCGCACACCTCCGGCTGCGGGCCCGGGTGCCTGTCGAAGTACGCGACGTCGTCGCGCGTGGGTTTGGTCCAGTTGTAGCGGTCCCACCCGGTGTACAAGATGACGACGTCTCCCTCGCGGATCTGCTCACCCCGCGGAACGCACGAGAGGACGTCCTTCAGCGAGTAATAAGACCAGGGCTTGGTGATCGGCCGCACGTCGATCACCAAGCCGGTTCCGTAGAGATCACCGATCGGGATCTCCCCCAGATGTTTGCCCGTCGGCCAATAGTGGATGGGCGCGTCGATGTGCGTACCGGTGTGCATGTTCGTGCGCACCAGCACGGTGCTCTTTCCGTCGCGATGGTGCGTCGTGATATCCGTGACCTGGATCGACTCGAACTGCGGCCAGGTCGGCATCCGATCGCCCCACGGCTGAGTGAGGTCGACGAGCTTCGTCATGTCAACAGTTCCCGGCTCAGTACGGGAAGTCCTTCACGCGTCCGAGCTGATCCACGACCCTCTTCACGATGGTGAGGTCGGTGACGTCCTCGAACTTCAGGTCCTTCGTGACCTTGCCAAAGTCCTTCTCGCTCTTGATCGTGCCTTCGATGTTCGCCTTCAGCAGACCCTCGTTCTGCGGCCAGGCCTTTGCCTTGACCAGCGTGTCAAACGTGTCCGCTACGACGTCGGCAGCCTCCTTCGTCTGGGTGACGCCGACATCGATGATCTTCTGGCGGTTCGCCGGGTCGTACATCGCCCGGTTCGCTCGCATGAGCGCGCGGATGATGCACTCGGGCGTCGCGGGATCGTCCTTCAGTACCTGGGTCGGGACGATGTAGACCGAGTACTGGTAATCCGTGAGGACCTCCCACATGTTCGCAAGCACGGTGATGGTCGGCGTCTGCTTCTGCACCGTCTTCACTTGATCGATGTGGAGGACAGCCGTGTCGGTCGTGCCCGTCGCCAGGGCCTGGACCCGTCCCGCGGTCGTGGTCGTAACGAAGCTGACGTCCTTGGCCGGGTCGAGGCCAGCCTTCTTCAGCACGATGCGGGTCATGACGTCGGCGAACCCGCCTGGCTCCTGGACGCCCATCTTCTTGCCCTTGAGGTCGGCGAGGGTCTTGATGCCCGGCCCCACGGCGAAGGAGACGTCGACCAGAGGCGCGTACGTGTAGATGATCTTCACGTCGGCGCCGTTGGCGATCGCGTCGACCACCGGTTCGCTCGAGGTGCCGGCAAGGTCGATGGCGCCGGATGCGGACGCGCGGAGCGAACCGACGCCGCCGTCAAAGCGCACGAGCTCAACGGTGAGGTTCTCGTCCTTGAAATAGCCGAACGCGTCCGCGACATACGGCGTGAGATGGACGACGTTCGGCGGCGTGACCGGCACCGCGATCGTGATCTTCTTCGCGGCACACGTCGCCTTCGGCGCCGCCGTAGCGGCGGCGGCCGTTGGTGCGGTGCTCGCCGTCGCTGCGCCGCCCGCCCCCCCTCCCCCGCCCCCGCACGCGGTGATCAAGATCGCGAAGCCGAGACCGATGGCCCCAAACGCACGCGCACGCATCTGCGAACTCCCTCTCATTGCTCTTTCTTCAGCCACGGTGCGATTCGACCCTCCAGCCACTGGACAAGACCCATCATCAAGATGCCCATGGTCGCGACGACGATCACCGGCACGAACATTCGATCGATCCGAAAGACGTTCTCGTACGCGATGATCAGGTAGCCCAGCCCGACGAGACCGATGAAGAACTCCGCGACGATCATGCCGATGAGACCGCGCCCGATCGCGAGACGGACGCCCGCCAGGACGTAGGGAGTGGCCGACGGGATGATCACGTCGGTCCAGAGCCGCCGTTCGCTCGTGTGGAACGACCGCGCCACTTCCAACAGCTGGCGGTCGACGTTACGAACGCCCTGTTGCGTGTTGATGAGGATCGGGAAGATCGCGAACAAAGCCACGGTCGCGATGCGTGGTGGATCGCCGATGGACTTGAACGCGACCGCGATCAGCGGCACGAGGGCGACCGATGGCACGGAGTAGAGCGCCGAGACCAGTGGATCGATCGCGTTGTACACGAAGCGCCAGCGGCCCGAGGCGATCCCGATGACCAGACCGAGAACAAGCGCGACACCGAGGCCGCCAAAGAGCTCACGGAAGCTCTGACTCATCGCGTCCTGCAGCTCGCCGTTGGCGATCAGCTCGAAGAAGGCGCGGACGATGTCCGACGGCGGACGCAGGATCAGCTTGTTGAGCGTCGGCCCGAAGAGCTCCCACACGCCGAGGATCACGGCGATCGCGCCAAGCCGCACGGCCCAGTCGCCCGGACGGAGTCTGCGCCATCGGCTCGTGCGCGGCGCGGCCGCGCGCGATTCGTCGACCTCGACTCCGACCTGATGCAGCGTCATGCCGCGCGCTCTCGGAGCAGGCGCCAGCAGTGGTCGCGGAGCGGGATGAAACGCGGGTGCGCGATCACGCCCGCCACTGTGCGTGGCCGTGGGATGTCGACCTGGAGAAGCTCACGCACGCGTGCGGGCCGCGCGGAGAGCACCAGGATGCGGTCGCCCATCGCGATCGCCTCCTCGATGGAGTGCGTGATGAAGACCATCGTGCGCGGCGCGAGCTGGTAGATCCGGAGCAATTCGTCCTGGAGGATCTCGCGTGTGAGCGCATCGAGCGAGCCGAAAGGTTCGTCCATGAGCAGGATGTCCGGCTCGACCGCAAGCGCGCGCGCAAGGCCAGCGCGCTGCTGCATCCCGCC
>Ga0066710_100002316_pt1 | contig 15251 bp, 14 predicted proteins | sample GraSoiAngelo_159_FD_79666 | JGI IMG/M metagenome (GOLD analysis project Ga0066710, IMG submission 79666) | Grasslands soil microbial communities from the Angelo Coastal Reserve, California, USA - 14_1009_16_40cm | ecosystem: Environmental > Terrestrial > Soil > Grasslands | place: USA...
GCGCGCGATGCTCGCGCGGCAGGCGTGCTACGCGGGACCGATCGAAGGCGCGATCGAGTGGCTGCAGCGCTGGATCGACGCCGGCGTGCGCCACATCGCGATCCGCTTCGCCGGCGGCGATCAGCTCGCGCAGATCGACGAGACGGCATCCCGGCTCTTGCCGCGGCTCAAAGGCGGCGGATGACCGACCGGGATCTTCGTCCGCTGCTGGCGCCGCGATCGATCGCGATCGTCGGCGCATCGAAGACGAACCCGTACGCGAGCCGGCTGCTCGTCAATCTTCCGAAGGGAGGCTTCGGAGGGCGCCTCTATCTGATCAATCCACGCCAGGCGTCGATCGACGATCACCCGTGCCATCCGTCGATCGACGCTCTTCCGGAGACGCCGGACCTCGCGGTGCTCGTCGTCCCGCAGCGCGCCGTCCTCGAGGTGCTCGATGCGTGCGGGCGGAAAGGCATCCCGGCCGCCCTCATCATCAGCGCAGGCTTCGGCGAGGCGGGCGACGCAGGTCGCGCGGCGCAGATTGAAATCCGACGCATCGCGGACTCGCACGGCATGGTCGTGTGCGGGCCGAACTGTCTCGGCATCGTGAACACGCGCGCGTCGGCGATGATCCATTCCTTCACCGGCCTTCCGGTGCGGCCCGGCGACATCGCGCTCGTGTCGCAGAGCGGGGCCATGGCGTTCGCGTCGATCCTGTCGCCGGCATGCGATCGCGGCGTCGGCTTCGGTCTCGCCGTGTCGAGCGGCAACGAAGCGGTCGTCGACACCGTCGACTACGTCAGGCACTTCGTCCGCGATCCCGACATCCGCGTGATCACCAGCCTGCTGGAAGGCCTGCAGCCCGGCCGCGGCCGCGCGTTCCTCGACGTGGCGCGCGAAGCGGCCGACGCCGGCAAGCCGATCCTCGTCTGCAAGGTCGGCCGCTCGGAGACCGGCGCCCGTCAGGTCGTGTCGCACACCGGGTCGATGCCGGGTTCTGACGCCGTCCACGACGCCGCCTTCGCGCAGGCCGGGGTGATCCGCGTCCCCGACCCCGACGACCTCTTCGAGATCGCGTCGGTGCTCTCCCGCTGCCCCGAGGCGCGCGGCGACGGCATCGCGGTCCTCAGCACCTCCGGCGGCCTCGGCGTCGTGCTCGCCGACAAGTGCGGGATCGACGGGCTCTCGCTGCCGCCACTCTCGCCGGAAACCGCGCAGCGGCTGGCGAAGGGCGATCTGTTCCTCGTCGTCGGCGACCTCGGCAATCCGCTCGACATCCGGGGACAGGGCTCGGAGCATCTGCCGGAGTTGCTCGACCTGTTCATTCGCGACGACCGCTATCACCTGCTCGTCGTCGCGCTCGGGCTGCCGTGCACGGGCGAGCGCGCCACGCACATTGCCAGGGACGTGATCGACGTCGCGGGCAAGACGGACAAGCCGCTGATCGTGCTGTGGATGGGATCGAGACTCGATCCGGAAGGGCGACCGTCGGAACACGACGGCTTCCGCATGCTGGAGCAGAGCCGCGTGCCGATCTTCTCGGCGCCCGACACGTGTTATCGGGCGCTTCGCGCGCTGGTCGAGTACGGCCGGTTCCGTCGTCGCGCCGCCTCGGTCGCCGCGAACCCCGTGCGGCTCGGGACCGGCATCGATGAGCCGGGCGCGCGCGCGATGCTGGGCGAGGCCCACGGCACGCTCGACGAAGTCGACGCCCGCCGCCTGCTTGCCTGCTACGGGATCCCCGGCCCGCGCGAAGCTCTCGTCGCCGACGCGGATGCTGCGGTGCGCGCGGCCGCTCAGATTGGCTACCCCGTCGTCGTGAAGGCGGTCTCGGCGGACCTGCCGCACAAGTCGGAGACGGGCGCGGTGAAGCTCGGCATCGCGGACGAGCGCTCGCTGCGCGAGGCGTGCGCGCGCATCGTCGAGTCGGTGGGACGCCATTCGCCGGACGCGCGCGTTCGCGGCCTCCTGGTGCAGCAGATGATCGGCGGCGGCCGCGAGATGGTCGTCGCCGCGACTCGTGATGCGCAGTTCGGGCCGGTCGTGAGCTGCGGTCTCGGCGGCGTCTTCGTGGAAGTCCTCCGTGATGTGCAGCGGCGCGTTCCCCCGCTGTCCGCGGACGACGCGCGCGAGATGATCGCGAAGCTGGCAGGCGCTGCGACGCTCGGCGCGTTCCGTGGCGGTCCTGCCATCGATCTCGACGCCGTCGTGAACGTGATCCGGCGGGTCGGTCAGCTCGCGCTCGACCTCGAGGACCGGATCGCGGAGGTGGAGATCAACCCGCTCATCGTGACGCCGACCGGAGCCATCGCCGTCGATGCGGTCGTCGCGCTCCGGGCGTCGGGAGCTCCGGCATGACGATCGCTCGCGCGCGCCGCTCCTCCTTGATCCTGCCCGTCAACGTGCCGAAGTTCGTCGAGCGCGCGCACCTGCGCGGCGCCGACGCGATCGTGCTCGATCTCGAAGACTCCGTGCCCACGGCGGAGAAGGCCGGCGCGCGCCGGTTGATTCCCGACGCGCTCCGCATGGTCGCCCGGGGAGGCGGCGAAGTCCTCGTGCGCGTGAACAACGATCTCGCGCTGCTCGACGAGGACGTCGACGCCGCGGTCCATCCCGGCCTCGACGGCCTCGCGTTTCCGAAGGCGGAATCGGCCGAGCAGATCCGGAAGCTCGTCGCGCAGATCGAAACGCTCGAGAAGAAGCGCGGCCTCGAGCCGGGCCACGTACGCCTGAGCCTCGCGCTCGAGACGCCGCGCGGCGTTCTCGCCGCCCGGGAGATCGCCGCGGCGAGCGACCGCATCGCGACGATGAGCGTCGGGGTCGAGGACTACTGTCTCGAGCTCGGCGTGGAGCCGTCAGCCGACGGCGTCGAGCTGCTCTACGCGGTCTCGCGGGTCGTGACGATCGCGAAGGCGGCCGGCATCCAGCCGACCGGCCTCCTCGGCAGCATCGCGGAGTTCCGCGACGTCAAGGCGTTCGAGGCGTCCGCCCTGCGCGCGCGCCAGGTCGGCTGCGAGGGCGCGGGATGCATCCATCCGGATCAGGTCGTCGTGCTGAACCGCGTGTTCTCGCCCGATCCCGCGAAGGTCGAGTACGCCGGGCGCGTCGTCGCGGCGTTCGAGGACGGCGTGCGACGCGGCACCGCGTCGGTGAACCTCGACGGGAAAATGGTCGACGTTCCGGTCTACAAGCGCGCGCTCGTGATCATGTCGCGCGCCCGGGCGGTCGCGGAAACGGAGCGACGAAAGGCGGAGGCGCTGGCGCGCCTCACTCGAGCTTGAGCGGCTGCCCGTCGAGATCTTCGGAGCGCTCGATCTTGATCAGCACGGCGTAGCCCTTCTTGTCCGGGTCGCGCTCCTTTTCCGGCTGGACCAGCTTTCTCCACACTTCCTCGTACGCCGGTCCGGACTTCTCGATCTTCGCCGTCCCGTAGAAGCGCGCGAGCCCGCCCTTCGGCAGGAGCCCGCTCTCGCGAAGCGCCGGCTTCCGGAAGAACACCGTGACCTTCGTGCCGTCGTTCAGATTCGCGTTGGTCGAGCCCTTGCCGCGCTCCCAGAGCGCCAGGTGATCGTCGTCGTACACCATCGTGCTGCCGCGCGGGCTCACCTGGGCGAAGCCGCTCGGCAGCACGGTCGCCACCAGGCAGACGTTCGCGGGAAACGCGGTGTTGATGTGCTCGTGCAGGGCTTTCGGAATCGTTCCCATGCCTGCTCCTTTCGGATGAGGGGAGTGTAGAGCGAGCGCATGAAGCGTTCAACGGGCCTCCCGTATCGCTGCGTTCTCGCCGATTGTCTCGGCAACACAACCGAGCGTGTTGTCGAGGGGCGCCACGGCTTGGCCGGGGCGTCCCGAGCGTCGGGGGAGTATGAGGGGGACCGCCGCGGTCCCCCGCATGTTATAGTCCGCGCCAACTCGTCAGCCAGGAGGATCGCAATGGCCCCGAAAACATGGACGCTGCTCCTCGTCGCAGTCGTGCTGGCAAGCCTCGGTCCCGGCACGGCCAACGCGGCCGACGTCATCAAGTTCGGGATCTCCACTCCCCTCTCCGGTCCCGCCGCGCCGTGGGGGATTCCGCACAAGAATGCCACCGAGCTCATCTTCGACGAGATCAACAGCCAGGGCGGTCTCGACGTGGGCGGCAAGAAGTACAAGCTCGAGGTCATCGCCTACGATCACAAGTACGTGATCGCCGAGGGCGTCGCCACCATCAACCGCCTGATCTCTAAGGACGGCGTGAAGTACATCTCGGTCCTGGGCGGCGCGGTCGTGAAGGCGAACGAAGAGCCCGTCAACGAGGCGGGCGTGCTGAACCTGCCGCTCGCCTACGCCGAAGGGCTGGTGAGCCCGAAGAACCCGCTCACCTTCCACAGCTTCCCGTCGCCGCCGGAGACGACCGTGTTCTGGAAGTGGATCAAGGAGCGCCACCCCCAGATCAAGCGCGTCGCGACGATCTCCCCGAACGACGACACGGGCTGGTGGTCGATCAAGATCGAGACGACGTACGTCGAGAAGCTCGGCTATCAGATCGCGGCGAAGGAGTTCTTCGAGCGCGGCCTGACCGACTTCAATCCGATTCTCCTGAGAATGCTCGCGCAGAAGCCCGACATCATCAGCGTGATGGCGTCACCGGCCGGCAGCGTGGGCCTCATCATCAAGCAGGCTCGAGAGCTCGGCTTCAAGGGCCGGTTCATCCACGTCGGCCAGGTCGACACCTCGGTCGTCGCGAACATCGCCGGCAAGGCGAACGTGGAAGGCATGTGGGTGCACGGCTACGTGCAGAGCCCGCTGCCGGAAAAGGTGAAGGCCTGGCAGGCGAAATACACGAAGAAATACGGCGAATGGAACGCGACCAGCATCGACTTCACAAACCCCGCGTTCGCATTCGTCGCGGCCGTGAAGAAGGCGCAGAGCCTCGACCCGAAGAAGATCGCCGACGCGCTCCACTCGGTCGAGTTCGAGAACCTCTGGGGCAAGGCGCACTTCGGCGGCAAGGACTTCTACGGGATCGCGAACCAGATCATCTACCCGATGCCGTTTTCCGAGGTGAAGGACGGGGTCGCGACGCTCGTCGCCCAGCTGACGCCGCCACATAATTGACGGCTTCGCTGCTCGTTCAGAGTGCGGTCATCGGGTTGTCGATCGGCTCGATCTACATCCTGATGGCGCTCGGCCTCACCCTGATGTTCGGGATGATGCACATCATCAACTTTGCCCACGGCGCCGTGTACATGCTCGGCGCCTACGTCATCTACTACGTCTTCTTCCAGTCCGGCGCGCCGTACTTCGTCTCGTTCGTCGTGGCGATGGTGCTGCTCGGCGTGTTCGGCTATCTCGTGGAGCGCTCGATCTACCGGCCCGTCAAAGGCGGCATCGAGCCCACGCTCGTCGCCCTGCTGGCGCTGACGACCTTCCTGCAGGCCGCCGGCTACCCGGTGTTCGGACAGCTCGACAAGCACGTGCCGCCGGTCTTCGAGGGGACGAAGAACGTCCTCGGCGTGATGGTGTCGGTGGAGCGTCTGGTCATCATCCCGATCGCCGCCGCGCTCGTCGTCGGGCTCTACCTCTTCATCAACAAGACGAAGATGGGCGCCGCCATGCGCGCGATCGAGCAGGACAAGGAAGCCGCGGCGCTCCAGGGCGTGAACGTGCACGTCGTGAACGGGCTCGCGTTCGCGATCGGCTTCGCGCTAGCCGCCGCGAGCGGCGCGCTCATGGCGCCGATCTTCAAGCTCGATCCGATGATGGGCGAGCAGCCGCTCCTGAAGGCGTTCATCATCATCATTCTCGGCGGGCTCGGCAGCATTCCCGGCGCCATCGTCGGCGGCCTGATGCTCGGGCTGATCGATTCCATCGTCGCCACCGCCCTCGGCGCGGAGCCCGCGTTCCTCCTGAGCTTCGTGTTCATCATCCTGGTCCTGCTCTTCAAGCCGACCGGGCTGTTCGGGTATGCCCAGTAAGACCCCCGGTCAGGCGCCAGGTAAAGCGATCATCGCGATCGTGATCGCCGTGCTCGTCCTGCTGGCGCTCCTCGTGCCGCCGCTGGGCGGCGACTACTACGTCCACCTCCTGGCGCTCGTCTTCACCAACGTGATCCTCGCCGCGAGCCTCCGGCCGTCGCTCACGTGCGGTCAGCTCAACATCGGTCACTCGGGCTTCATGTCGATCGGTGCGTACACCTCCGCGCTGCTCGCGAAGCATTTCGGGCTGCCGTTCGAGCTGTCGCTGCTCTCGGGCGCGATCGTCGCGGCGCTGGTCGGTGTCGTGATCGGCTATCCCGCGCTGCGCCTCCGCGGCGTCTACTTCGCGATGGTGACCGTCGCGTTCGTGGAGGTGATCCGGCTCATCGCCCAGATCTGGGTGCCGCTCACGCGCGGCATGAGCGGGCTTTCCGGCGTTCCGAAACCGAATCTCCTCGGCATCACGCTCACGACGAAGGCCAGCCAGTACTACCTGGCGCTCGGGCTCATGCTGCTGATCCTCGCCATCCTGTACAAGCTCGAGCGGAGTCGCCTCGGGCTGATCTGGCGCAGCATCGGCATGGCCGACCCGCTGGCGCAGTCGCTCGGCGTCAACATCGCCGCGCACAAGCTGCTCGCGTTCATGATCGGCTGCTTCTTCGCCGGCGTCGCCGGCGCGTTCTACGCGCACTTCATCCGCTTCCTGTTCCCGCCGGAGTTCGGGTTCCTGATGGCGACGAACATCCTCGTGTACAACTACGTCGGCGGGCGCGGGCACTTCGTCGGGGCGATCGTCGGCGCCATGTTCCTGTCGCTCCTCTCGGAGCCGTTCCGCGGCAGCGCCTACGAGACCATCTTCTTCTCGATCGCGATGCTGCTGACGATCCTGTTCCTGCCCGGCGGACTCATCACGCTGCCGGGCAAGCTCGCCGGGCTCCGGTCGTGGAGGGCCGCTTCCGCGCCGAGCCCCAGTCCCGCCGGCTGACAGAGTCCGTGAAACAATCCACGGCTCCGCACTCGATTGTTTCCACGAACTGAGATGCCGCTCCTGGCGACGCGACAGCTCACGAAGCGCTTCGGTGGGCTGGCCGCCGTCAACCAGGTCGACCTCACCGTGGAGCCGGGCGCGATCGTCGGGCTCATCGGTCCGAACGGCGCCGGGAAAACCACGTGCTTCAATCTCCTGAGCGGATTCCTCCGGCCGACGACGGGATCGATCACCTTCGACGGAGAGGACATCACCGGGTGGAGACCGCATCGGATCACCGCCCGCGGTCTCGTGCGCACCTTCCAGCACACGACGCTCTTCCACGACATGACCGCGCTCGAGAACGTGCTGCTCGGCCTCCACCTCTCGAGCCGGCTCGGGATCGGGACGGTGCTGCTGAGCCGTCGCGTCTATCCGCCCGATGAGGTCGCGCGCGCCCGCGAGGTGCTCGAGCTGACGGGACTCGGCGCGCACGCCGACCAGCCCGCGAGAAGTCTCCCGCACGGCCACCAGCGTGTGCTCGGCATCGCGATGGCGCTCGCCGCGCGCCCGCGGCTCCTGCTCCTGGACGAGCCGGTCACGGGCATGAACCTGGACGAGAGCGGCCGGGTGATGTCGCTGGTCAAGGAGATCCGCGATCGTGGCACGACGATCCTCCTCGTCGAGCACAACATGAAGGCGGTCATGGGCACGTGCGAGCACATCGTCGTGCTGAACTTCGGCCAGAAGCTCGCGGAGGGCACACCGGCCGAAGTGAGCACGAGCCGCGACGTCATCCAGGCGTATCTCGGCGCAGGCATCGCGCATGCTTGACGTCAAGGACCTGCGCGTCCGCTACGGCGCGGTCGAAGCGGTGAAGGGCGTGTCGTTCTCCGTGTCCGCCGGCTCGATCGTCAGCCTGATTGGCGCGAACGGCGCGGGCAAGACGACGAGCCTTCGCGCGTTGACCGGCCTGGTGAGGCCGAGCAGCGGCGAAGTGCGTTTCGAGACGGCGTCTCTCCTCGGTCGAGCGCCCCACGAGATCGTGGGCCTCGGCATCGCGCACGTCCCGGAAGGTCGCCGGCTGTTTCCGAAGATGACCGTGCTCGAGAATCTCAAGATGGGCGCCTATCGCGCGCGACGCCAGAAGGACATCGCGTCGACCCTCGGCATGATCTACGAGCACTTCCCGATCTTGAAGGAGCGCGGCCGGCAGCTCGCCGGCTCGCTCTCGGGCGGCGAGCAGCAGATGCTCGCCATCGCGCGAGCCTTGATGAGCCGCCCGAAGCTGCTCCTGCTCGACGAGCCGTCGATGGGACTCTCGCCGATCATGACGGCGGAGATCGGCAAGATCATCCGCCAGATCAACGACCGCGACGTCTCGATCATCCTGGTCGAGCAGAACGCGATGCTCGCGCTGACGCTGGCGCAGTACGGCTACGTGCTCGAGACGGGCAGCCTCGTCATGCAGGGCAACGCGCAGGAGCTCCTGCGCGACGAGGGCGTCAAGAAGGCTTACCTGGGTATCTGAGCGCTAATCGCTCGCGAAGCAGTAGAGGAGGCCGTTGCCTCCCGTGCTCTTCAGCGCGTCCTGGCTGCAGCCGCCGCCCTGACCGCGCGACGGATGCGACGAGTTCCAGGACTTCGAGGCGTCGTCGTCCCGCAACCCCTGACGATCGTGGTGTCCCAGCATCGCGGCGCCTTCGCCGCTGCTCGTCCAGTTCTTGCACGTTCGATCCTCGCCCGCCGGGAATGCGGTGCCGTCCGGTTGAGTCCCGGTCAGGATGTCGTGCATGTTCGGCTGATCGCCGCGGCCGTTGACGGGCTGACCCTTTTCCGTGAGCGCCGTCTGCTTGTTGATCTTGTTGTTCGCGCTGTGCAGGTCGTCGACGCTCGTGGCGATCGTCTCCCCCTTCGCGTTCTTCCACGGGCCACGCCCGATACGATCCCGGCCGTTGACGGCGGTTTGCCCGCCGGCGGCCTGCGTCGCAAGATACGCGCGCCACTTGTGGCTGCCGGCGCCGGCGGACTGAGCGAGCGTCTGACAGAGCTTGTCCGCGCCGTCCAGGCCACCGAGGTCCGCGCCCTTTCCCGACCCGGCGCTGGTGATGAAGAACGTCATGTCGGACTGCTGTGTCGCCGCTGTTCCGGCCAGGAAGAGCGGCATCAGGGCCGCGGCGCCGAGAATCGCCAGTCGGAGCGTCGGCTTCATCGTCGATTCCTCCCGTGGGACGTTCTTGTGCGCGCTGTGCATGTCCGCAGGCGCACGATCAGGCTATCATCCGGACCCGTGATGCGCCGGTTGATCGTGATGGGTCTTGGCGGTCTCGCACTCTGCCTCGGCGGTTCGGCGCCGGACCGCCACGCCACGTTCACCACGCGCGCGTTTGCGGCAGCCCGTCTTCCCGACGTCTTCGTCTGGGCGTGGGAGCGCAGCGAGGATCTGTCGTTCCTCGACCCGCGTCGCATCGGCGTCGCGTATCTCGCCCGCACCGTGCGGCTCCGGGGCGATGACGTCCTGACCCGGCCGCGGATGCAGCGCCTCCGCGTACCCGACGGCGCCATCATGCTCGCGGTCGTGCGCGTCGAGGCGGACCGGGCTCATCCACCGTCATATTCCGAAACGCTGGAGCGCGCTCTGGTCGACACGATCGCGGTGGAAGCGAATCCCCGGATCGCGGGCATCCAGATCGACTTCGACGCCGCGCTGTCGGAGCGTCGGTTCTATCGCGAGATGCTGATCGCGTTGCGGCAACGGCTTCCCGCCACGCGACTGTCCATCACCGCGCTGGCGTCCTGGTGCACTCACGACACGTGGCTCGCGGGGATGCCGATCGACGAGGCGGTGCCGATGCTGTTCCGCATGGGCGTCGACGACCGGCGCATCCGGGCGCACGTGGATGCCGGCCGCGACTTCCGGCCCGACGTGTGCCGTCGCGCCGTGGGAGTTTCGACGGACGAGACGATCCCGACGAGATCGTGGAGTGACCGTCGGGTCTACGTGTTCCACCCGCGGCCCTGGTCGAGCGACAGCGTGACCGCGGCGTTGCGGCAACTCGGAATGGACCCGTGACGCGGATCCAGCTCGGCGTGGTCGTCGCGCTGGTCATCGTCCTCGCTGTTGCCGCGACGGCGATGTCATGCGGCCCGTTCCTTCCGGAGGCGATCTTCTCCCGCACGGACCGTCCGGACCCGCCGCTCGACCGGTTCGCCGGCGGCACGCTCGGCATCGTGGAGCCGACGTACGGTGACGCCTACCTGGCCGTCGCGTATCGCCACCTGAGCGGCATCGGTCTGGATCGCGACGAGCAGACCGCCGTGCTCGCCCTGTGGAACGAGCGTCAGCGACCCGCGGACTTCGGCGAGCCGGCACGACGTCAGGCGCTCGCGCGATGGCGCGACGCGCGCGCGATCGTGGGCGGTGCGCCGGCCGCGGCCGTGATCGACGTGTACCGCAAGGCGGCGCCCTTCAGCGTGTTCGTGAACTGTCCCGACGACGCGTTCCTCACGGCCGCGCACACACTCGAGGACCGCGCGCGTGTCTGGGGCGCCGCGAGTCCCGACCTCAAAGCCTGGCTCGCCGCGCAGGACGACGTCTTTGTCAACTGCAGCGGCGGCCGTCACATCCCGCCGGCGGTGAACGGTGGAGCCTCCTCGCTGCTGCGGGCGGACCGCACGTACCAGATCGCGGCGGCGCATTTCTACGCGGGTGAGTTCGACGACGCGGCGCGACTGTTCGCCGAGGTCCGAGACGACCCGTCGTCGCCGTGGCGCCAGATCGCCCCGTATCTCGTCGCGCGAAGTCTCGTCCGGAAGGCCACCGTTCCCGCCGAGCAGCCCGACGCCGCGATGCTCGCGCGCGCCGACGCCGAGATCCGGGCGATCCTCGCGGACCCGGGACGGGCGCCGATTCACGGGATGACGAGCCGCCTCAGAGGATTCGTCCGCGCGCGTCTCGATCCCGATGATCGCGCGGCCGAGCTCGGACGGGCCGTCGTGACCGCCCACAGGGGAGCGACGCTCAAAGCCGACCTCGACGACTACACGCACGTGCTGGAACGCGTGTCGGGCGCGCGCGACGACCTGACCGACTGGATCCTGACGTTCAGGAGCGGACTCCCGCACGCCGTGGACCACGCGATCGAGCGATGGCGTGCGACGAAATCCCCCGCATGGCTGGCCGTCGCGGTCGCGAAGATGAACGCGTCCCCTCCGGACGCCCACGACGTGCTGGCGGCGGCGCAGCGCGTTCCCGAACCCTCGCCGGCCTTCCCGACCGTCGCCTTCCACCTCGCCCGTCTCACGATCGGGGCCGGACGAGTCGACGAAGCGCGCGACCGCCTCACGAAACTGATCGACGGGAACGGGTCGTGGCCGCCGTCCGCGCGCAACCGTCTCGTTGCGCTCCGGTTCGGGCTGGCACGCACGCTCGACGAGCTCGCGCGCGATGCCGCTCGCGTGCCGGTCGATGTCGTCGTCGACCAGCAGTCCATCAGCGCCGGCGCGTCTCTGCAGCGTTTCGCGCCAGATGCCGTCCCGACGTTGAATACTGGGCTGCCGCTCGGCCGTCTCGGTGACCTGTCGCAGAGCCGCTAGCTCCCGGACCATCTGCGAGCGGAGGTCGCGCTCGCGGCGTGGACGCGTGCGGTGTTGCTCGATGACGACACCGCGGCGACTCGCGTGGCGCCCTCACTGGCGGATCTTCTGCCCGACCTCCGCGACGAGCTGAATGGATACCGCGCGGCGGTCGATCGCGCGGACCGGCGGTTTGCCGCCGCGTTCGCGCTGCTCCGGACTCCCGGCGCGAAGCCGTACCTCGTCGCCGGGGTCGGCCGCGAGCGCCCGCGCGGCATCGATGACTTTCGCGACAACTGGTGGTGTGCGCCGGTCGGGACGAAGAAGCCCGTGGAGGGGCCCGCCGCGAGCTTCCTGACCGCGGCCGAACGCGAGTCGCTCGCACGCGAGCGCGCGAAGCTCCGGGCGATTCCGACGGGACCGAATTACCTCGCGACGATCGCAATCGACCGGGCGCTGAAGACCCCTCGCGACGACCGGGTGCCGGAGGCGCTCCATCTCGCGGTCAGGAGCACGCGGTTCGGCTGCGTCGACGCCGCGACGTCGCGGCGTTCACGACAGGCGTTCACGATCCTCCACGAGCAGTATCCGAAGAACCCGTGGACGGCGCGAACGCCGTACTGGTTCTGAGCGCCCGCGCGATCAGATGTACCCGGCCGTCGCCAGGTACTCCGCCGTCAGGACCGCGCCCTTCGCGGCGCCCATCTTCGTGTTGTGGGACACGAGGACGTACTTCACGCCGTTCTCGAGCACGGGATCCTCGCGGATGCGGCCGACGCTCGTCGTCATGCCGCCGTCCGCGTCCCGGTCGAGCCGTGGCTGCGGCCGGAAGGGATCGTCGTGCACGGTGATCCAGCGCTCGGGCGCCGACGGTAACGCGAGCTGCGCGAGGTCGCCACCGAACTCGCGGAACACCGCCGCCACGTCGGCCGGTGTCGCGCGCGTGCCGAGCGACACCGTCACGGCCTCGGTGTGCCCCTCGAGGACCGCGGCGCGCGTGCACGTGGCGCTGACGGGAAACGTGGCGGCCTCGATCGCGCCGTCGCGCACCACTCCGAGAATTTTCCCCGTCTCGCGTGCAACCTTCTCCTCCTCGCCCGGAATGTACGGGATCACGTTGTCGAGGATGTCGAGCGCGAGGACCCCGGGTGACCGCCCGGCGCCGGACACGCCCTGCATCGACGTCATCACCACGCTCTTCACCCCGAACCGATCGCAGAGCGGCTTCAGCGTGATGACGAGCCCCATGGTCGTACAGTTCGGCAGCGGAACGATGAACCCTTGCCAGCCGCGACGGCGGCGCTGGGTGTCGATCTGAGCGGCGTGCCCGTGATTGACGCCCGGCACCATGATCGGCACGTCGTCCTCGTAGCGGAACGCGGACGCCGTGCTCAGCACCGCCGCCGTCTTCGCGTACTGCGGCTCCAGGACGCGCGCGGCGTCGGACTCGACCGCGGAGAACACGATGTCGATTCCGCTCACGTCGAGGCCGTCGCCGTTCTCGACCGGCAGATCGAGCACGCTCGCCGGTGGATCTTCCAGACACCACCACCGGCGCGCGCCGGTTTTCACGTCGCGGATGGCCGCGGCGTACGTCTTGCCGGCGGACCTCTCGGAGGCCGCGAGCCGCACGACCTCGAACCAGGGGTGGTGTTCGAGCGCGACGAGACACTGCTGCCCCGCGATTCCGGTGGCGCCAACGACGGCGACTCTCTTCTTCATATCGAACACGAATATCATGAGAGGGCCTTCCAGCTCTCGGGTTTCACGATTCGTTGATCCTGTCACCTCCCGCGCCTATGCTGTCGTCGCTCGCGATCCCCGAAGATTGTGCGAGCAAGCGAGGACGACGCATGCGGTTCGGATGGCTGACGCTCGCGCACTCCCCGTCCGGTGACGCCGATTACGCGCAGATTCGTGACCTGGTGGAGCAGGCCTGCTTCGCCGAGACGGTCGGCTTCGACGGCATCTGGCTGACCGAGCACAACTTCACCGGCGAGAGCGTCTACTGTGATCCGATCCCGTTCGCCAGCGTCGTCGCCGCGCGCACGTCGCGGATCCGGATCGGCTTCGCGGTCATCCAGCTGGCGCTCCGGCATCCGATCCGTCTCGCGATCGAGCTGGCGCTCCTCGACAACCTCTCGAACGGCCGCCTCGACGTCGGCGTCGGACACGGGACGAACTACAACGAGTACGAGTTCGTCGGCTACGGCCTGCGCAGCGACGACAGCCGCGAGCGCATGGAGGAGACGCTCGACGTGATGCTCCGCGCGTGGACCGAGACGCCGCTCGTGCACGACGGCAAGTTCTACCAGCTTCGCCTGCCCGAGCTCCGTCCCCGACCGTTCCAGCGGCCGCACCCGCCGATCTGGCGGGGCGTGTCATCCGCCGGGTCGGTGCGCGAATGCGGCCGCCTCGGCGCGCCGATCATGATGGCGCGCATCCCGCTCCCGCGCGTCCCGGAACGGCTCGCGCTCTATGAGGCCGGGCTCGACGAGAGCAGGCTCGACGCATCGACACGAGCGCGGCGGCGCGAGGACGCGGCGGTCTGGCGCTTCGTGCACGTCGCGGAGAGCCAGGCGCAGGCCGAGGACGAGCTGGCGGCCGCGCTGATCGAGACGCGCCGGCACATGGTGCACGCGCGGGCAACGCACAACCCGTCCGATTTCCACGTTCCCGACTCGCGCGTGAACCCCTGGAACGATCCGCTCGTGTCTCACGAGGCCGGCGCCCGCTACTCGCTCGAGACGGCTTCGCTGTACGGCACGGCCGGGCGCGTCGCCGAGCAGGTCGCCGAGCTTCGCGACGTCGGCACCCGGCACGTGCTCTGCCAGATGAGCGTCGGCTATCTGCCTCACGCGCGGATCGTGGACTCGATGCAGCGGTTCGGCGCAGAGGTGATGCCCCGGTTTCGCTGAATCCCGCCGAATCGTTTCGCTGAAAGGGGACGACTCCAGATGAAATTCGGATTGCACTCCGTCAACCTGCACACCTGCGGTCACCCCGATACCGCCGCGCGGCTCGCTCGCGCCGCCGAGGCCGCGGGCTTCGAGTCGCTGTGGGTCGCCGATCACGTCGTCCTGCCCGATCCACCGGTGCCCGGCCGTCCGATGGCGCCCGACATGCGGCTGCTCGATCCGATCGTCTCGCTGACGTTCCTCGCCGCGCACACCTCGCGCATCCGGCTCGGCACCGGCGTGATCATCCTGCCGCAGCGCCAGGCCGTGGTTCTCGCGAAGCAGCTCGCGTCGCTCGACGTGCTCTCGAACGGGCGGCTCATCTTCGGGCTCGGTGTCGGCTGGTGCGAGCCCGAGATGCGCTCGACCGGCGCGCCATTCGCCGAGCGCGGTCGCGTGGCCGACGACTATCTCGCGGCGATGCAGAAGTTGTGGACAGAGCCCCGGCCGTCCTACAAGGGCGCGTACGTGTCGTTCGACGGCGTCCAGGCGATGCCGCGGCCGGTGCAGACACCGATCCCGATCGTCGTCGGAGGACGAACACCGCCCGCGTATCGCCGCGCCGTGACTCGCGGCCACGGCTGGTACGGCTTCGGGCTCGACGTGGACGCCACGCGCGCGTGCGTCGCCGCGCTGCGCGACGCCGCTGGCAAGGTTGCGCGTCCCGCGGAGCTCGGTCCGCTCGAGATCAGCGTGACGCCGCCCGCGCTCGACGTTCCGGACAGGGCCACGATCGACGCGTACGCCGCCGCCGGCGTGGAGCGCCTGATCCTGAGGCCGCGACCCGACATGGACGCGCCGGCGCTCGAAAGA
>Ga0066710_100002317_pt1 | contig 15248 bp, 13 predicted proteins | sample GraSoiAngelo_159_FD_79666 | JGI IMG/M metagenome (GOLD analysis project Ga0066710, IMG submission 79666) | Grasslands soil microbial communities from the Angelo Coastal Reserve, California, USA - 14_1009_16_40cm | ecosystem: Environmental > Terrestrial > Soil > Grasslands | place: USA...
CCTTGGCCCGACTTTGGTTTGCCATGGGACCGGGCTTTCAACTACACTGCACCGTCTCCGGCAAACGGCACACATAAACCCCGCGCGTACCTCATGACTTTGTAGTAACCAATAAGGAGGCGAGATGAAGCTATTGTTGTTATTGGTGACGATGCTTCTATTGGGACAGCCGGCGCCGCTTTCCGCGCAGCAACTTGGGGCGGCAAACCAGCTTGAACTCATTCAAACACTGATTGCTCGAATGGAGCAACTCGAGAAACGTGTGGCTGAGTTGGAAGGATCAAGAGCCCAGGTTGCGGTCACGCCAACAAACGAACAACCTCTGGTGGCGGCGGATACGTCTCATGCCGAACTGCCACCGGGAGTTCCGGAAGGACCCGCACTGAAGATCGCCGGATTCAGTGACTTCAATTTCGGCGCATCCGATCAGCGCGGGACTCGAAGTGGTTTTACCGAAGGACAATTCATTCTGCACCTCAATTCGAATCTGTCGTCTAAAGTGAGCTTCTTGGGCGAACTGAGTCTTAGCGCCCGGACCGATGCCGGAATCGGGTCGCCGGCGGCCACCGGTTTCAATGCGGAAGTCGAGCGGAGCATCATCCGTTTCGAGCACAACGATTACTTTAAGGTTTCCTTTGGCCGGTACCACACGCCGATTAACTATTGGAATACCGCCTTTCACCACGGCCAGTGGTTGCAGACCACAGTAAGCCGTCCCGAGATGGTGCAGTTCGGCGGCAGATTCATTCCGGTTCATTTCATCGGGACTCTTGTGGAAGGCGCGGTTGCAGCAAGGGGGTTGAATTTCAACTACAACACCGGCCTCGGCAACGGGCGCGGCTCTGTGATTAGTCGTGGTGGAGATGCCGGCGACAATAACAACTCGCGCGCGTGGCTGGTGAATATGTTCATCAAACCCGACCGTCTGTATGGACTTCAGGTAGGCGGTTCAGCTTATCGCGACAAAGTGACAACGGGTGGACAGGATTTCCGGGAATGGATCACATCGGCTCACATTGTGTGGAGCAGAGAGACGCCGGAAGTGATCGCGGAATTTGCGAACGTGAATCACGAGAATTTGAGGGCGCCGTCTACAAAATCCAACAGCCAGGCTTATTACGTCCAGACAGGTTATCGCCTTCCAATCTTCGACAAACGATGGAAGCCGTATTACCGATTTGAGTATATTCACATCCCGCGGTCAGACGCGGTCTTTCAGAATGAACAGATACCAAATCTTGCCGGATCTGTCGCAGGCCTTCGGTATGATATTTCGAGTTTTGCGGCCCTGAAATTCGAGTATCGCAATCAGCGGCGGGCCCCCGGACAGCCCCGGATCAACAGCGGTTTCGTTCAAACCAGCTTCACGTTCTGAAGGAGATGCGATGAACCAACTCCAGATGGCTTTGCTCATCGGCGTCCTCCTTTGTTGGATTCCACTTAGTCTTCGAGCGGCGCCGGCCGCGGATATCGCGGTTGTCGTGCATCGCGATGTTCCTGTGGACGATCTCACGTTCTCCGAACTCCGCAAAATCGTTCTCGGAGATCGCCAATTCTGGTCCTCAAATCTCCGGGTGACGCTCTTGATTCCACGGCCCGCTGCACACGAGCGTGATGTCATCCTGAAGAATGTTCTGCAGATGACGGAAGCGCAGTTTCGCCAATATTGGATTGGAAAGCTGTTTCGCGCGGAGAGCACCGTCGGACCGAAGACGGCCTACTCCACCGAGATAACCGTATCGCTGGTCAACAACATACCGGGCTCACTGGCGTTCATTGACGCAGCCCAGGTTCCGAAAGCCCTGAAAGTCATTCGGCTTGGCGGACTGCTGCCTGGTGATAAGGGATACCCGCTCAATTAAAGTCAATTATGACGATTCGCCGAAGACTGTCACTCTCTTTCCTGTTGATCCTTCTGCTCTTCGCCCTCAATCTCATCATTTATTTCTGGGGCAATCAGAGACGGCAAGCGACGGTCGAGGCCTTGCGTCAAGCCGTTTCGCGCCAGGCCCTGATCTCCGGGTTAAACCAGAATCTGAAGAATATCCAGAAACAGGTGACATTGCTTAGCCAGTTGGCTACCGAAACGACCGCAGCGGCTGCCGACCCCGCAGACGTGGCTCAGTTCAACAGCCAGCTTCAAAATGTTGAGCGTCAGATCAAAGAACTGCAGCATCTTTCCGAACGCGAGACCGGGGCCAATATCGAGGCATTCGCCGCTGCTTACGGCCGGCTCAGCAGTTCGTGGCGCATTTTCTATGAGAATCTGGGGTTTGATCAAACGAAAGCGATAACCGAACTGGCTGTTCGAGCCGAACCCCTCACACAAGAGGTTCTCGAGAACCGTCTTCCGCAGCTTCAGAACGACGAAAATTTGCGCGTTGATGGAGCGAGTGCAAATTTCTATCAAGTAGCCCGATGGACGGACCGCATCACGGTTCTCATTTTCGCGCTGTCGGCGGTTGTCGCTATTGCGGTGGCTGTACTCGTGTCGCAGCAATTGACGCGCGGCTTTGTCCGACTGAAGGATGGCGCCGCATCTATTGGGAGCGGAAATCTCTTTCAGCGTATCCATCTTGAAAGCAATGACGAACTGGCCGACCTCGCAAAGGCTTTCAATGAAATGACTGGAAGGCTTTCTCACGCTCACGATCAGCTCACGCTTGCGAATCAGCACGAAAAAAAGAAGAGCGAAGAACTGGAAAAAGCGTTGGATCAATTGCGCAAGGCCCAGGATCAACTTGTGGTTCAGCAAAAACTCGCTTCCTTGGGTTCGCTGACCGCAGGCATCGCTCATGAAATCAAAAACCCATTGAACTTTGTCACGAATTTCGCGGAAATTTCAGTGGGACTCGTGAACGAACTTCGTCAATCCTTCGCGGAGCAACGCGAACGAATGGAACCTAAGGAGGCGGAAAACGTTCAGGAGATGCTCGACGACCTCCAGCAAAATGTCTCGAAAATACAAGAACACGGCAAGCGCGCCGATGACATCGTTCGCAACATGCTGATGCACTCGCGCGGACAGGCGGGTGACCGCCGGATGGCGAATCTCAATTCCGTTCTCGCGGACTCCTTGAAGCTCGCTTACCATGGAATGCGCGCGCAGAATGCGGATTTCAACGTTACGATCAAGGAAGCGTACGATGCTTCCATTGAGCCGGTCAGTGTGGTTGCTCATGAGCTAAGCCGGGTGTTTCTGAACATCATCAACAATGCCTGCTATGCTGCCCACGAAAAGAAAAAAAGAGCAGGCGATGGCTTTTCCCCTGTCGTCACGGCGAGCACTAAAAATCTGGGGTCGAAAGTTGAGATTCGCATCAAAGACAACGGCGACGGGATCCCCGAGAATGTCAAAGGGAGAGTCTTTGAGCCCTTCTTTACGACGAAGCCGACAGGCTCGGGTACCGGCTTAGGGCTATCGATGAGTTATGACATCGTGGTGCAGCAACACAAGGGCGAGATCCGGGTCGAGACCGTCCCCGGAGAATACGCAGAATTCATTATCACGCTTCCTAAACTCACTTTTGACGCAAGGTGACATCCCATGGCGCTCAAAGTTCTTATCGTCGATGACGAACCGGATCTCGAGGTCCTCATCCGGCAGAGATTCCGGAAACGGATCAAAGATGGCGAATTTGAATTCGTCTTCGCCCGCGACGGACAAGAGGCGCTGAACAAGCTAAAAGAGGATTCGAATCTCGACATCGTCATGAGTGACATCAACATGCCGGTCATGGACGGATTGACCCTCTTGTCCAGACTTACCGATATCAATCGAATCCTCAAGACGGTCATCGTATCCGCTTATGGTGATATGCAAAATATCCGCACCGCAATGAATCGCGGCGCCTATGATTTCCTGACCAAACCGATTGACTTCCAGGATTTCGAAATAACACTCGAAAAGACGATCCAGGAACTGGAGACGATCAAAGAGGGGCTGCGCGCGCGCGAACAATTAACCGCAATTCAACTTGAGCTTAGCATCGCTTCACGGATCCAGCAGTCGATTTTGCCGCGACAGTTCCCGCCATTTCCCTCCCGCACCGACTTCGAAATTTATGCGCAGATGACTCCGGCGCGCGAAGTTGGCGGCGACTTCTACGATTTTTTCTTGATCGACAGGGACCGCCTGGGTCTTGTCATCGGCGACGTTTCCGGCAAGGGCATTCCGGCAGCCATTTTCATGGCCGTGTGCCGGACTTTGCTGAAAGCCACGGCGATGCAAGACATTTCGACGGGCGCCTGTCTGAAGTACGTTAATGATGTGCTGACCCGTCAGAGCGACGCCGCAATGTTCGTCACGATTTTCTACGGGATTCTGCATACCGACACGGGCGCGTTGGAATACTGCATCGGAGGTCACAACCCGCCCTACGTGCTTTCCAGTTCCAGGGATTTGCGAATTCTGGACGAACCATCGAGTGTTATTGTGGGCGCGTTTGAAAACGCCACCTTCCAAACCGGTCAAACCACACTGAATCCCGGCGACTGTATTGTCCTGTTCACGGATGGCGTAACCGAGGCAGTGGACTCCAGTGGGACCGAGTTTACAGAAGCACGCCTTTGCACCCTGCTTCAGCGAACGGACGGCGGCCCCGTAAACCAAATCGTGGGCAGCATCGTCGATGAAGTCCGGATTTTCTCCACTGGCGTTGCGCAGGCCGACGATATCACGGCGATGGTCCTTCGATATGTGGGGCCTGTTTAGGCTCCGCACTGTAGCGGTGGGCGATTTTTTGAGGCTGCGCGCTGTCGCGCTTGCGCTTCGCGGACCGCCGCCTGGAGATTGGACATTTTAGTGATTGCTGACGATGCTGTTCCCGCCGCGGAGCGGCTTAAGAACGTAGCCCCGGGCGCAAGCCCGGGGTACCCTTGTCGGGAGACGCTGAGCCCCGGAAGGGGCGAGAGATCTGGGGCCGTGTCTTTCGCCCCTCCGGGGCTGAGTTCAACGCCAACACCAACCCCCGGGCTTGCGCCCGTGGCTACGTTCTTGCGCCGCTCCGCGGCGCTCCGGCGGTCATAGACCGCCGCTACAGTGCGGTGGTTATTTGTTGGCCGGAACTGTCCAGAAGTAAATGGTTCTCCCGGCGACTTCGAGTGTCTTCTCTGGCTGCCATTCGCCCATGCGGAAGGTGTGTGAAACGATCCGCGTACCCGGTTTCAATTCACGCAACAGCTTGGGTCGCAGTTTCTCATTGAGGCTATCGAGCAGGTAGAGTGTCACAACGGTCGCCTCGCCGATATTCGCTTGGAACAGATCTTGGTTGAGAAACCGGACCTGGTCGGCAACACCAGCCTTCCGAGCGTTTTCGTTTGCCTCTTTAATGCGTTCAGGATCGATATCGATTCCAACGCCGCGAGCGCCGTATTTCTGCGTCGCCGCGATCGGGATGCGCCCGTCTCCTGAACCCAAGTCGTAAACCACGTCGCCTTTCTTGACGTCCGCGACCTTCAGCATGGCATCGACGACTTCAAGAGGCGTTGGCACATAGATCACGTCCGGCGAGCGCAATTGCTGCGGTGATGATTTCGCTGCCTGTTGGGAAAACGCGCCGGCAGGCGCGAACACTATGGCGATGCTGAGACAAAATGCGGACACGTAAATCGTTCTTAGCTTTCGCATTTTAACTCCCTCCTTACATGTTTGCTCGTGTCTGACGTTCGTCAGAGGCTTCGACAAATCTTAATTCTGTATTCGCCAACCGCCAATCTATTACTGCTGTAGCGTGGGTAATTCGGGGATGATTTATACGTCTGTCCCCGAATTACCGGCAGGAGCGTCAAGTGAAGATTTCTTGTCATGCTGCCTCCGGCAACATAGAGTATGTGGAGCTTAAATACCTTGCCTGGAAGGTGCTATGAGTAAGAACAGGAGCAAGAAAAAGATTTCCCGCCGCGAGTTTCTGGAGGGAACTGGGACTGCATTCGCGGTGGCGGCCGCGGCCCCCACCGTCGAGGCGCAGCGCGCTGCAATCCACCCCGCAGCCGGTGAGGCCGGCGCGGTGGAGATGCCGCGCACGAGAATTCGCCTGATGGTAAATGGCGTGGAGCGGCGCGTCGAGGTGGAAGATCGCTGGACGCTGGTGGAACTTCTGCGCGACCATCTCGAACTGACCGGTACGAAGATCGGCTGCGATCGCGGCGAGTGCGGCGCCTGCACGGTGCTGTTGGATGGTAGGCCCGTTTACTCGTGCAGCAACCTGGCGGTGTGGGCCGACGGCCGGTCGATTCAGACCGTGGAGGGGCTCGCGCAGGGTGAACGGCTCGATCCGCTGCAGCGGGCATTCATCGAGCGTGATGGCCCGCAGTGCGGATTCTGCACGTCGGGGCAACTCATGAGCGCCAAGGCGCTGCTTAACCGCAATCCGCATCCCACCGCTGAAGAGGTCCGCGCGGCGATGACTGGAAACCTGTGCCGTTGTTCGAACTACAACCGTTATGTCGAAGCGGTACTGTCGGCGGCAACGATGCCGCCGACAGCCCGGACGCCCAGAAATGGAACGGGAGGCGCGCGATGAGACAACAAGGGAGCGCACCTATTAAACCACTCAAGACGATAGGCCATCCGACGGCGCGCATCGATGGCGTCGAGCGCGTGACAGGCAAGGCAACGTATACCGGCGATGTGCGGCTGCCCGGGATGCTCTATGCGCGCGTCCTCCGCAGCCCTCACCCACACGCCCAAATCCGCCGCATTGACGTCTCCCGGGCCCTCGCCTTGCCCGGCGTGAAGGCGATCCTTACTCATGAAAACTGCAAGGTCGTCTGGGGCGCAGGCTCGATCTCGGGCGGGCAGCAATACGATGACGAGATCAAGAAAATCACGAAGCACCGGCGTTATGCGTTTAACAATCCGGTGCGCTTCGTGGGCGATCCGGTGGCGGCGGTTGCCGCGGTGAATCGGCACGTGGCCGAAGAGGCTGTTCGTCTTATCCAAGTTGATTACGAAATTCTCAACTTCGTCCTCGATCCGGAAGAAGCGCTCAAACCAGGCGCTGTCCAGATCTGGCCGGAAGGCAATCTCTCGCTCGACGCACGCAACCAGGCGCAGCCACAGGTCGCGCGGCGCGGAAATATCGAAGAGGGACTGCGCACGGCCGATCACGTGTTCGAGGACCGGTATACGACCACGTTGGTTCACAACGCACAGATGGAACCCCGGGCATGTATCGCCGGCTGGGATGGCGACAAGTTGACGTTGTACACACCGACCCAAGGCATCTCGAACTGCCGCACCGACACGGCTCGGGATCTTGGGATTCCGCCCGAGAACGTACACGTCATCTGCCACTACATGGGCGGCGGCTTCGGCAACAAGAATCAGAATCAAGATGCCGATCTGATCACCGCGATGTTGGCCAAGGAGGCCGGCGCACCCGTCAAGCTGGAGTTCACGCGAAAGGACGATTTTATCGGAGTCCACGGTCGGTGGCCGACCATCCAGTACTACAAAGTCGGGGTGAACCGCGATGGCACGCTGAAGGCGATTCAGCTTCGCGGCTACAGCGGTATGGGACCCTACCGGAAAAATACGGGCGCGATCGGCGGCATCGAGCTTTATCAGTGCCCCAACATCGAGCGCGTGGTTTATCCCGTATACACGAATAAGACTGTCTCCGGAAACTTTCGCGGACCCGAATACCCGCAAGGCTTTTTCGGCATCGAGTCAATGATGGACGATGTTGCCTACAAACTGGGGATGGATCCGGTCGACTTCGTCTTGAAGAACATGACTCGCAAGGCCGGCGACGAAGTTCCCTACACGAATTACAGCCTCGAAGACTGCATCCGCCGCGGCGCGGAAGCTTTCGAGTGGAAGAAACGCTGGCATCCGCAACCGGGCTCAGATCGGGGGCCGGTCAAGCGTGGCGCCGGCCTGGCTTTCATGGCATTCCGATCCGCTCTGGGCCGTAGCAGCGCGGTGATCCGGCTCGATGCGAAGGGCCGGTATACGCTTTTTGTCGGCGTGACAGACGTCGGTCCGGGCGCGAAAACAACCATGGCCATGATCGCCGCCGAAGCGCTCGGCGTGCCGTTATCGACGATCGAAGTCGTGTGGGGGGACAGCGACCGCTGCCCGTATTCGGTCGGCGAGTCCGGCAGCCGCACAACGATTCAAACCGGCTATGCGGTCATCCAGGCGGCGGAAGCTCTCAAAGCCCAGATCGCAGAAAAGGGCTTGCCTAAAGGTGAGGACGTGCGCATTGGTTCGGCTACACCGAATCCCACGTTACCGGGCAAGGTTCGCGCCGCGTTCGGCGCGCACTTCGTCGAAGTGGAAGTCGATACCGAACTCGGCCATGCGCGGGTGCTCAAATATCTTACGGTTCACGACTGTGGGCGCATCATGAATCCACTGACGGCAATAAGCCAGATCAAGGGCGGCGCCACCATGGGAATCGGCATGGCGCTCCATGAGGATCTCTTGTATGACCGGCGGACGGGACAGCCCCTGACAGCGGGATTCTACGGGGCGCGAATCCTGACACATCGCGATGCGCCGGAGATCGAAGTGATCTTCATCGAAAGTGACGATGGGTATGGGCCCTATGGCGCGAAAAGCATAGGCGAATCGAGCAAAGTTCCGGCAGTGGCCGCCGTGGCCAATGCGGTCTTTAACGCGATTGGCCGCCGCATGAAAGATCTGCCAATCACCCGCGACAAAATTCTGGGAGCGCTTGCATGAAAACTTTTGCCAATGCCAATGCACGTGATCTACAGCATGCCGTGAACTTGGTCCAACAAACGCATCAAGATGGCCGGGCGGCCTCGTTTGCCGGCGGGGGTAGCGACCTGCTGGCGCTTGTAAAAGAGCGCATCGTCGCGCCCGATGTAGTGGTCAACTTAAAAACGATCAAGGGCCTGGACCAGGTAACGGCTACGGCCGGCGGCGTCACGATTGGCGGGCTCATCACGCTCGACTCGCTCGGCCGGCATCCGGTCATCCGCCGCCAGTACGCCGTGCTTGCCGAGGCCGCCGAAACGGTGGCCACACCGCAGATCCGCAATGTCGGCACGCTGGCGGGTAATGTGTGCCAGCGCCCGTGGTGCTGGTATTTTCGCAATGGTTTCCCGTGTCTGAAAAATGGCGGCAACACCTGTTTTTCCGCCGCCGGCGAGAATCAGTTCCACGCGATCTTCGGCGGGGGGCCGAGCCATATTGTCCATCCATCCGACACCGCGGTCGCGCTCGTGGCGCTCGACGCAAGATTCCGTGTGGTGGGACCCGGCGGCGAGCGCGTCGTGCCGGCGGCCGACTTTTTCATCCTGCCCCAACAGGACGCGAGGCGGGAAAATGTGCTCGGACCCGAGGAGGCTCTCGCCGAGATTCAGGTGCCTCCCGCGCGCCCGGGAATGCGAAGCACGTATCATAAAATCCTCGACCGCGAGGCCTGGACCCACGCCGTCGTGAGTGCTGCCGTCGTGCTCGAAATGGACGGACAAGTCTGCCGGAATGCCAGGCTGGTGCTCGGAGGCGTTGCGCCCATTCCATGGCGGCTGCCGGCAGTGGAGCGAATGCTTGCCGGCCAGCAGATAACTGAAAGCCTGGCGGCCAGGGCCGCCGGCGCCGCCCTGGAAGGCGCAAAGCCGCTGGCCAAGAATGCGTACAAGGTGCCGCTGACCAAAGGCGTCATCCGCCGGACATTGCTGGCGCTGGCCGCCCGCGCTTGATGAGCGATCGTTATCGCATGAATCGCCGCGATTTTATCTTCCTCCGCATCCGCGGCAATAGCGATGCCGCGGAGTTGTGTTGCGAGCAACTCTACATGAGATGTCTCGATTCGCAGCTGGAGGGGACCACCGCGCAGCTATTTGAGAGCATCGAACAAACGCTCGATGCGGTCAAAGTTGTGCACGTAACGGACACCTCCTGGTTGGCGTGCGACGAGCTCAAGCCGTTACTGTCGCTTCTTGCCGCTTTCCGCTCCCGTGGCGGCCGCGTCGAATACCAGCCGGCGGGCCGCTGACAACTCCGTGTGTGAACGATGAGCAACCACAAAGACACAAAGGCACAAAGAATGGCCGCATCAAAGAATCTTTATTGCGGCCATTCTTTGTGCCTTTGTGTCTTTGTGGTTGCTCATTGTTCCTAAATGCCATCGCCACGCATGAGAGAAGCCGCATTTCATTGGATCGCACAACACGGATACATCGGGGTCTTCTCCTTGCTCGTCTTCGGCATCGTGGGGCTTCCAGTGCCCGATGAATGGCTTCTGACCTTTTCCGGGTATTTGGTCTTCAAGCACACACTGCGTTTCACGCCAACGTTCATTGCCGCCTTCTTGGGCAGTGCGTGTGGAATCACTTTCAGCTACATCCTGGGCCGGATCTTCGATACCTACGTGATTGTGAAATACGGACCCATCGTTCACATCACGAGCGACAAGATGGCACGTGTTCACGATTGGTTTGAGCGGCGCGGCCGATGGACTCTCCTGATCGGCTACTTTGTACCCGGAGTACGTCATTTGACCGGATACGTAGCCGGAGCCTCCAAACTGCGCCCATCCAGTTTCATGCTATTCGCCTATGCCGGAGCCTTCTGCTGGGCTGGGGTCTTCATCCCTCTCGGCTATCTTCTGGGCGAAGAGTGGAATCGCGCGCTGGGCGATGCTCACCATACGAAAGTCATCGTCATCGGCGCGGCCGCAGTCGTAGTGGTTGGATATTTAGCGGTTAAGTATTTTTTGTTAAAAAGGCAGAAGCAGGCTTAATTCGAACGTCCGACGCGTTCGCATCCGCCCTACTTAATTCCAAGCATCGACGTGCCGGAGTAGAAGGCGCCGGCAACCGAGGCCAGCATATAACTGGCCAGGGCCCCGCCAATCATCGCCTTAAATCCGAGCCTGGCAATATCGCCACGACGGGACGGCGCAAGCGGCGCAATCCCGCCGATCTGAATCGCGATCGACGCAAAATTGGAAAAACCGCTCAATGCATACGACACGATCACAATCGAGCGGGGATCGAGACCCGGAACTTCCCCGCGCCCAACCGCAGCCAGATGGCCGGCGAGATCGGCGTACGCGACAAACTCGGTGAGGATCAGCTTCTCCCCGAGAAGCCGTCCGACAACCAAGCAATCTTTGGCAGGAGTACCCATCGCGAAAGCCACCGGCCAGTGAAGCCAGCCGAGAATGCCCTGCAGCGATAATTGCGTTTCAGCGGCCAGGGGCCCGAGCAGCAAATACGCTGCGTTTGCGACAATGCCGATCCCCAGGATTGTGCCCCAGCCTTTTTTGCCGTATGCGGTCTTGTTACCGGACTGAAAGAAGAGTGGTAACCATACGGCGACTCCAATCAGACCCAGTAAGCGCGCCGGATCGGCGCCCGCGACAGTCCTTGCTGCGACGTAGAGCCCGCCAATCGCTGGTAGAGCCCACCACATCACGGTATCTCGCGGCGGCCCATACTTCTCAATAGAGGCCAGACTCAGCAACACGCTGACGACAATCAGATCGAACTGCGCGAGCCCGCTCGTATTCCGGAAGAAATTTCCGAGCCAGCTCACAGCGAGGTTCGCCATCGCAATCAACGCGACGAAAGTGATCAACATTGCCGCCACATTGATCGTGAGTTGCCAGCCAACCGAAGAGCCGTTCGCCGCCGCGTCCAGGATGTTCGCATCTTCGATGGGCACGTCCATCCTTACATCGCCTCGCGTGAGCGGTTCCTCGCGCTCCGGCACCATGACCTTCGCCATGATAAACGCCGCAGGCGCCGAGAGCACCGAAGCCGATATCAAGTGCGCCGCAATATTCGGGAAATATCCCACCAGCATCAGGATGTAAGCGCCAAGAACACCGCCTGCGGTGTTGGCAAATCCACCGACCATAATGGCCATGAGTTCCGACCGTGTCATTTTTTCAATGAAAGGACGTACGACCAAAGGCGCCTCCGTCTGCCCGACAAAGATATTCGCGGAATTGGACAGCGACTCTGCGCCGGATACTCGCATCGTGTGAGCCATGATCCTGGCGAAAAGCAAAACGATCTTCTGCATGACGCCCAGGTAGTAAAGAACCGAAAGCAGCGCGCTGAAGAAAATAATCGTCGTGAGGACCTGAAAGGCGAAGAAGACTCCCGGCACCGCTCCGGTGCGCACCGCAGCCTGGATCATCGGGTCGCGTGACTCCGCGCCGAGCCGCGTGAGGTATTCCTTAAGCGACATGGGAGAGTCACCCATGTCCGCGGAGCCAACGGCTCCGAATACAAACGTAGCGCCCTGCTTGGCAAAGAACAGCAGCGCGTTGAACACATCGTTGAGCCGGAGAAAGAAACGCGTGCCCGGTTCCCACCACAAGACGAGAAATGCGAACACGAACTGAAGCAGGATGCCCCAGATCACGACCCTCCACGGAAAATTCCTGCGATCCTCCGATATAAGCCAGGCCACAACGACGAAAACTCCGATGCCCGAGGCGGAAACTAAATTCTGCATAATGAAGTCCCCTAAGTCGAAACCGGAAGTGAATCATGGCTTGCGGGGTCTTGGGAAGAAGTACTTGAACACTTTCGGGCGCGAGGTCAGAATGCCTCCGTTTTCAGCCGCGAAGCGGCACTGGAGATTGGCCATTTTGATGGGTCAGCTAGCCCGCCACGTCGGCGGTTGTTACAAATACAGATATTTCTTTTCGAACATCTGTTTGCATCGAAGTGTGATTTTGGTGCTACGTTGCCGCGGAGCGGCACAAGAACGTAGCCCCGGCTGAAGGCCGTGGAAAGCATTTATCGTGGAAACCCAATTTTGCCCAAACCGAAGCCACGGCCGTCAGCCGTGGCTATACACTCTGGACGCCGCTCCGCGGCTCCTTTGGTCTATCCCGAATTCCTCGAGATCAGGAATTCTGTAACTTCTACTTGATCGCACGGCACGATCCGGAAACAATGGTGGGCATGTTACCCAAGCAATGGCTGGCAGCGGCTCTGTTCGCACTCCTGTTTGTGGCGGCAATATTCGGGCAGCGCTTCGGACGGTTTCGCTTTAATTCCGAAGACAATGAGCCTCCCGGCACCGAGTTCATCTTTGCCCGATGGGAATACCAGACCCCGAGTGGCGGCTGGTTTCATGATTATCCGGACGCTGAAGAACACATCAATCAAATCATGAAAGAGGCTACGGGAATCAACGTGGACCGGCTGTCCTATCGCATCGTGCCCATCGTCAGCAAGGAGATCTTCAAATACCCCTTCGGCTATATATCGGAGCCCGGCATGATGCAACTCACCGATACGGAAGTGAAGAACTTTCGCGAGTTCGTAGACCGCGGGGGGTTCGTCATGATCGATGATTTCGACGGGCCGCGGCAATTCACGGTCATGCGCCAGAACATCGAGCGTGTATTTCCTGACCGGGAAATGTTTCAGTTGACCGACAATCACGGCATCCTGAATACGTACTACAAGATTGACAGCTTATACGTCGAATCGCCTTACCAGGTGGGCGGCCGCGCGATTTTTTACGGAATCAACAATGAGAAGGGCGATCTTGCCGTCGTTATCTGCTTCAATAACGATATTGGTGACTTTTGGGAGTGGATCGACAGCCGTACTTATGCGGTCAAACCATCGGCGGAAGCGCTGAAGCTCGGAATCAATTTCATACTCTACGCAATGACGCACTAGCGCTTTGTAGGCCAATCTAGTGAAAGCCGCGAGTCTAATCTTCCAGATTGCCAGCAGGCCGCAACTCCGTCAGAATGAGTCCTTCCGGATCGGGAGGTCCCTAACAATGCCAATCGTTCGAAGTCGCTTTAGGCTTACTTTCACCCTGGCCATGGTTGTCCTGGTTGGGACGCTAGCTGCGACGGCCTGGCCGCTCGCCACCGAAGAGCTCCCCAAGCAGCTCAGCGATGAAGCATTTTGGCAGTTGGTAACGGACTTTTCCGAACCCGGGGGGTTTTTCCGTTCAGACAATTTCGTCTCGAATGAAACAACATTTCAGTGGGTCATCCCGGATCTGAAAAACACGACAAAACCGGGCGGGGTGTATCTGGGCGTTGGCCCGGACCAGAATTTCACCTACATCGTGGCGGTGCAACCGCAGATGGCATTCATCTTCGACATCCGGCGCCAGAATATGATCCAACACCTCATGTACAAAGCACTGATCGAGCTTTCAGCCGATCGTGTTGAGTTTCTTTCCAGGCTGTTTTCCCGAAAACGGCCCGAAGGGATTGAGCCGGACTCCAGCTTGGAGAAGCTGTTTAGAGCATTGGACGAGGTTGAGCCGGACCGCGAACTCTTCTACCAAAACTTCGAAGCCATCAAAAGCCAACTGGTGGATCACCATGGCTTCAAGCTCACGGCGGAAGATCAATCAAGCCTGGAGTACGTGTTTCGCGCATTCTACAGCGGCGGGCCTGACCTGACCTATAACGGTCCTGGAAATGGCAACAACTTTGGCGGGCGTGGGCGAATGCCGTCCTATGCAGAGCTAATGATGCAAAACGACGGACACGATCTGAACCGCAGCTACATGAGCACGGAAGAAAGCTTCCACATCTTGCAGGACTTGGAGAAGAGGAACCTCCTGGTTCCTCTCGTGGGTGATTTCGCCGGCTCCAAAGCCATTCGGGCGGTCGCGGAATACCTGAAACAACATGACGCATTCGTGACGGCGTTTTACACTTCTAACGTCGAGCAGTATTTATTCCAACAAAATGATGACTGGAGCAAGTTCTACGCAAATGTTGGAACGCTGCCTGTGGATCCCACTGGCTTGTTCATTCGTTCCGTCTTCAATGGAATGTCTGTCCAGTATCAAGGATTCGGCTTGAGGTCGGCATCCGTTCTCTGCTCCATTCCGGATCTGCTCAAGGCCTTTGAGTCTGGTCAAATCCGAAGGGGCCCCGCCGGGTACTACGACGTCATCCAGATGTCGATCCAGACGCCGAAGTAGGAGACTTCCGGGATTGCCGCCACGAGCTTAGCCCGGATTTCTCACCGATCTTGGACGACTATGCCGAGGGCAGGTCCCTCTCCCTCCGGGAGAGGGTGGCCGAAGGCCGGGTCAGGGTCGACAAGAATGCGCTCTGTTTAACCCTCACCCGCCGCTTCGCGGCACCCTCTCCCGGAGGGAGAGGGACTTGGCTATGGATAGTCGACAATCCGGTAGGGGGAGCTTCGGATTTGAGGTTGCTATGACAACGACAGCGACGAAACTGTTCGGCATCGATGGATGCCGCGGTGGGTGGGTTATCGCAAAGAGCGAAGAAGATTCGAGAGCGGTCACTTTTGAG
>Ga0066710_100002319_pt1 | contig 15247 bp, 16 predicted proteins | sample GraSoiAngelo_159_FD_79666 | JGI IMG/M metagenome (GOLD analysis project Ga0066710, IMG submission 79666) | Grasslands soil microbial communities from the Angelo Coastal Reserve, California, USA - 14_1009_16_40cm | ecosystem: Environmental > Terrestrial > Soil > Grasslands | place: USA...
GAAAACGAGGTCCGCGCCGCGCAGGACCATGGTTCCGGTCAAGTCGGACGGGAGCATGTCGGGCGTGAACTGCACGCGCCGGAAGTCGAGACCGACAGCGCGTGCCGTCGCGTTCGCGAGCAGCGTCTTGGCGACACCCGGCACGCCTTCGAGCAGCACGTGACCGCCCACGACGATCGCCGCCACGAGGTGGTCGAGCGTCTCCTCCAGCCCGACGACGGCCTTCGCCACCTGTACCTGGATGCGGTCCCGCACGTCTCTCATGCAAACCTCCTCCGCGCCGCTCGCTCGAGTCTTGCAAGCGAGCGGCCCGCGTCGATCAGCTCCTCCTCCGTCGGAGACGGGTGCAGCAGGGCGCCGATCTCTGGGCCTTCGAGGCCGAGCGCCGTCGCGCGGCTCAGATCGCGGGCGCCGGTCGCCCGCGCGACTACGGCGTGCGCCCGTTCGTTGAGGGCAGCCGCGACCGCCGGATGATCCCGCGTCCGCGCGACCAGGCCGGCAAGCGCATCGACGTACTCGCGCCGCGGCGGCGCGAGCTCACGCTGCCCGGGCTCGGCCGGGCCGAGCCGGCGGCCGCGCGCCAGGATCAGCGCGAGCGCGGCGACACCGCCGAGAAGCAGCAGCGTCTTCCAGCGTCCGGGGATCGCGGACAGACCGGAGCTCCTGCCGTAGCCGTGGTAGGACTCGGCGAAGACGACCGGGCGAGAACGCGGACCGGCGAGCCCGAGCCCGAAGGCCGCGTTGTCGGCGAGGTCGAGCCTTTCGTTGTCGAGCGGGGACGGATCGGCGATCAGCAGCACCCTGCCCCGGCCGAGCGTGGCGACGGCGAGGAGCGTTCGATCCCCGCCGGCGAGCGCGGGCAGCGAGCGGCCGGGCCGGAGCCACGAGCCGAGCCCGTCAGCGGAGACACGATCGACGCGGGCGAGCTCGGGGATCGGCACGAGCGGGCCGGCATTACGAGCGCCCTCGGGTGACCATTTCGGCCCGCGCGGCAGGACCCGTCGGAGCCACGCCTCGGAATCCGCGCCGCCCGCAACAAGGCGTCCGCCCGCCTCGACGAAGCGGCGGAGCGCACTGGAGTCGTCGGGTGTGACGAACGCGGGGTCGACGACGACGAGCGTCGTCGCCGGGTCGAGGGCGGTGTCCGCCGCCGCTGTTCGCAGCCTTCGCACCGGATGCCCGGCGCGGGCCACGAGCGAGGCATACGCGGCGAGACCGTCACCGCCGGTCGCGTAGCTCGACGACCGAGGCCCTCCGGGAGTCCCGCCGGTGAACGAGCCGAGGAGCGCCAGGCCGGCGTTGACGACGACGATCGCACCGAAAACGCCGAGCCCGATCTTCCACCCGCGGCTCACGACCGTGCTGCCCTCTCGAGGACGGCGGGCCAGCCGGCCCGAGAGGCCTCCACGTCGGCCTCCGAGGGCGGTCTGCGGCCGTAGACGACCTCGTCGAAGGTCAGGGCGAGCCTGTCGAACTCGGGGACGCGAAGTGCCCGGCGAACGTCACCGCTCGTCAGCGAACGCTCGGGCGGGATCGCCTTCGCCAGCGAGAGACGTGCGAGCCCGGCGCGGAAGCGGAGACGCAGCGCCAGCTCGAGCTCGCCACGGCGTTGCGCCTCGTCCGCCTCGCGTTCGAGCCGCGTCGGGTCGACCTCCTCGGCCAGCCGCTCCCGGCGGGCGCGCTCGATCGCGGCTGCCGAGCGTCGTCGCGCCAGCTGTGTCGCAAAGACGGCGGCGGCGCCGATGATCAGCGTCGCCAGGATCGTCCAGAGCGTGGCGCCGCCGCCGGGGATGTGCCTCGCGACCGCGTCGAAGGGACCGCTGAGCGCCCGCAGCTTGCGGCCGAGCCAGTGCAGCGGCCGGTGCAGCGGCCTCGGTACGGGCGTCTCGTGGAAGCGCCGGCCGGCGAGGATGGCGCGCGCGTCAGCCGCGGGGTCCGGCGTGCGCGCCGTCGGGCCGCTCTGCGCGAGCGCGCGCAGCCGCGCCCGTAGATCGTCTCCCCGGGCGCCGGCGAGCGCACGCCGGAGGTCGACCGGCCGGCCGTCCACCTGTTCGATCTGCTCGAGCGCCGCCAGGGCCTGCGGGTCGTCGGCGGCGCGCGAGGCGAGCGCGCGAACCTGGGCCGTCGTCGCGGCCCCCGCCCCGGACGCGCCGGCGCCGGCGAGCACCGCCACGAGCGCGGCTGCCGCAAGCTTCACGACGGTGGTCGGTCGTCAGGGGGAGCCGGTTTCCAGCCTGGCGGCGGCGGCCAGTAAGGCGGCTCCGAGCCAGGCGGCGGCTGCCCCGGCAGCGGCTGCAGCGGCGCGATCGGGGCCGACTCACCCTCGGGGGGCTCGACTCCGATCTGCCTCGCGAGGAGTTGCAGGTCGAAGGCTTCCTTGCGGACACGAAGGTCGAAGTAGATGACGGTGACGAACGCGGCCGTGAACGGGATCGTGAGGGTGTTGGCGATCGTCTGCGTGACGAAGCTCGCGACGAACCCGGAGACGGTGTTCACGTCGTGCCCCGACGCGATCACGCTCTCGCCGAGCGCCGTCAGGCCGCCGCTGAGGATCGAGGTGAGGAGCGTCCCCAGCAAGACGACGACGAACACCTTCCACCAGCGGCCGCGCACGAGGGCGCGTGCGCGCCCGAGAGCCTTCCGTCCGCGCAGGTTCTCGGTGAGGAGGATCGGCACTGCGATCACGAAGCACGTGTAGAGATAGATCCCCGGCAGGATGCACAGCACGAGCCCGACCAGGATGACGATCCAGCCGAGCACCGACACCCAGATGACCGACCGCAGTCGGCGCGCGGCATAGCCGAGCGACTGGCGCCAGCTGCTCCGCTCGCCGAGATACGCGTCCGCCACGGCCTTGAAGCACGCGGCGGACGCGAGCGTCGTGGCGAGAAGCGTCAGCAATACCGCCACCAGAAGGGCCGCCCCGAGCGTCCAGACGTCCGAGTTGTGAAGCTCGAACTGCGACGTCGTCTCGTCGAACGTGATCCTGTCCGAGCTGGGCGCGGCGGAGGCCTCGATGGCCACGGAGAGGAGGTTGATCGGCGCCGCGATGAAGAACACGAGCCGGAAGAGCGTCCCCGCGTTGCGCGTGTAGACCTTGATCGCGACGTCCAGGGTCTCGCCGATGCCGAGCGGGCGGAGTAACGGCGCAGGCACGCGGCGACGATACAAGAGCCCCTGGCTCGAGCCTGTAGACTGGACGGCCGTTGCGGGGTCGTCTAATGGTAGGACGCTGGATTCTGGCTCCAGTAGTCAAGGTTCGAATCCTTGCCCCGCAGCTTCGAGCATGCGTTTGCGGCGGATGATCCGTCGCCCTGCGGGTCAACGCTCGTGACATAGTTATGTGGAGTTTGTAAACGAGCCGAGCGGGGTAGCCGCCGACTCGGATAGGGTCACCGCACCGAGCGACACGAGCGGTTCGCGTTTGCGTGCCGCGTCCCTGTCACGACCAGGAGGTCATGTTCTGAGAGCCCTGCGGCTGGGCGCTTGTGCCATGTGTTTGCTGCTCGTCTCGACCGCGATCGCCCTCCCGTCGACGAGGACCACAGGCCCCCGCGGCGTCGCGGCGGCCACCCGAACGGTGAAGCGCGATCGCCAGGTACTTCGCTTCTTCGCCAACCACGCGTGGCTCTTCGCGGACCCGCGTTTCTCCGCGGAGGCCCGGCGCCAGGTCGCCGCGCATCGGCGAAGCCTCAGGCTCGCCGAGCGCTTCCTGTCCACCCACCACCGGACGGTCGTCCGCACGAAGAGGCGGCTCGTCCGCCGCCTGGCGGCCGCGAAGCCCGAGACGGCGTCCCAGACCATCTGCCGCGTGTTCGGCCCGAACTGCAGCGACGCGATCGTTGTTGCGTACTGCGAGTCACGCCTCCACACCGACGCCAGAAACGGCCAATATCTCGGCTTGTTCCAGATGGGGGTCCTGGCACGCCAGCTCTTCGGGCACGGCAGCACGGCAGAGGAGCAGGCACGCGCAGCGCTTCACTACTTCATCGCCTCGGGTCGCGACTGGAGCCCGTGGTCATGCCGGCCGCGCTGACGTACCCTACGCTGTGGAAAACCCTGTGAGGCGGATTGTGGAAAGAGGGGAACGCACCATCGATAAGTGCGCAAAGTGCGGAACCGGCTGTGGAAAGCGGGTTCCCCTCAGGGTGGCCGCATGGTAGGGGTCCGCAGGTGCCGTGGCTGAGGCGTAGCGCAGACCGTCTCAGGCCCCTCGACGAGGCGGCCGCATACGCTCGCTGCCACGGCTCGCGGGACGATTCCGTAAGGATCGTGCATCTCCCTCCCCGCCGGCGGCGCTACGACGATCTCCTCGCAACGGGCGAGGAGATCCGCCGCCGGTTCGAGGAGCTGATCGACGCCCGCGAGGTCGAGCAGCCGCTCTAAGCGCGACGGCCGCAGCGCACGCCGGGTCGCCTGCCGAGCGCCCCGGCGTGCTCGCTAGAATCCCGCAGCCACGGCCCATTCGTCTAGTGGCCTAGGACACCGCCCTCTCACGGCGGCGGCACGGGTTCGAATCCCGTATGGGCCTTTATCCTCGGCCTTGGGGCCTCCAGTTTGTCTACCCCCGGTGAGTAGAGTCCCGAGCCACCGTGACGCCGATCTGTGCGAGGCGAACCTTCAGCGTCTCGTGCACCTCTCCCCCTGAACCATGGCCTGGCTCGCACTCCTCGTGGGAACCTCATTGCTGGCGCTCACAGCGCTGGTGCTGGCGCATGCCATGAGTCGCGGCAGCGCGACAGGGTTGCTGATCGCGGCGTACGTCATCGGCTGGACCGAGCTGGTGTGCGTCACGCTCGCCTTGTCGGCTGTTCACGCCGTTACGCGTGGTGCGCTGCTGGCGACTCTGGGGTGCGCTGCAGGTGTGGCCCTGTTTGCCAGGCGTCGGTCGCTCTCTGCAGACGCGGTCTCGAGCTCTTCGCAGACGCAGTTGGCGGCCTTGCGCCGGGCGCTCGGCGATCGCATCCTGCTCAGTTTGGCGACGGCCGTGGCCGCCGGCGTCGCGTACGCCGTGGCACTGACCGTGGTGACGCCGCAGAACGACGACGACGTCATCTTCGATCATCTCCTGCGCGCGGCACTATGGAGGCAGAGTCACGCAGTCGGTCACCCGTTTTGCGCGTGCGCCCCCTACATCCAGACGTACCCACCGCACGGCGAGATCGGCTCCTTGTTCGCGATGGTCTTGGGGCCCGGAGATCGATTCGTGGGGCTCGTTCAAACCGTGGCGTATTTGGTGACCACGGTGGGGGTGGTTGGCCTCGCCCGACGGATCGGCCTTTCGCCCCGGGAGGCGGTCTTCGGAGGCCTCGTCTTCGCCACGCTCCCAATCGTCGTCCTGCAGGCATCGACTGCACAAAACGATCTCCTCGTTGCCTCGTTTCTCGTCGCCGCGGTCTTCTTCCTCCTCGATGCGTCCCCCAAGGCACCGTGGCTCGCCGGCGCGGCAACGGCGCTGGCGGTGGGCACGAAGGTCACGGCACCTTTGGCCCTGCCGCTGTTGTCGGCGATCGCGATCATGATCGCGGCGACCCACAGAATGCAGCGCTTGCTCGCGCTCGTCGGCGGGACCGCGCTGGGCGCGTACTGGTACGTGTCCAATGCCCTGCACTACGGGGCTTGGAACTTCGGCTTCCCCGAAGGTGCCGCAGGTGGGCCGGCGGATGTTGCCGCCCGTTGGCTGCGCTTGGGAATCGAGTTCATCGACCTTGCGGGCGCTCGAGGCCGCGACATCTGGCTCTACCCGTTGGCCGCCGTCTTGATCGCCGTGATCCTCGTAGCGTCATCGGCGGCCGGACGGACGAGGCGTCCATCGGTCGCGCTCAGTGCAGCGCTCCTGCTGGTCGGCTCCAGCCCCCTCCTCCTGCGGCCGCTCGCGCGGGCGAGCGTCCATGCGTACGCAAGCCTGTGGCTTCGTCTCGACCGGCCGGATCTTGCCAACCTGGACACCGGCCGCGACATCACGTACGCCGCATCCAACTTCTCCTGGTACGGCCCGCTCGGGCTGCTGCTGTTGCTCGCCTTGCCCTTCCTGGCCGTCGGCGTTGTACGGCGTCGAAGGATCGGCACCACGGCAGCGCTCATGGCCATTGCGCCGCTCTACTGGCTGATCGCCGTGTCCCTCACGGTGAAGTACCAGGAATGGGACGGGCGCTTCTTCATGTTCCCCATGGCGCTGGCAGCATCGACGCTTGGTCTCCTCTGGCGCTTTCGCACCCTTACGTTGGCGCTCACCGGGATCGCCGTCACCGCACTCGCACTCGTGCTCGTGAACGACGGCAAGCGCCCAGCGGGTCTACCGCTCCTCGAACCGGCTGACGCGAGCATCTGGTCGACGCCTCGCTGGGTCGCCCAGGCACGCCGACCCGGAGCCCGCGACATCATCCGCTATCTCGACCAGCGGGTTCCGAACAGGGCAGCGGTCGCGCTAGGAGTCACCCCACACGATGCCGCCTACCCGTTTTTCGGCCGCTCGCTCTCTCATCGGGTGGTCCTCCTTCCCCCCGGAACACGCGACGTGCCTCGAGTCAACTGGGAGTTCGTCGGGCCGGACTCGGCTAACGCGCTATGTGGACGGAACTGGCGACTCGTCGCATCGTTCAACTCTGGCTGGCGCGTGTACATGCGCGCCGCCCGAACGCGTTGCTGAGATTCAAGTGGCGCGACGCCGGTCTCTCGGCTGATCCTCTCCCGCTACCCAGCACTTTTTCCAGCGTTTCAGTGCGCTCCTTGGGGGTCGGTGGCCGCGTGGGACCCCACCGCTTCCACGGCGGTCGCAGCGGCACCGGAGAACGCTGTCGCCGGACGGGTTCGAATCTCGCATGGGCCTCTTCCCCTCTCGACTGAAGCCCAGAGCAGCCTCTAGGTCGACGCGCGCGACGCACCGATCCCGATCCAGACGAGCCCCTCGCTCCCGGCCTGCATCTGCCGCCGAGCCTCCGGCGGGCAGAACACGAACATGCCCGGCCGTAGAGCGACCTCGTCGCCGTCGACCCGCAGCGTCCCGCCGCCGCCCACCACCGCGTACACCTCTTCCTCGTCGTTGGCGACATGGTCGTGCTCCGGGCCGGCAGCATCGGCGGCAAGCTCGAGGCGGTTGACCTTGAACGCGCCGACTCCCAGCGGGCTGCTCAGCCCGCGGAAGACCCCGTGACTGGCTTCGACATCGTTGGCATCGACGACCGTGTATCCCATGACTCCTCCCTCAAATCGTGGAAGATGTACTCGCACATTTGAGTATGAACCGGCCCGCTTCCCGCCGCTTCGCTAGGGCAAGAGCCGGATGCGGTTCGGCGGCCAGTAGACAACGAGCACTGGGCCGACCAGATTGCCCGGGACCAGGCCCCAGACGCGCGAGTCGCACGACTGCTTGCGGTTGTCCCCCATCACGAACTACTGCCCTGAGTGCCGTCCGCACCGCACGCGGAAACCGACTCCGGCGTCGATCGAGCAGCCGCACGACCCACAGTGTGGCCGTGCTACGCGCGTCCAAGCGCGCTGATGGCTGCAAGGAACAACGCGATCAGCAGCACGAGGAAGATGAACTTCGTGATCACGATGCCGCCTGCGATCGCGAGCAGCGCGATGAGTATGGCAAGTATCAGGAGCATGACCTCGGCGTACCCGTCCGGATGATTCCCAACCGCGACACCGCGCGGCGTTTGCCGATCGATGGGTCGCGGTACCAGTCGGCATATCGAACACGGAGGTACTCGACATGCCGCCACGTGGCGTTCGCAAGGGCACGAAGAGAGCGAGACAGTACGAGCACATCAAGGAAGGCCTGAAGGACCGCGGTACCTCGACCGCGCGGGCCGAGGAGATCGCGGCCCGGACGGTCAACAAGGAGCGCGCGCGACACGGGGAGGCGAAGACCGCGTCGCGTCTGTCCAAGACAGATATCTCTTCCGGCCGCCGGGGCGGGCTGCGCTCGCACGGCGGAGCTCGGGGTCGTACGCGCGATCAGCTGTACGAGGAAGCCCGTCACCTCGGGATCGACGGCCGCTCGAAGATGAACAAGGCGCAGCTGCAACGCGCGGTGGACCGCCGGAAACGCCGATGAGCACGATCCCCGGCCGCAGGATCGTCGGCACCCGTGTGCGCGCCGGGGATCGAGACGTCGGGAGAGTCCACGATCTCCTCCTCGGTGCCGATCTGGGGATCGCGCTCGGGCTCGTCGTGGAATCGACGGCCGAGCGCCGCTCCCTCTTCCTGCCGTGGCTCTCGGCGGACGTCGAGCCGGGAGTCGTCGCGGCACGTTCGCCGACGTCGCTGCTGGGGGACGTCGAGCTCTCGTACTACCTCGAATGCGGGGTGCGGCTGACTCAGCTTGCCGGGCTGCTGGCCACGGGCGACGGCCACCGAACGCGCGTCGTCAGCGACGCGCTCCTCGACCTTCCGAGCGGACACGTTCTCGGCCTGCTGCTCACGGATGGTCTGGGGACGCTCCAGATCGACCTCGACCAGACTCGCGTCCGCTGGAGCGGCGGCAGCATGACCGAGCTCTTCGTCTCGCCCGCACGGACGGGCACGGCGTCAGATCCAGCTGCGGAGACGGGCGACCGCCAGCGTCACGCTCGCAACGACGACCATCGCGCCGACGGCGATCCAGAAGTAGGACGGGTGGTCGAACAGGCCGACCTTGAAGTTCATGCCCAGGATTCCCGCGAGTGCGGTCGCGGGGAGCACGAGAACGGAGACGAGGGTGAGCACCTTCATCGTCTCGTTGGTTCGCTGCCCGGCGCGAGCCACCAGCAGCTCGAAGGATCCCAACATTGACTCGCGGGTGGCCGTCGCCGTGTCCAGGACGCCGCCGAGGGTGTCGACGAGCCCCGCGAAGCGCTCGGCCGACCGATCGGTCGAGACGGGATCGAACTCGGGGTGCGCGAGGGCGACGAAGACCTGGCGGTGCGAGGCGAGTGCGCGCCGTAGGCGACCCGCTTCACGACGCAGGCTGACGAATCGCTCGACCCATCCGCCGATCTCGTCATCTGTGGCGCGGATCGCCGCGATCTCGGTCTCTTCCAGATCGTCCTCGATCCGCTCGAACGCGTCCACGTAGGCGCCCAGAACCCACTCGAGCAGATCGGCGAGGAACGTCGGCGCATCGAGCTGGCCGAGCTCGCCGCGACCGGTCACCCGGTCGCGGAAGTCCTTGATCGCTTCGACCGAGCCCGGATGCACCGTCAGCAGCCAGACGTTGCCGACGATGCAGTCGATCTGGATCAGATCGTGCTCGCGGGCCGGGGCAAGCACGGTGAGATGGAGCTGGGACCGGCTCGACTCGATTCCCGCGCGCGCCACCTCCGAGAAGATGCGCTCGCTCGACATCTCGGTGATCTCCAGCGCCGCGGCCGCCCTCCGGATCTCCTCCTCCTCGTCGCGCGCCAGGTCGACCCAGAGGAGGGTATTCTTCCTGAGCTCCCCGGCGGCGGACTCGACGTCCACGTCGCGCGCCGACGACGTGTCGAAGAGAAGGCTGCTGGTCATGCCGACCAGCCTCCTACCCGGACGTCTGGCCTGAAAACGCCGCGGCCCCCGTCACCGGGGGCCGCGGATCCTGCCAAACGACGCGCGCTGCGTCAGGCCTTCTTCTTCTTGGGCAGCACCGTCAGCTTCAGCGAGACGGACGAGGTCTCGCCGAGCGCGTCGGTGACGCTGAACGTCAGCGGGTACGTCCCAGCCACGCGCGGCGTGCCGCCGAGAACGCCCGCTATGCGGTCGAGCCGGATCCCCACCGGGAAGCGGCCGGATGTCACCTTCCACTTGAACGGTGCGACGCCACCGGCCGTCCGGAGCGTGGCGCGGTAGAGCTTCCCGACCTTCGTCACCGGGAGCTTCAGCGTCTTCACCGCCACCTTCGCCTTCACGACGAGGAGCGCGTTGAGCGTCGCCGTCGTCCCGTACGTGTCCTTCACGGTGATCTGGACCGGGAACGACCCGGCCGCCGTCGGCGTGCCGTTGAGGGCGTTCGTGGTCGTGTCCAGCGTCAGCCACGCAGGCGCACTGACGATTGCCCACGTGTACGGTGTACGGCCGCCGCTGGCGGTGAGCGTCGTCGGCTTCAGGGCGTGCCCGATCTCGGCCGGGGCAAAGACGGGCTCGGTCGCTGCGAGCGGCGTGACAACGTCGAGCTTGAGCGTCTTCGTGTCGGTCCGGGTGCCGTCGGTGACCTTCACCGCGAATGACACCGGGCCGTTCGAGTCAGCCGTCGCCGTCCCCGCGAGCGTCCCGTCCGGCGCGAGCGTGAACCCGGCCGGCAAGGTTCCGCTCGCAAGCGACCAGGTCAGAGTGCCGCCCCCCGAGGCGGCGAGCTTCACCGAGTACGGAACACCCACCGTCGCGGGGGCGAGGTTGTCGCTCGTGACCGTGAGCTTCTCGCTGATGTTGATCGTGAAGGGCCGCTGCGAGGGGGCGCTGCACGAGATCCCGTTCGGCGGGCATGTGTTGCCCGGAAATTGCGTGCACCCCAGGTCGCGGATCTCGACCCAGAAGAAGAAGCTTCCGGCCTGGGTCGGCGTGCCGGTGATGTGCCCGTTCGAGTCCATCGAGGTACCCGTCGGCACCGAGCCGCTCTGGAGCACGAACTGGTACGGCGGACAGCCGTTGCGCGCGACGAACGTGAAGTCGTACCGAGTGCCGACCACACCGCTCGGCGGGTTGACGCTGTCGTCGAAGCCGAACGCCATCGCGGCCGGCACCGCCACCGCAGCCACGACGGCGAGATAGATGAGAACACGGATCACACGTTTCGAACGCATCGGACTCCTCTTCTGGACTACCCCCACCGGTCGGCCACGGTAGCAGACCCCTCCGCGAGGGACAGGTCCACGAGGGGGTCAGGCCACGATTCTTACAATCAGCTCGGCGGCGCAGACCGGCTTGTCGGCACCCTCGCGCTCGACCGTCGCAAGGATGCGGAGCTGGCTCCCGCCCGTGACCTCGGAGGCGTCGTCGACGCGAAGTCGGCCCCTGATCCTGCTCCCGCACGGCACGGGCGCCGGGAAACGCACCCGGTCGACGCCGTAGTTGATCGCCATGCCTCCCGTGGGCGGGAGCAACTCGTAGAGCATCGGCACGACCAGCGCCAGCGTCAGGAAGCCGTGCGCGATCGTGGTGCCGAACGGGCCCTCGGCCGCGCGGGCGGGGTCGACGTGGATCCACTGCTGATCGTCCGTGGCGGCTGCAAACGCGTCGACCCGTTCCTGCGTGACGTCGATCCACATGGACGGGCCGAGCTCGGCTCCGACGAGTTCAGCCAGATGCACCCGCGTATCGAAGCACGGCACCGTCCTGACCTGCCTCTACGGTTCGCCCGTGGCCGAGACGCCGACCCGCGGTGCGACGCACCACGGAGCGTTCGGGCAGGACACGTTCGGGCGGGGCGCGGAGCGTGCCGCGCGGTTCTTCGGCACGCCGCAGTACATCGTCGGCCAAACGGTGGCGGTCGCGGTGTGGGTGACGCTGAACGCAGTGGCGCTCATCGGCCACTGGGACCCGTACCCGTTCATCCTCCTGAACCTCGCGTTCTCGACCCAGGCGGCCTACGCGGCGCCGCTGATCCTGCTCGCGCAGACCCGGCAGGCGGACCGTGACAAGCTGGCCGCCGAGATGATCGAGACCCACCGCGAGGACGTCGTACGCAACGCCGTGGAGCATCAGGCGGCGGTCGAGCGCACGACGGCCGAGCTGAAGCAGCTGCTCGAGTCGAACACCGACCTGACGCGCCAGGACAAGGAGCTGACGGAGCAGATCGCGGCGCTGACGCGCGAGATCCACGCGCGCCTGACGTCGAGCTCCTAGCCGGCTGCGGAAAGCTCGGCCACGAGGGGCCCGACGTCGAGCGGGTCGAACCCCAGGCGCCCCGCGATCTCCTCGCTCAGCGGCCGCGTGCCTTCGCGGAACAATTCGCGTAGGAACTCCCCCATGGCGCGCGAGTGCCACCAGACGTCACCGATGTCGGCTTGAAGGCGCCGGCGCAGCTGCGCCGAACGGATCCAGGCGCGCAGGTAGTCGGCCGAATAGAAGCCGGCGTCCATGTCTGCCAGGAAGTTCTCCTCCGGATAGCGGATACCGGTCGCCCGCGTGAGGAGCTCGGAGTAGCCGCCGGACGTTCCGCCGTCCTGGGGGAAGCGACCCCAGAACCCGAGCTCGAAGCGCAGCTTCGCGGCGTAGCGCCGGAACAACACCGACTCGATGAACACCGTCGCCTCGGCGTTCTGCTCCGCCTCGGCGTCCGACAGCCCGAAGTGCTCTGCGTGCCAGCCCGGCTGGCGAGAGATCGACTCGACGATGTAAGAGAAGATCTCGGTCAGCGCGTGGTCGCGGCTGATGGCCCGGAACGTGTATGGCAGCTCCGGATCGGAGCCCGCGTAGTGCAGCGCGTGTCCCGCTTCGTGCAGGAACGCGGAGTAGTCATGGAGGCCGCCGAGTGCCCGTGTGATCAGGTGGACGACCGCGGGCGGGTCGGACGGGATCACGCAGGCGCGCGGAGACTTCTGCGGGCGGTCGTCCAGGTCCGGGCGGATGCGCGGGTCATCCTCGATGGAGAACCCGATGGCGCGCAGCGTGGCGGCACAGACCGGTACCGCGCGCTCCTTTGTGTACGTGTCGGCGAGCGGCGACAGGCGGCGCATCCAGGCCACGTGGAACGACATCGGCACCGTGTCCCGGTCGGTCCCCAGCAGCCTGTCGAGCCATCGCTCGCGGAGCGGGTCGTACGCGGCTGTCGTGACGTCGCTCACCTCGCCGACAGCCGCGTCGACGTCGCGCAGCGAGATCCCCTTCACGTCCTCGTTGCGCTCGACCGCATCGAGGTGGCCGGACAGCTCGGCTTCGAGCTCGTTCCGTGCGGCGAGAATCGCACGTCGTTCCTCGTTGAAGCCGATCGATACGGCCAGCGTCCGCGTTCCGAGCTCGTCGCGGTCGCGATAGCCGGTCAGGGTCGCGAGCCGCGCCTGCGCCGACCGCAAAGGGAGCTCCTCTCCCTCCCAGTCCACGCGAGCGGCCAGGAGCCCGTTCTCGAGCTCGTCCTCGCGGGCCGTCAGCTCGGCGTCGGCGAGACCCTCCTCGCACGTCAGGCGCAGGCGAACGAGACGCTCACGCTCGTCGTCGGACGCCTCCTCCTCGGCCGCCCGCAACGCCTCGAGCTGAGGCCGCGAGAACAGATCCGCGTAGCGCTCGACGATCGCCGCCTGCTCGGAGATCTCCTTCTCTCCGACCCTGACTGCGCGTTCCTCCTCGGAGCGCTCGAAGTAGTAGCTGCGCAGCCGCTCCTCGAACTCCGCGGGAGCTCTGACGGCCGGAGCGCTCACGAGCTGGAGGCTAGCTGCTCGCCCCGGCGGATGCGCTCGAGGGCGATGTCCTTCCCGAGGAGCTCCAGGCTCTCGTAGAGACCGGGCGACACCTTCGAGCCCGTGACGGCGACGCGAACCGGCGGATACACGTCGCGCGGCGTACGGCCCAGCCTCTCGCAGAGCGCCTTGAGCGCGCTCTCGATCGGCTCCGCGGCCCACGGCTCGACGTCGTCGAGCGCGTCGGCGGCCCACGCGAGGATCGAAGCGTCGAGCTGCTCGGCATCGGGCTCGACATCGTGAAACAGGAACCCGGCGAAGCCGGGGAACTCGTCGAGCCGCGCGATCTTCTCCTGCACGATCGCGGCCGCTTTCCAGACGAGCTCCGAATCCCACTCGTAGCCCTGCTCGCCGAGGTACGTCACCAGCGCGTCCGCAAAATCGTCGTGGGTCATGGCTCTCAGATAGACGCCGTTCATCCAGTCGAGCTTCGCGTAGTCGAAGGTGGCCGGGCTCGAGCCCACGCGCTCGAGCGTGAACCGCTCGACGATCTCGTCGCGCGACATCACCGTCGTCTCTCCGTCGGGCGCCCACCCGAGGAGCGCGAGGAAGTTGAGGAGCGCAGCCGGCACGTAGCCGGCGGCCCGGAACTCGTCCAGCGACGTCGCGCCATGCCGCTTCGACAGCTTCTTGCCGTCGGTGCCGAGGAGGTTCGCGAGGTGGGCGTACACGGGCGGGTCGTGGCCGAGCGCACGCAGGATCTGGATCTGCTTCGGCGTGTTCGAGATGTGATCGTCCCCCCGGATCACGTGCGTGACGGCGTCGTCCATGTCCTCGACGGGGGAGGCGAAGTTGTAGGTCGCACGCCCGTCCGACCGGACGATCACGAGATCCTCGAACTGCTCGTTCGGGAACTCGATGCGCCCCCGCACGGCGTCCTCCCAGCAGGTCACGCCCTCATCCGGCATGCGAAAGCGAATCGCGCCCTCGTCCTCGTACGCGAGGCCCTCTGCCAGCAATCGCGCGGCGAGCTCACGGCATCGCTCCATCGCATCGAGCTGGAAGGTGACCGGGCCGTCCCAGTCGATGCCGATCCATCGCAGCGAGCGCTGGATCTGGTCGGTGGCCTCCGCGACCTCGCGGCTGGTGTCGGTGTTCTCGATCCGCAGCAGGCACTCGCCGTCGCGCCCGCGGGCGAAGAGCCAGTTGAAGAGGAAGGTGTGGACACCGCCGATGTGCAGGAATCCCGTCGGGGAGGGCGCCATGCGGACACGCACTGTCATTTGGCGGCCATCGTAGTCGGGGCCGGCGCGCGAATCGCCCGCACCGACGGCAGCGAGGCGATCGCCACCAGGCATGCCGCGTTGATCGCGGCGGCGCCCAGAAGCGTCGCCCTGAAACCCGCCGCCGCCGCGATCGGTCCGGCCACTCCCATGCTGAGCGGGATCAGCACGAACGGACCGAGCGCGTCGTAGGAGCTGACCCGGGACTGGGCGTGCCCCGGGATCTCGCGCCGGAACACCGTGAACCAGAGCGCCAGGTGAACAGAGAGCCCGACGCCGCCGACGAAGGAGACGAGTGCGAGGACCCACACCGGCGCCGGAAACGAGAGCGCCACCAATTGCAGGACGAACGGACACGGCGAGACGACGGACGCGAGCAGCGGGCGGGAGGGTCTGATCCGAAGCGCGGTGAGCCCGCCGACGACGGAGCCGATTCCGAGGGCTGTCACGACGGTCGCCCAGGCACCCGCACCACCGAGGTTCTGCTTCGCGATCGCCGGCCCGAGCACAGACCAGCACCCGCTCCACACGAAGTTGCCGAGACCGAAGAGCGCGACGCTCCCCCACAGCCACGTGTGCCGCGTGAATTCGCTCCAACCGGCACGCAGCTCGCGAGCGAAGCCCTCACGCGCCTCGCGCTCCGGAGGTGGAACCCGGATCTTCCGGAGAATC
>Ga0066710_100002321_pt1 | contig 15245 bp, 11 predicted proteins | sample GraSoiAngelo_159_FD_79666 | JGI IMG/M metagenome (GOLD analysis project Ga0066710, IMG submission 79666) | Grasslands soil microbial communities from the Angelo Coastal Reserve, California, USA - 14_1009_16_40cm | ecosystem: Environmental > Terrestrial > Soil > Grasslands | place: USA...
CGGTCACCCCGCTCCCCCCGCGCGAGCCGGTCGAGCGCCGTCGGCATCAGATCCTGCGCCAGGCCTGCGAGACACGGCTGCAACGTGTCCCACTCGTATTCCGCCGGCATCGGCGCCGTGCCCTGCGCGAGGATCGGTCCCGTGTCGAAGCTCTCGTCCATCAGGTGGAACGTCATCCCGAGCTCCGGGTCGCCTTCGCGGATCGCCCAGGCGAGCGGGAACGGCCCGCGCCAGCGCGGCAGCGGGCTCGGGTGCCCGTTGAGCACCCCGAGCGGCGGGATCGCAAGGACCTCGGGTGGCAGCAGCCATGGATAGCCGAGGCAGACGGCGAGATCGGGCTCGTAGGCGCGCAGAAGGCGCGGCAGCCGCGACTTCTCGGGGACGAGGCAGACGTCGAGGTGGTCAGGTGCTCCGGTGACGAGGTCGTGCCAGCGCTCGCGGAAGTCCTCCGGGGCCTCGCCGCGAAGCCGCGGTGTCAGCAGCGCCGCCGTTTCGTGCCCCGCCGCGCGCGTGAGCGCGTCGAGGCCGAGCGTCGCCGGAAGGATCATCGAGAAGATGACGACCCGCCATGGCGGCTCCGGCATCACGGGCACGAACTACGTGATCGTCCAGGTGTCGCCCGAATGCAGAAGTGAGGCCAGGTCGCCGTCACCTCGCTGGTCGCGCGCCTCGCGGATCTGCTCGCCGACGCTCTCGTCGTAGACGGGGCGCCTGACGTCGCGGAAGACGCCCATCGGGACGGAACCCGCGGTCTCCCACGTCAGCCTCGCCAGCGCGAAGGCAAGACCGGGGTCGTCACGTCCGGGATCGTGCCGCAGCAGCCCGCCCGCGTCGGCCGCCACCACCTCGAGTGTCCCGTCGGCGCGCATCCGCACTCCCCGCTCAGCCCAGCGCACCTCTTCGCCGGCCGTCAGGTAGAGACGATTCTCCTTCTCTTCGCGGACGTAGTCCCAGGCTCCGTCGTTGTAGATGTTGCAGTTCTGGAGTATCTCGACGAACGCAGCGCCCTTGTGCTCGGCGGCCGCACGCAGCACGTCCGTCATCTCCTTCTTGTCCGTGTCGATCGCGCGGGCTACGAACGTCGCCTCCGCCCCGATCGCGACCGACAGCGGGTTGAAGGGCTGGTCGACGGAGCCGAACGGCGTCGACTTCGTCACCTTGCCGACCTCGGAGGTCGGCGAGTACTGGCCCTTGGTGAGCCCGTAGATGCGGTTGTTGAAGAGCAGGATCTTCAAGTTGACGTTGCGACGCAGCGCGTGGATCAGATGGTTGCCGCCGATCGAAAGGGCGTCGCCGTCGCCGGTGACGACCCACACGGTCAGGTCGGGCCGCGATGTCGCCAGTCCGGTCGCGATCGCCGGCGCACGGCCGTGGATCGAGTGCATCCCGTACGTCTGCATGTAGTACGGAAACCGCGCCGCGCAGCCGATCCCGGACACGAAGACGATCTTCTCCCTCGCGATGCCGAGCTCGGGCATGAAGCTCTGCAGCGCGTTCAGGATCGCGTAGTCCCCGCATCCCGGGCACCAGCGCACTTCCTGGTCGGACTTGAAGTCCTTTGCGGTCAGCTGGATGAGATCGCCGTTCCCTCTCGCCATCATGACTCGATCATGGTCGTGATCGCCTCCGCCAGCTCCGTCGACTGGAACGGGCGGCCCCGCACCTTGTTGTAGCCGACCGCGTCGACGAGGAACTCCGCGCGAACGAGCTTCAGCAGCTGGCCGAGGTTCATCTCGGGGATGAGCACCTTCTCGTAGCGCGCGAGCACGTCGCCCGTGTTCCGCGGGAAGGGGTTGAGGTAGTGCAGATGCGCGCGGGCGACCTTGCGCCCCTCCGTTCGCACACGCCTGACGGCGGCGCCGATGGGGCCGAAGGTCGAGCCCCACCCGAGCACCAAAGTGGTTGCGTCCCCATCGGGGTCGTCGACCTCGAGCAATGGGATGTCGGCGGCGATGCCGGCGATCTTCTGCGCGCGCAGCCGCACCATCAGGTCGTGGTTATCGGGGTCGTACGAGACGCTGCCGCTGCCGTCCGCCTTCTCCAGCCCGCCGATCCGGTGCTCGAGGCCGGGCGTGCCCGGGATCGCCCACGGCCGCGCAAGGGTCTTCGGGTCGCGTTTGTACGGGAGGAACTGACCGCCCTCGTTCGGCTCGGTGGCGAACTCGACGGAGATCTCGGGCAAGGTCGCCACGTCGGGGATCAGCCACGGCTCGGAGCCGTTCGCGAGGTACGCGTCCGAGAGCAGGTACACGGGCGTCCGGTACGCGATCGCGATGCGCGCGGCCTCGATTGCGGCGTGGAAGCATTGCGACGGGCTGGACGCGGCGAGCACCGGCACCGGGCTCTCGGAGTTGCGGCCGAACAACACCATCAAGAGGTCGGCCTGCTCGGGCTTGGTCGGCATGCCCGTGGACGGGCCGGCCCGCTGGATGTCGAGCATCAGGAGCGGCAGCTCCAGCGCGACGGCGAGGCCGATCGTCTCCGACTTGAGGACGACCCCGGGCCCGGCGGAGGTGGTGACGCCCAGCGCACCGCCGAAGGCCGCGCCGAGTGCCGCGCCGACCGCCGCGATCTCGTCCTCCGCCTGGAAGGTGATCACGCCGAAATGCTTGAAGCGGGCGAGTTCCTCGAGGATCGACGAGGCGGGCGTGATCGGGTACGCGCCCAGGAAGAGCTGCAGACCCGAGCGCTTTGACGCCGCGATCAGCCCGTACGAGAGCGCCGTGTTGCCGGTGATCTGACGGTACGTCCCCGGCGCGAGCTTGGCCGGCGCGACCTCGTACGAGACCGCGAAGTCCTCGGACGTCTCGCCGTAGTTGTATCCCGCCTTGAACGCGCGCGCGTTCGCCTCGGCGATCTCGGGCCTCTTCGCGAACTTCTGCTCGATGAACGAGACGGTGCCCTCGGTCGGCCTGTGGTACAGCCACGACATGAGACCGAGCGCGAAGAAGTTCTTGGATCGCTCGGCCTCGCGCGACGTGACGCCCTCGATGCCCTTGAGCGCCTCGATCGTCATCGAGGTCAGCGCCACCTCGTGCACGTGGTAGCTCTCGAGCGAGCCGTCCTCGAGCGGGTTCGTGTCGTAGCCGGCCTTCTGCAGGTTGCGCTCGTTGAACGCGTCCGTATTGACGATCAGCGTGCCGCCCGGTGGCACGTCTCTGAGGTTCGTGCGCAGAGCCGCCGGGTTCATCGCGACGAGGACGTTCGGCCGGTCGCCGGGCGTCAGGATGTCGTGGTCGGCGAAGTGGACCTGAAAGCCGGAGACGCCGGGCAGCGAGCCGGCAGGGGCGCGGATCTCAGCGGGGAAGTCGGGGAACGTCGCGAGATCGTTTCCGAGCACGGCCGTCTCGCTCGTGAACCGGTCCCCGGTGAGCTGCATCCCGTCACCCGAGTCGCCCGCGAAACGGACGATGACGTGGTCGACCTGCTCGACTGCCTTGGCCATCTGCTGACTAGAGGGTAGCGCGAGCCGCAGGTCTTCTTCCGGGCCAGATGCTTGCTGCCACGATCGCACCGCACGGCCAGGTCGCGGACCTGGCCGAGCGAGAGGGCCCGCTTGGGCGGGCCGTCTCGCTCGTGATGGGTTCTCGAGGGTTGCTAGCCGGTTGCGAACGAGTTGACCGTCTGGCCGGAGTCGACCGCGGCTGCACCGCTCTGATCATGTGGGACACTCACGAGAACGCCTCCCGAGCAGGCGCCGCCGTGACCGTCGGAAACGGTGAAGGAGACACCGTAGACGCGTCCGTCGCCTGACCCGAGCCGCTCGGCACGCAGGAAGACACTGTCCGACGCCGGTCCCGTCTGCGCGTCCGGTGCCTTGTTACCGTGCGGTTCGTCCTGGGTGACGCCGGTGACGGTGATCGTGAGTGAGTCACCGTCAGGATCGGTCGCACCGCCGAGCGTCACCAGCACGAAGCCATGATTGGGAGGCCAGAGAGTGCTCGGACTCGCCACAACGCCCGTGCATACGGGCGGCTGATTTGCCGGCGTGACCGTGGTGCCCTCGGTCGAGCTGTTGTTGGCCGGGGTCGGGTCGTCGGTCGAACTCGACACCGTCGCGGTGTTGCTCAGCGGCCCGGCCGAGCCGGTCGTGACCACGATCGTGACCGTAGCCGTGGCGCCGTTGCCCATCGTGCCCAGGTCGCAGATCACGGTCGCCGTGACGCTGCACGACCCCACCGTCGTCGAGGACGACACGAAGGCGACGCCCGCCGGCAACGTGTCGCTGACCATCACCGCAGCAGCCGAGTCGGGCCCGTTATTCGCGACCGCCAGCGTGTAGGTGAGGTTCTGTCCCGCCACGACCGGATCAGGCGAATCCGTCTTCGCGATCGACAGGTCAGCCGACGTCGCGGGAGCTGCTGTCCAGTGCTTCTGGGCCGTGGCCGTCTGCAGCGATCCGGCCGTATCGGTGAAGCTCGCCTTGATCGTGTCGTCTCCGGCACCGTTTCCATCCGCGTAGGTGAAGGAGACGTTGCCGTTCACGTCGGACTTGCAGTCGGCCGGCACGCAGGTGCCGCTGGCGCCGGCGTTCTGGCCGGTCACACTGAAATCGACCAGCTGCCCGGCCACGACTGGTGTCCCGCCCGGGGCGTGCACGTTCGCGGTCACGGTGTGGCTCGTCCCGACCGGGTTGGTGGAATCGAGTGGGCTCACGGAGATGACCAGCGAATTGACCACGATCGCCGATCCCGCGATCAGGATGTACGCCTCGCCGCAGGCATTCAACCCCGTGCCAGGATCGACACCGCAGGTCGGCGTACTCGTGGTGTCTGTCGCGACCGCCAACGCGCTCCAATCGGTCCTGAAGGTCGGAAAGGACTCGTGCACCGAGCAGCCCCAACCCTGCAGCGACGCCGTCGTCAGGTCAGCAAATGCCGGATTGGACGCGATCAGCGAGACATTCCCTCCACATGGTGGCGTAGCGTCGATCGTCCACGCCCCGCCGCCTGCGCTTAACGCCTCCAGGATCGCGAGCGTCCCCGCGGACTGTTCAGGGATGCCAAAGTTCGCGCCGCAGGTCGAGTCGAAGTACATGCCCGTCGTTCCCGATTGGCTGCCGGCGTAGGCGATGCCTTCGCGGATGATCGTTCCGCGCGCGCCCGGCGACGTGAAATCACCACCGTCGTGGAACACCGGGTCGGTGCCGACCACGATCCTGTTTCCCGCTGACGTTCTGCCGCCGGCCAGCCCCATCACTACCGGCCCGTAGACCGATGCGCTCGAGATGAGACCGGGCGGGAGGATGCCGCAGATTGGGTCACCCGCGATCAGCAGGTCGTACTGCCCAAAATCGGAAGCCGTCATCGCGCCCCAGGTCGCGTCGCTGACCACCGTGACCGCGAAGCCCGCCGCGGTCGCGATCGCCTCCTCCTGACTCGGCGAGCCGAAGACCGTGTCCGCATTGATCAATGCCTTCGGCGCAGCGGCGTTCCCGACCCCACCGGCAACGAACAGAATCCCCACAATTGCAAGCGCCACCAACGATGCGTGGCGCACGCTCCTCATTCGAAAGACGTCCCTGACGGAAACCACAACGCCTACCCCCGTTCCTGTCGCCGATCGCACACGCTGCCAGAACAAGGGGCGAAGAACCCAGCACGACGCGAACCGCATATGGCCGCCCGTGTGGCGCCGGGTCGATCGCCGCTCCGCCACCTTACGAGACCCTCGGCATGCATGCAACCGGACCCATTGATCTCGTCGGAAGCCGTCGCGGGTTCGCGCAATCCGAGCCCGTCGGATGCCGCGACCGCTTGGCGACCACAAGCGTGGTCGCCAACGCCCAACATCACAAACGTCCCCCTGGCAGCCGCCCAGCGTCCGCCGTTACGCGGTCCCGGCGTGCGGGAACGCGGCCCTGATCGCGGCGACGTCGCTCGCGATCTTGCCGAGAAGCGAGTCGATCGCGCCGGTTACCTTGGGCGCGTTGACGCACCGCGCGGGCGGGTTTGCCGCGCCGCACTTCTCCTTGATCTTGCCTTCCACCCGGTTGAGGATCCGCTGCAGACGGTCGAGCCGCCTGACGAAACGGTTTGCTGCTCTCGAGCACCGGTCGGGTGCGTTCTGCACCAGACAGTGCTTCGAAAACCTCTCAAACCGCCGGTCGAGCCGGTTCGAGAGACGCTCGAGCAGCGCAGCTGCGTGCCCACCACCCTTGGCCTCCGCCGTCGCCGGTGTGCTCTCTCCACCGTCATCCGCGAGCGAGACCGCCGGCACGACGAGCGCCGCCGCAACGGCGCCCAGCACGAGAACGCGTTTGATCATCTCCCTGAGCTCCTTCGCTTGCTGTTTCGACTCCCGTGGTTGTCGTTGCCGGCTGTTAGCGCCGTGCGATGCCTACGTAAGCCGGTCGTAAAACGGGTGGGTCGTCAGCCGTCGTCGCGGCGACGAACGACCTTGATGCCCCACGCAGCGCCGGAGGCGAACAGCACGTCCGGATCGACGTCGCCGACCCAGCCGAGGAAGTGCCGCGCCGGCTCGTCCTGCGTCGACCCGTATACCGCAGCGCGCTGCGGAGCCTCCGCGGGAGCAGGCCCCGCTGTCAGCTCCTCGAGCCGACGCTCGGCCTCTTCCGCTGCCGGCCCCTCCGCGTACCCCTTGCTCACCACCACATCCTAGGCCCGAATCAGCCGCGTGTGGGATCCGAGACGGCAGAGCCCGCGAGTGCGAACAGCACGTAGGCGAGCCAGTGAATTCCGAGGACGTCGGTCTGGAGAGCAAGCGCCAGCACCGCGCCGAAGGCCGCAAAGGGCCAGGCCGCACGCGACCAGAGGCCCCGCAGGACGGCAAGGCACCAGGCCGCGAAGGCGAGCATCCCGGCCAACCCGGTCTCCACGCCCAGCTCGGTGTACGTCGACTCGCCGGCCACGACGTCCACGTGCGTTCGCTTGGCCTCGGTGCCGGCGTTGCCGAGGCCGAACCCTTCCGGGTGATGGACCACCGTCCGCAACCCGTCGCGCAGGTTGCGCCAGTGGCTCGCCAGTGACGACTCGTTCGCCGAGAACGCGTTGCCCGTCACCGCCCCGGCGACCTTGGCGTGATGGCGAAGGTAGGTGAGCTCACTCTGGGTGTACGTCGTCTCCGGGCCGATCGAGGAGTACGCGGAGAAGAAGCCGGCCGAGACGGCCAGCACGCCGACGGCCATGACCGCGGGCAGCATCCGGCGCTGCGCCGCGGCCAGGAAGAGAAGACCGAGCGCAAGCGCGAGTGTCGCCGCACGCGTATGCGTCCAGAGGAGACCCGCGAAGCACACGACCGCCGCGACCACGGGCCGGCGGCCAAGGCGCTGTCGCGAGGCGAGGAACAGGAGCACGATGACGAGCAGGTACCCGGTGGCGAGCGGGCTCAGGAACGTCGAGACGAGCCGTCGCAGCGGATGGTTCTCGTCCCCCGTGTTGTAGACCCAGTTCTCAGGCAGGTGAGAGAGCCCCGGCCCGTAGTCGAGCGAGAGCTGCTGTCGGAACCAGTTGGGAACGCCTGAGTCGCGCCACCACTGAAGCGGCACGACGTAGACGTCGAAGAGACCCCACAGCGACAGCGCCGACCCGACGACCACCGCGAGCCAGCCCAGTGCGCGGCGGTCGCGCCGCGTCAGCGCGGCAAGTCGTCCGAACGCGTACGCGCCCACCGGAACGAGATCGTGCCGGAGCGCGTAGAGCACGCCCTTCGTCGTCGCCCCGCCTCCGAGCCAGTGCTGCGGGAGCACGGCGTAGACCACGACGAACGCCGCGTACAGAAGCGCGAGGCGGTCGGCGGCGCTTGCGAGCGGCAGCCGGCGGCTTTGCCAGAGGACGACGGCAAGCGCGACCAGAAGCACCGCCTCCTTCCAAGCGGCGACAACGTCCAGCGCCCGCCCGCGGACACCGGCCTGCCAGAGCTCGGCCATGACGAGGTTGTGGACCGCGAGCCCGACGACGAACGCGGCGAGGGCGAGACGGGGCAGACGAGCAGTCATGTGATCGCCACGAGCGTCATGCCGAGATTGACGACCCGAACGGGAACGGGGAACAGGCCGCGCAGCTCGGCGGGGCCGAGAAGACGGTTCTCCTTCGCCCACGGCATGCGGACGAGGTCGTAGGCTCGGTGGGCAACGGGCTGCGGCAGCCAGTGCACGAGCGGCAGCCGGGTGTGCAGCTCGAGCGGGAACCAGCGGTTCGGCGTCGCCAGGAATACGCGCCGCGAGACCCGCACCGCCTCGGCCACGAAGCTGCGCTGGCGCTCACGGCCGCCGACGTGCTCGATCACCGCGTTCGAGAAGCAGACGTCGAACGCCTCGTCCTGGAACGGCAATGCGCAGCCGTCAGCCTGGACGTACTCGATCTCGGGATACCGCGCGCGGAAGCCGGCGCCGTCGTGAAGCCCGGCCGCGGTGATGCGGGACCGCCACGGATAGAGCTCCTCGAAGAAGTTGTGGGTGGTGCAGCCCGCCTGGCCACCAGCCGACCCGAAGCCGATCTCGTCGACCCCGACGTCGAGCACCGTCGTCTCCGCCGTCGGCCGGATCTCGTCGAGAAACAGGCGAAGCTTGCGCCGCCGCGAGCGAAGGGAGACGGCGTCCGCGAGGTCCATCGGGGCGACGGTAGCGGTCGGGGCGGCGCGATAGGGTGGTTGGCTAGTGGTCGCTCCGGGAAATACGCTCATGCTTCGCGGGGCTGCAAACCGTCGCAGGGCTGTGTCCTCGGTCGCCCACGTACTTGTCCAGGACGCCGGCTCCCTGCGTCCTTGCCCTGCTCGGTTTTCGCCGGCGAATCACGCCCGTATCTCCCGGAGAGACCACTAGGTGCTCGAGGCGGCGATCAAACCGAGCGGGCCGTACCGGCTCAACCTGATCACCCGCGGGGCGCTCTGGTCGGCTCCTCTCCCGGGCGACGTACACGCCGAAGCCGGGCAACGACGCGACGGCGTCGTCGTCGTGCGCGCGCCCGACAAGGCAGGCCTCGACCTCGCCCGCTTCATGCTCGCGCTCGATGACGACACGACCGAGTTCCACCGTCGCTTCCGAGACGACCCGCTGCTCGGCCCGACGGCGCGTGCGTTCGTGGGGTGGCGACCGCTCCGCCTCGCCACCGTCGCCCATGCGCTGCTGCGCGCCGTCTGCGGCCAGCTGATCGAGTCGCGCCGCGCGCGAGAGATCGAGCGAGCCATCCTGCGCGTCTGCAGGCAGAAGGCGGCGACTCAGTCCGAGCTGCGACGACTCTCCCCCGCCCGCCTGCGGGCGTGCGATCTCTCCGCGGGCCGAGCGGCCACGCTCTCGCGCCTTTGCCGCTGCATCGATCTCGAGCGCCTGAAGGGTCAGACGAGCGCCGCCGTCGCCGCGCGACTGTCGAGGGAGCGCGGGATCGGCCCGTGGTCGGTCGGCGTGATCGCCCTCGAAGGGCTGGGCCGCTACGACATCGGCCTCGTGGGCGACCTCGGTCTGATCAAGCTCGCGTCAGCGCTGCGTGGCCGCTGGGTCGAGGCCTGGGAGACGGCAGAGCTACTCGCCCCGTACGGCGAGTGGCAAGGACTGGCGGGAGAGCTGCTGCTCCTGGGCTGGACGAAGGGGCTCGTGCCCGGAGCCGACCCGGACGTGGCACGGCGCACGCGCCTGCGAGCCCGCAGGGCTGCCTAGACTCTCCTTAGACTCTCCGGCAATGCCGATCGACGAACGACGGATAGCCGTGCTCGGCGCGGGCAAGATCGGCGAGGCTCTGATCGCCGGCCTTCTGTCCTCCGAATGGCGTGTTCCCGGCGACATCGTCGCCACGGGGCGGCGTCCCGAGCGGCTGTCGGAGCTACACGACCGCTACGCGATCCGCACGACGCTCTCCAACCCGGACGCCGCAGCGCGCGCAGGGCTCGTGGTGATCGCCGTCAAGCCGCAGGACATCGACACGCTGCTCAGCGAGATCGCGGGCACGGTGGAGCCGGAGCAGACGGTCCTGACGATCGCCGCGGCCATACCCACGAGCCGCCTCGAGCGCGTGCTCGCGTCTGGCGTTCCCGTCGTGCGCGCCATGCCGAACACGCCGTCGATGGTTCATGAAGGAATGGCCGGCGTATGTGCCGGGACGCATGCGGACGACGAGCACGTCCGGCTGGCCATCGACGCGCTCTCCCACCTCGGAGCAGTCGTTCGCGTCGCCGAGCCGTACATGGACGCCGTCACGGCTGTCTCGGGATCGGGGCCTGCGTACTTCGCCCTCCTCTCCGAGGCGATGATCGAGGCCGGGATCCTGCTCGGGCTGTCGCGTGAGATCTCGACCCAGCTCGTGATCCAGACCATGCTGGGCACGGCGAAGCAGCTCCGGGACACCCACATGCATCCGGTCGAGCTGCGCGAGATGGTGACCTCGCCGGGCGGGACGACCATCGCCGCCATCAGGGAGCTCGAGTCGGCAGGCGTCCGTGCGGCCTTCCTGAACGCGATCCAGGCCGCGATGACGCGCAGTCAGGAGCTCGCGGCGGGCGAAGGGTAACCCGCTGCAGCCGGATGCCGGCGCCGCCCGCCGGCCTCCGCGCGCGATCCTATTGGGTCAGGTCTTGCAGTTTCAGCAGCTGCTGCAACGGGCGAGTCCGACCTCGGTTCTCACAAAGCTGCAACATGCAAGACCTGACCCCTTTGCCGCGCCCGCTCCGAGAAGTCGTCTACGTCGACGGCGTGCGCACCGCGTTCGGCAAGGCCACCCCGGACGGCCTGTTCGCGAAGACGAGAGCCGACGACATGGTCGTCAAGCTCGTCCGCGAGCTCCTGCGGAGGCAGCCGTCGCTCCCGCCCGAGAGGATCGGCGACGTCATCGTCGCCGCCACCGCGCAGGTCGGTGACCAGGGCCTCACGCTCGGACGGGACGTCGCGCTGCTCGCCGGCCTCCCGGATTCGGTGCCCGGCTTCGCACTCGACCGCATGTGCGCCGGCGCGTTGACGGCGACCACGACCGGCGCGGGCGAGATCGCGATGGGCGCGTGCGACGTCGTCGTCGCGGGCGGGGTCGAGCACATGGGTCACCACCCGATGGGCGCCGAGGTGGACTTCAACCCGCGCTTCATCGCCGAGCGGCTGATCGACGAGAGCGCAGCAGTCATGGGTCAGACGGCCGAGAACCTCCACGACGTCTTCCCGGAGATCACGAGGGAGCGCGCAGACGCGTACGCGATCGCCTCGCAGCGAAAAGCCGCTGCCGCCTGGGACGCAGGGGTGATGAGCGACATCGTCGTCCCGATGTCCGTCTTCACCGACGGCGGCTGGACGGTCGCCGACCGCGACGAGTTCCTGCGGCCGGAGACGGCGCTCGAGGCGCTCGCGACGCTCCGCACGCCCTTCCGGGCGGGCGGCAGGGTGACCGCCGGCAACTCGGCCGGCCTCACGGACGGCGCCACGGCGTGCATCCTCGCGGCGGAGGACGTCGCCGCGGAGCTCGGGCTCACGCCCGCGATGCGCCTCGTCGGCTTTGCCTATGCAGGAGTCGCGCCCGACCTGATGGGGCTCGGCCCGATCCCGGCAACCGAGCGCGTCCTCGCGCAGACCGGGCTCTCGCTCGACGACATCGGGCTCTTCGAGCTCAACGAGCCGTTCGCCGTCCAGGTGCTGACGTGGTGCGAAGGCCTGGGGATCGCGCCGGACGACCCGCGCCTCAACCCCTACGGCGGTGCCATCGCCTGCGGGCATCCGCTTGCCGCGACCGGTATCCGGCTGCTCGCGCAGCTCGCGCACGGGTTCCGTGAGCGGCCCGACACGCGCTACGGCCTCACCGCGCTCTGCATCGGCATGGGTATGGGCGCAGCGCTTCTCTGGGAGAACCTGCAGAGTGAGTGAGTCCGTCACGCGCTTTCGCCTGCAGCGCGTCGACACGACATCCGGGCCGGTCGCGTTCGTGACGATGGACAACGGCGCCGACTGGCGCAAGCCGAACACGTTCGGCCGCGAGGCGCTCGAGTCGCTCGAGGCCGTCCTCACCGAGCTGTCCGACGACAGCTGGAAGGGCCTGCTGCTCACGGGAAAGCCGCTCGTCTTCGCCGCCGGCGCCGACATCGACGAGTTCGGCGGCATCACCGCCGAGCGCTCCCGCGAGGCCGGTCGCGCCGGACACCAGCTCTTCGGAGCGCTCCGCGCGCTCCCGTACGTCACGCTCGCCGCCGTCAACGGCGCGGCCCTCGGTGGCGGCGTCGAGATCGCGCTGCACTGCGACTACCGGACGATCTCGGCGAGCGTTCGCCATTTCGCCTGCCCCGAGGTCTTCCTCGGGATCATCCCCGGCTGGGGAGGCACGCAGCTGGTGCCGAGGCTCGTCGGCGCTCAGCGCTCCGTCGACTTCATCGTCGCGAATCCGCTCCGCCAGAACCGGATGCTGACCGGCCCGCAGGCGTTCGAGGCCGGCTTCGCCGACGCGCTGCTCGACCCGGTCGAGTTCCTCGACGACTCCCTGGCGTTCCTGGTCGAGCGGATCGCCGCGGGCGGAGGGAAGCCTGACCGCTCGGCCGACCTGTCGGACGTCGCGGATGTGTGCCGGCGCGCTCGCTCTCAGGTCGACGACAGCGTGCACGGCGCCGCTCCCGCCCCGTATCGCGCCCTCGAGCTGATCGAGGGCGCCGCGAGGTGGACCCTCGAGCAGGGCTACGAGGCAGAGGAGGACGCGCTGTCCGAGTTGCTTCCCGGCCCGCAGGCGCAAGCGTCCGCATACGCCTTCGACGTCGTCGAGCGGCGGGTGAAGAAGGGAGTCGGCAGGCCCGCCGCGGAGCCCCGGCCGATCGGTCGTGTCGGCATCGTCGGGGCAGGTCTGATGGCGCGTCAGCTCGCTCTGCTCTTCGTGCGCCGCCTTGAGGTGCCGGTCGTGCTACGCGACCTGACGCAGGAGCAGGTGGACGACGCCGTCCGCTGGATCGCGCGGGAGCTCGGAGGCCTTGCGGCGAAGGGACGGCTGTCGGAGCGAAAAGCGGGCTTTGTCGCGTCGATCGTCTCCGGCGGGACGGGGTACGAGCTGTTCGCCGGCTGCGATCTCGTGCTCGAGGCGGTGTTCGAGGAGATGGACGTCAAGAAGGAGGTCTTCGCCGAGCTCGCGCGCGTCGTCTCACCCGACGCGATCCTGGCGACCAACACGTCGTCGCTCTCCGTGACCGAGATGTCGTCGGCGCTGGCACATCCGCAGCGTGTCGTCGGCATGCACTTCTTCAACCCGGTCGCGGTGCTGCCGCTGGTGGAGTTGATCCGCACGCCCTCGACGGACGACATCACGCTCGCCACTGCGTGGGAAACGACGGTCCGCCTCGGCAAGCGCGCCGTTCTCGTCAGGGACGCGCCGGCGTTCGTCGTCAACCGGCTGCTGACGCGGATGACGACTGTCCTGATGGACGCCCTCGAGCACGGCAATACCGTCGTCGAGACGGACGAGGCCGTGCTCGCGCTCGGGCTGCCGATGGCCCCGTCGGTCCTCCTCGGGATGGTCGGCCCCACCGTTGCCTACCACGTCCTCGAGGCGCTGCATACCGCATATCCGGACCGGTTCCCTCTCTCGCGGACGCTGGCCGGCTTCGCGCGCGGCGAGGACGAGATCGTCGTGCTGGAGCACTCCCCGAAGAGCCGGGACGAGATTCGCGACGCCGTCCTGGCAGCGCTCGCCGACGAGGTCGCACACCTCCTCGCCGAGGGCGTCGTCGCCTCGGCGGCCGAAATCGACGCGTGTCTGATCCTGGGCGCGGGCTACCCATTCTTCCTCGGGGGCATCACGAGGCACCTCGACGCCACCGGCGTGTCGGAGCGTGTGATCGGCCGGCGCTTCGAGGCGGCCGCCGCTGCAACGCCCTGACGACCGAGAGGGTGTCGCCGTCCAGCCGCGTGAGCTATGCTATTGGTCAAGCGACGCCTGCCGCCGGCGAACGGCCGAGGCGCGCTGGATCCTCGAGTAGCAGCACAACAGGCGTGCTGCGCACATGTCCGAAGCGATACTGAACCCGACAACCACGTCGGAGCAGGCCGAGAGCCTTGTGGCTGCGGCGCTCCGGGCGCAGGCATGGTACGGCGAGCCGTTCCTCCATACCGACGAGGACCCGCTCGACGTCCTGGCACCTGGGACCGCGCGTAGCGCGGCGCTCGACGACGCGCTGGCGGAGATCGAGGCGGGCCACAAGAAGCCGTCCTCCCGCTGGAAGGTCCGCTACGGCCTGATGCTCGGTCTCGAGCGAGTCCTCGCGTCGCCGCAGCCGGCAACTGCGTCCGGCACCGAGCTGCGCCGCCATCAGATCGACGCGCTGGCGGGGATGCTCACCGAGCTGATCGCCGCGAACCAGCGAGGAGCAGAGGAGAACGGGAGCGGCAACGGGAACGGCCAGACGGCCGTCGAGCTCGATCCCGAGGCCGGCGATGTCGAGGAAGACGAGGACGAGGATGCCGGCCTCGTCGACGACGTCGAGGACGAGCCCGGCTACCACGGTCACGATCCCGGTGCATCGAGGCGCTACCGGTTCCGCCACCCGACGGCGTCCGGCAAGACCATCGCGGCGGCGGGGTTCGTCGAGGCGTCGCGACACCTCGGCATCCTGATCCTCACGCACCGCCGGCTGCTCGTCAGCCAGTTCACCCGCGACCTCACGACCGAGGGCTACGGCACCCGGCTGACGCCCGCGATCGAGAAGGGCGCCGAGCCCCTTCGCGACGACCCGATCACGATCCAGACGTACGCCTGGTTCGCACGGCACTCCGGCTCGCTGAGCAGGTCCGCCTACCAGCTCGTGATCTGCGACGAGGCGCACACGGCGCTGGGCGAGAAGACGAGCGCCGCGATTCGCAGCTTCCCCGAGCCGCTCTACGTCGGCATGACGGCCACCGAGCACCTGATCGCGAAGCAGGTGTCCGACGTCTTCCCGGCGTCGGTCGACGACCTCCCGCTCGGCGACGCCGCGCGCCGCGGTCTGATCGCGCCGCTGCGCTGTCTGCGCGTACCCCCCGCCGCCGCCATCAACTCCGTGCCGATCGTCGGCGGCGACTTCGAGGAGCGCGCCCTGGCCGCAGCCCTCGACCACCAGGCCTTGAACCAGGCCGCCGCGAGCCTCTACCGCGACCGCTTCGACGCCACGCCCGGGATCGTCTACGCCGCGGGAGTCGACCACGCGTACCACCTCGCGCAGGAGTTCCGCGCGACCGGGCTCAAGGCCGAGGCCGTCAGCGGCCGGACGCCGCCGGTCAAGCTCGCGGAGACGCTCGCGGCCTACGAGCGCGGCGAGCTCGACGTGCTGATCAACGCGATGATCCTCGCCGAGGGCTGGAACTCGCC
>Ga0066710_100002323_pt1 | contig 15241 bp, 10 predicted proteins | sample GraSoiAngelo_159_FD_79666 | JGI IMG/M metagenome (GOLD analysis project Ga0066710, IMG submission 79666) | Grasslands soil microbial communities from the Angelo Coastal Reserve, California, USA - 14_1009_16_40cm | ecosystem: Environmental > Terrestrial > Soil > Grasslands | place: USA...
AGTTAGATAACAAGTACGTGCATCGGTACAATTGCACGATAAACCGTCTACAGGTTGAGCTGGGTATGGAGGTATCCCAAGACATCGAGGCTATGCGTAAGCAACCGATAAACTACTCATTTCCGGCCGTAGAACGCGCCGTGCACCGGGTATGTCCCTGCGCGGACGCGGCCAACAAGCAGCCACTTGAACAGGACCAGGCCCGTCGTGAGTAAGAGGACGAAAGACGCGCCAACGAACGGCACCGCCGCCAGGTACAGCAACGGCTGCTCGTACAGGTCGATGTGTGCCAGGACGGCCACACCTGGCAAGAACGCGCCGAGATGGAGCACCGGGATGACAAAGACCAGCAGCGCGTAGAGCGCGGCGGTCGCAGCACGGCGGATTGGGCCGCGAACCGGCCGCGGCGGCGCCACCGCCTTTGAGCGGACCACGCGTCGTGCGGGCGAGCCCGCCCAGGTCTCGCCCCGGGGAATCCTTGAGCCGCCCGGCAAGAGCGACAGATCCTCAAGGCGCGTGCCGTCCTCCATCACCGTGGCCTCGCGAAGAACCGATCCCGTTCCGACGAAGCACCCGCGGCCGACGCGCACCGGCGCGATCACCAGTTCTCCGTTTTCGACCGTGCTGCCGAGCAGCCACGCCGCCTCGTCAATCGAAGTGCCATCGCCGATAGAAATCAGGTCGAAGGCGGCAAGATGGTGAGTCTCAATGTGGACGTCCTTCCCAATCCGGGCGCCCAGCAGCCGGTAAATGAACGTGAGCAGCGGCGTCCCGGCAAGGTAGTTTAGGGGCAGCGCCGAGATCAGCCCTTGAACGAACCACCAGCGCACGTAGTACACGCTCCAAAGAGGATACCGGCCGGGCCGCACGCGCCCGATGACCAACCACTTGACCGTGATGGCGACGAGCGCAAGCAATGGGAAGACGGCCGTGGTGCTCGCGGCCGCCCACGCAGTGGATTCGAGCGCCGAATAGCCATCTGCGGCGAGTAGGAAGTAAACCAGATACGGCGTAACCCACTGGAAAGCTCTGAAACCGAACACGAAATAGAGGCTGGCGGTCTGGACGATACCTGCAAGGAAGTGCCGCCGGCACTCGCCTGCAGGGCGTCGGGCAGGCGCGACCCCCGGCGATCTGTCCGTGCGCGGGGGCTGCGAGCGGAGCGCCGCAGTGTCGAGCGCGGAGGCGAGCGAAGCGATCGTCGGATGCTCGTAAAGATCGGTCACCGACACAGAAGCGAACTGCGGATCCTTTCGCAACTCCGAGACCATCCGCGCCGCAAGAAGTGAATGGCCGCCGAGGTCGAGAAAGAAGTGGTCATCGACGGAAACGGGGCGGGGATGAAACAAGGCCTTCCACACCTCGGCGATCCGGCGTTCGGCGCCGGTTTTCGGAGGCCGCTGCCCCGGCGCCTCAGGCACGGCCTGGCGTGGGCTCGGCATTGGTAGCGAAGCCCTGTCGAGCTTGCCGCTCGGCAGGCGCGGCAATTCGGTGACGGTCTCGATCCACGCGGGCACCATATATAAAGGAAGCCGGTTCCGCAGGTAGGAGTGGAGCCGCTCTTCGTCGACTTGTCCATCGCGTGGAACGACGTAGCCAACCAATTGTTGTACACCGGGCACGTCCTCGCGCAGAGCGCACGCGGCTGCAAGAACGCCGTCGCCCTCGAGCAACACCGCCTCGATCTCGGTCAACTCCACCCGGAAACCGCGGAGCTTGACCTGGGCGTCGCCACGGCCGAGGAATTCGAGATTACCCTGGGCGTCGATGCGGGCAAGATCGCCGGTGCGATACATTCGCGCGTCTTCGCTTCCAGCCGGTGCGAACGGGTCCGGTACAAACCGCGCGCGTGTCTCTTCAGCAAGCCCCACGTAGCCACGTGCTACGCCGGGGCCGCCGACGCAGATCTCGCCGGCCTCGCCTTGCCGGACTGGTTGCAGCCGCTCATCGAGCAGGTGCACGCGGTAACCGGGAACGGCGCGGCCTATCGTCACCGGCTGGTGTGGCGACAGATCCGCGTACGTCGCAATGACGGTCGTTTCGGTGGGACCATAGGTGTTCACCATTCGCCGTCCAGGCCGCGACCAGCGTGCGACCAGCCCATCGGGGCAGACCTCGCCGCCAAGAATGATGAGGCGCAGCGAAGGCACATCCTCCGCGAGCATCGAAAGCAGCGTCGGCACGGTCGAGAGTACGGTCACGCCGCGGTCCCTGAGGAATCGCCACAGGTCCGGCTCTGCCCGCGCCACCTCAGGCGTCGCGGCGACGAGCGTCGCCCCCGCGTGGAAGGCGAGCCAGACCTCCTCGACCGACAAATCGAACGAGAGCGAGGCGCCCTGGTAAACACGGTCTTCCGGCCGAACCCCGTAAATGCTACCCTCGGCGCGCACGAGGTGCCACGCGCTCCGGTGCTCGATCATCACACCTTTGGGCCGCCCCGTGGACCCCGACGTATAGATGATGTAGCAAAGGTCCCGCGGGCCGGCATCCACCTCGTCATGCGGCAAGCGTACAGAACTCTCTGCGGCAATTGCCTGGCGGTCGGCATCCACACGCACGATCGCACCACCGAACGCGTGCTTTCTCGCCAGGTCCGCTGTCGTCAGGAGCGCCCGGGCGCCGGAATCTTGCAGGATGTAAGCAATACGGTCGGTGGGATATTCCGGATCGATTGGCACGTAGGCCGCGCCTGATTTGAGGATTCCCACTAGCGCAACGTACGCGTCTACCGACCGCGGGAGCAGCATCGCGACGACCGAACCGCGTCCCATGCCTCGCCCGCGCAAATGACGGGCGAGGCGGTTGGCGCGGCTCTCGAGGTCGGCGTAGGTTATTTCCTCGCCGCCAAAGATCACCGCTACGGTCTTCGGCCGGGCATCTACCTGCATGGTGAAGATTGCGTGGAGAACCTGGTCCGAGACCAGGCCGGGTGTCGTATCTGAAATGCTAATAATCGATGAGGATTTCATAACTGTTCAAGATCGCGCCAGTCAGGCGCGGCAAAACTAGCAATTCCTTGCACAACAAAAGTAATTTAGAAGTCGACCCCCATGGCCAATCCGAAATTAGTGGAGGTGCGTGAATCCAAGTACTCGCGCAGTTGCCGGTCGGCGATCGTGCTGAACTCCAAGTGCGGCCGGAAATACAGATGCGGTCTAAGATAGTGAGTGAGGGAACAGTCGGCGCCCACGAAATTGAAAGCTCGTTTGTCGAGACCGACATACATTTCGTTGAACTTCGACGAGGCCCATCCTGCCTGGATGGAAACCGCGGGGATGGTCCTTTTCGTAAGCCGGCCCTCATAAGCCAGTCCGGCCTCCCCAAAGTAGGACCCCCGATAAGCGATAAGGTCGAAGGCATGGGAGGTGAATACACGAAGCGCGCCAACCGGGTAAGAGAGCCTCAACGATGTTTCCATCGTGTTGGGATCATCGAAACCTGTGGGCGGGCGATTCAGATAGGCATCAAGCCCAGGTTCGATCCGGACCTTCTTCCAATCGCGGCTGTATGTCAGGTTCAGATTGGTCGTGTGCAGGTGGACGTTCTCGCTAGTGTCGGTCAGGTTGATATTGTTCCAGGCGGTAAACTCAAATCCGAATCCGGATATCCACGCCGAAGGCTGCATCACGGGCTGGTCGCTCAACGGAATGCCCCGCCAAATGTAGCGGGAATTGAAATCCAGCTCGCCACCAAAACCGATCTTCTGATTGTCGGCGCGACGTTGCCCAAATTCCTTGGTAGCTGGAGTTTTCTCTTGTGACGACCTGCTAACTTCTCCAGCAACCAGATCGAGGATGATCCATCCGTTTCGTGATGTGCGGCCCTGAGCCAGTGAAACAGATAAGGCAGGGAGCATCAGAATCAAGCAAAACGTCAACGCCTTCAGGTGTTGACTCATTCGGCCACCTCTTTTTCGCCTTCGCTTTGGGAGAAACTGCTTTCGTTTGAGTAATCATCTTGCTCTTCCGGCCGCTGACCTCTTTCGCAACTGTTGTTCCAAATGTGGGACGGGACTCTAAACTCTGCTTTCTCCACAGAGCGTGCTCTTCGGTTGGTACGACAGTACCAGGCGGAAATTCCCTGACGATTTCGAGCACACGGGAGATTTTCTGTAGGTGTTTATCCGGCCTCTCAAGAGATTCTCTTGTCGTTGCGACTGTTTAGCCGCGAAGCGACGTGAGAATGCAGCCCCGGGCCGAAGCCCCGCCTTTTTGGACGTTAAACGGTTTAGCTTCGTAGAGAAGAAAAGATTCCTCGGCCTAGCAGAGGCAAGGCTAATCCCTTTTTCGGATCATGGATTCATAAAGGACGGCGGGATGACGCTCGTCAATGACTGACGGTATGGGGCAAGCTTTTTGCGTCTCTTTGTCGAAAATTTTCGCCTCCGCCATTGGCCGGTTAGGGCGATAACCCGGACCCTTAGCGTCGATTCCAGGGCGGGCCATCAGTTTCTCAATGCCGTAGATTGTCTCGTCGCGGTTGTAGGCGCACTGATGGTGTTCACGGCTCATGATGATGGCTTCCTCCGGGCAGGCGTCCACACAAAATCCGCAGTAGATGCAACGCATCATGTCGATATCAAAACGAGTCGGGAATTTTTCGATTTCGGGGTTCGGATGCTCTCCCGCCTGAATATAGATGCACTCGGCCGGACAGATCGTCGCGCACATATAGCAGGCGACACATTTGAGGCTTCCGTCGTCGCGGACCGTCAAAATGTGCGTTCCGCGAAAACGCTCCGAGTAAGGGCGGGTTTGCTCGGGATAATAAATCGTGGGCGTATCGCCCTTGAACAAGCTGGTGAACAGGCGCCGGAGGGTCACCGCGAAGGCCCTAAAAGTGGACCAGACGGTGGCATGTTCCTGCCTCGCTTTTTGGCTGACATTCATGACGGGGACGTCCACGGCGTAGCCACCCTTAGCCGGCGTCATCGCACGACCTCCGGCACGGGTTCGGCCGGCTGGGCCAAAGCGGCGCCCGAGAATCCAATGGCGTCGTAGTCGACGCCCGCATATAGGGGGACCTCACGGCTGATCCAGTCGAAGATGACATCCGGATCATGCGATACCTGTACACCCGATAAATTCAACAACTCCGCCATCAGTGCGTGCAGAGGCCAAGCATCGCCGGGAGGCATCACGGCGCGATTCGTAATCTGGAGACGGCCCGCATAATTCGTATAGGTGCCTTTTTCTTCAGCCCACGATGCCATCGGCAGCAACACAGATGCGGCCCGGGCCCATCCGAAATCGTGCGTTGTACTGACGACGCTGAATTCCAACGCGGCTATTAATTGCCGCAGTTGTTCGAGAATTTCCGGTGCATCTTGACCAACCAACTGAGGATGGAACGAAATCCACATTCCACGAATTTCTTTCCGTTCGGCTCGCCTGAGCAAACCACTGAGTCCGTTCAACTCGTTCGCAAGCCCGAGGTCCAGCGCGCCACGCGTATTGGGATGTTTGTCCAGTCGTCGAAGCAAATCGTCCTGCCGCTGTTCGTAGAGCTCGACTTCCTTACCCAGTCGAAAATCGACACGGCCGTCGAAGTATTTCTTTGTCAGAAAGAGGGCTTCAATGGTGTTCGTGGCAGACACCAGAGCCGCTATAGCCGAGTTGCCATATGCTTTACGGATAGAATCGAAATGTTCATGAATGCCCGGCAGCAACTCGACGACGGCGCGAGTTTCTCCGCCTGTCATCGCGCTCCGAAGCCGGGGCCAGTGCTCGAGCGTGTGAAAGCTCAAACGCCCTTCGTCACATAGCCAGCTCTTGTTCACGTCCACGTTGCGGCGGCCGATGGTCCGGTAAATCTTTCCATCTGTGGCTGTATAGCCTGGAGTACCACCGCCCACGGCCCGCGCGGAGTGATCAATCCGAAGATTGCATCCGGTGCTGCAGCCGGCGCACACCGATGGCGTGCCTTTCAAAAACCAAACGCGGACCTGAAATCGAAAGTCGGAGCTTGTCAGCGCGCCGACGGGACATATGTCCACGACATTTCCGGAGTACGGATTATTCAGCGGACGATCTTCAAAAATGCCAATCTCCGAACGGTGTCCCCGATTAAAGACTTGGACTTCATTCGTCTTGGTGACATTCCGGGTGAATCGAACGCAACGCGTGCAGAGGATGCATCGTTCCTGATCGAGCTTGACAAGCGGACCGAGGTCGAATGCTTTACGCCGGCGAGTTTTCTGGCCAAGCGGAAACCGGCTATCGTGGCCTGCATGTGCCATGTAGTAGTCCTGCAGCCAGCATTCCCCCGACTGGTCACAGACTGGGCAGTCAATGGGGTGATGAAGCAGAAGAAACTCCATCGCGTACCGGACCGCCTCGTGCACGCGCTCGGTCTTGGTGCGGATTTCCATGCCTTCGGCAATCGGGGTCGCGCACGCCGGCATCAACTTTGGAGCGCCCTTGACCTCAACCATGCACATCCTGCAACTGCCCTCGATGCCGATGTCCGGATGATAACAATACCGTGGAATGTCGATGCCGACCTCATCGGCTATCTGGATCACCGTCTTGCCTCTTTCTGCTTCGTAGGCCTGGCCGTCAATCGTGAGCTTGGGCATAAAGAGCTAGATTAGCATGAATTGACGCGACGCTGCGGAGCCCTTGCGTTCTGAGTTTTGAGTTATGATGTCCCACAAATTATTGCTGGACCCCGTAGGTGAGGAACGGAACTAACGGAAAGGCGAATTCCCCTCCTTGTCCAAGGAGGGGAATTCGCCTTTCCGTTAGTTCGTTTCCTTTGGTTCAAAGCCTCTGCGGATGTCCAAACTCCAGGGGGCACAGCCCTTGTTTCGTCACCGCGGGGTTTACGCGCGGTTTGGATGCTCGATAGGCAGATCCAGCCGGTTTCCCCACTCCCCCCAGGAGCCGAGGTAATTCCGCACTTTTGGATATCCGATCAATCGCAGCGCGAGGTAGGTGTGGGCGGAGCGATATGCGCCCTGGCAATGTGGAATCACTTCCTTTTCAGGAGTGATGTTCTGTTCGGCGTACATCGTTTTCAGCTCATCCGCAGGTTTGAAAAATCCCTTCGCATCGAGGTTGTTTGTCCATTCCAGGTGCACCGCGCCCGGAATGGCGCCGCCGCGCGCGGAGCGGACGACCTGCCCTGTGTATTCACCATCGCTACGCGTATCGACAATCACGATAGAAGGATTGTTCAAATTGGCGCGAACGTCTTCGACAGTCGCGAGGCGCTCCGGCCGTGGTTCCATCTTGAAGTTGCCCGACTTCGGAATGGATGACTCGTGTGTCGTGGGCAGCCCGGCGGCTTGCCAGGCATTGAAGCCGCCGTTGAGCATATGGACGTCGTCATGGCCGAAGAACTCGAGAAACCAGAACAGCCGAGCCGAGCGCATTCCGGCAATGTCGTCATAAACCACGACGGTGCTGTCGGTATTGACGCCTTTGGCTTGGATCAGGTGCTCCATCATCCAAAGGAACGCGTGGAGTGGCTCGGGCCGGGTGTCGATCAAGCTGATGCCAAAGATATCGAAGCTTCTCGCCCCCGGGATATGACCATTCGAATAAGCTTCCGGCGGTCGCATATCCATCAGCACCAATTTGGAATCCTGCAGGCGGGATTTCAGTTCGTCCACCGACCACAGTAGATGAGCGTTAACGTAATCCATTTTTCTGCTCCAACAACGGAATCACTTCCGAAATCAAGCGTACCGTGTACGTCGGTTTGGGCCGCTCTTCGGGCACCCAGTCCTGCCGTTCGGTCTCGATCCACACCACGTCCATCCCGCAGTTGAGCGCGCCATAGACGTCGACATACAGCTGGTCCCCGATGAAAAGCGCCTCCGATGGCTGTATCGCCATCCGCTCCAACGTGCGCTGGAAGATGATCGGGTGAGGTTTGCACCAACCGACCTCCACGGAAACGACGATGCTTTCAAAGGCGGATCGGATTCCGAATTGATCCAACGTTCCGTAAAGCGCGGGCGCGTATCCGAAATTCGAAATCATAGCTGTCCGAAACCGGCGTTTGGCCCAGTTCAAGACCTGGATCGTTTCCGGACGGACCTCGAATGCCTGCCGGAGTTGGGTCATATGCGCCTCGGTCAGCCGGACAAGAATCCCGGCATCTAGTCCGGCCGCATCATGACCCAGAATACCCAGCATCACCTTAAATCGCTCCTGGCTTGGAATCTCCTTGAGGTCGGCGTGACGAAGCGCGTTTACTTTTGCGAAACTCTGAGAAAAAGCGCGATAGAAAACGTCAAAATCTAGTTTGCCGAAGTACTCGATATAGGCGGCGTGAACGGCCGGAGCCGTTGTATGGACCGCGCTTCCGTCGACAGCATACGTTGGCAATTTCGATTCGTTGATGTGCACGACGGTATCGAATGCATCAAAGATGAGCGTGCTATAATTCATGATCCTACCGCCTAGGATAGCCGAACTGGAGGTGCTTGAGGTTTGATCAGCGTTGAAAATCTCACCAAACGATACGCTGCCAAGATTGCCATCGAGGATGTGTCATTCAAAGTAAATAATGGTGAAATCCTCGGCTTCCTTGGACCCAACGGGGCCGGAAAAACGACGACAATGCGGATCATAGCGGGATACATGCCCGCATCCGAAGGCAGCGTCCGCGTGGACGGCTATGAAGTCTTCGATAATCCTCTTGACGTCCGGCGGCGGATCGGTTACTTACCCGAAAATCCACCGCTTTACCTGGAGATGACCGTCGCGGGATATCTCCGGTTCGTGGCAAAGATCAAGGGCGTGGCCAAGGACCGCCTGAACGACGAAGTGAACCGCGTCATGCAGCGCGTGAATGTTGTGGACGTCAAAGACCGAATCATCGGGAAACTATCGAAGGGGTACAAGCAGCGGGTCGGAGTGGCCCAGGCCCTAATTAACGATCCGCCGGTTCTCATTCTCGACGAGCCGACCATTGGGCTTGATCCAAAACAGATCCACGAAATCCGTGAGCTCATTAAGGAGCTGGCCGGGAGTCATACAGTTGTTCTCTCAACCCACATCTTGCCTGAAGTTGAACAGACGTGCCATCGCGTGATCATTATCGACCGCGGAAAGATTATCGCTGTCGATACGCCGCAGAATCTGCGATTCCAGCTTCAGGGAGCCGAACGGGTCCTCATGGAGATCGCTGGGCCAGCCGTGGAAGTTATTTCGAAGCTCAAAGCGACGCCGGGTGTGCTGGATGTGCAGAAAGTCAGCGAAACGGATGGCCGCTGCAAATTGCAGATCGACGGCGAACTTCGGAAGGACATCCGCAGCGATCTGGCCCGTACGGTGGTACAAAGCGGTTGGGGTTTGCTCGAGCTCCAGTCGGCCAGCATGAGTCTTGAAGACATTTTCTTGAAATTGACGACAGCGGAAGAGGTCGAAAAAGCCGGAACCTAGCCATGCGAAACATTCTTGCGATCGTTGAACGCGAGCTACGCGCGTATTTCATTTCTCCTATCGCCTACGTGGTGCTGACAGCTTTCCTATTGCTCTCGGGAATCGTCTTTCAGGGAATCTTGACCCAAGTGATGGACTATCAGATGAGAAGCTCCTTGCAGAGTGCGCAATTGGGTCGCGCAACACCGATCGATGGGCCTGCAATAATCAGCCAGCAATTCTTGGGTACGATGAGCGTACTGCTTCTCTTCATGATTCCGATGGTCACGATGGGTCTATTTGCCGAAGAGAAAAGGCGCGGGACGATTGAGTTGCTGTTGACGGCACCGATGACAGACCTACAGGTTGTACTCGGAAAGTTTTTTTCGGCTGTTGCATTCTTCCTGATTCTCCTTATGGCAAGTTGGCTGCCAATGTCAGTGCTCTATCTCTATGGCAGTCCTGCGTCTGGACCAATTTTTAGTAATTACCTTGGAATTGTTTTGTATGGTTTTGCTCTAGTTGGAATTGGTCTGTTTGTTTCGACGTTGACAGAAAATCAAATTATCTCGGGGATTCTGGGATTCGTGATCGCGCTGGCTATGTGGTTCTTTGATCTATTGGCGGCCAGAGCAGAGCAGCCTACGAAGGCGATTATGGAATACCTATCGGTAATCAGTCACCTTCAAGACTTTATGAAGGGCGTGATTGTTACGTCGAACATTATCTTCTATCTATCACTGACGATTCTGACTTTATTCCTCACCTATCGTTCGATCGACTCTCTGCGTTGGAGAGGATGAATATGAAAGAACACTTAAGGAAAGCCGATATTCTCGGATACACGCTAATTGCCGCCGCGCTCATTTCCTATTCCGTCCGGTCGATCTGGAGCATGTATCAAACGATCGCGGTAGCGCTGGGCGTTCTTCTTGTTGTCGCTTCCGTTGCAGTGAAATTTAGAGACATCAGGGCGACGTTGGGACGCCGATCAACGCGTTTCGGCATCAATTCAGCAACATCCGTCGTGCTCTTGGTCGGAATCCTGGCGTTCGTCAACTATCTCGGAGCGCAACATGTAAAGCGCGTCGATATGACTACGGAAAAGATCTACAGCCTCTCGGACCAGTCCGTCAGCGTCGCTGAGCAGGTTAAGGCGCCTCTTCACATCAGGGCCTTTTATCCAGGTGGTGATTACGCTCCGGCCCGGGACCTGCTGGATCTGTATAAGAGCAAGAACAACAAGATCTCATATGAATTCATCGATCCGGATAAGCAACCGCAAGTCGCCCAACAATATTCGGTCACAACGTACGGTGATCTTCAGAATCCCATGACTGGGGAGTCTTTCCGATATGGGACGTTGATTTTAGACATGGGCGGCAAGACCGAGCGTGTGGAGAAGCAGTCGGAGCCGGCTCGAGAAGAAGACATAACCAATGCTCTGATGAAAATAGTAAAGGGCGAAAAGAAGACGATCTATTTCACTGAGGGGCACGGAGAGAAAAAGCTCGACCAAACCGAACGCACGGGTTACAGCAACGCGAAAGGCAGGCTGGAAAAAGAAAGCTACGCCGTCAAGACCGTCAATCTCGTCAGTGAAGGCAAGGTGCCTGACGACACGTCCGTGCTCGTTATGGCAGGCCCGACATCGGAGCCGTTCCCGAATGAGTTGGATCTGATCGATGCGTATCTGCAAAAGGGCGGAAGCGCCCTCATTATGCTGGATCCTCCGCCCGGGGCGTCGCTCACTGGATTCATGAAAAAGTGGTCCATCGACGTCGGCAACAATATTGTCCTCGACGCCAGCGGCGTCGGCCGCTTGTTTGGCGCCGGCCCAAGCATTCCCCTTGTTACGAACTATGGAACCCACAAGATCACGGAGCGGTTTAACGTTATGACTTTCTTCCCGCTGGTGCGATCCGTCACGCCGGCGATGCCCGCCGTCAGCGGTATCACCGTGCAGCAATTGTTTGCCTCCAACGAACGAAGTTGGGGCGAAACGGACCTGAAATCAGGGGAGGCCCAGTTTGATGAGAAGGTCGATATGAAAGGCCCGCTATCCCTGGCTGTCGTGGCCACGAAGGATCTGGGCGAAAACAAAAGGGCCCGCCTTGCCGTCTACGGCGATTCGGATTTTGCATCGAACGGGTTCTTCGATTCGCAAGGTAATGGAAACCTTTTCCTCAACACCGTCACCTGGCTGGCTCAGGATGAGAACTTCATCTCGATCCGGCCCAAAAATCCGGAAGACCGTCGTCTGACCATGACCGAAGCTGAGGGCAGAGGGGTGTCTTATTTTTTCATCCTGTTGCTGCCGGTTTCCATTCTCGCGACGGGTGTTTCGGTCTGGATGAAACGGAGGCGGTAAGGGAATAAATCGGGTGAGATTCTCCAGCCGCGGAGCGGCGATAGATTGTAGCCACGGGCGCAAGCCCGTGGATTGTAGTGCGTCAACTCCACTGCTCCCTACTTCGGGCTTGCGCCCGGGGCTACGTTCCATCGCCGCTCCGCGGCTGGGATCACTCAGAACTCAATACCTCAAAACTTGTAACTTGATTGGCATATGCGATTCAAAGGTACAACCCTTCTATTGATCTTGTTTGTGGTCCTCGGCGCTTACGTGTATTTCACCGAATACCGTGGGAGGGAGGAGCGCCAGAAGCAGGCAGAAGCGAAGAAGAAAGCGGTTCAGGTCGAGCAAAAGGACATTAAGGAGATCAGTCTGATATATCCGGACCGAACCATCACCGGTGTCAAAACCGCCGAAAAGCAGTGGCAAATCACGTCCCCTGCCGGCATTGAAGCCGACCCCGACGAGTGGGACCAGCTGGCCGCGAACGTCACGCGGATCGAACGCGAAGACACAGTTGCCCAGAACGCACCGGACTTGGCGCCTTTCGGTCTCAAAGAACCTGCGATAAAGGTGGACGCCAAACTCGCCGACGGAAAAACCATTGGGGTGTTATTCGGAAGCGACAACCCCAAAAAGACCTCCGGCTACGCGAAGCTCGGCAACAGCAATGATGTCTTCTTAACTCCAAGCTCCTCGAAGAGCCTCTTCACCAAAACGCTATCCGATCTGCGCAACAAGAAAGTCCTGGACTTTGAAGCCGATGATATCGATACCGTGCGGATCATTGAGCCCAATAAAGTATTCGAAATGCAGAAGTCCGGAGATAACTGGCAAATCAAAAAACCCATCGACACCAAGGCGGACAACGGAGAAGCTTCGTCTTTCATTAGCTCCATTCGCTTTGCCCGCGCTTCGTCGTTTCCGGACAAGCCTGTTGATGCCAAGACAGCCGGTCTGGACCCACCCGCCATTCGGATCACACTCCATGACGGTAAAGCGAAAGCCGACCGCGTTCTTCTGATTGGCGGGACTGCCGAAACCGCCAAGTATTACGCGCGTGACGCGTCTCGCGATGTGATTTTCATAATTGATAAAGAGATTCCGGAAAAGGTCCGCCGTCCAATCTTCGATTGGCGCGATAAAAGCATCACGCGGCTTGAGCGCGACAAGATCGAAGAGGTGGAGATCCAGCATGGTTCGGAAAAATTTTCATTCAAGAAAGCCGGCTCCGACTGGAAGCTGCCCGATGGGCGAAAGCTTCAATTGGACAAGATCTCGGGCATTTTGAATACGCTCGAGTTCGATAGGGCCAAAGATATCATCGACGCTCCTAAAGCGCTTTCGTCCTACGGTCTCGATAAGCCCCGAGCGGAAGCCGTTTTCCGCCAAGGTGCGAATGAAGTCCTGCGTCTCGGATTTGGTGCGGATACAAAGAATCCGGAAGGAGTTTACGCCAAGATCTCAGACAGCCCTGCGGTCAAGGTCGTGTCCAAAAGCGTCTTCGACAATTTCAACGTGAAAGCCGAGGATCTAGTCGAGACCCCACCGCCGAAAGAAACTCCCGCGAAGGATAAGTAGGATCGAACTGCCGCTGAGAGGAAACACAAAGACACAAAGGCACAAAGCCACAAAGAAAGGCCGCACCAATTATTTTCAAATGCGGCCTTTCTTTGTGGCTTTGTGCCTTTGTGTCTTATGTGTTTCCAAAAAGCTCCTCCAAAGCGGGACCCATATCCCGGCGATTAACGACGGTTCTCGAATCTACTCCTCTGCGGAATTCCGGACCCCAGAAGATGCGGGCCACGCGGTGCGCATAATAGAAACCTTCGGAGTGGTGGAGCTCGCCGGCCGGGTTGATTTCGTCGTCACGTCCGAACACGGGCCGAAGGACAATAGCGGTGTTTTGGCTGAAATAGCGATGGTTATTAACCCAATCGAAAATCCGCCCTACCTTTTGATCGGTGGCTTTCACGGCATCTAGATATTTCTCGTAACTTTCATGGCCGACGTCGTGACCCGTTTCGTGCACGACCAGCACTCGCGGCCGGCGTTCATACATGATCCGTGGGATCCGGTGTGACAAGCTGCAATGAAGGTATGTGTAATCCTCGAGGCCTTGGACCAGCTCGCTGAAGGCCGCCGCGTGTGATGCGACGCTGTCGCACTGATCTTCCGTAAACACGAAGCCCTCGTTCGCCATTCTGTGAATGTTGGGCGAGAGCCCGGCATCTTCGTAATACTCTTTCTTGCGTACTCCATTGCCGTTCACAATGAGGATCACGTGCCTGGTCGGGAGCGAACTTGTTTGGTCCCATCTCCAGCCTGCTGCCGTCAATATCGACCCTTTTAGAAATGAACGGCGATTCATAGTCAGAAACGAATTTTGGCGCTGAGCAGGACTTGGCGCGTATCTGTTACGAGCGCCGCTGTATTCGTCCCGAAAAAAGGAAAGCTCATTCTAGATTCCGGGTTGGCGAAATTGTTGTGGTTCCACAAATTGATGAAGTCGCTACGCAATTGGAGCTGCCAGTGCTCCGTGATGGAGACCTTCTTTGTCACAGCGAAGTTCCAGTTTTGAAATGAGGGACCTCGGAAAGTGTTGCGTCCAAGGTTTCCACCGCCCGGCATCGAGTTGGCCAGGATTCCGTTTCGTCCCATTGGCGCGGCAACGATTCCGGTTCCGTCCAGCGGTGTGGTAAACGTGCGGAGGTCGCCGGTCACCGGATCCTTTTTGAAGACTCCGTTCGGATTGTAGTTGGGGCGGCCAGGGAATGCGCTTGAAAGATCTCGCACTCCGGCGGTGTCCACTCCGGTAACGATCGTGAATGGCTGTCCTGACTGAAATTCAGTGGCCCCGGCGATTCCCCAGCCGCTGAAAACATGACTTAAAGCAGCGGAACCGGACGCGAACCACGGTATTTCATATACGTAATGAATGGCGAATCGATGCGGCCGGTCGAACGCCGAGCGGCTCCACTCGGGACGGAGGTTGAAGTAATTCTGTGGAAGCTGCGGAGTCGACGCGGTAATGTCCGTTACCGTGAATGCTTCGTAGTTGTCGCTAAGATTTGCGCTCCACGTGTAATTGGCGCCAATCAGGAGGCCTTTGGACATGCGTCTGTCGAACTTCACATAGCCGGCGTGGTATTCGCCGTTGGAGGTCGTCTCCAGCAGGATTCGAGAGCCCCAATTCGGATTCAATCGCGGCGCTGTAACGCTCGGGTTGTTTTCCGTTGCGATCGCTGTGGCTGCCAGGGCTGCGGTTAACACTCCCGGATTGGTTTCCCGCTGACGGAGCTGGTGATACGACCTGTTGCCCGAATAGCCCACTTCAAAGACGTAGTTCGAACCGATCTCCCGCTGCACAGACAGATTCCAAAAGTGGGACATCGGGTTCTGAATATCTTCGGGCGCATTAATGAAGCGAGCCATGACCGGATTTAAAGGCGGTACCGTAGCCGTCTTTGGCGCAAGCGTGGGGTACAGGTTTGCTGCCGCCGATGCGGGTGTG
>Ga0066710_100002324_pt1 | contig 15240 bp, 14 predicted proteins | sample GraSoiAngelo_159_FD_79666 | JGI IMG/M metagenome (GOLD analysis project Ga0066710, IMG submission 79666) | Grasslands soil microbial communities from the Angelo Coastal Reserve, California, USA - 14_1009_16_40cm | ecosystem: Environmental > Terrestrial > Soil > Grasslands | place: USA...
GCCCCTTGGGTGGCTCTGGCTCCGCGTGGAGGTCTTGCAAGTGGGATGCCACTACCTACTAAAGCGTAGCCCCTCGATCCTCTACAAAGAATTCCGTCGCTACGGGAACGCGCGATGAGTTCATGTGCAGCCCTGGCAAAAACTGCAGCGCGCGCGAGTGCGTTCGCTGCGAAGCGACGAGCGCCGCCGCTCGCTTCGCTCGCGGCGCATTGCGCTCGCCGTCAGAGCGACTCGAACCCGTCTCCGCTGCTCCCATCTTCCGCATCGCCGATCACTCGGAAACCCTGCGACCGATGCTGCTCGAACAGTCGCGCGAGAGCGGATCGCAGACTCCCAACCTCCCGGAATAACGAAACTTTTTCGAGCGTAGCAGAGGCGTCCAGCAGCGACCATCGCCCCGCGGCAGATCGCGCCCCAAGTGCCCGGCGAGGCACCGCGAAACCGCGGCGCCTACGGCCGGGGGGCGTCCGGCTCGGAACCCGCGCCACGAGCCCGGCCGCGCGCCGTGCGCGAACGCCGCGGCGGGGCAATCGCGCCCTTTGCGCGATTCAGCTCCCCGCCCAAGTCGCCCGGCGCCGTAGCGCGATTGCTGCCGGCCCCCTGCCGCTTCGCGATGCTCAGTGAGGGTTCGCGAGGCGGCGATTTTGACGCAGCGTCGGCAAGTCGTCTCGCGTCCCGCCCATGAAAACGGTTGCGCGGGGGAAGCCCATCGGGGGAAGTAAGGGGAAGCCGGCTTCCGATTTTGGGGAATCCCGACGAGTCACTGCCCGAGCTCGATCACCTTGACGCCTTCCGGCACCTCGAAACGAAACTCGGACTCGGCGGGCGCGAGGTTGAACCGCTGCTCGCGGAACTCCACCGTGGCCACGTTTCCGAGCAGATCGACGATGCGCGTCTGGTGCACGTCGCCGGTGTGCGGATCGACGCCGAGGAACACCTTCTCGTAGGTCGCCGGCTGACGCGGGATCAGCTCGAGTTCGGCGGCGGCTTCGCTGCACGTCACCGCGGTGACCTTGAAATCGCGCCGCATGTCTCCGGCGCCGAGCAGGAACTGGGCCGCGGGGCCGGTGAGGAAGCCCCGTGAGGCGGGCAGCGTCGAAACCTCGCGCAACGCGGGATCGTAGATCCAGACGGTCTTGCCGTCCGAGACGACGAGGCTCGGCTCGGGCTCCTCGTAGGTCCAGCGCATCTTGCCGGGCTTCGCGAGCGCGACGCGCCCGCGCGAAACGGAGGGCTGGCTCGGCGAGGCCCCCAGCTTCACGGCGATCGTGGTCTGCTCGAAGCGCGCGGAGACGTCGCGCACACCCTCGTAGTGCTTCTGGACCGCGGTAGCCGCGCGGTCGCCGCAGCGGTCCGCGTTCGCCTTCGTCGCGGCCTTCTCGGCCGCCGTGGCGCGCGGACCGACGGCCGCCAGCGCAGTGATCAAGAGCGCAGCCGCTCTCCGATGCCTCGAGATCATGCCGGACTCCGACGGCGAGCGCGCGCGCCGATTCGACTCAAGATTCGAGCGCGCTGATGAACACCTCGCGCGGCTTCGTGCCGATCTGCGGCCCGACCACGCCTTCGTGCTCCATGTGCTCGACGATCCGCGCGGCGCGGTTGTAGCCGATCTTGAGCCGGCGCTGCACGTACGAGATCGAGGCATTCCGCGTCTGCGCGACGATCGCCACCGCCTGATCGTACATCTCGTCGACGTCCTGCCCGCTGTGGTCCCGGTCCTCGCCCTCCACCTGCAGCTGGACGAGGTCTTCCTCGAAGCACGGCGCGCCCTGCTCGCGCAGAAACGCGGTGAGGTTGCCGACCTCTCCCTCGGTGACGAACGCGCCGTGCAGGCGCTGCAACTTCGACGTGCCCGGCGGCAGGAACAGCATGTCGCCGGATCCCAGCAGCTGGTCCGCGCCGTTCTGATCGAGCACGGTGCGCGAGTCGATCTTCGAAGAGACCTGGAACGAGATGCGCGCCGGGAAGTTCGCCTTGATCACGCCGGTCAACACGTCGACGCTCGGCCGCTGCGTGGCCAGCACGAGGTGGATGCCGGCGGCGCGCGCCATCTGGGCGAGCCGCTGCAGCGATTCCTCGACGTCCTTCGCGCACACGACCATCAGGTCGGCGAGCTCGTCGATCACCACGACGATGTACGAGAGCGGGCGGTACTCGACCTCCACGCCCTCTCCCTCCTCCCCGGGTCGCGGCTTGAGCCGGAACGTCTTGTGGCCTGCCACCAGCTCCTTCTCGCAGCGCTCGTTGAACTGCTGGATGCTCCGCACCTGGAGCGCGGCCATCAGCTGGTAGCGCTCCTCCATCTTGCGCACGATGCCGGCCAGTGCGGCCGAGGCGCGCTTGGGATTGGTCACGACGTCCGCGATCAGATGCGGGATCCCCGCGTAGATCGAGAGCTCGAGCAGCTTCGGGTCGATCAGCAGCAGCTTGAGCTCGTCGGGAGTGCGCCGGCACAGGATCGAGCAGAGCAGCGAGTTGAGGAAGACGCTCTTGCCGGTACCGGTGGCGCCGGCGACGAGCAGGTGGGGCATCTTCGCGAGGTCGGCGTCGACTGGATTGCCGAAGATGTCCTTGCCGAGCGCGACGGGCAGCCATGCGTTGCTGTCGCGGAACTTCTCGCTCTCGAGCAGCTCGCGCAGGTACACCGTCTCGCGCTCCGCGTTGGCGACCTCGACGCCGACCACTGCCTTGCCGGGCAGCGGCGCGATGATCCGCACCGAGAGCGCGCGCAGCGCGAGCGCGAGGTCGTCCTGCAGGCTCACGATGCGCTGGACCTTGATGCCGGACGCGGGCTCGAACTCGTACATCGTCACGACCGGCCCGGGATGCACCTTCACCACAGTGCCGCCCACGCCGAAGTCCGAGAGCTTCTTCTCCAGGATCTTCGAGTTCATGTACAAGCTGTTTCGGTCGTAGGTGCGGGCGCCGCCCGGCGGGTCCTGGAACATCGCGACGTCGGGCAGCCGATACGGGCCGTGCGGCCGCTGCTCGCGGAACGCGAAGCTTCCCTGGCCGGCTCCGCGCGCGGCCCGCTCCTCGGCGTGATCGACGATCTGCGGCGGGCTTTTGCGCGCCGCGCGCACGACGGGCGCGGGCTCGAGGTTCGCCGGCGCGGGCTCGCCGGGCTCCGCTTCGACGACCGCGGGTTCGGGCTCGCGCTGCGCGGCCACGCGCACACGGCGGGCGCGCCGCTCGCGCCAGACGGTGAGGCTCCGCCAGCCCTCCTCCAGGCCGCGCCGCAGCGCAATCGATCCGCGCCGCGAGGACCGCGCCGCTGCGATCGCGGTGCGCCCGGCTCCGGCCAGCGCGCCGAACACGAGCGAGATGGACGCGGCGATCGCGAGGCCGGCGCCGGCGATCGCGCGTTCGAGCGAGATGTGTGTGACCGCGAGCGCGCCGAGCGCCGCCGCGAGCGCGTTCGCGAGCAGAGCGCCCCAGCTCCCGAGCGCCCACATCTCGTAGCCCGCGAGCATCTCTCCGAGCGCGCCGCCCTCGAGCCCGGCGAACTTCGGGAGCACCGTTCCGAGCAGCGGAGGCACCGTGCTGGCCGGTAGCAACAGCAGCGGGATCGCGATGCGCGCGCGGGCCGAGGCGGGCGGAAGCCCACGCCCTGCCAGCATCCGGCCCCCGGCGACGGCGACCACCGCGACGAGCAGATACGCGGCGAATCCGACGCCTCCGAACAGCGCTGCCGCGACCAGCGCTCCGAGGCGGCCCGCGCGGTTCGCGACGCGGTCGCCGCTCCACAGCGGATCGCCCGGCGCGTAGCTCCAGAGCGCGATCGCCGCGAGGATCGCGAGGCCGAGCAGCCCCACGCCCGCCGCCTCGCGCACGAAGGCGCTGCGCAGCAGTCCGGTGTCGGTCCGGTTAACCGCGGAACGGGTCCGCTCCGACCTAGCCATGGCCGTGGCCGCCCATCGAATTCACCCCCCCCGGGATCCGCTAGGCCGCCTCAGGGTAGACGGGCACCGAGAGGCGTCAATGCCCCGCTGCTTCGGGTGAGATGCAGCGCAGCCGCGGTGCGCGAATCGCGCGCGTGATCGCGCGGAGGCGAAGTCTGCGTGCATCGGATCCGAGCGCGCGCGGAGTGCATCGAGCGACTTCAAACCGCGTTCGATCGATTCCGCGCGCGTATCGTCTTGACGCTGCGCCGCGGTGAAGAGAACATCGCATCAACACCCCAACACCGACGGAGCGAACGCCATGGCGAGCGTCAACAAAGTGATCTTGATCGGCAACCTCGGGCGGGATCCCGAGCTCCGCTACACGCAGGGAGGTCAGGCGGTCGCCAACTTCACGCTCGCCACGAACGAGCGCTTCTCGACCAAGGACGGCGACAAGCAGGAGCGGACCGAGTGGCACCGCATCGTCGCCTGGGGTCGCACCGGCGAGCTCTGCGCGCAGTACTTGTCCAAGGGGCGCAGCGTCTACCTCGAGGGGCGCCTGCAGACCCGTGAGTGGGAGGACAAGGAAGGGCAGAAGCGCCGGACCACCGAGATCGTCGCCCAGACGGTCCAGTTCCTCGGCGGCCGCGGCGAAGGGGGTCCGGGCGGCCCGTCGTCGCCTTCTGCGGAAGGCGGGTTCGACTCGGGTGGGCCGCCGCCGCCCGACGACGTTCCGTTCTAGATTGCCTAGTCGGCGTGGCCGACGCGCAGGCCGCGCACGAGCTGATTGATCAGTTCGCGCGACTGGGCGTCGAGGTTCTCGAATTCGATGCCCATGCCGGGCGGCTCTTCGCGATCGCCCTCGGTCGTGCGGACCACGCGGCCCATCACCGCGATCGGCTCCTTGCTGCCGGGAATCCGGAACTGGAGGGTGACCGCGGCACCGGGCTCCGGCGGCGTGTCCGTCTCCACGAACATCCCGCCCTCATTGATGTTCCGCGCGAACTCGGAAAACAGCTCGTCGACCGTCTTGTAGTCGACTCGCACCATGAGCTCGACGCGCTCCGAGCGGCGGCGCTCGCTGCCCGATTTCGGGCGATCGTCGCGGAGTCGTTGGACGCTGGTCTTCACGGAAGATCCCGTGGGGGCCTCACTGGCTTTCTCTCATCGACCCGACGTGCTCGATTCCTTAGCGGTGTCGATTGCCCCGGTCCCGTCGAGTGCGCCGTCCTCGCGCAGGCTCACGTACCCGCGCTCGGCGACGACGACGTGATCCAGCACACGGACGCCCAGGATCTCCCCCGCGCGGGCGAGCCGCTCGGTGACCGCCCGATCCTCGGCGCTCGGGGTCGGATCGCCGCTCGGGTGATTGTGGACCAGGATCAGCGCGGCGGCACTCGCGCGCAGCGCCGGACGGAATACTTCGCGCGGGTGCACGAGGCTCGCGGTCAGCGTGCCCTGCGAGACCATCTCCTCGCCGAGCACGCGGTGTCGCCCGTCCAGGAACACCACGATGAACCGCTCTTGAGAGAGCCTGCGCAGGCGCGCGCCGAAGTGGCGGAACACGTCTTCGGGGCTGCGCAGCGCCGCGCCTTCGGGCAGGTGTGAGCCCGCGCAGCGCCGACCCAGCTCGAACGCCGCGATCAGCGAAGCGGCCTTCGCCGCGCCGACGCCCGGCACCGCGGCGAGCTCGCACGCGGGGGCCGATTCCAGCCGATCGAGACTTCCCGCGCGCGCGAGCAGTGCGCGTGCGACGTCGACGGCGTCCCGCCCGCGCGCGCCGGTTCGAAGCAGGAGCGCGATCAGCTCTGCGGCGCTCAGCGCGTCCGCGCCCCGTGCGCGCAGGCGTTCGCGGGGTCCTTCGGTTCGTCCAGCATTCCGGTCCATCGACGTCGCAGCCGCTCTGGGACCGGGGCAGCCAGCATAGCAAGGGCGTTCGCGGAGATGCGACGCCCGCGTGCGGCGGCGTCGAGGATCAGCGCTGGGAAACGTTGGTGAAGAGCGTCGCGCGCAGCAGGCTCTCCATCATCTGCGAGGCGAGCGGGTGCGGGCTCTCCCGGACGCGCAGAGCGATCTCCGGCGCATCGCCGCGCTCGGCCGCGCGCTCGGAGAGCCGAGCAATGAATTGATCGCGCTGCGCGACGCGCTCGAGGCGCTGTGCGAACGCGGTCGGATCGATCATCAGCTGATTCAGCTGGTAGTCGAGCCGCGCCCGCACGTCGAATCCCTCGTCCATCGGCGCGCGCTCGGGCCGGAATCGCAGCGCCGCAGCGGGGGTCTGCGCGTACACCGAGGAGACGAACTGCGGTCGGATCAGGACTGGAGCGCGCCGGCGGATCGTGCTCCTGTGAGTGGCCGCCGCGATCACCTCGATGCCGTCGTTGGTGCTGATACCGGTGCCCGTGGCCGAGCGCAGCACCGAGGGAATCGAGTCACCCGAGAGCGCGACCGCGAACACTGCGGCAATGCCGGCCGCGAGCAGCCCCGCGGTGTTCGGGCGCGAGAGCAGGCGCGCGGCACCGAATAGCACGTGGACGACGCGCGGCCGCGATTCCTGCTCTGCCACGCGCGCGACGATCCGGTGCGCCAAGTCGGGCGAGCGCTCGGGCTCGGGGAGCGCGCGCAAGAGAGCGACCAGTCGGGCGAGCTCCCGCTGCGCGTCCGGATCTTCGGCGGCGCGCTCTTGCTGGAGCAGTTCGAGGGCCCACGGTTCGAGGGGTTTGGGGTCGGAATGGGGGACGGTCACAGCTTCTCTCCTGTAGGCGTACTCTGCACGAGCTCTCTGAGTCGCTCGCGCAACCCGAGTCGGGCGCGGTGAATGCGCGACTTCACCGTTCCCTCCGGAATTCCGAGCGTGTCGGCGATGTCCTTGTAGGACTGGCCTTCGATGTCGTAGAGCACCACCGCCACGCGGAGCTCATCGGGCAGCAGCAGCAGTGCCTGTTGGACACGAGTCTGGATTTCGACACCGTGCGCGGCGTCTTCGGGGTCGCGCGGGGCGGCGTGGATCTGCACGCCGGAGGCGTGTCGTTGCGCGAGCTCGATCTCTCTCGCGCGCGCGCGGCTGCGGCTGCGCCGCCGGTTCAGCGCCGCGTTGGCGGCGACGCGGTAGAGGAAGGTCGAAAAGCGCGCCTCGCGCCGGAAGCGGTGGCCGTGCCGGTGCAGGCTGAGGAACGCCTCCTGCGCCGCGTCCTCCGCCTCCTCCCGGCTGCCCAGCATTCGATAGAGCAGCCGGAAGACGTTGCGCTCGTGGTTGCGGACGAGGCGCTCGAACGCGCTCGGATCGCCGGCCTGCCATTGCGCGATCAGCTCGGCGTCGGGGTCTTCGGAGGGACGGAAGGCGTCGGGCTCGCGAACTCGTGAGGAAATCGCCCCGACCGGGCCGGCGTCGGCGATCTCGGCGCTGAGTCCGTGCATTCTGGCACTCGGACACCGCGGATCTTTGGGCGGTTCTCGGGTGTCGCTCCGATCCGCGTCGCCCGGTTTACCCGCGCTCAACCCGAGGCCCGAGGATTCAGGGGGTCGTCATTCCGCTGCCAGGTTCCGCTCTTACCGCCGGTCTTGCTCACGAGATGCACGGCCTCCACGACCATTCCGCGGTCGATCGCCTTGCACATGTCGTAGATCACGAGCGCTGCGGCCGACACCGCCACGAGCGCCTCCATCTCTACACCGGTTCGGGCATGCGCGCGCGCGGAGGCCTCGATCCGCACCCGCGCCCGCTCGGGCTCGGGGACCATCTCGATGTCGACGCCATCCAGGGACAGGGAATGGCAGAGCGGGATCCATTCATCGGTTCGCTTGGCGGCCTGGATTCCCGCGATCCGTGCGGTCGCGAGTACGTCTCCCTTGGGGATCCGCCCCTCCGCAATCCGGGCCAGGGTCTCGGGCGCCATCCGGACCGCGCCGCGCGCGATGCATGCGCGATGGGTGACGGGCTTGTCGGCGACGTCGACCATCCGCGCGCGGCCCTGGGCGTCGAGGTGACTCAAATCGCTCATGGTCGGGCGCTCCGCGCTGAGACGAGCCTCTCTTCGAAGAACGATGCCACGTCGGCCAGTACGTCCGGGTAGCTCGGCTCGTTGAAGATCTCGTGCCGCAGTCCTTGATAGCGGATGAAGCGGGCCGCCGGAGCGGCCGCGGCGAATCGCTCGCTCCCGGCGGGCGCACAGATCGGATCGTCGCCCCCGTGCAGGACGAGGAGCGGCAGTGCGACGTCCGCACCGCCTGGCCCGGTCCGCTCCAGCGCCGAGAGCAGCTCCACCGCGAGCGATGCGGTCATCTGGCGCTCGACGAGCGGATCGGCGAGATACGCCTCGAGCACGCGCGGGTCGTTCGACAATCCCGCGAGATCGAGACCAGCCGAGACGCGCAGGCGCGGCAGCACGGCGCGGACCAGCCGCGCGATTCGGATCCGGTTGCTTCCCTGCGGCATCGCGAGCGCCGCACCTGAGAGCACGAGGCCGGTCACGCTCGGCGAGCGCTCGCGCGCGAACGTCGCCACCACGAGACCGCCCATGCTGTGCCCGACCAGGAATAGCGCGGTCTCGGGGGCATCCGCGCGCACCCGCTCGAGCACGACTGCGAGGTCGTCGAGGTAGTCGTCGAATCGATCCACGTGGCAGCGCCGCCCCGCCGATCGGCCGTGGCCGCGATGATCGTATGCGTGCACGGCAAAGCCGCGGTCCGCGAACCACCGCCCCACGTGTTCGTAGCGCCCGCTGTGTTCGCCGAAGCCGTGCACGAGGAGGATCGACGCGCGAGCGCGATCGGATACCCAGCCGCGCCGGAACAACATCTCTCCGGACGAGCCGCGGGTGGGCAGCTCGTAGCGGCGGATCGGAGAGACTGTGCCCTCCAAGGCGGGTCCGATCAGGATTCGGCCAGACGGCGAATCGTCGCTCGCGCCGCCCGCACCCGATCGAGGTAGGCCGCGCCGCGAATGGCGGAGCCCCAGAAGTAGGCCGAGATGCCGTCGTCTTCACCCAGGCGCCGGATGTTGTCGGCGAGAATCGAGCAGCCGGCGGCGACGTTGCTCTCGATCGTCGCCAGGTTTCCCGCGACCAGGCGCGCTTCCGTCATGTGCGGCATCACCTGCATCAATCCCACTGCGCCCTTGGGCGAGAGCGCCCACGGACGCGCTCCGCTCTCCACGAGGATGATCGCGGTCACCAGCTGGGGATCGAGCGCGTGGTCACCGCTGCTGCGCAGCACGGCGCGGCCGATCCGCTGGCGCTCGACCGCGGAGAGATTCGGATTCGCCCAAGAGACGATCTCGCCGATCGCGTCGGCGGTGAGCTGCGCGGAGGCCTCGGGCACGGCGCGGCCAGGAGTGGCGACGCCGCGCGAAACGAGACCGATCGCGAGGAGTGCGATCAGCACGACCTGCCAGCGCTTCATAAAGCCTCCCCCGGGGTGAACTCACCAGGGATGCGGTCCACGTCCGGTGCTCTCGCGAGCCGGGGGAACATATCGAGCGATCGGAGCCGCAACCAAAACCCGCAGAGGCGAAATGCCCCCACGAACGCGCAAACTTACATCGCGAGTGGCGGGTAATTCGGGGCTTTTCGATGCAACACAATCGTGCACAAGATGTCGTTTCTCCGCGTTGACCGGCCACTTGCGCGGGTGATAGGATGGCCGCGGTTCGGAGGGATGGGACCTGTCAGGCCGCCGGGAGTCATCCCGGCGACGAAGCTGTGCAAGGGGCAGGTCGGGCAACGCACGAAAGCGTACCTGTCCGGTGCATGGCTAGGCGAACATAGCTTCCGGCTTCGGGGGGGACGGAGACGCCGTATTCGGAGCGTCCGCGATCGCGGGCGCGAGCAGCAACAGAGCGAGCCTTGGTTGAGAAGCAGCCCCGTTAGCCCCGGCAGCACATCGCGGCCCTGAGGAGTTCCCTCTCGGATGACGGCTCAGAAAATCGCCGCAACCGATCCGATCTCTGCCGTACCGATCCGGCGGATCCTGGAGGGATTGGCTCGCATCCACCGCTGGATCCTCGTGCTGGACGAGCAACGCAGGGTTCTCTGGATGAGCGACGCACTCCGCGACCTCCCGGGTACGGGAGACCTCGCGATCGGCATCGATGCGCGCAGCTTCGTGACCAAGCTGCCCAAGCCCGAGCAGTTGTTCGGGCTGCGCTCGGGCATGCGGGAGCGGAGCCACCTCAGCGGGTCTCCGCTCGAGCTGCGTGTCTCGGACGGCCGCTCGATTCCGGTCGACGTCGACCTCGTGCGCGTCGAGTCCTCGGATGGCGATCTGCTGATCGCCATCGCGACCGAGCACGCCCAACCCGCGGGCGACAGCCTCGCGGACCGCGTGCTCGCCGCGCTGCCCGATGCCGTGCTCGCAGTCGACGCCGGTGGGTTCGTGCGCAGCGCCAACCAGGCGGCGCTGCGGTTGCTCGAAGTGCGCCGCGACCAGGTGCTCGCTCGCTCGGCCGCGGTGCTGCTCGCGAAGGGAGCGGACCAGGTCGAGTCGCTCGTCGAGGTGCTCCAGGGTCCGCCGCGCGAAGCGGTCTGCGAGCTGACGCGCCGTTCGCGATCGGGTCGCGTGCGCTGCCTGCAGGTGTCGCTGGCCCCGCTGGCGGTTGGCGCGCGCGCGGTCGTGCTGCGCGACGTCACCGAGCAACGCCAGAGGGAGCAACGGCTGCGCAAGGCGAACGAAGAGCTCGAGCACTGCATCGGGGCGATCGCCCACGACCTCCGCTCGCCGCTGGTCGGCTTGCTCGGCTTCTCGCGTCTGCTGCGCCAGGACTACGAGGACTCGCTCGACCAAACCCGCCACCATTACCTCGATCGGATCGAGCAGGCGGCGCGCACGATGGAAGGGCTGATCCACGATCTGCTCGAGCTTGCGCGCATCGGCGAATCCGGCGAGCGGCCGCTGCTAGTCGATCCGCGCGAGGTGCTGTTGCAGCTCGCCGCGGAGCTCAAGCCGCGCCTCGAGACGGCGGGGATCGAGCTGGCGCTTCCGGTCGGCCTGGTCTCGCGGGTGTATTGCGATCGCTCCCGGCTGTACCAGCTGTTCTCGAATCTGATCGGCAACGCGATCGAGCACATGGGGCCGCGCCGCGACGCCCGCATCGAAGTGCTGATCGACGAGGACGACAAGCAGCACGAGATCGTCGTCTCCGACAACGGTCGCGGCGTGGATCCGGCGCATCGCGAGCGGATCTTCGAGGTGTTCCAGAGCATCGGGGTGCGCTCGGACGGCCGCCGCGGAACCGGCATGGGGCTCGCGATCGTGAAGAAGATCGTCGAGCGGCGCGGTGGGCGGATCTGGGTCGAAGGCGAGCCCGGCTGCGGCGCTCGTTTCCACGTCACACTGCCGCGGCGCTAGTCGCCCATCGCGAGCGCCGAACGGTTGCTCCGCGGTCGGGGCTCCCGTAGCCTCGCGCGCCGATGTACCCGGTCTTGTTCCGGATCGGCAATTTTCCGATCAGCACGTTCGGCCTGATGATGGCCACCGCGTTTCTGGTCGGCTCGTGGATCACGGCGCGGCGCATGAATGAGGTCGGCCTCGACCCCGACCTCGCCACGACGCTGCTCGTCTACGTGATGCTCGGCGGCATTCTCGGCTCGAAGCTCTACTACGCGATCGACGTCTCGATCCGCGAATCGCGGCCGTTCGCCGAGCTGCTGTTCGCGCGCGACGGGATCACCTGGTACGGCGGGCTGATCCTCGGAACGGTGATCGGGGCGATCGGCACGCGGATCCACCGCGTGAGCATCGTGCAGATGATGAACTGCGTCGCGCCGGCCGTGGCGGTCGGGCAGGCGATCGGCCGCATCGGCTGCTTCCTCGTCGGCGACGACTACGGCCACGTCACCGATCTGCCGTGGGGCGTCGCCTTTCCGGAGGGCGCGCCGCCGACCAGGCCGGGCGAACGCGTCCACCCCACCCAGCTCTACGAAACCCTCTGGCTGTTGCCCGTCGCATTCGTACTCTGGAAGCGCCGCGATCGCAGCCCGTTCTTGTTCGGCGAGTACATGATCGCGAACGGCGTCGGCCGGTTCGCGATCGAGACGCTGCGATTGAACGAGAAGGTTCTCGCCGGCCTGACCGAGGCGCAGATCGTCGCCCTCGCGCTGATCGCGGCCGGAAGCGCGTCCTGGCTCTACTTCCGGCTGCGCGAGACGCCCGTCGCCGCCTGATTCGCGCCGCGCGGCCCGGTGGTTCCCCGCCGCCGGCGGATGCCCGGGCTGGGGCCGCCGAGGCGCTCGAGCAGCGCGGTCGCCTCGCCCGCGATCCGCGTGCGGTCTTCGCCGTCGGCGAGCTCGACGATGCTCGACACGGCATCGCGCGTCAGGGCGAGGAGCCCGGGCTCGGGGGTTCCGGTCTCGGCCCATACCGCCAGGTGACGGACGCTGCTCGCGTAGTCGCGCGCGACGTACGCGTGCATGCCGTGCGCGTAGTTCTGCAGGCGCTCGATCGCGGGATCCGCTTCCGTCTGCTCGAGCGCGCGCGCGAAGCGGTCGCGCGCCGCCTCGAACGAGCCACTCGACAGATAGGCGCGCCCGGCGGCCTCGAAGCCCTTCGCGACCGAGCCGTACATCTCTTCGAGCAGCGCATCGAGCGGCACGCCGGACACCGGCTCGACGTCCTCGGGCCGCTCGGTGACGAACCGCACCGCGCGGTCGTCGCGCAGGTCGGCAATCAGGAGGCGGAGCTGATCCGCCGTCCGCTGCACGAGCGTCTCCAGCTCGTGCACGCCCTCGTCGAGCCGATCGTCGACGGCGCCGAGCATCTTCTCGAACTCGTCGAATAGCGCCTTCGACTCCTCGCCCGCGTCGGATTGCAGCGCGCGCACGCGCGGGCCGTAGACCTCGCGCTGGTAGAGGTTCTCGCGCAGCTTCATCGCCTCGTGGAACAACGAGCCCACGGCGAGATCGAACAGCGCTTCGCGATGCGTGGAGCCGCGCACGATCCCACCGGGCCCGCGGAACAGCGCGTGCGTGCGCTCCTTGAGCCGGTACAGCACGCTGCCCTCGTCGTCGCGAATCAGAGCGGCGAGCTCCGGGAAGCGCAGCCCGAGTGCGCGATGGCGCCGCGCAAGCCCCCGGACCAGCCGGTCGACCTCGACGAAATCGCGCAGGATCTCGAGGATCCGCGTGGGGCCCCGCATGGGGGCGATTATATTCGAATGGCGCGCGAGGCACGTGCGCGGGAGCCACGCGATCGCCCGGGCCGGCCCGCTCCGCGTGGACCCTGCTGGGCCCTTTCCCTACCGTAACTCTCCACCGTGAGCGGATTGCGCGCACACCTGTGAGGATCCGATGACTCAGATCGAGCGCGAGAGCATGGAGGTCGACGTTCTGTACGTCGGGGCGGGCCCGGCGACGCTGGCGTCGGCGATTCACCTGATGAACGAGGTCTCGGCCTGGAACGGCGCCGCCGAGCAGGCGGGCCGGCCGACGATCGAGCCGCCGACCGTGCTGGTGCTCGAGAAGAGCGCGAGCGTCGGCGACCACATGCTGTCGGGGGCGTGCATGAACCCCCGCGCGATCGCCGAGCTGGTTCCGGACTTCGAGCAGCAGGGCTTCCCCACCGAGTACGTCTGCAACTACGCCGGGTTCTGGCTGTTCCATCCCAAGGGCAAGCTCTCGATCCCGGTGGTGCCGCCCAATTTCCGCAAGAAGGGCTACCACGTCGTCTCGCTGAACAAGGTCGCCAAGTGGATGGCCGAGCGCGCGGAGAAGCTCGAGGTCCAGATCTACCCCGGCTTCGCGGGCGATCAGCTCCTGATCGAAGGCAGCCGCGTGGTCGGCGTGCGCACCGGCGACATGGGCGTCGACAAGGACGGCAAGCCGAAGAGCACGTTCCAGCCGGGCATGGACATCTTCGCCAAGGTCACGGTGCTAGGGGAGGGCGTGCGCGGGAGCCTCGCCAAGCAGCTGATCGACCGCTTCGACCTCGAGGGGATGAATCCGCAGACGTTCGAGACCGGGATCAAGGAGATCTGGCGCATCAATCCCGAGAAGCACCAGCCCGGGCGTGTCGTGCACGGGATGAGCTTTCCGAAGATCCTCGACGGCTTCCACGGAATGTGGCTCTACGACATGCAGGACAACCTGGTGTCGTACGGCTTCGTCACGATGCTCGATTCTTCGAACCCGAACACCGATCCGCACCTGGAGGCGCAGCGCTTCAAGACCAACCCGTGGATGAAATGGCTGCTCGAGGACGCCGAGCTCGTGCGCTACGGCGCGAAGACGATCCCGACCGGAGGGCTGTACGCGCAGCCCAAGCTCTACCACGACGGCGCAATGCTGGTCGGCGACGCCGCGAGCATGTGCAATGCGCAGAACCTCGCCGGCGTCCACATGGCGATCAAGACCGGCATGCTCGCGGCGGAGACGATCGTCGATGCGCTCGCCGCGCAGGATTTCTCCGCCAAGACGCTGGGCGCCTACACCGAGCGCTACCGCAAGAGCTGGGCGTACGACGAGCACTATCAGGCGCGCAATTTCTGCGCCTCCACGGAGCGCGGCGTGGGCTTCTTCATGCTGAACGAATTCCCGCGCATGATCACGGGTGGCCGCGGCCTCCAGGACGAAATGAAGACCGAGGCCGGCCATCTGCACATGAAGCAGCTCGCCGAGCTTCCCAAACCGAAACGGGAGCGCGAGAAGTTCGAGTTCGACGGCAAGATCACGTTCAGCAAGGAGCACCTGGTCGGCTTCAGCGGAACTGCGCACGAAGTCGACCAGCCGTCGCACCTCGTTGTGGCGGACACCGATCTGTGCCGCGACGTCTGCTCGGTGGAGTACGGCAATCCGTGCGAGGCGTTCTGTCCGGCGGCGGTCTACGAGATGGTCGACGACCCCGAGCATCCGGGGCAGCGCAAGCTCTTCATCCACCACGAGAACTGCGTGCACTGCAAGACCTGCGACATCGCCGACCCGTACCAGGTGATCACGTGGACGACGCCGGAGGGCGGCGAGGGGCCCGACTACACCCAGATGTAGGTGGGACTACTGAAGCGCGAGCCCGAGACCCGGGGCCCACAGGTATAGAAACGCGGGGCCCTGCAGCCGGAGCCGGCGGGGCCACAGGTCCAGCAGCGCGTCGCGGTGCTCCTGCTGCGCCCGTGTGTAGTAGTTGTTGGCGTACTCGCGCGGTCGGTGATAGGTAACGACGCGCGCCGCCGACACGCTCGCGAGCTCGCGCGCCCTGCGCACCGACGAGTCCAGCGAGCCGATCTCGTCCACGAGCCCGGCGTTCTTCGCCTGGGTGGCGCTGTAGATCCGGCCGTCGGCGAGCTTCCGGATCTGATCGGCCGAGAGCTTCTTGCGGCCCGCCTGCACGACCTCGACGAAGCGCGTGTAGAGGTCGTCGATCACCGATTGGA
>Ga0066710_100002325_pt1 | contig 15235 bp, 16 predicted proteins | sample GraSoiAngelo_159_FD_79666 | JGI IMG/M metagenome (GOLD analysis project Ga0066710, IMG submission 79666) | Grasslands soil microbial communities from the Angelo Coastal Reserve, California, USA - 14_1009_16_40cm | ecosystem: Environmental > Terrestrial > Soil > Grasslands | place: USA...
GGGTGAACGCTTGATAAGCGTTCACAAGCGACGGCGGTCGCGGAGGGCCTGGTGAGAGGTGAGTTGCCCACAGAGCCGCGCTCCTCGGTGGTCCGAGGTCGCTCGCTAGAACTCTTAGAACGAACTGCGAACCTTGACATGCCTTGTTGATCCTATATAATAATCGATTTGTGGAGCGCAAACATCCCGCAAATGAATTCGTTGGTAGTTCAGGTCTTTCGTGAAGATACACGAGTACCAGGCCAAGGCAATTCTGGCGAAGCACAACGTTAGAGTCCCCCTGGGCGAAGTGGCTTACACTAAGGAAGAAGCTCGCGATATCGCCAAGCAGTTAGGAGGACTGGTTGTTGTTAAAGCTCAGATCCATGCTGGGGGGCGCGGCAAGGGGGGCGGGGTCAGACTGGCTAAGTCTCCGGAAGAAGCTGAAGACATTGCCGACAAAATGCTGGGTAGCAGGCTTGTTACCCATCAAACCGGGCCGGAAGGAAAAATCGTGAAACGAGTCCTGATTGAAGAAGGCCTCCACATCAAGAACGAATATTATCTGGGGATTGTTATTGACCGTGCCGCTTCTAAGCCCGTATTTATGGCCAGCCGCGCCGGCGGCATGGAAATTGAAAAGGTGGCTGAGGAAACTCCAGAACTCATCCTGAAGGAGCATATTGAATCAGGCCAGGAATTAACTCCTTTCCAGGCGCGCAAGCTGGCTTTTGGCCTGGGTCTGCCCTCTCCCCTGGTCAATCAGGCCTGCGGTTTTATGATGGCTCTGTACAAGGCGTTTGAGGCGACTGACGCATCGCTAGCGGAAATCAATCCTTTCCTTCTGACAGAGGATGGGAAATTTTACGCTCTGGATGCCAAACTCAATTTTGATGACAATGCCCTTTATCGTCATCCTGACATCAAAGAGTTACGGGATCTGGACGAAGAAGAATCCCTGGAAATTGAAGCCAGCAAGCACGGACTCAATTACATCAAGCTGGAGGGTAATGTCGGTTGCATGGTCAATGGAGCTGGGCTGGCCATGGCCACCATGGACATCATCAAACTGGCTGGCGGTTCTCCAGCCAACTTCCTGGATGTAGGCGGTGGTGCTAATGCGGACCAAGTCAAGAATGCTTTCACTATTATTCTTTCCGATCCCAACGTCAAAGCGGTATTGATAAATATTTTTGGCGGCATCATGCGCTGTGACATCGTCGCCCAGGGGGTTGTGGAAGCTGCCAAGGCAATTCAGCTTAAAGTCCCGGTCGTGGTACGTCTGGAAGGAACTAATGTCGAGAGAGGTCAAGAGATCCTCAGAACCTCAGGCTTGAGACTCACAGTGGCTAACGCTATGAAGGACGCTGCAGAAAAAGTAGTGGCATTGGCACAAAGACAGCAAGGACCAAGAGATGAAAAGGACAAAAGATGAAGTTGGATAAGCGGTGAAACGATCACTTTGACAATCGGAGCGAGAGTATGAGCCCAAATGGCAGCGAAGTACGCGCTCGTATTCCTGAAGGGGTGGACTTAGTTGAAGGTAACATATCTTTTCATGTCCTGCTTTTTATCCTTGCCTCTTTCAAAACGGTGATCCTCTTTGAGCATTCTGGTTGACAAAAACACCCGGCTGATCGTCCAGGGCATTACGGGCCGAGAAGGAACCTTTCATACTCTGGAGGCCAAAGCTTACGGTACGAATGTGGTTGGTGGCGTCACACCGGGAAAAGGTGGAAGCACCCACGAAGGAATTCCCGTTTTTAACACGGTAACCCAGGCACGCCAAAAGACAGGCGCCAATGCCTCAGTCATTTTTGTTCCTCCTCCCTTCGCGGCTGACGCCATTATGGAAGCGGCTGATGCGGGAATTGAACTGGCGGTTTGCATCACGGAGGGCATTCCCACCTTTGACATGATCAAGGCCTATCACTATCTCTCAGCCAGAACGACACGACTGATCGGGCCAAACTGTCCAGGAATCATTTCGCCGGGCAAATGTAAGATCGGAATTATGCCCGGCTCGATTCACCGCGAAGGGCGTGTGGGAGTGATTTCCCGCAGCGGAACCCTCACTTACGAGGCTGTGGGCCAGTTGAGCTCGCGAGGGATTGGACAATCTACTTGCATCGGGATTGGTGGCGACCCCATCATTGGCACTAACTTTGTCGATGCTTTAAGATTGTTTCATGAAGACGACGAAACAGCGGCTATTGTCATGATTGGGGAAATCGGTGGTAACGCTGAGGAGCTGGCGGCAGACTATATTCAGAAGCATCTGCGGAAGCCGGTGGTAGGCTTTATCGCAGGACAAACGGCCCCCCCGGGCAGGCGCATGGGCCATGCTGGTGCGATCATCAGCGGAGGCAAAGGCACGGCGGCCGACAAGATGAAAGCCATGACAGAGGCTGGACTCCACGTCGTCAAAAGCCCCGCCGACATTGGCAGTGCCATTGCAGCACTACTAAACTAGAAATAAGATTTCCCATTAAACCTTGGAGGCTTGATTTTAGTGGGTCTGGAACGTACTTTAACCATAATTAAGCCAGATGGTGTGGAACAGCAAAACGTCGGGGACATCATTAAGAAGCTCGAGGAGAATCAATTCCGGATTAAAGCCGTCAAAATGGTTCGCCTCATGCGGCAGCAGGCCGAGGAGTTCTACGCAGTTCATCGAGAAAGAGATTTCTTCAACGATCTTACCCGGTATATGTCCTCGGGACCGATCCTGGTTTTGGTTTTGGAAGGCGAAAACGCCATTGATCGTCTGCGAGATTTGATGGGTGCCACTGACCCCAGGAAAGCTGCCAAAGGAACTATTCGCCAGCTTTATGCCACCTCCATCGAGAAGAATGTGATTCACGGGTCTGATGGACCCGCTACGGCAAAAACTGAGATTAGTTATTTTTTCAGCGCACTAGAGGTTTTGTAGAGCCGACGTAAATGGATGAAACAATGTCTGAATTGATGCAAGAGGACATCGTTGCCTGCTATTGATCTTTGCGAATTATAGCGAGTCGCTCCCCCCATCTGACGTCCGCGACCGCTGTACCTTCGGCGATCAAAAGTTGCTGGTTTACAGTCGCTTTTTCCTGTTAGACCTGCTCTAGTCGCCACGCGGAGCGCGCCTCCCACACTCTTGACTTAACATCGTCGTGTGAGGGGGGATCTATCAGTCAACTCGGCAATCCTTAGTACAAAAAACCAGTGGTATGTTGCCACAAATGGGTAAATTCCTCATCCTGGTTGGGCTGGTATTTGTCGGTCTGGGATTGCTTTTGACTCTAACGTCTCATTTTTCCTTTTTCAAGTTTGGCAGGCTGCCTGGCGACATTTATATTAAGAGGGATAATTTTACTTTTTACTTCCCGCTCACCACTTCGATCCTGCTCAGCGTACTCTTGACTCTGATTTTCTCTCTGCTTTCAAGAAAATAACATACGCCAAGCACCCTTTGCCGCCGGGCATACCGAGTCCTCTATGAACGTGCTCCCTTCGCAAAGGGATTTGTTCCCCACTCAAAAAATTTACACGGTCTCCGAGGTCACGGCCGAGATAAAAACGTTACTGGAGACCGAGTTTCTGGATGTCTTCATTCAAGGAGAAATTTCCAACTTTACGGCAGCCACTTCCGGTCACCTTTACTTTGTGTTGAAGGACAAGGGAGCCCAAATCAAATGCGCCTTCTTCCGCAGCAAGGTGAGATTCCTGAAATTCAAGATCGAAGATGGAATGCAAGTCATTGCTCGTGGCAACCTCGGGGTCTACGAACTCCGGGGAGAGTATCAGTTCTATGTCGACTTCCTGGAACCGAAAGGGATTGGCTCTCTTCAGCTAGCGTTTGAACAATTGAAAGCCAGGTTGCAAGTGGAGGGTCTCTTTGATCCCCAGCATAAGGAACCTCTGCCATTGCTTCCCCACACTATTGGAATCGTAACTTCCCCAACGGGTGCCGCCATTCAAGATATCCTGCGAATTCTACGGCGGCGCCATGAAAGTGTGAAAGTGGTCATATACCCGGCCAAGGTCCAAGGCGAAGGAGCTGCCCAGGAAATTGTCTCGGGTATCCGCTATCTCAATAGCCTGCAGGAGGTCGACGTGATGATTGTAGGGCGCGGCGGTGGTTCCATAGAAGATCTTTGGGCGTTTAATGAGGAAGCGGTAGCCAGAGCCATTTTTAATTCCCGTATACCGATCATTTCAGCAGTTGGCCACGAAATCGACTTTACAATTGCCGACTTCGTTGCGGACCTGCGCGCTCCCACCCCTTCAGGCGCAGCTGAACTGGTCATTTCCCAAAAAAGCGAATTGGTAGAGCGAGTGGCCAATTTGGAACGGCGACTAATCCAGCACCTTCAGTTTCGGCTCGGTCAATTTCGGAACAAAATTTTTGAAATCTCTACCCATAGGGTGTTTGCCTCTGTTGAGGGGAGGCTGCGTCTTTACCAGCAGCGCTCAGATGAGCTCGCCTTCCGTTTGGAGAATGCGATGCAAGCTCAATTTCTGGACCCCAAAACTCGATGGCAACTTTTGTCGAATAGCCTTCAACGACTGGATCTGAGACAGATCGTGCGCCTCAAACGTGAAGCTCTCAACTATCAATTGACTCGGTGCCAGACGCAGATTCAGTTCCTGCTGCATACCTTGAGAGGAAGAGTCAAGGCGTTACATGAAACCTTGCATGCGTTGAGCCCTCAGGCTGTCCTGGAAAGAGGTTACGCGATTTGCTGGGACTCAAGAAGAAATATTCTGAAAGAGGCGCAGTCCCTGGCTCCGGGCGATCCCTTTACTGTCACTCTGGCTAAAGGCAAGATTCAGGGCAGGGCCGAAACCATAGATAAGGAGACTCATGTCAAAGACAAAGGATTTTGAAACGGCTTTACAGCGATTGGAGGAGATCGTTAAGAAGATGGAAAGCGGCGATCTACCCCTGGCTTCTGCCCTAGAACTTTTTGAGGAGGGTGTCACCCTCTCTCGCTTCTGCCATAGCAAGCTGGACGAGGCGGAGCGCAAAGTGGAAATCCTGGTGAAGAAAGGCGACGGCAGCTTGGAACGACTGCCCTTTGAAGCCGAGGAGACTAAAGAGGGGAACTGAAGGGAATTTTGTTTGTTTCAAAACCGGTTGGGGCTAGAATATTTTGTCTTCACCAGCACAAGGCGAATGGCTCGTTTAGCGCAAATTTACATCATCCAGTCGGAAAGAGGCCTTCCGCCGACGTTTGATGAAAGGAATTCTCACAAAACATGGGCATTGAAGAACTCAATTTATCTCTTCTCTCAAAAATAAACAATCCGGCGGAAATTAAGAAATTGGAAAAACAGCAGCTTGGCCAACTGGCTGATGAGCTGCGAAGCTTTATGATTCATACGATCTCCAAGACAGGCGGGCACCTGGCCTCGAGTTTGGGGACGGTGGAACTGACGGTGGCTCTTCACTATGTTTTCAATGCACCAGTTGACCAGATCGTTTGGGATGTAGGGCATCAAGCATACGGCCATAAGATCCTGACCGGGCGTCGCGATCAGTTTCATACCTTACGACAGTATGAAGGCATTTCCGGGTTTCCCAGACGCGAGGAAAGCATCTATGACACCTTTAACGTGGCTCACGCCTCCACTTCCATTTCAGCCGCACTAGGAATGGCCGTGGCTCGGGACCTGGAGGGGAAGGACCATCACGTCGTAGCCATTATTGGAGATGGAGGTCTCACCGGTGGGATTGCTCTGGAAGGGATCAACCAGGCCGGCCATTTGCAAAAGAAGTTGCTGATCATTCTTAACGACAACGAAATGTCCATCTCGCCTAACGTTGGAGCCATTGCAGGATATCTGAATCGAATCGTGACCGGCCAGGTTTATAACCGGTTTAAGAAGGAAGTCGAAGGCATGCTTCTTTCCGTTCCCCGCATTGGTCCTCGTCTTGTAAAAATTGGCAGGGACATGGTCGATGCCATGAAAACCTTCATGGTTCCCGGGCTCCTCTTCCACGAACTGGGATTTGATTACGTCGGTCCCATCAATGGTCATCATTTAGACGGCTTGGTCGACACTTTGGAAAAGGTAAAAAACAACGCGGCTCCCACGATCTTGCATATCGTCACCAAGAAAGGTGCAGGTTGGTCGGTAGCGGAGTCAGCCCCGATTAAGTATCATGGACCCACTGCGTATGACCCTAAGACCGGGGTATTCTACCCAACAGCCCCGGCGCCTCCTTCTTATACCTCCATCTTTGGAAAAACCATGATTCGTCTAGCCAAGCAGGATCCTAAGATTGTAGCGATTACCGCCGCCATGTTGGAGGGGACAGGCCTAGTTCAATTCAGCAAGGAATTTCCGGATCGCTGCTTTGATGTGGGTATTGCAGAACAGCACGCCGTGACCTTTGCAGCCGGACTCGCAACTCAAGGGATGAAGCCAGTGGCTGCCATTTATTCGACCTTCCTGCAGCGGGCTTACGATCAAGTCGTTCATGATGTCTGTATCATGGATCTTCCGGTGACCTTCGCCATCGATCGGGCAGGAATCGTCGGTGCGGATGGTCCCACACATAATGGGCTCTACGACGTAGCTTATCTACGTGCTGTTCCCAACATGATCCTGATGGCGCCGAAAGATGAAAACGAATTGCAACACATGATCTATACCGCTATTGAAACTCCTCACCCTACGGCCGTTCGCTTTCCCCGCGGCAATGGCCTGGGAGTGAAACTGGACGAACAGTTTCGCTTACTAGAACTGGGTAAGGCGGAGATTCTTCAGGATGGTCAGGATTGCGCCCTCATCGCCATTGGCACGATGGTGCATCCTTCATTGAAAGCAGCTGAGAAACTTAAGGTTGACGGCATCTCGATGACGGTGATCAATGCACGGTTCATTAAACCGCTGGATGAAGAGCTCATCTCTTGCCTGGCGCATGAGAAGCCTTTCTTAATTACCGTCGAAGAGGCAGCCCTCATGGGGGGGTTTGGAAGCGCTGTCATGGAATTGCTTGAGTCTAGAAGTATTTGGGGCTGTAAGATTTTGCGTATTGGTATTCCAGATCGCCTCATTCCTCATGGCAGTCCGAATCTGCTTCACGCTAAGTACGGTATCGATGCCGATGGCATCTACGAGAAAATTAAGACGTTTATTGAGGGCCACTACGCTTCCAAGCCGCGTCGTCCACAAAAATTAGGCGTGAAGGCTACCCCCTCCCAAGGCTCCTGACCCTTTCTGGAGTGCGCCGAGATGGTCCTTTGGTCGTAATGTTGTCCCTGGACCAGCGGGTCAACATGAAAAAAGACCTCTCCCCGATGAACGCGAGTTCCCAGCAGACATCCAGGACCCACGCCGAATTGGTGGTGCCGTCCGTATCAAGCTAGAGGGCTCACTAGAGGGCTTCGTCCTTGATATCCCTAGCGGAACGCGCGCTCCGTCGCGGGTTTCCAGCATGCGCAGAGCGTCTCCACCACAAGCGGGCCAAACGAGAACAAAATTCTCGTTTCGATACAGATAACGGAGTAAAGCGGTGTCAAGCCACGCACTCCAAATCCATGAAAGAACGAATTGACAAACTTCTTCATGACCGCGGGCTGGCAGAAAGCCGCCAGCGGGCACAAGCGCTGGTGCTGGAAGGCTCGGTTCTGGTCAATGAGCAGCGCATTGATAAGCCAGGTACCAAGGTGGATCCTTCCTCCTCCATCAGATTGAAGCGCCTCCCTCGAACCTATGTTTCCAGAGGGGGTACAAAGCTCGAGACCGTTCTCGACACCTTTGCTCCAGACATCCACGGGTGGATCTGCCTGGACCTTGGGGCCTCGACCGGAGGGTTTACCGATTGCCTTCTCCAGCACGGTGCGCACAAGGTTTATGCTGTCGATGTCGGCCATAATCAACTCGACTGGAAACTTCGCAGTGATAGCCGCGTTGTCTCCATCGAGGGCCTCAATGCTCGTTACCTGAAATTTGAAGACATCGGTGAGCCGGTCGATCTTATTGCCCTGGACCTCTCCTTTATTTCGCTTACCTTAGTTCTGCCGGCCCTTAAACCTTTTGCGAAACCGAATACCAAGATTCTTTGCCTCATTAAGCCTCAATTTGAAGTGGGCAAAGGCCAGGTTGAAAAAGGAGGGCTGGTCACCGATCCCAAGAAACATCGGCAAGTCATCGAAAAAATCAGGTCAGTCGCCGAGAACTTGGGATACAGCGTTGAAGGCATTGTCGACTCTCCCATCCTGGGCGCGGATGGAAACAAGGAGTTTTTTATCGCTTTGAGCGTGTCAGGTTAAGCAATACGCCGGCAGCGAGAAGGACCTTGCCTCGGACTCCTTAAACTCAAAGATCCTGATTCAAGAATACAGCGACGTATTTTGGTGTGTGTCAGATTGCCTTCGGAGATCTGTAGTTTTTCTTGGCCCCGCCCTTCAGCGCGGGGTGGCGTCGTGTATAACTTTGCTCGGCTTCCAGCCAAAATTCCACCTGACAGAGCTTTGTTGGGGTAGCTTTGTCCCTGCAATCGCCAGACTTCCGATATTCCGCACATTCGAACTGAGAACGATCGGCTTCTTCTGAACCAGGTTCGGCTGGGTTGCGCTCCAGCCTGGGGCTAGACGTCGTCGCCCTTCCAGGCTGAGAAGTCATGCTGATCCTAACGTCCTCGAAGAGGGGCTTCCCAAGGGCAGGTTTTTGGGCAGGCCTGAATTTTCGAACCATTGTAGCAGTGCTGGATTTTGAGTGACGACCTGCTCCATTTCTTCTCCTAATATTCCGCAGATTCTGGAGGATGGAGCATCGAAGATTGCGGGTCGCCGGAACGCTTAACTTCGATCCTCGATTCTCTATCCTTTACCCTCTTTCTCTCACCTTTGCGCCTCCGCGTCTGTGCATTGAGGATTATCTTCGCTCCTCGCGGCGGGTATGAAGTTGCTCGCTACCTAAAGATGCTCTTGTCCTGCTACACTTTCCAGGTTTAAGGGACAAAATGCTGGTTGTAGAAGCCTTCGGAGTCTCACCTGTGCCCTCAACAAAAGGTTTGGGGAATAAGGTTCGAATTTAAAGACGTGATTGCCTCCTTGAACTGAACCCTGTGTCACCCGCGATCTTTTCCCTTCCCCATCCAGGCGTTTTCCTTTATCCTTCATCTCGCCCTCCTACCCTGAGAAATGGCCTCTATGAAAACAGACGTTAAGAGAGTCGGCATCATCGCTAAGCCCAAATTAGGCACGGTGGCCGCCGTAGTGAACCAGTTAACCGAATGGCTTGCTATTCGCGGCATTGAGGTGATTCTTGATTTGGAGACGGCCGCGATTATTGGAGAACACGAAAAGGGGTTGGCCAAGTCTGAGGTTCCTTCCCAATGCGACTTAATCGTTGTGCTGGGAGGCGACGGAACCTTGCTTTCAGTGGCGCGAGTGATGGGTTCTAATGCGGTCCCTATTCTTCCTGTAAATTTTGGCAGTCTGGGATTTCTCACGGAAATTACCTTAGACGAGACTTTTCCCACTTTGGAAAACATTTTGGAAGGCAAAGCCACTACCCAAACTCGCATTATGATCGACGTGGCGGTCGTCCGGGAGGGAGAAAGATTTGCCAGCTATCGGGCTCTCAATGATGCGGTACTTACCAAGGGGGCTTTGGCCAGAATCATCGATATCGACCTAAGAATTGATAAGCAATTTGTGGCCACCTACAAGGCAGATGGCTTGATTGTCGGCACTCCGACCGGATCCACGGCCTATGCCCTATCGGCGGGGGGCCCCATTGTTTTTCCAACCTTGGGAGCCATGCTGGTTACCCCTATTGCCTCCCACACCTTGACTTTTCGATCGTTGGTTGTCCCGGATACCGTTACCATCGAGATGAGCCTGAAAGCCACTCAGGAGTCAGTGTATCTTACTGTAGACGGGCAGGTGGGACTTGCCTTGAAAGTCGAAGACCGCATCCTGGTTCGCAAGTCCGGCAGCACGATACAACTGGTTGAGTCTGCCAACAAGAATTTCTTTGACATTCTGAGGCAAAAACTTAAGTGGGGTGAGAGATAATTGCGTTGCAGATTGAGGGGGTGTGAATGCCAGTCCGGCTTTGACTTCGACTATCTTTGAAGACGGGGTTCACATTTGAAAAAGGCTATGTCACAGAAAGTAGCTCCGCAAACTGGGACCCGAAATCCGCAATTTAAGAAGGCTTCCTTTTTTCAGCAAGTCTATCGTGTCGTCAGACAAATCCCTCCGGGCAAGGTCTTGACCTACGGACAAATTGCTACTCTCGTGGGCGCTCCTTATTTGGCTCGGCAGGTGGGTTGGGCCATGCATGGATGTCCGCCAGGACTTCCCTGGCAACGAGTGGTTGGCGCTGGAGGAAAAATTCTCATCAACTCTTTCTCAACCGGCGAAGGACCTTTCTTACAGCGCAAGCTACTGGAAATCGAAGGGGTACGCTTTAATGGCAAGTGTGTCGATATGAAGGTTCATCAGTTTATTCCGCCGAAAGAATCAAAACCAAAGAAACGGGAACGAAAAATGTCGTGGGCCCCCGAATTCTAAAGCAGCCACGTCTACTTCGTTCCACAGGATCGCGTGGCCCCCTTTTGTAAGGGGAGCTGTGAAAAAATTGGGAGGGCGAGTCATCACCGCGGCAAATTCTTGCCCCATGAGGCTCGGCAGGAGCCTCGCCCGATCTTCGGCCGGCTTTGAATTTTTTCACAGCTCCGGGCCTGCTAAGGGGGATTTTCAAAGGAGGGCCTGATGTCGTGGGTTCAGAACTATGACCCTTTGAACAATTCCTTTCTGTCTCCCGCCATTGCCGCCCTCCCAACTATTGTGCTGTTTTACCTGCTGGCGGTTAAGAAAGTCAGACCGCACGTCGCTGGATTCTCCAGCGCTATGACTGCTGTGGCCATTGCCATTTTTGTCAATGGCATGCCGGCTAGACTAGCTTTTGCTTCTTTTGGCTACGGCGTTTTCTTTGGCTGGCTACCTATCGGGTGGATCGTCCTAAACGGTGTACTACTATACAACCTGACCGTGGCAACCGGTCAGTTCGAAATTATCAAGAAATCGGTCGGCGCCGTCTCTCAAGATCGACGACTACAAGCCTTGCTCATCGCTTTTTCCTTCGGAGCTTTCATTGAAGGCGCCGCAGGATTTGGAACTCCTATCGCGATTTGCTCCGCGCTCTTGGTGGGCTTAGGCTTCAATCCCTTTTATGCGGCCGCGCTCTGTCTGATTGCCAACACGGCTCCGGTGGCCTTTGGCTCGCTTGGTATTCCCACCATCACATTGTCGGCTGTAACCGGCCTCCCGCTGATGCCTCTTTCCCAGTTGACAGGAAGAATTCTCCCTCTGACTTCTGTCATAGTGCCTCTGTGGCTGGTTCGCACCATGTGTCCTTGGAAAGAGGTCTTCCAGGTGTTCCCAGCCATCCTGGTCTGTGGCAGCTCTTTCGCGTTGACTCAATACTATATTAGTAATCACCATGGACCCCACCTGGTGGATATCATTGGCGGTGCGTTCTCACTGATTATCCTGGCGATCTTTCTCAAATACTGGACGCCCCGCAAGATCTGGCGATTCGAATACGAGCGAGGTCAGCCAGAACAGTCGGGAGCCCATGACTACTCTCCTGGCGCCGTGGGCAGAGCCTGGATGCCGTTTCTCTTTTTGACCCTGATGGTTTTGTTGTGGGGAATTCCCGAAATCAATCGATTACTCAATAAAGTAACAATCTCTGTTCGTGTTCTCTTTCTACATCTCAGCGTCTGGAAAAATGTACCCGTTGTTCCGAAAGTCATGCCAGAACCCGCCATTTATAACATCAATTGGTTGGCGGCGACAGGAACGGCTATTTTGATCGCCGCGCTTCTGTCCGCGCTATTCCTGCGAATATCACCCAAAGAGTTTTGGCAGCTTTTTCACAAGACTTTCAAGCAGCTAATCATTCCTCTCTTGACTATCCCCAGCATCCTTGGCTTAGGCTTCGTATCACGCTACTCGGGTCTTGACAGCATCCTGGGTCTGGCATTCACGCGTACCGGCGTTCTGTATCCGTTTTTCGGAACTCTTCTAGGGTGGTTAGGGGTTTTTCTGACCGGCAGTGACACCGCCTCCAATGCCCTGTTTGGCAATTTGCAAAAAGTGACTGCCACGCAATTACGTCTCAGTCCCATCCTAATGAGTACAGCCAATAGTTGCGGAGGTGTCATGGGAAAAATGGTTGATGCTCAAAGCATTGTGATAGGAACCGCAGCCACCAATCAGGTGGGAAAAGAGGGCGATATTTTTCGCTTTGTCCTATGGCACAGCCTGGCGCTGGCGACCATTGTGGGGATCGAAGTTTTGCTGATTGCTTATGTCTTTCCACAAATCATTCCAAAGCCGTAGAATTTGAAGAGCAGTGGCTCGTGCCAGCTTGCTGAAGCCGGCCTCTGTACACGCGAATCGACCATCAAGCTACGGCACTCCACGCGTTTACTTCAAGATGTGCCAGGAGTGCGTCTTAAATACGATCCAAACCTCCTTCTCTGGACTCAACTGGAGCGACTCGGTCGCATTGCGGGTCAGTGTCACTTTAAAAGTGACACCACATTCAACCGCCAGATGCACTTCATAATCGAAGGACTTCATGCCGGAGATTTTTCCTAACAATACATTCTGGGCGCTGAGACCTAGTGGCTTTTGGACGGCAAGGAGAATGTCACCACTTCGCAGACCCACCCGCAAAGGCTGGCCGGCAGACCAGTCCGTGTAAGGAACCTCCACCCGGCACCCACCTAGGTCACAAGTCATTGTGCCTCGTTCCGGATGCTTGTCAATAATGGCTGCGTCGAAGATGTTTTCCACTCCCAGAAGGTTAGCTATGGTTTCTTTTTGAGGACGCTCTAAAACCTCAATAGGCTGCCCTTCTGCGACCACTTTCCCTGCTTCCAACAGTAGGAGGTGTTCTCCCAGGCCGAGTGCTTCTGCGCGATCGTGTGTCACATAAAGAATGGGGATTTGTCGCTTCTGATTAATTCGGTTGAGATCGGCCATGATTGAGCGTTTCGTCCCCATATCAAGGGCCGAAAGCGGCTCGTCCAATAAAAGGACTTTCGGTTCGGTGACTAGAGCACGGGCTAAGGCGACTCGTTGTTGCTCGCCCCCTGAAAGGTTCTCAGGCATTCGATCCGCCAGCCCTTTGATCTGAAAATCCTCTAGGGCTTTACCCGCTCTTTTCAAACCATTGGCTTTGCCGAGATGATAAAGCCCATAGGTAACATTTTGCAGTACGGTGAGGTGCGGGAAGAGAGCCAGGTTTTGGAAGACATAACCCACGTTTCTCATTCGAATCGGGACACAAATGCCTTGTTTGGAATCAAAAAAACACTCGCCGTTGACGCTCATAATCCCTAGATCAGGGACTTCTATACCTGCCACCATCTTCAATGTGAGCGTCTTTCCCGACCCGGACGGACCGAAAAGAATGGTGATCCCTGCCTTAACCTGAAAGGAAACATGCAATATGAAAGGTGAGCCGGAATCAGTGCCAAATCTTTTGAACAGGCTTGCTTGTAACATGCCATTGCAAATCTGAAATTTGACAGTTCAAATTCCCCGGGATTTTCCTAGTTTATTGGTGGTGTACAGGATAAAGACCGAGAGAACGGAAATGATCACGACCAGCCAGAAAGCCTCATTATCCCGTCCGGCTTGGACTGCATCATAAATAGCTACGGAAGCGGTTTGTGTTTTCCCGGGAATGTTACCCGCAATCATGATTGTCACTCCGAAATCCCCTAAAGCGCGAGCGAATGCGAGGACTGTGGCGGCCATCACAGCTCGCCGGCACAGCGGCAGGGTTATCGTGATAAAGAGGCGTAGCTCCGTCGCCCCAAGCGTTCGAGCCACGTTCTCCAAAACCGGATCCACCTCTTCAAAAGCCGCTCTCACCGATTTCACCATTAAGGGCAAAGCGTGAATGGTTGCGGCGATAATTGCAGCCAACGGCGTAAACGTAAGCTGGAAACCAAAGAACCTTTCAAATGATTTGCCCAAGGGACTCCGTTGCCCCAGCACTACCAGCAGATAGTAACCGAGCACGGTGGGAGGCAGGACGAGAGGCAAAGTTATGGCGGCATCAATCCATTCTTTACCCAGAAACTTGAGACGTGCAAGGACCCAGGCCAGGAAGATGCCCATCAACAGAGCAACTCCGGTGGCAATGAAGGCGACTTGAAATGAAAGTTGAATGGGAAACCAGTCAACGCTACTCATACAAAGAAAAAAACGTGATACCCGAGGTGGAAGGATTTGGTTCCTCCCATTTCGCGTTTCACGCTTCACTCTTCACTGTTCTCCGGGAAGACAAAACCGTACTGCTTCATGACTGCGCGACCAGACGGTCCATTGAGGAAAGCCACGAATTGAGCAGCCAAGGCTTTGTTCTTCGTGCTGCGCAGTATACAGAGTGACTGGTTTATCGGCTGATGCCATTTGGGCTCGATGGCCACATGTCTTCCCCCAGGGCGATAGCTAATCGACAGGGCCACAATCGCAACATCCACATTCCCGGTCTGGGCAAACTGCAGGGTCTGGATAACGTTCTCACCAAAAACGATCCTTTCTTTGACAGGTTCCCACAGCCCCGCTTGCTGAAGCGCTTCTTTGGCGGCCGTTCCATAAGGTGCATGTTCAGGTTTTGCGATGGCAATTCTTTTGAGTGAAGGATTGGCTAGATCACTTATATTTTTGACAGTAAGAAGCGTGTCTTCTCTTTGCCAGAGAGCAAGTCTACCCTGGGCATAAATCGTCTCGCTTCCCTGAAGCACCAAGTTTTTCTTTTCCAATTTCTGGATAAAACCCTGATTGGCTGCGGCGAAGAGATCAAACGGAGCGCCCTCTTCAATTTGTCGTGCCAGCAGTCCAGAGGAACCAAAACTAAAAATCACTTTGGCTTTGTAAGTCTCTTCGAACTTCTTGCCTAAGTCCGTAAAAGCATCGACAAGATCTGAAGCAGCCGCAATAATAAGGGATGGGGATGACTTGGGGCTGCAAGAAAGAATTAATATCAATCCTAGGTATTTAAAATATCGTGCTAGCACTGCGGTTTTAACACGATGAACACAGACAGCGCGCATGTCTTTCTTTGAAGCCTACCAGCGGCCTTGGCAAGAGGCTTTAGAGCTCAGCCAGAATGATTACCTCAGTGTCTTTTATCAAAGCAGCCACCTTCCCACCACTTTGAGCCGAGCTTTATATAGGCTTCTCGGGTAATAATTGCGGTCAGAGGTTCGCCAAAATCAAAA